>Ga0256839_1001404_pt1 | contig 29244 bp, 25 predicted proteins | sample 354166metaG_FD_185968 | JGI IMG/M metagenome (GOLD analysis project Ga0256839, IMG submission 185968) | Hydrothermal vent microbial communities from Mid Atlantic Ridge, Atlantic Ocean - 354-166 | ecosystem: Environmental > Aquatic > Marine > Hydrothermal vents | place: Atlantic Ocean: Mid... | reverse complement strand
GCACCTGCCTGAAGTGCGACACCTGCGGAGCCACCTCCGGCTGCTCGTAAGCAGCGCGGTTCACCGGGCTTCGGCTTCGCTTTTGCCCGGTTCGTGTTGCTGGCATGGAGCAGAGATGAAGCGCATCGCATCAATCAGAAGCATCTGCATTGCAGATGCTTCTGGTGTTTGTCGAACGTGAACAATTAGCCCTGTGGGGCTGCTGAGATTGTTTGCCGCCGTTGTGCAAACCTGAACAACCATACTTGGATAAGGCGCAAAAGAAGCTAGGCAATGAAGCGCCGCAACAGGCGGAAGTTGTAGCCGACGGCAGCCAGGATGGCGTTGATGGCATCACCCATCCGATGCGCCAGGTAGTTGCGGCCCATCCTGTGCTCTGCCTTCAGATGACCGATCACCGGCTCCACCGCAGCCCTTCGCTTCATCAATCGCCTGATGGCCCCTTGCTCACGCGTCGTTTCTGGCCGTCCACAAAGACCTTGAACATCCATGGGTTGGGCAGCTTGTGGCCGCGATAGCCGGCATCGGTCAGCACCCGCTGCACCGGTGCACCCACCAGCCGTTCGATCTCCGGCAACACCGTGCGCAGCGCATGGCCGTCATGGGGCTTGCCCGGCAGCGCCAGCCATGGTCATGGCCCCGCACGCACCACGAACTGGCCACCCCGTGAACGCCTGATGGTGGTGGCCACCGAGACCTTCACCCCGAACTGCACCAGCGGTGCAGGCAAAGAGGGTGCAACGTGTTGCCCAATCGCACCAGCCACGGCACCACTGCCAACCATGGTGCAGGCTGTGGTCCCGCCGCCTTGTGGTTCTTGCCCTTGCCGATGCATTCCACCTCCGGCGCGTGCAACGCATACACATGCCGCCCCTTGCCATCACGTGGCTTCTGTGTGCGCACCCGCTCGGCCTGCCATAGCTCCCTGCGGAAGATGTCCTGCAGCGCTGCATCCCCGGCAATTTGCCGTTCAATGTCCCTGATCACCCGCCCCAGCCACGTCTTCAGCTTGCGCAACTCCCTGTTTGCTCGCTTGAACTGCTTCGCATGACGATACCGTTGGCATCTGATCAACGCCTTCTTGCCAACCCGAACATAGCTCTGCCGCAGCTTCAATCCGTGCTTCTTCGCCAGCTTCACCAACCGCTCCCGCGCCTGGTGGATCAGCTTCGCATCGGTGGGATGAGCGACGTTCTTCTCCTGCACCGTGGTGTCCACCACCACCTGCGTGAACGCGCAAGGCTTCGCCGCGCCCAGGCGCACCGCCGTCGCCAGGCTCTCCTGCAACAGCGCCTGCATCTTCTCCTCCCCCAGCCGCTGGCGCCAGCGGGTCAGCCCGACGCGGGCAGCGGCATGGATCATGCCTGCCCGGTTCCACGGAAAGCCCGAGAGAAAACGCTGGCGCTGCTGCATGCTGGCACACCAGGTGTGCGATCAAGCGGCAAATCGTGGTGGAAGAACGCTGTGCCGCAGAAGTATTTGGTAACAGGGGTTCTCCACAAACCGGCGGCACACTTCCTCGTCGGACAGGTCATCCATCTACTTGATGATGTGCAGCCGCGCCATCAGCCGCGTCGGCAGCGGCGGATATCCCGGCCCGTCCCGATACAGCGCACCGATCTCTCGCGCCAGGAAGTCCCAGTCAATCGACTGCGCCAGCACAACCAGGGGGTGCTTCATGTCGATGATCTGATCCAGTCGCGCCCGGAACAGGTCGTGCTGGCCTGTCTCTACCGGCTCCTTCGGCTTGCTCATGATGTGCCTCCCCGCTCGTCTGCGAGGGGAGAGAATCACAACACAACACGCTGGTCAAATTGCAAGGAAATGGCTCCAAAAGGGGCATTTCCTTGCAAACAGCAATACTTGGATGGCGGAAAGCTTGTCGTACCCTCAACGTGATGAGGATACTTCACGTTCGACCGAGGATGCCAGAAGGACAGGTGCCTGCACTTCCGCGCGGGAAAATCCTGCGCGGGAGCGTGTTTCAGGTGTTGGCCGAAGCGGTTTGCGGCACCAGGGCGTCGAGAGCGGAACGGGAACGCAGGCGCAGGGAAGCGGCCACGGGCACGTGGTCTGACGGTTTCTCCCATGCGCGCACATGCCTTTCCACCTGCACCGCGCATACCTGATCCGCCGCCTGCGGGGAAAGCAGCAGGAAATCGATGCGAATGCCATCGTTCTTCTGCCATGCGCCGCCCTGGTAGTCCCAGAAGGTATAGGCCGCTTCCCCTTCCATGCCGGGAGTGCCGTTGCAGGCAGCCAGGGCGTCCACCAGGCCGAGATTCAGCAGCCGGCGAAAGGCGGCGCGGGTTTCCGGCCGGGCCAGGGCATCGCCTTCCCACTTCTCCGGGTTCCTGGCATCCGCCGGCGTGGGGATGACGTTGTAGTCCCCGCCCAGCACGAAGGCCTCCTCCAGCGCCAGCAGATCCTGCACGTGCGCCTGCAGCGCCTGCATCCAGCGCAGCTTGTAGGGAAACTTGTCCGAATCCACCGGATTGCCGTTGGGGGCATAGACCGAGGCGATGCGCAGTGCTCCCTGCCGGGTGGAGATGACCGCCTCGATGTAGCGTGCCTGGTCGTCCTCCCACGTGGGCAGGCCGCGCTGCACGTCTTCCAGCGGCAGGCGCGAGAGGATGGCCACGCCATTGAAGCTCTTCTGGCCATGCACCACCACGTTGTACCCCAGCTCGGAGAAGGCCAGCGAGGGAAACTTCTCCTCCTCTATCTTCACCTCCTGCAGGCACACCACATCCGGCTGCGCGTCCTTCAGCCATGCCAGCACGGTGTCGAGCCGCGCACGGATGCCGTTGACGTTCCACGTGGCGATGCGCAGCAGATCATTGCTGCCCTGTTTGTCCTGTGCTGCGGCACTGTTCATCGATGATCCTTCCCGGTCCCGAGGTTGTCTCAATCATGCAGAAGGCTGCCTGCACGTTCATCAGCGCCGGCGCACCCGGCACACCATGTAGGCCGGCGGCCCGTCGCAGCCCAGCGGCCAGCTCACGGCAATGGCACCCGGCGCATACACGCGGCAGGTATTGCCTTGCGGGCAATCACAGGCTCTCACCAGCGGACACTTGCCCGACAGCGACGGACGCCACGGGGTGGCGCGCGGCCCCGGCCCGGAACGCTTCAGCCAGCTGTAGAGCCAGGGAGCCCGCTGTTGCAGGGCGCGCGCTGCGGGTGGGGGCACATCATCATGGGCCCGCGGTGGTGTGCGGCGATAGACCGGCGGCACGCCGAACTCCGGCGGTGGATACTGGTCAGCCCTGCGTGGTGCTGGGCGGTTGATGGCGGCGCGGTTACACTGCTGCAATGCAGCAGAGCGCCTTTGCGTGTTTCTTTCAGCAGCTTGCCGGGGATTTCTCATGCACCAATTGAAGTATCCGTTGAAGCTTGCGCCCCACAGGCCGCCACGAAAACCGCAACCCAGTGCGCGCGCCTGCCGGTTGGCGGCAATGGCGGTGCGGGCATATTGCCGGCAGAAGATGCGCTTTTCTGCCAGCCGTGCCTGCTCCTCCGCTGCCTGCATGGCGGCCTCCCGTGCACGGGGCTGCATGGGGGCGGGCTTTCGGACATTGGCGATGGCGCGCTCCGGTGCAGCATTGTTGCCGCTGCCGGCGCCGGTGCCGGTGGCAGGAGCCGTGCGGCGCTGTTGTGGCGTCATGGTGCCGCTGCCTTCATTCCCTGAGGCCGTGGCCGTGGTGTCCGCTGCATCATCGCCGCCAAGCCAGCGCCGCGTCAGTTCGGCGAAGGAGACGGCGGGCTTGCGTTTCTTGTAACCGGATATGCAGCAGGTATCCTGCCGCTTCTCGCTGACGCTGCGCTTCAGCAGGCATTGCGCCCGCTTGCCCTTTTTGCCGGGCCAGGAGAACGTCCAGGCGCGGCAGCCCTCGTCCTTTTCGCATACCTTGCGGCAGAAGTCCGGCACCGGTGCAATCAGCTCGAAGGTGCGGTAGGTTTCCCCGGCCAGGTCGGTATCCGCCAGCATCTCGGCGGCACGCGCGGGCAGGGCAAGGAGGACCATCGGCAGCAACATCAGCAACAGGGCAGGCAAAGCGCCGGCGTGGCGGAGATTCCCGTGTGCCTGCCTGCTGCCAGCGTGGGGAGCATGGCCGCCATCGTGTGGCCGGGCGCTAGTCGGAACCGGCTGCATGTTCACCTTCTGCCTCCGTCTGCTGTCCCCCATCGCCCGGCCACAGGATACAGGAGCAGGGTGGTGCATGTCCACGCCCGCATGCGCAGTGCCTTCCCTGTTGCCTGCGGGAAGAACGTCCCGAGGGCGTGGAAATCCCTTGCCGCCGCCGGTCTGAATGATAGAAAGGATGGCAATGATTTGCATTCTTGTCTGTCGGGAACACACATGCAGGAAGATTTCTATCGCATACGGCGTCTGCCACCTTACGTCTTCGAGCAGGTAAACCGGCTGAAGGCCGAGGCCCGGGCACAAGGGGCCGACATAGTAGACCTCGGCATGGGAAACCCTGACCTGCCGACGCCGCAGCACATCAATGCCAAGCTCGTCGAAACGGTGGGAAAGCCGCGCACCAACCGCTATTCCGCCTCGCGCGGCATTGCCGGGCTGCGCCGCGCCCAGGCCGCCTATTACGAGCGCCGATTCGGCGTGAAGCTGGACCCGGAAACGCAGGTCATTGCCACCCTGGGGTCGAAGGAGGGATTCGCCAACATGGCGCAGGCCATCACTGCCCCGGGAGACGTGATTCTGGCACCCAACCCCACCTATCCCATCCACGCCTTCGGCTTTCTCATCGCCGGCGGCACCATTCGCCAGATACCGGTGCAACCGGGCGAGGAACAGCTGCGTGCGGTGGTGCGCGCAGTGCATCACTCGGTGCCCAAGCCCATAGCATGGGTGCTGAACTATCCCTCCAACCCCACCGCGCAGGTGGCCGATCTCGATTTCTATCGCGAGGCCGTGCGGCTGGCGAAAAAGCATGATCTCATCCTGCTTTCCGACCTTGCCTATGCCGAGATCTACTTCGATGACATCGAGCCGCCACCTTCCATCCTGCAGGTGGAAGGGGCGATGGACGTGGCGGTGGAGTTCACCTCGCTGTCGAAGACCTATTCCATGCCCGGCTGGCGCATCGGTTTCGCCGTGGGCAACGAGCGGCTCATCGCCGCGCTGACACGGGTGAAGAGCTATCTCGACTATGGTGCCTTCACCCCCATCCAGGTGGCCGCGACGGCGGCACTGAACGGCCCGCAGGAATGCGTGGAGGAAGCCCGCGCCATCTACCAGCGGCGGCGTGATGTGCTGGTGCAGGCATTTGCCAATGCCGGTTGGGAGGTGCCGCCACCACCGGCCACGATGTTCGCATGGGCACCACTGCCGGAGGCCTTTCGCGACATGGGCTCGCTTGCCTTTTCCAAGCTGCTGTTGCAGGAAGCCGAAGTGGCCGTTTCTCCCGGCGTCGGATTCGGCGAGGAGGGCGAGGGCTTCGTGCGCATCGCGCTGGTGGAAAACGAGCAGCGCATCCGCCAGGCGGCACGCAACATTCGCCGCTTCTTCCGCAAGGCAGGCGTGCAGGTGCCGGAAGGTGTTGCCGGGCAGGGAGGTGCCTGAGAGGCGGCCTGAAGGCTGCTTGCCGTCAGGCGTTCCGGCAGCTGGTTGCGGACGGAAGGGGGCTGGTGGCTTGCTTTGGTGTGGACAGGCTCTCCGGGAAGTGAAACAGGGAATGCATGAGACATGGGGAAACCGCTGAAGATCGCATTGGCCGGGCTGGGCACCGTGGGCGTGGGCGTGCTGGACCTGTTGCGCGACAATGGCGCATTGCTGGCGCAGCGTTGTGGCCGGCCGCTGGAGGTGGTGGCGGTTTCCGCCCGCTCGCGCAACAAGCCGCGAGGCGATCACGACCTTTCGCGCTTTCAGTGGTTCGATGACCCGGTGGAGATGGCCCGCAGTGCCGATGCCGACGTGCTGGTGGAGCTGATCGGCGGCGAGGACGGCCCGGCGCGCGCTGCCGTGGAGGCGGCGCTGCAGGCCGGAAGGCACGTGGTTACGGCCAACAAGGCGCTGCTGGCGCATCATGGTGTGGCCCTGGCGCGCATGGCCGAGGAGGCCGGCGTGGCGCTGAATTTCGAGGCGGCGGTGGCCGGTGGCATTCCCATCGTCAAGATGATGCGCGAGAGCGTGGCGGGCAATGCCGTGCGCCGCGTCTATGGCATTCTCAACGGCACCTGCAACTACATCCTCACCCGCATGGAGGAGGACGGGCGCGAGTTCGATGACGTGCTGAAGGAGGCGCAGGAGCTGGGGTATGCCGAGGCCGACCCCACCTTCGACATCGGCGGTTTCGATGCCGCTCACAAGCTGGCCATTCTCACCTCGCTGGCCTTCGGCTGCGAGATCTCCATGGACGATGTCTATGTGGAGGGCATCGAGGACATCACGCTGGATGACATCCGCTATGCCCGCGGCCTTGGCTATCGCATAAAGCTGCTGGCGGTGGCGGTGGATACCGGGGAGGGGATAGAGCAGCGCGTGCACCCCACGCTGGTGCCCATCGGTTCGCCCATTGCCGAGGTGGGAGACGTGTTCAATGCCGTGGAGGTGCGCGGCGATTTCGTCGATGACGTGATGCTGCAGGGGCGTGGCGCGGGGGCGCATCCCACGGCGTCTTCCGTGGTGGCCGACATCGTCGATATCGCCCGCGGCATCGTGCTGCCGCCGCTGGGGCTGCCGGCACGGCAGTTGCAGCCCTTCCGCAAGGCGCGCATGCGGGCGCACGAGGGTGGCTATTACGTGGCCATGGACCTGCTGGATCAGCCGGGCGAGGTGGCGGCCGTGGCCCGCGCCTTTGCCGACGAGGGAATCTCGATCGAGAGCATCGTGCAGAAAGGGCGTTCCATTGCCCGCGTGGTGCCGCTGCGCGAAGGCGAGGTGGAGCGCGAGACCGCGCCCTTCATCCTCATTACCCACGACACGCAGGAGGCCGCCATGCGCGTGGCGCTGGCCCGCATCGTGGAGGAGGGGCATTGCGTGGGTACGCCGCGGATGATCCGCATCGAGCGTTTCAGATAGGCCGCAGACTGCAACCCTCTCCGGGTGTTTGCCGTCATGCTCCTGTGCTGTCGGCTTCATCGCGGAGTTTCACGGAAAGGAAAGCGCCATGCCGGACAGGTCCCTCACCCTGGAAGTGGCGCGGGTTACCGAAGCCGCCGCCATTGCCGCCGCCCGCATGCGCGGCCTGGGCGATGAACACCGTGCGCACGAGGCGGCAGTGCAGACGATGGCGCGGGCATTCGACCTGCTGCACATCGATGGCCACGTGGTGGTGGGCGAAGGCGAAGAGGGGCAGGTGTCCGCCCTGTGGCTTGACCAGGCGCTGGGGCAGGGGGGCGCGCCGGTGGACATTGCCTGCACGGCCATAGAAGGCCTTACCCGCGTGGCCAAGGATCTGCCGGAGGCCTTGAGCGTGGCGGCGCTGGCCGAGCGTGATGCCCTGTTGCGGGTGCCGAGGGTTTACATGGAAAAGATCGCTGTCGGCCCGGGCCTGCCGGATGGCGTGGTGGACCTCGATTCGCCGGTGGCGGAAAACCTGGGGCGGCTGGCGGAGGCGAAAGGGGTTGGCATTGCCGACCTTACCGTCTGCGTGCTGGACCGCCCGCGCCATGCCGGCCTCATAGGCGAGATTCGCGCTGCCGGCGCGCGGCTGCGCCTTATCAGCGATGGCGACATTGCCGGCATCATCCACACCACCAACCCGGCGGAAACCGGCATTGACATCTACATGGGCAGTGGTGGTGCGCCGCAGGGCGTGCTGGCCGCCGCGGCGCTGGCCTGCACCGGCGGACAGATGCAGGCGCGCCTGCTGGCCCGTTCCGATGATCACGTGCGTGCCATTCGCCGTGCTGGCATCAGCGATGCCGAAATGCGCCGCAAGCTCACCCTGGCAGACATGGTGCGTGGCGATGTCATCTTTGCCGCCACCGGCATCACCGGCGGCTCTCTGCTCTCCCGCGTGCATTTCTCCAACGGTGTCGTGCGCACGCACACGCTGTCCATGCGCGCAAGCACCGGCACCGTGCGGGAAAGCCGCGTCTTGCGGCGGCTGGATGACACCAGCGATCTGCTCCACGGCATATTCAACTGATGGCTGCCAGGGCTTTCATTCCTCCTGCGGTGCCTTATGCTCGCAATCCGTCAACATGGCGTGCGGGCGGCGATTCGGTTGATCATGCCCGGCGTTGATCATGAGCAGCGCAACGGAGGCGGCATGATGCGCAGCCACGGCAGCGAAATGGCAGGGCTTTCTGCATCCCCGGAACAGCAGGAGGCGGTGCCTGCGCCTGCCTCTCGTCCGTCAGCACGGCCCCTGCAGCCACTGCTGGGCGTGCATCGCTCCGTTTCCGGGCGGTGCTGGCTGCCGCGCCTGCAGGATGATGCTGCCGCGCTGGCACTGTTGCGCGCCCATGCGCTGCCTGATGCGCTGGCGCGCGTGCTGGCGGCACGTGGGGTCGATGTGGCCGAGGCACCCCGGCACCTGGAGCCACGCCTGCGCGACTACATGCCGCCGCCTGATGCCGTGCGCGACCTGCCGAAGGCGGTTGGGCGGCTGGCCGATGCCATCATCAACGACGAACAGGTGGGCATCATCGGTGATTATGATGTCGATGGCGTCAGCGCCACCACCATCGTGCGCGAGTTCCTGCAGGAAATGGGCATTGCGCCGCAGGTGCACATTCCGCATCGCGTGCGCGAGGGCTACGGCCCCAGCGTGGAGGCGGTGGAGGCATTGCGCGAGAACGGTGCCAGCCTGCTGATCACCCTCGACTGCGGGGCCATGGCGCATGACGTGCTGGAGCACGCCGCTGCCTGCGGGCTGGAAACCATCGTCATCGATCATCACCAGATGGGCACGGCACTGCCGCGCGCGCATGCCGTTGTCAATCCCAACCGGCCGGATGACGATTCCGGCCTGGGCCATCTGTGCGCCGCCGGTCTTGCCTTCATGCTGGTGGCTGCCACCGCGGCGGAGCTGCAGCGCCGGGGGCATGTGAATACGCGGCCTGATGTCCTGCGCTGGCTTGACCTGGTGGCGCTGGCCACGGTGTGCGATGTCATGCCCCTGCAGGGGCTCAATCGTGCCTACGTGCGGCAGGGGCTGAAGGTGCTGGCGCGGCGTGCCCGCCCGGGGTTGGCGGCGCTCATGGATATCGCGCGGGCCTCCCGCACGCCGGATGCCTATACGCTGGGGTTCGTGCTGGGGCCGCGCATCAACGCCGCCGGGCGCATTGGCCATGCGGCGGATGCGCTCAAGCTGCTGTGCGCGCCGGACATGCAGCGGGCGCAATCGCTGGCAGCAAGGCTGGAGCAGATGAATCGCGAACGCCAGGAGCTGGAGCAGGTGCTGCTGGAGCAGGCGCTGGCGCAGGCCGAGCACCAGTTGCAGCAACGTGGGCGCGGGGTGCTGCTGGTGCATGGGGAGGACTGGCACGCAGGTGTGCTGGGGCTTGTCGCCTCGCGGCTGAAGGAGCGCTTTCACCTGCCGGCAGTGGCGCTGGGCACGGATCCGCTCACCGGCATGGCCACCGGCTCCGCCCGTTCCGTCTCCGGCGTGGACATTGGCCGTGCCGTGGCCCGTGCCGTTGCTGCCGGCGTGCTGCAGCGTGGTGGCGGGCATGCCATGGCCGCCGGCATGGCATTGCCGGCCGAGGGCATCGAGCGCCTGCATGCCTTCCTCAATGAGGAGCTGGGAGAGGAGATTGCCGCGCTGCCGGAGCAGCCACACCTGAAGGTGGATGCCGTGCTCACCGCCGGTGGCGCCAGCCGTGCGCTGCTTGAGGAGCTGGAGCGTGCCGGGCCGTTTGGTGCCGGCAACCCGGCACCGGTGTTTGCCTTCGCGGCGCATCGCCTGCAATGGGTGGACGTGGTGGGCGAGCGGCACCTGCGCTGCACGCTGGCTGACGGCTCCGGCAACCGCCTGCGCGCCATTGCCTTCCGTGCTGTTGACACGCCATTGGGAGAAGCACTGCTGAATGCGCGCGAGGGGGGACTGTGGCATATTGCCGGCCGCCTGCAGCGCGACGACTACAACGGCCGCAACGACGTGCAGCTTCACGTCATCGACGCCGCGGCGCACCAGTAAATGCAAGCAGGCCCGGTGTCAGGTCTCATGACGCAGCCGGTGGCATGTCGGGCCACGCCGGGGGAAGGGCAGGGTGCTCAGGCCTCTTCCACGGGGCCGAACAGCCGCTCGAAATGGCGTTTCAGTGCCGCATCCACTTCCGCCATTTCCACGTTCACGCCCAGTGCCTGCATGGACGTTACTCCGTGCTCCTTCACCCCGCACGGCACGATGATGTCATGCTGCCATGAAAGATCCGGGCACACGTTCAGGGCCACGCCATGCCGCGTTGCCCAGCGCGACACCCGCACGCCAATGGCCGCGATCTTGGCCATGCCCCCGTCCTGCAGCGGCACCCACACGCCCACCAGCGAATCATCCCGTTGCGCAGGAATGCCGAACTCCGCCAGCGTGTCGATGATCCACTGTTCCAGTCCCGCCACGTAGGCTCGCACATCGCGCCCGCGCCGCCGCAGGTCCAGCATCAGGTAGGCAATGCGCTGCCCCGGCCCGTGCCACGTGTATTGTCCGCCGCGCCCGGTCGCAAACACCGGCAGCGCGGATGGGCGCAACAGATCCTCCTCGCGCGCGCTGGTGCCAGCCGTTATCAGGGCCGGATGCTCCAGCAGCCACACATGCTCCGGCCGCTCCTCTGCCGCCACTGCCGCCGCAATGGCATCCATCCGCCGCATGGCCTCCTCATACTCCACCGGCTCAGCACTCACTTCCCAGCACGCCGCGGGTTGCCCGGCCGCCTTCAGGCCCGCAATGCAAGCCGGTCTGCCACGCATCTCGTCCTTCCTGCCCGCATTCATCTGCCAAGCATGCCTCATCTGTGCTTGTTGCACCTCTCACCCCCTTGCATCTTTGCCCGCCTCTTGATACACACCCTCCCGCATCCATATCAACGATGCAGGCATGTGCGGCCGTGGCGGAATTGGTAGACGCGCAGCGTTGAGGTCGCTGTGGGGGAAACCCCGTGGAAGTTCGAGTCTTCTCGGCCGCACCACACACTTTGTGTGTATCACTTTCGCAGGCCAAGGGAGTCTGCGGCAGCTTCTCTCTTCATCCTCTCCTGTTCGAATTGGCGACACGTTTCGTGAGGGTGCGTGGATTGCTTGCACAAGACCAAGGTGCCCTGTGGCAGCTTCTCTCTTTCCTTCTTGTGCCGGGGCCGATTGCATAGTCTTTGTGAAGGTCTCGCCCTTTGTTTTCGCAACGTAGAGTGCTTGCGAATTGCGTTGGACGCATGGGACCCAGTTTGCCACCTCTCTCAGAGAAGGCTTCACAAAGACACGGTGAGCCACTATATAGACGTTGCACACAGGCTGCAGCGTGCATGCAGCTTCTCGTCTCTTGTGCATGATGACGCGGGGTGGAGCAGTCTGGTAGCTCGTCAGGCTCATAACCTGAAGGTCGCAGGTTCAAATCCTGCCCCCGCAACCATCGTTAGCAGCACCCGCTCGTCCTGAGGATGAGCGGGTGTTTTCTTCCCCGCCGCAAGGCTCAGGAGTCGAACGTGAAGTATCCTCATCACGTTGAGGATACGGTAAAATTGCTACCATCCAAGTATTGCCGTTTGCAAGGAAGCCCCTTTTTGGAGCCATTTCCTTGCAATTTGACCAGCGTGTTGTGTTGTGATTCTCTCCCCTCGCAGACGAGCGGGGAGGCACATCATGAGCAAGCCGAAGGAGCCGGTAGAGACAGGCCAGCACGAGCTGTTCCGGGCACGGCTGGATCAGATCATCGACATGAAGCACCCTCTGGTTGTGCTGGCGCAGTCGATTGACTGGGACTTCCTGGCGCGAGAGATCGGCGCACTGTATCGGGACGGGCCAGGTTATCCGCCGCTGTCGACGCGGCTGATGGCGGGGCTGCACATCATCAAGTAGATGGATGACCTGTCCGACGAGGAAGTGTGCCGCCGGTTTGTGGAGAACCCCTGTTACCAAATACTTCTGCGGCGCAGCGTTTTTCCGGCACGAGCTGCCCCTTGATCGCACACCTGGTGTGCCAGCGTGCAGCAGCGCCAGTGTTTTCTCTCGGATTTTTTGTCGAACCGGGCATGCATGATCCATGCCGCTGCCCGCGTCGGGCTGACCCGCTGGCGTCAGCGGCTGAGGGAGGAGAAGATGCAGGCGCTGTTGCAGGAGAGCCTGGCGACGGCGGTGCGCCTGGGCGCGGCGAAGCCTTGCGCGTTCACATGAGGTGATGGACACCACGGTGCAGGAGAAGAACGTCGCCCATCCCACCGATGCGAAGCTGGCATACAGGGCGCGGGAGCGGCTGGTGAAGCTGGCGCAGAAGCACGGATTGAAGCTGCGGCAGAGCCATGTTCGGGCTGGCAAGAAGGCGTTGATCAGATGTCAACGCTACGCCCATGCGAAGCAGTTCAGGCGGGCAAGACGGGAGTTGCGCAAGCTGAAGACGTGGCTGGGGCGGGTGATCAGGGACATCGAGCGGCAGATTGCAGGGGACAAGACACTACAGGACACCTTCCGGCGGGAGTTGTGGAAGGCGCGGTGGGTATTGGAGCAGAAGCCACGTGATGGCAAGGGGCGGCATGTGTATGCGCTGCACGCGCCGGAGGTGGAATGCATCGGCAAGGGCAAGAGCCACAAGGCGGCGGTGCCGCAGCCTGCACCATGCTTGGCAGCGGTGCCGTGGCTGGTGCAGTTGGGCAACACGTTGGTGCCCTCTCTTGCCTGCATCGCTGGTGCAGTTCGGGGTGAAGGTCTCCGTGGCCACCACCATCAGGCGCTCACGGAGTGGCCAGTTCGTGGTGCGTGCGGGGCCATGACCATGGCTGGCGCTGCCCGGCAAGCCCCATGATGGCCATGCGCTGCGCACGGTGTTGCCGGAGATCGAACGGCTGGTGGGTGCACCGGTGCAGCGGGTGCTGACCGATGCCGGCTATCGCGGCCACAAGCTCCCCAACCCATGGAAGTTCAAGGTCTTTGTGGACGGCCAGAAACGACGCGTGAGCAAGGCCATCAGGCGATTGATGAAGCGAAGGGCAGCGGTGGAGCCGGTGATCGTTCATCTGAAGGCCGAGCACAGGATGGGGCGCAACTACCTGGCACACCGGATGGGTGATGCCATCAACGCCATCCTGGCTGCCGTCGGCTACAACTTCCGCCTGTTGCGGCGCTTCATCGCCCAGCTTCTTTTGCGCCTTATCCAAGTATGGTTGTTCAGGTTTGCACAACGGCGGCAAACAATCTCAGCAGCCCCACAGGGCTAATTGTTCACGTTCGACGGGGTATATTCAGGCATGAAAAGCAACACCCTTGTTGAGGTCTGGACAGCCCAGAGTATTGTATTCCATCCTTGAGAGCACCTCCCACTCAGCCCCCTACGCCTCCCCGTCCGAAATCCCGAGAAACAGCGCCACCAGTTCCGTGTTGACGTAATAATTGCTGCGTCCGGCGCGCACCTTGCGCAGGAAGCCGCGTTGGGCCAGCTCGTCGAGGTATTTGGCCGCCGTCTGGCGGGTGATGCCAAGGTCGGCCTTGCACGAAAGCAATGCGCGTGTAGGGGGGCGGAACAGGTTGTTGAGCAGCTCCTGCGAATAGAGTTTCGGCACTTCATCGCGCATGCGGTGCTTCATGGCGCGCATCTGATCGCCAATGCGCTCCACCAAGCCCAGCGTCGTCTTTGATGCCTGCTCCACGGCGGTCAGCATGAACAGCAGCCATTCCTCCCAGGCGCCATCGGTGCGCACCGCCTGCAACAGGCGATAATAATCCCCCTTGTGCCGCGTGATGTGGCGGCTGAGATAGAGAATGGGAGCATCCAGCAGCCCGACATGCACGAGATGCAGCACGTTCAGTATCTGCCCAATGCGGCCATTGCCATCGGCAAAGGGATGAATGCTCTCGAACTGGTGGTGAATGATGGCCATCTTCAGCAACGGGTCGAGTGCACAGCGCTCATCCTCATTGATGAACCGCTCCAGCGCGGCCATGTGCCGGACAATTTCCTGTTCGTCCTGCGGCGGCACGTAAACGATCTCTCCGGTCTGGTCATTGCGCAGCGCCGTGCCCGGCGTCGCGCGAAAGCCCTCCTCGCGCTCCATCAGCAACTGGAACAGGAGATGAGCAGGCGGTTCGTGATGAGGCCGCCGGATTCGCGCAGCATGCGAAAGCCGAGCTTCATGGCATCGCGATAGCGCGCCACTTCCTTGGCTGCGGGCGAGGCAGGCCCCCGCGGGAAGAGATCGGCCTGATACAGCTCGTCCTGGGTGGTTACGATGTTTTCGATCTCCAAGCTGGCCCTGGCCTCCTGCAGCGACAGCGTGTCGATCAGAATGCCCGGATTGGGAATGGTCGCGGCTTTTCCCTTCAATTCCGCCAAGGCACGGCCGGCACTGCCCAATGCCCGCATGACGGGCAGGGTTTCCAGCTACACCGGTGGCGGCAGGGATGGCAATGCGTATGACGGCTTTAACATGCCCGGCTCGATTCGTTAGCAAATGTGCATTTCTTTAACATATTTCCTGCGATGTATTAATAAGGGCGTGCTTTTTCACGTTATCCATCAGCTGCGTTGAGCCGATGACAGTTTCTGAAATGCCGCCATGGCAATTGCGCCACCCAGTTGCCCTTCTCCATGCAAGGCGCAATAGATGGAAGTTTGAAAAATCATGCCATTTGGCATTTCCGTTGTGGACACAGATTTAGCCGAGAGAAGCGCCAATGGCGGGTTTTCGCCATTGGCGCTTCCTTGTCATGGTGCTTGCGGACTGGTGATGGTCAAGGGTGAAATCGCTTCCGCGACGGCTCCCAAGGAGCCGCCCTTGACTATCGCCAGCCCGCGAGGAAGAGGGGTTGGGATGGTGTGAATTTGCGACTTCAATGATGGATTTTGGGTCGTGCTTTCGCGGTTTTTGGAGCTGCGTCATGGGTGAAAAATGTGGTGCGCGAGGCTTCGTTTGAGGGATTTTTCGTGAGGGATTTCGTGCGTGTGTGCCGATAAAGCGGGCCGTAAATGCATCGATGGACATGGATTTTCGAGGCTTGGCTGGCCTGTTTTTAATGGCCTGAAAAGTTGTGCGATGGAGTGGAGGACGCCAGAGATTTGGTCATCCGCAATTGCCCAGATGGCGGCATTTTGACTTCGAAATAGGCATATTTCCCATCGTTTTTGCGGCTAGGCGGCGATCCATCCGGAGCCAAGGTGGGCAAAGGTGATCCGGTATCATCGGGAAGTTTGATCGGGAAAGGCATCGGCGTGATGGAGGACAAGATAAAAGGGGTTGGTGCAAACTCACCGTAACCCCTTGTCTGCGCGTCTGTTTTGCCTGCACATGTTGAAAATGGCCATGTGCAGGCTCTTCCCCGTTAGTTCTTGAGATTGCAACGGAAAAGATGGTGCAGGTGTGATGCGCCGACTGTTGCTCCGCCGCGCATGCTCATGCCGGGCGTGCACGCTGGAAATGATGCTGTCAGGGACGGGATTTTCGGGCCGGTTATGACCTGTTCGAACCAAGCACCATGTCGGCCAGTTCGTCGCCGACGGTTTCGGCGAGCTGGCGCACGTCATCAACGATGAGGTGGGCATAGCGCTGGGTGGTCTGCATCTGGCTGTGGCCGAGCAGCGCGCCGATGCGTGGCAGGGAACCGCCCTTGCGCGCCGCCAGCGAGGCAAAGGTGTGGCGCAGTCATGGATGCGCACGTCCTCGATGCCGGCACGCTTGCGGATACGCCGCCAGGGTTTCTGCAGGTTCACCAGGTGGCTGCCTTCCTTGTGGCCGCAGATGATGTGCGGGTTGCCGTGCAGGCGTGGCAGTTGCTCCAGCACTTCTCTTGCCGCCGCGTTGAGCACGATAGCCTTCTTGCCGGTCTTGGAATCGGGCAGCAGCAGCAGGCCGCGTTCCAGATCGACGTATTCCCACTTCAGGGTGAGAATCTCGTTCAACCTTGCCCCCGTCAGGATCAGCAGGCGGATGGCCGCCACGCCGTAGATGTCGCCATGTTCTCGCAATTCCTCGTCCAGCGCCTGGCCCAGGCGTTGCAGTTCTTCCGCCGTCAGGAAACGCTCGCGGTGGTTCTCAGGATACTTCCTGATGCCCCGCACCGGGTTGCTGAACTGAGGCCGCAGGCCTTTCTCCTCCGCCCAGTTCATGAATTTCGACAGCACCGCGAGGCAGAAGTTGGCAGCGCGTGGCGTATCCTTCATCTTGCGATGCAGGGAGGCGATGTCGTCTCGGGTGATGTCAGCCAAGGACTTTCTGCCCAGGTGCGGGATGATATGAAGGCGGAACAGGCGGCGGTATTCTTCCTGGCTGCGCTCTTTCAGCTGCTGGATGTGTTCTTCATCGAAGCGTTGCGCCAGTTGCGCGAGGGATTTTTTCGCCCGTTCCCGGCGTTTCTCCTCCAGCGGGTCGATGCCTTGCTCCAGCAGCACCAGCAGGCAGCGCGCTTCCTTGCGGGCCGTCTCCGGTGTCCACGGGCTGCCATGCCTGCCGATGGTAAGCAGCTTCTGGCGTCCATTCATGCGAGCCTTGACGATGTAGGCAACGGCTTCCTTTTGCCGCCGAGCCGCGAAACCTCTTACCCGGTCATCCTAGATGGTTTCGCCGGTCTTCAGGGCCTCCACCGCCCGCCTGGTGATGCGCTTCTTCATTGGTATCTATTCCCTCGTAGATACCATATAGATACCACTTTTGCGCATTTCAGAGCAATGACGAAAAAAACAAGTGCCTAGATAAATAGCTGATTTTTACATAAATATCCAGCGTGAGGAAAAATCAGAAATCCTGCCTGGGCAAATTGTGGATCTGGGGGTCGGTGGTTCGAGTCCACCCAGCTATACCATTTTTTCAAGGGGTTATGGGTCAATATCCTCTTCGCTCAATCCCGCCATCGCATAGATGCCACCAAATCTCCACTACGCAGATGCTCCTCTTTGCATGGAAATTCCGTCCCGCACACGCCAGCATCCTGTCATTTCGTCAGGCAAGGCTGGATCACCCTTCCTCACGCTTGCCCGCGCGCCATTGCAAGGCGTGCCCGCATGATCGGGCATCGGCCATGCGTTGATGCGTTTCATGCAAGCGGAAGGAACGATGTGATGGAGAAGAAAGCCAGTCATGACGGCCAGCAAGCCGAGGTGGAACCCTTGCTCACCACGGAGCTGACCGTCTGGCTATTGCGTATCTCGCGCAAGACTCTGGAGCGCATGCGCGTGGAAGGCCGCAACCCGAAGCTCGTGAAGATCGACAGATGAACACCTCCGAAAACTGGTCATTTTGGGCGGCATGTGATTCCATGTCGGCAGTAGCAGAAATGGATTGCTGGAGGGATGCCGATGAAGGGGGCGGTGTGGTTTTTTGATATTTCGAGCAGCGTTTGGAGGAGCTTTCGCGAGAGTGATCCTTTCGAGAAGCGGCTGCGACGGTGGATTTCAAGGTGTTCTGTCCCATTCTGCTGCGAGCGGAAACGGCGTGGGCCTGGATTTACCCACCTGCGAGTGGGGCAGATCTCAATGCGCTGGGCTGGTGGCCGAGCTGCTTACCTGTGCCCACTGGCCTCCTATCAAGACTGCTCCGCGCAGCTACCAGTGCTTCATCTCCGGCCACCTGTAATCATTGCTCCTGCAAAGCCGGCCATCCGATGCAAATGATCACCCCGTGAAACCTTCCCATTGTGCAAAGCCCACCACCACTTTGCGCAATGATCACGGCCGGGCTACGGCTCCCGCTACAGGTGTGCTGCACTCGAATGTCAGGGCCGGGTCTGGAAAGCATGGTGCCCCTGGCCCGAGTCGAACGGGCACGGCCAAAAGGCCAGCAGATTTTGAGTCTGCCGCGTCTACCAATTCCGCCACAGGGGCCTGTGCAAGCCGTTCAATATGGCGCATGCATGGTGGCGTCAAGCCTTGCGGCATCGCTTTTCCGTCTTTCTTCCCCTCGTTGATGCGACAGCATCAAGGCACATTATGCCGTAATTAACGAATGCATGGCAGAAGGTTGTGCATGGGGTGGGGTACACGTGCGTTTGATAGTGGATGGAAATGCAGCTCATGAATCTGCCTGTCAACAACGTGGTCGCCAAGCAAACCGGTGGCTTGCCTGCTGCCGCGCCTGTGCTGCATTGCGAAATAGCGCGTGATCCGCGGCAGGTTCTGGCGCTGCAGGAGGCATGGCAACGTCTGCAGGGACAGGGCGGCAGGGACAATCAGGGCTTTCAGACGCTGCAATGGAACCTGGCCTGGATGAATGCCTTCCTGGGGGCTGATGCAGGCGATTCCGTGCGCTTCGAGCCTTGCGTGGTGCTGGTGCGTGATGGGCATGATGGAACGCCACTGCTGCTTTGGCCATTGATGCGTGAAAGCTACCCGTTGGGCATGTCGGTCATATCGTCGATGAGCGATCCCTTCGCCCAGTATGGCGATGTCATCACCACGCTTTCCGGCACGGAGCTGCAGGCGGCCCTCGAGCTGGCCTTGCAGACCCTGAAGCAGGAACAGGCAGACCTGGTGCGGCTGCGCTTCGTGCGCGAGGATGCAGCCATTGCGCCCTTCCTGCAGCAGCATTTCATGAAGAGTTGCGAGGATTGCACCGCGCCATGGCTGGACCTGACAGGTTTTGCTTCCTTGGAAGAGCTGGACGGGCGCTTCAACCGCGAGCAACGGCGGCGGCGGCGCAAGATACGCAAGAAGATCCGGCAACAACTGGGAGCGGAGCCGACGCTGCGATTGATGCAGGGTGTGGCGGAAATCAGGGCGGCCATTGGCGTCATCCTCGATTGCAAGCGGCAGTGGCTGAAGCACAAGGGGCTGGTTTCCCGTGCCCTTTTCGATGGCCATACGGAGGCCTTCCTGCTGGCGCTGGCGGAGGCCATGCCGCCGTGGACAGCTGATGCCGGTGCCGATGATGCCACACCGCGGTTGGTGCTGAGCGTGATGGAAGCGCAGGGCAGGCAACTGTCATGGGAGATCGGGTTTCGCTACCGCGGGCGGCATTATGCCTACATTACCGCCCATCTGCCGGAGCTGACGCATTTATCGCTGGGCCGCCTGCATATGGACCTGTTGCAAAAAAGGACCTGGCAGGACGGGATGCGGGTTTATGACCTGCTGGTGCCGGATGCCCCACACAAGCGCACGTGGAGCAGCCACAAGACACCGGTGAGCGGCTACTACCTGCCGTTGTCGCGGCGTGGCAGATTGCTGGGGCAGGCCTATCTGAACCACCTGCGCCCGTTCATGCGCAAGGTCTATCATCGCATGCCGCCACAGCTGCGCCGCATGCTGCGCCTGAGCGACATGATGGAGCATGAGCATTCCGCCCACTGATGCAGGGGGCGTGCCGGGCACAGGCAGGCCGATGAACTGCAATCTGCCTGCATTTGAAAGCGCAGTCCCGATGCGCGGCATCATGCTGCGCATCAGGAATGCGGTGGCGTGATCTGTCAGTAGCGATACCAGTCCGGCTTGTAGGGGCCTTCCACCGGCACGCCGATGTATTCTGCCTGCTCCGGCGTCAGTTTCGTCAGCTTTGCGCCCAGCTTCGGCAGGTGCAGGCGGGCCACCTTCTCGTCCAGGTGCTTGGGCAGCACGTAGACCTTGTTCTCGTATTTCTCCGGGTGCTGCCACAGCTCCATCTGCGCCAGCGTCTGGTTGGTGAAGGAGGCGGACATGACGAAGCTGGGGTGCCCGGTGGCGTTGCCAAGGTTGACCAGCCGTCCTTCCGAGAGCAGCACGATCTTCTTGCCGTCGGGAAACTCGATGAGATCCACCTGCGGCTTGACGTTCGTCCACTTGAAGTTGCGCAAGCTCGCCACGTCTATCTCGTTGTCGAAGTGGCCGATGTTGCACAGGATGGCCATGTGCTTCATCTTGCGCATGTGCTCCAGCGTAACGACGTCCTTGTTGCCGGTGGCGGTTACCACGATGTCGGCATCCTGGATGCGCTCTTCCAGCGTTACCACCTCGAAGCCGTCCATGGCCGCCTGCAGGGCGCAGATGGGATCGACCTCGGTTACCATCACCCGCGCGCCGTTGCCGGCCAGCGACTGCGCCGAACCCTTGCCGACATCGCCATAGCCGCAGACGATGGCCACCTTGCCGGCCATCATCACGTCGGTGCCGCGGCGAATGCCGTCCACCAGCGACTCGCGGCAGCCATACTTGTTGTCGAACTTCGACTTGGTAACGGAGTCGTTCACGTTGAAGGCGGGGAAGGGCAGCTCACCCTTCTTTTCCAGCTCGTAGAGGCGGTGCACGCCGGTGGTCGTCTCCTCCGACACGCCGCGGATGTTGGCCTTCACCTTCGAATACCAGCCCGGGTCTTTCTCCAGCCGGCGGCGGATGGTGGCATACAGTGCCTCCTCCTCCTCGTTGGCCGGATTGTCCAGCACCGAGGGGTCTTTTTCCGCCTTCGCGCCCAGCAGCACCAGCAGGGTGGCATCGCCGCCGTCGTCGAGGATCATGTTGGCGGTCTCGCCATTGCCCCAGTCGAGGATGCGATCCACGTAATCCCAGTATTCCTCCAGTGTCTCGCCCTTCTTGGCGAACACCGGGATGCCCTGCGCGGCGATGTAGGCGGCGGCGTGATCCTGGGTGGAGAAGATGTTGCACGAGGCCCAGCGGATGTCCGCGCCCAGTGCCTTGAGCGTGTCGATGAGCACGGCGGTCTGGATGGTCATGTGCAGGCAGCCGGCAATCCGCGCCCCCTTCAGCGGCTGGCCGGAGCCGAACTCCTCGCGGCAGGCCATCAGGCCGGGCATCTCCTCCTCGGCCATCATCACCTCCTTTGCGCCCCAGTCGGCCAGCGAGATGTCGGCCACCACGTAATCCTGCTTGTCGCTCATGGTCGTGATCCCTGCATGATGCTGATGTAAACGATCCCGGCGCGAGCTATAGCAGCGGCAGGGCAGGGCGGCAAGCATCATATAAAGGAAACTTTATGTTTGTTGCGCTTGCGCGCAAGGGCCGATTGCGGCAGGTAATCGGGCAACGATGCAGCCAGCAGGAACACGCAAGGGATCACCGGCATGCACGCAGAGCAGCAGGAGTTGACACCCCGGCAGATCGTCGCCGAGCTTGACCGTTACATCATCGGTCAGAAGGAAGCGAAGAAAGCGGTGGCCATTGCCCTGCGCAACCGCTGGCGGCGGCGGCAGCTGCAGCCGCCGTTGCGCGATGAGGTGATGCCCAAGAACATTCTCATGATAGGCCCCACCGGCGTGGGCAAGACGGAAATCGCCCGGCGGCTGGCGAAGCTGGCCGGTGCACCGTTCATCAAGGTGGAGGCCACGCGCTTTACCGAGGTTGGCTACGTGGGGCGCGACGTGGAGCAGATCATCCGCGACCTGATGGAGGCCGGCATCCTGCTGGTGCGGGAGAAACGCCGTGAGGAAGTGCGCGAGCGCGCCCATGCGGAGGCCGAGCGCCGCATCGTGGAGGCGCTGACCGGGGCAGGGGCCTCCGAGGCGACGAAGCGTTCGTTCCTGGAGAAGCTCAGGGCCGGCAAGCTCGATGACACGGAAGTGGAGCTGGAGCTGGAGGATACTTCCGGGCCGGCGCTGCCGATGTTCGACGTTCCCGGCCAGCCCGGTGCCTCGGTGGGCATGATCAGCATCTCCGACATGCTGGGCAAGGCCTTCGGCCCACGCACGCGCAAGCGCCGCATGAAGGTGGCAGATGCCTACGAGCCGCTGCTGGCGGAGGAAAGCGACAAGCTCATCGACGAGGAGGCCATCGTCGAGGAGGCGCGCACGCTGGTGGAGAATGCCGGCATCGTGTTCCTGGACGAGATCGACAAGATCTGTGCCCGCTCCGATGGCGCGGTGCGCGGCGGCGACGTTTCGCGCGAGGGCGTGCAGCGCGACCTGCTGCCGCTGATCGAGGGAGCGACCGTGAGCACCCGGCACGGCCCGGTGAAGACCGACCACATCCTGTTCATCGCCTCTGGCGCATTTCATGTTGCCCGGCCTTCCGACCTGCTGCCGGAGCTGCAGGGGCGTCTGCCCATTCGCGTGGAACTTTCAGCGCTTTCCAGGGAAGACTTCAAGCGTATTCTCACCGAGCCGGAGGCCTCGCTGACGAAGCAGTATGCGGCGCTGATGGAAACGGAAGGGGTAACGCTGGAGTTCTCGGAAGACGGTATCGAGGCCATTGCCGCCATTGCCGCGGAGATCAACGAGCGGGTGGAGAACATCGGGGCGCGCCGCCTGCAGACGGTGATGGAACGGGTGCTGGAGGAAATCAGCTTCGAGGCTCCGGAGGCGCAGGGTGCGCACATCATCGTGAATGCCGCCTACGTGGAGGAACGCATTGGCGACATGGCACGCGACACCGACCTGTCGCGCTATGTGCTGTAGAAGCTCCGCATGAACCAGCCAGGGAGGGCCGTGCGCGAAATGGTGCGGACTGCCGCGGCCCTTCATGTGCAGGCTGCCGCCCCGGAAGAGCGCATGAAGCAATGCGCGGTTGTGGGTGCAGCCTGGTGGGCGCGAAGTGGTGCGCTGCATGCGTTCTTGCAAAGGAAAGCCTGTGCCATCCGGCTTGTTTCGTGCCATCAGCCTGCTGCCATTCCATTGATCCGGCACTTCATCTCCGGAGGGAAGCAGCCTGATCCTTGCGGTGGTGAAGTGCGGATTTCATTCGCAAAAAATGAAGACAATTTTTACCGAGTCCCTTGAGCGCTTCTTAAGTCGCGTTGCCTACACTTCCTCTCAAATGCGACAGACCCGGCGATGAACAACAACAATACACCAGCCGGGCAGGGTAGTGAGGCGACAGACAGAGGTGCAAGGTCATGAACAGGCAGGTAGCGACGGGAGAAATCCGTGCCGAAGGCCAGGTGATGGCAGGGCAGACGGCGGCGGTGCCGATCAAGCATCGGTATCTGGAGGCGGTGAGCCTGATCGAGCGCACGCATCGGCGGCTGCTGGAGGTAATCAAGGCGGAGTTCGAGCGCCACGGGCGCAAGGACCTGAACCCGGTGCAGGCGCTGCTCATCTACAACATCGGCGATGAGGAGCTTTCCGCCGGAGAGCTGAAGGCGCGCGGCTATTACCAGGGCTCGAACGTCTCCTACAACCTGAAGAAGCTGGTGGAGGCAGGCTATGTCTCTCATCAGCGCTCCGATGCCGACCGCCGTGCGGTGCGCGTGAAGCTCACCGAAAAGGGGCAGGAGGTGCGCCGGCTGGTGGATGCCCTCTATGAGCGCCAGCTTGTACCCATTCGCGAGGTGATGGGCATGGACGAGGAGGAGTTCGAGCGGCTGAACAAGGCGCTGAAGCGCCTGGAGCGCTTCTGGACGGACCAGGTGCTCTACCGGCTGTGATGAAACAGCAGGGCGCTGCCGGGGAGCGCGACCTGAGCTGGCAAGGCACCCTGATTTCCTGAAGAGAAGCAGCCAGATTGCCGTACAGGCTGGGCTGCTTCTCTTCACGCTTGATGTCTCCCATCCTGCTCTTGCAGGCAGTCGCGGCGGGCAAAAGGGGAGATGAGGCTTGACAGCCTGCGTTACGCGGCGCATATGAGCGGCATGCGAACCACGGGCGTGAACATTTGCGCGATCTTCATCATTATCGGCCAGTAACAGGTTGCTGGTCCGGGTTCGCGTTGCCTTCTCTCCACCTCAGGCACTGACAGGCAGGCCCCGGGCCGAACCGGAGGTCTGCAAGGCATGGAACTGTTCATCCACAACACCCTGTCGCGCGAGAAGGAGCGCTTCCAGCCGCTGGATGCGCAGAACGTGCGCATGTATGTGTGCGGTCCCACGGTCTATGACTTCGCGCACATCGGCAATGCCCGGCCCATCATCGTCTTTGATGTGCTGTTCCGCCTGCTGCGCCATCTCTATGGCGAAGAGCACGTGAAATACGTGCGCAACATCACCGACGTGGACGACAAGATCAACGCCCGCGCGGCAGAAGAAGGCGTGCCCATCTCCGAGATCACCGCACGCACCATCCGCCAGTTTCACGAGGACATTGCGCAGCTCAACGTGCTGCCGCCCAGCGTCGAGCCGCGGGCGACGGAGCACATCGCCGAGATGCAGGTGCTGATCGAAAGGCTCATCGAGCACGGCTGCGCCTACGTGGCGGAGGGACACGTGCTCTATGACGTCTCCGCGAAGCCCGATTACGGTATCCTGTCCAAGCGCTCGCTGGAGGAGATGATCGCCGGTGCGCGGGTGGAAGTCGCGCCTTACAAGAAGAACCCCGGCGACTTCGTGCTGTGGAAGCCGTCAAAGGAGGGCGAACCGGCGTGGGACAGCCCGTGGGGGGCGGGGCGCCCCGGCTGGCACATCGAATGCTCGGCCATGAGCTGGAAGCACTTGGGGAGCACCTTCGACATTCACGGTGGCGGCATCGACCTGCAATTTCCCCACCACGAGAACGAAATCGCCCAATCCACCTGCGCCTTGAACACGAAGTTCATGGCCAGATACTGGATGCACAACGGCTTTCTGATGGTGGAAGGCGAGAAGATGTCGAAGTCGCTGGGCAACTTCATCACCATCCACGCGCTGCTGGAGGAATGGCCCGGCGAGGTGCTGCGGCTGAACATGCTGCGCGCGCACTACCGCGCGCCGTTCGACTGGACGCGCAAGGGGCTGGAGGAGAGCCGCACGGTGCTTGAGCGGCTCTACCGCGCCGTCGGCGAGGCCGAACCGGCGGAAACGGTGGACGAGGAGGTGCTGGCCGCGCTGTGCGATGACCTGAACACGCCGAAGGCCATCGCCGCGCTGCATCGGCTGGCGCGCGAGGGCAGGGCGGCGGAGCTGAAGGCTGCCGCCAACCTCCTGGGGCTGTTGCCGATGACGGAAAGCCAGTGGCTGGAAGCTACTGCGCCGAAGGTGGAACTGGACGAGGCGGAGATCGAGCGGCTGATTGCCGCGCGCGCCGAGGCGCGTGCCCGCAAGGACTTCGCCGAGGCCGACCGCATCCGCGACGAGCTGGCCGCGCGTGGCATCATCCTGAAGGATTCCCCGCAAGGCACCACGTGGGAGGTGAAACGATGACACAACCATCGGAACACGGCTCCGGACAGGAACAGGGGCCACGGCCTGACGCCGGCATGCCGAAGTGGCTCATCTACGGTTTTGCCATCAAGCTGGCGCTGGTGGTGCTCATTACCGTGGGCGTGATGTATTGGGCCGGCGTCTTCGGCTGAGCGCCGGGACCTGGACATCGCGCCCCGGTTTTCCTCGCAGCACATCATCAGCCACCAACGCAAGGGCACAACGGCAACAGCGGACACCTGAAATCATGAGCACCGGGAAAGAGCGGCTTTATCTCTACGACACCACCCTGCGCGACGGCGCGCAGACGCCGGGCATCGACTTCTCGTTGCAGGAGAAGAAGACCATTGCGCGGATGCTGGACGAGCTGGGCATCGACTACATCGAGGGCGGTTATCCCGGTGCCAATCCCACCGATACCGCCTTCTTCTCCGAGCAGCACGGCCTTGATGCCACGCTCGCCGCCTTCGGCATGACGCGCCGCCCGGGGCGCTCGGCAGACAACGATTCCGGGCTGCAGGCATTGTTGCAGGCAAGGGCCGACGCCATCTGTTTCGTCGCCAAGGGCTGGGATTATCACGTGGAGCTGGCGCTGAAGTGCTCGCTGGAAGAGAACCTGCAATGCATCCGCGATTCGGTCGAGGCCGCCGCCGAGCGCGGCTTTCAGCCGATGGTGGACGTGGAGCATTTCTTCGATGGCTACAAGGCCAACCCGGACTATGCGCTGAAATGCGTGGAAACGGCGCTTGAGGCGGGCGCGCGCTGGGCGGTGCTGTGCGACACCAACGGCGGCACCCTGCCGGAGGAGATCGAGGAGATCGTCAGCGCCGTGGCAGCGCGCTTTCCCGGCGCGCAACTGGGCATTCACTGCCATGACGACACCGGCATGGCGGTGGCCAACTCGCTGGCCGCGGTGCGCGCCGGTGTGCGCATGATCCAGGGCACGCTGAACGGCATTGGCGAGCGCTGCGGCAATGCCAACCTCATCACCCTCATTCCCACGCTGGCGCTGAAACCGGCTTATGCGCAACGTTTCGAGCTGGGGCTGAAGGAAGGCGCGCTGGCGCGCCTGACGCAGGCAAGCCGCGCGTTCGACGAGATCCTCAATCGCCCGCCGCAGGAGCAGGCACCTTACGTGGGCACCAGCGCCTTCGCCACCAAGGCGGGCATTCATGCTTCCGCCATCCTGAAAAGCCCGGATACCTACGAGCACGTGCCGCCGGAGACGGTGGGCAACACGCGCCGCGTGCTGGTGTCCGACCAGGCCGGGCGCTCCAACCTGCTGGCGCAGCTTGAGCGCTTCGGGCTCAGCGTGCGCAAGGACGACCCGCGCCTGCCCAACCTGCTGGCCGAGATCAAGGAGCGCGAGGCGCAAGGCTTCGCCTATGACACGGCGGAAGCCTCGCTGGAACTGCTGGCGCGGCGCGCACTGGGCGAAATGCCGCATTTCTTCGAGGTGGAAAGCTTCAAGGTCATCGTCGAGCGCCGTTACAACGCGAGAGGCGAGCGCGTTACCCAGGCGGAAGCCATCGTCAAGCTGCTGATCGGTGGCGAGCGCTACCTTTCCGTGGCCGAGGGCAACGGCCCGGTGAACGCGCTGGATGCCGCCCTGCGCAAGGATCTGGGGCCTTATTCGGAGGCCATCAGCGACCTGGAGCTGGCCGACTTCAAGGTGCGCATCGTCAATACCGGCACCGACGCCACCACCCGCGTGCTCATCGAGTGGGTAAACGGCAGGGGCGAACGCTTCGCCACCGTTGGCGTATCTCCCAACATCATCGATGCTTCCTTCCAGGCCATGGAAGATGCGCTCAACCATCACCTCCTGAAGTGCGACATCCGCCCCGCACCGGCGAGAAAGGCGGCGGAATGAGAAGGGCAGGGCACTCCCCTGTGGCGTGCCGACAATGCAGGTATGCCGCAGGCACCTGCCCTTGCACGGCCCGGACAGCCTCTGCCATATGAAGTGATCAGGTGATTTTGCTGCCCGGTCTGCCCGTCAACCTCCACCAGGCTGGAAGATGACGAGCGCAGGCCCGGCCGCCGGAGCACCAATGACAAGGCTGCTGTGCAAGGGGAACGGGCATGCTGCGCTTGCTGGAAAGGGTATTCGAAAGCTTTCTGTGGAACACGCGCCTCATCGTGCTGGTGGCGGTGCTGGCATCGCTGGCAGTGTCGTTGGCGGTGTTCTTCGTTACCACGGTGGATGTCTGGTATCTGGTCATGGAGCTGGAGCATTATGCCGGCCTTGACCAGACCTCGCGCAAGGGGGTTCATGACCAGACCATCAAGCACGTGGTGCAGGTGGTGGATGGCTACCTGCTGGCGACGGTGCTGCTGATATTTTCGCTGGGATTGTACGAGCTGTTCATCTCGCGCATCGACCAGGCCGATGCCGCGGCATCCTCGCGCATTCTCTCCATCCGCAATCTCGATGACCTGAAGAACCGCCTGGCCAAGGTCATCCTGATGATCCTGGTGGTGAAGTTCTTCGACTATGCCGTGGGCATGAAGTTCAAGACACCACTGGACATGCTCAGCTTTGCCGGTGGCATAGCGCTCATCGGCCTGGCGCTGTATCTCTCCCATGCCGGGGAGCACAAGAGCGGCGGGCATGGCATGCCGGCACCGCGCGACGAACATGACAAGCCACGGAAATGAGATGATGCGCCCGGACACCCTGCGCCTGCCTGCAGGCGAAGCGTCCCTGCGGCCAGGGCACGACGATCAGTCATCATTGAAGCGGCTTGCCCGGCTGGTGGTCTTGCCGGGGCTGCTGCTGGCGGCGGGAGCATTGCTGGCAGGCGGATGGCTTGCTGTCTCTTCCTTGGCATTCGCCCAGCCTGCGGCAGATGATGCACGGAGCCTGTCCGGACAGGGCAGGGCGATGCAGGAGCATGGTGGTGTCGAGCCGCGGGCTCCGGCCATGCCGTGGGCAATCCTGCCGGTGCTGAAGGATGATGCCACGGCGCTGCCACAGGCTGCTGGCGAGCAAGCGGTGCGCCTGCGCATTCGCGTGCAGGTGGCGGCCAATGATACCGCGCGCATGCATGGCCTGATGTTTCGCCGCCAGCCACTGGCAGATGATGAGGGCATGCTGTTCCTGTGGCCGCGGCCCCAGCCGGTGGCGATGTGGATGAAGAACACATTCATTCCGCTGGACATGGTGTTCATCGATGCCGACGGGATGGTGGTGCGCGTGCACGAGAATGCCCGCCCGCATGATCTCACGCCCATTCCGTCCGGCGTGCCGGTGAAGGCCGTGCTGGAACTTTCTGCCGGCGCTGCCACCCGCCTTGGTCTGCGTCCTGGCGTGATGGTGCGCCTGCCCACGATGAAAGTGCGCTGAAACACGAGCGCCAGCCTTCCGGTGCATGGGCAGGAGCAAAAAATGGAGGGCAGGGCATGTGCTGGCGGCCATGCACCAAAGGTGCTTGTCAGCCCCTGCATCACGGGATAGAGAAAAGCACGGTGGAGTCTTCTCTGTTCGTGAGATATGCCCTTCCACGGACGCCGGCTTAGCTCAGTTGGTAGAGCACCTGATTTGTAATCAGGGGGTCGTGGGTTCAAGTCCCTCAGCCGGCACCAATAATTCAATGGGGCATGTAGTTTTATCCTCCTGGCGAAGCGCAGTGGCTATCAAAAAGTTGCCATCACACAAATTGCCGATGTACAGCCGCTGTTTCAGCGGCTGTGGTGCGGCAGCTTTCGTGATCATATTTTTATAGAGCGAGGCCTTCATGGGTGCCGGCGCATTCAGGCCTGAAGTGCAACACCGCTTTGGAGCAAGATGGTTGCATTGAAGTCCACCTGCTTGCAGCGGCACCCGCAAGCCCTGCACCGTTTCGTCAGCCAGCCTGCCGTTCAGGCGGGCGATGATGATGAAGCGGCTCTTGCGCTCGATGAGCACCAGAACGGGATAGTTGCGCCAGCAGAACATGAGACCTCCTCCCAGTGGCCTGCCTGGGAGTGGTCATTGACTTCTTCGGGACGCTCGGAGATGGGAATCCGCTCCCGGATCAACGACTTGCTGGCGCTGGTCGCTCACGCCTGCTGCTGTTGCTGGCGGGCGGCGATCTTTTCGGGGTCTTCGGCCAGCATGGCGGAAACCACTGCTTCGGCACAGACTTCACCATTCACTACCGCGCGGCAGTCGAACCAGTAGATGTT
>Ga0256839_1001403_pt1 | contig 29245 bp, 25 predicted proteins | sample 354166metaG_FD_185968 | JGI IMG/M metagenome (GOLD analysis project Ga0256839, IMG submission 185968) | Hydrothermal vent microbial communities from Mid Atlantic Ridge, Atlantic Ocean - 354-166 | ecosystem: Environmental > Aquatic > Marine > Hydrothermal vents | place: Atlantic Ocean: Mid... | reverse complement strand
ATTTTGACTCTTTAAATCTTTGATACGCTTTTTCCATTTTAACCACCACTTAGCAAATATTAGAGTTTTTATCATATCAGTGGCACTCCCTCAAATTTATGAGGGACTAGGTATTATTTTTAAAGACATCATTTACGCGAGATAATTAAAGTTCAGAATATAAACTATGCTTTTGCCCCGCAGGGACCTAACTTGTTACTATACCGAAAAATCGGTATTTTCAAAGCATACCTAAAAAATTCTAAAATTTCCATATAATAAGTTACTATACACAGAAATATTTTCCGTATAATACTCGTATATTGAATATATCACTACTATACGGACTTACTTTATGGCATATCCCCGAACTGTTATTACCGAAAAATTCCATCCCAAACCTGGGAAATTAATGGATCAGGTGCGCGAGGTTTTGCGTTATCACCATTATTCGATCAGGACTGAGGAAGCCTACGTGCGTTGGATTTTGCAGTTTATTCGTTTTCACCATAAGCAGCATCCAAAAAATCTGGGTAAGACTGAAATTGAGGGTTTTCTTAGTTATCTTGCTTCTGAGCGTCATGTTGCGGCGGCTACACAGAATCAGGCAATGAACGCGATTATATTTCTATACAAACGGGTTTTGGATATGCCTATTGATGATCGCATTGAGGCTTTACGCGCTAAAAAGCCCAAACGCTTGCCCACGGTATTAAGTCGGGCTGAAATCAGAAATTTAATGTCCAACATGAAAGGAATCAACCATTTAATGGCGATGCTCCTCTATGGTAGCGGTCTGAGGTTAATGGAGTGTATTCGTCTGAGAGTCATGGATATTGATTTTGATAACCATTTAATTGTGGTTCGCGATGGCAAGGGTAACAAGGATCGTTCTACTTTGCTTCCGGAAATTTTACAGGACAAACTGAAACACCATTTGGTGAAGGTAAAAAACATTCATCAGCAAGATCTTGAAGACGGCTTTGGCGAAGTGTATCTGCCGAATGCGCTTTCTATCAAACTAAAAGGGGCTGCAAAATCCTGGCACTGGCAATATGTTTTTCCTTCTCGGCGGTTATCTGTTGATCCGCGTAGCGGCATAACCCGCCGACATCATATTGATGAGACAACCTTGCAGAAGGCTGTCGCCAATGCGGCAAAAAAAGCGGAGATTGGGAAGCGTGCTTCTTGCCATACTTTGCGCCATTCTTTTGCTACGCATTTATTAGAGGACGGGGTTAATATCCGTATTTTGCAGGAATTGCTGGGACACAAGGATGTTTCGACGACTGAAATTTATACGCATGTTATGAATAAGGGGTTTAGTGATGTTCAGAGTCCTTTGGAAAATTTGTGATGATTTTTTTTATCTCCTCACCCCGACCCTCTCCATCAGGAGAGGGGGCTAATTTCTAGAAATAGCACTTGAAATCCTGTTCATCCCGACTTTCCATCATGAAAGGGGGGATGGAAAGTTTGTGGGATTGGTATTATATTGGTTGTCCTATTTCATCCTGGTGTTCTTCGATCAGATAATCAAGCCATAGGCTGGATAATTTTTCCTGCACGGTATTTTGTCGTAATCGTGCATTCAGGTGAGGGAAGTCTACTCTTTCCAGGTTCTGGTCCTGATTGAAGCAGGAGTAGACATAAAATTCCGCACCGCTTTCCTTATCAACATGTTTGCATAAACACTGGGCGCAGATGCCTTTCATCATGCATTGCATAGGGGAGTTGATCGAGCCGATTGCTTTGTGTTCTTGCAGATATGGTTTTAAGCGTTCGTGTCGGGCTTCTTTAACGGCCGCCATCATTCGGTCAGATCCGATGACGATAATTTCATTGACTTCATGCAAGGGGATGTTGATTTGCCCCAGGTCTCCTTTTGCATAGTTTTCAATGCTTTCCAGAATATTGCCAACACAGCTGAAATCCTGATCACGGGTTGTCGGTAAAGGTTGTACGCCTTCGCCAGGGTCAACAGACCAAACGATAACATCAGCGGCTGCTTCAATTTCTTCCACTTTAAAAATATCGTAGCTATGTTTGTAGCCCGCAAAGTAAATAACCCGATTACCGGCTGCACGCATCGCTTTTCCAATGGAAAATAATACAGCGTTACCCAAGCCGCCGCCAACAAGCATTACGGTTTTATTGCTTGGGATTTCTGTTGGTGCACCGGTGACGCCCATGACCACAACGGGATCTCCTGATTTCCAGAATCGGCACAGTTTGGTTGAGCTGCCCATTTCCAGGGTGATTAATGAAATCAATCCCTGTTCCTTATCAACCCATGCGCCGGTTAAGGCAATTCCTTCGCTGGCAAGAGCAGTGTCTTCGACAAAGGGTGCAAAAGCTTCATAATTCTGCAAACGGTAAAATTGCCCCGGTTCGAAATGCTTGGCTTGCATTTTTGCTTTGACAATCACTTCGACAATGGTTGGCGTCAGTCGTTTTACTTCTTGAATGGTTGCCAGGAAGGAATCATCCATTGTTTGCTGGAATTTTTTCAGCGCTGCATCTCGTTCTGCTTGTTTGGCAGGATCGAGTTGCTTGATATGGTCGGAGAATAATTCAACAACGTAGGGGTAGCCGTCTTTGGCGCTGGCCATCGCTTTTACTACGTTACCGGCATAAACAGGATGGTTGTCGCCATAGTAGGTTATGTAATGGCCATTTTCCTGATAGGAAGTAAATGGCGCTGGTTTGCCAATTTTTGGCATCCAGGTGTCATCCATCGGGTTTAATTGCAAAGCGCTTTGTTTGTTTTCTGGTTCGAAGCGCTGAAAAAACTTGCCGTCCATTTCAAAAGTACCGGGGTGTTCATTTTGATAAATGGTATTTGGCGATGTCCCGGCGGCGACATATAAACTACGTAAAGGCACTTCAATTTGTTCACCACCAACCCAGCGGCCATCTTGCTCAGTCATTTTTTCAAAGCGTACTGCTTTAAGGTGTTGATATTCATCAGTAATCGCTTCTTTGGGATTCATGCCTTCAGCCCAAGCCATGCCTTCTTCCAGTGCTTTTTCTATTTCTTCATGATTTTGAGTATAAGCCGGGGCGTTTTTCATGCTTTTTCTATAAAACAGGGTGACGCCGCCCCATTGTTCTAGTAATGGCTGGAAGTTAGGGGCTTCTTTTGCTGCTTTTGCTCTTGCACGTTCAGCGCGGATCGCTTGGCCATGTTCCAGGAATTCATCAAGAATTTGTGTTTCTTCTTCATCAAAGCGAGCTAGCAGGTTTTGTTTGCCATATTTCTCTGATAAACGTTGATAACGGTCAAGGATTTTTTCGACTTGTATCGGATAATAGGCCAACAATTCAGTCACTGTATCGGTCGCCGTCAGGCCGCCGCCAATAACACCGGCCGGTAAACGGACTTGCAGGTTAGCCAGTGAGGAGGTTTTTGCTGCACCTGTTAGCTGTAACCCCATCAGGAAATCGGAAGCTTTACGAATGCCGCGAACCAGGTTGTTTTTCAGGCCAATGATGGTCGGTTTGCCCGCACCAACAGCAATGGCAATGTGGTCAAAGCCAAGTTCCCAGGCATCTTCAATGGTGATGGTGCCGCCAAAACGAATGCCGCCATAGCTGCTGAAGGCCTTGCGCCGTGCAAGTGTGAGATAAATGACTTTGAGAAAGTTTTTGTCCCAGCGTACCGTGATGCCGTATTCTGCAACGCCGCCAAAACCAGCCAGAATCCGTTTGTCCAGATCCTCATACAGGGTATTAAAATCACGAATCGGTAAGGGTGGATTGTCTTCAGAGCCTACCAGCTCTTCAGGTAATGGTTCGATTTTCAGACCGTCAATACCTACAACACCAAAACCTTCATTTATCAGGTAGTGCGCCAAAGTGTATCCTGCCGGCCCCAAGCCTGCGACAAGAATATTTTTTCCATTATAGGGGAGGGCGTATGGCCGTTTGACATTTAGCGGATTCCAGCGTGTCAAGAAACTGTATATTTCAAAGCCGTATGGCATAAATAAAACATCGGTGAGGACGTTGGTTTCTATTTGAGGGATGTTGACTGGTTCGGTTTTTTGATAAATACAGCCTTTCATGCAGTCATTACAAATCCTGTGGCCGGTTCCCGGGCACATTGGATTGTCAATTATGATCATGGCCAGAGCGCCAATATTATCGCCTTGTCTTTTTACCAGGTGCATTTCGGAGATTTTTTCTTCCAAAGGACATCCTGTGATTGTGACATTCAATGGATTGGTTTTGAACGTGCCATCCTTTTTGTTTTTCATGCCTTTTGAGCATGAGTCGGTATTGCGGTCGTGGCAGTAGATGCAATGATCGACTTCATAAAGGACTTCCCGCTGGTTGTAGCGGTTATCTGTTAACGCAAAACCGTCACGTCTTCTGCGTTTGTCTTTGGGTCCGACCAGAGAAACGAAACCGTCATGCGGTTCTTCTTCCACTTCGACCAGGTGAGTGAAGTCAGTTCTTCCCGGCGATTTAAACAGTTTCCAATCTTTGGTTAATGTTTGTAATTCCGGGTCGGTGTTGGCAATATGCAGCCAGCGTTGCAATTGATCAAGCAGGGTGTTAACAAGTTCACTGTTTTCGCCTGCTAAAGCATCCGAAAAAAACTGACTGGTCTTTTTGTTGGCAGATAATGATTCTCGAATTGACTTGATTTTTTCTTCAGAAGAATCATCAGAACCCGGGGTATCATTCGCACTTGCAAAATGTTGTGATATTTGAAACAGTTCGCTGCCAATGTTACTGATTGCCAGTTCCATATCAGCTTGATTGGGTGCTATTGCTTCCAGAAGCAATGTGATGGCTTGTTTAAGATTTTCGATATCCCAGTCGGCGATATTTTCCTGTTTAAATTTTTTTGCTAGTTTACTAACGACTTCCTTACGGAAAAAGAAGATAGTCTCAAATTCCTGGCGAATTGTATCGCGCTGGCTTTTGTGTTGTTGTTCAACATCGAATAGTTTTGCGACAAATTGGCCAACATAAGGTCCCATTTCAACAAGAATTTCAGAGATTTCTTCAGGCTTTAAATTTTCTCCCTGAGTTTTTCTGTAATCCTGATAGCGGTTAAAAAGCTCGTTATCATGCTGTTTGACGCTATCATCAAATACTTGAAGTAGCGTCTTCAATTTTTCTGGATGATATAAATCTGCATAGGTGAAGCCAGGAAGGCCAAGATTAATATTCGATGTATTGTTTTCAGGATTGTTCATTGTTGTCGGTAACTATTAAGAAAATCTAACGCGTCAATCGGTTGTAGCGATTGACGATATTGGATGAAGCACTAATGTAAAGGTTGTTCTAACTATTTTGCATAGTGAAATTATCGATCAAAACCAATAAAATCCCAGATAGCATATAGTACGCCGGTTTTGTCTTGTCTCTCGACTTCCGGAGGCACGCCGTCAGGATAATTTTGGGCGAATACTCTGGCCGCATCACTAGCCAGATCATTGAGTCCAAGTTTTTTGTAGGCATCTTCCATAATCAGCAAGGCATGTGGAACGGCTGGTGTGCGCTGAAATTTTTCAACCACACGATTGGCGCGATTCACGGCGGCGATATAGGCTTCTCTTTGCATATAATATCGTGCTACATGAATTTCAAACATAGCCAGATTGTTGCGTAAATAAAGCATTCGTTGCTTGCTGTCTTCAACATACTGGCTATCCGGAAATCGACGGATCAATTCTGCAAAATTATTATAAGCATCGAGCGCATTGCCAGGGTCACGTTGCGAGGCGTCAGTCGGCAGGAATCGTTCAATAAATCCAATTCCTCGATTATAGTTAACCAGACCCTTTAAGTAGTATGCATAATCAACACTGGGATTTCTGGGGTGGATTTTAATGAAGCGTTCTGCGGCTGCAATGGCCGCTTCAGGTTCATTATTTTTGTAATATGCGTAAGCAATGTCTAATTGGGTTTGGGCTGCGGATTCACCAAATGGATAGCGTGATTCGAGTTTTTCATAAAGCTCGATGGCTTTTTGATAATTTTCAGCATCCATGGCTTTTTTTGCTTCAGTACGAAATTTCTCTGCGTCCCAGTTCGCATATTCTTTGTCATCTGAACTTGATTGGCCTATCCCCAATGATTTTAATGTTTCACAACCTTGCAGAATAAAGGCAGTGCAGATAATAAAAATTAGATTGAGCAGGTATTTGCGCATCATGTTGCTATTTCTCTTGGGTGCTATGTTTACTGATTTGTTTTTGCCAAACAGACAGCAGCTCTTTTAATTCATTGAGTTCAATTTTAACGGGTGATGCTTGTTCATCATAAAGATTCAACAATAAAGCTTGTTTGGGGTTGATTTCCAGTTCATAGATATTGCCACAAAAAAATTCCTGTTGATTCGGATTGGTGCTGTGTTTGATTTCATCAATGGAAGAAATAATTTCCTGACAATATTCCCGGTTTTCATTAATATCAGTCTCTAGAAAATCAGCAAACGGTTTCAGGTGCGGCGGCTGTATTATTTGCAATTCACCTTGTTGGTTGCGAGTCAGTTTGATTTTCATGATTTAGGGCTGAGGGAAAGCAGTGGTAATTCTGCGTTGGTTTCGAGTAAGTCCCATACGGATAGTAAAAGGGCGGCCACTTCTGTCAAGACAGAAGCCTTGGGCATTTTTTTGTGGCGCCGAGGGACCAAGAATACCCCATTGATGATGTTTTTTGGTTTTATTTCGTGCGGCATAAGCGACAGAACGGGTAATAGCATCGACAGTGCAGTGATCAGGAAAAAATGTTGAAAACTTGGTTTTACCATTTATAAATTTAACTCTGGCGTTATAAATACCTTTGCGCAAGCTTTGTTTTTTATAGATTTCTTTAACTTCAGGTGTTGATCCCAACATCTGGGTGGAATGAAAACCTTTGGGGCGGCCTCTACGGTCTATTTCTCCACAGAAAATATGCCTTAAATTTATGGGCGGCTGGGTTTTGCTCCACTTTGATGCTTTTTTTTTGCACGAAAAATCCGCGCTTGTGGCAATGGAGCTGGTTAAAATTAATAAAAAAAATATCAGGAAATATTTTATCATGTATCGCTTGTTAGTTTATGAGCCAGTTTTTTACACAGTGTGGAAAGGGAAGCTGTGTGAGGCTTTATTTTATCCACTTTAGTCTATGAGTTTTATTAGTTTAAGAGTTGCTTTGTGCCTATTTTAACATCAAAAGTGCCTGATGAGATGGTTGGCATGCGATTGGATCAAGTGCTGGCTGAAATTTTTCCTGATTTTTCACGAAGTAAATTACAAACCTGGGTAAAATCAGGGCGTGTCAGGGTTGACGGTAATCTGCTTAAATCCAAGGATCGGCTTGATGGTGGCGAAATAATCGAGCTTGATGCAGAACCGGAAAGAGTGGTTGAGAGTGTTGCAGAAAAAATTCCGTTAAATATTGTTTACGAAGATGATGTTTTAATTATCATCAATAAACCGGCGGGTTTGGTGGTGCATCCCGGCGCTGGCAATTGGACGGGGACCTTGCAAAATGCTTTGCTGTATCATGATATCAGTCTGGATAAATTGCCCAGGGCTGGAATTGTGCATCGTATTGATAAAGATACCAGTGGTTTGTTAATGGTCGCAAAAACGCTACAGGCTCACTCAAACCTGGTAAATCAGTTACAAGAGCGAACCATTCATCGTGAATATCTGGCTATTACCCAGGGACGAATGACTGCAGGTGGGACTATTGATCAGCCGATTGGCAGGCATTCGGTTGAACGATTAAGATTTGCTGTTAGACGGGAAGGTAAGCAAGCTGTGACCCATTATCGGGTCATTGAAAGATTGAAACGGCATACTTTGGTTCAGGTGAAACTAGAAACTGGCAGAACCCATCAGATCAGGGTGCATATGGCGCATATTCGCTATCCTTTGGTAGGGGATCCAATATACGGAGGCCGGTTTCAGTTGCCTGCCGGGTGTTCAGAGCGATTGGAGTCAGTGTTGCGAGGATTTAAGCGTCAGGCTCTACATGCAGAAAAACTGGGCTTGTGTCATCCCGTAACCCAGGAATATTGTCAATGGCAGGTTGCCATGCCTGATGATATGAATTCCTTGCTTCAAGCATTGCGTGATAATGACGCCGAATTGGGTTGAAGCAGACTGGCCTGCTCCTGCGAATATACATGCTGGCACTACTCTAAGGACGGGAGGAGAGAGTAAAATCCCTTATGACAGCAATAATCTTGCTGCACATGTTGGCGATGATTTGAATGCGGTTGAAAAAAATCGGCAATATTTGAAAAGCATGCTGAATTTGCCCGCTGATCCTTGCTGGCTGGATCAAAATCATGGCAATAAAGTTATTAATATTGATAAGGGCGAGCAGTGTTTAACAGCCGATGCCAGTTATAGCCTAAAGCCAGAAGCTGTTTGTGTGGTATTAACGGCGGACTGTTTGCCTGTATTGCTTTGTAACGAGCAGGGGGCAAAAATTGCTGCTGTCCATGCGGGCTGGCGTGGTTTGTTGAATGGCGTGATAGAAAATGCTGTTTCTGAGTTAAAAGATAATAATTTGATGGCTTGGTTAGGTCCTGCTATTGGGCCAGAATGCTTTGAAGTGGGCGATGAGGTTTTTGATATTTTTTTTAACAAATCCCATCTTTTTTCCTCTGCTTTCCAAAGTAAAGGCCAAGCTAAGTGGCTGTTAGATATTTATAAGCTTGCTCGGTTGATGTTAAATAATGTTGGCGTTAAAAAAATTTACGGTGGAAATTTCTGTACGATGACTGAGCAAAAGCAGTTTTTTTCTTACCGCCGTGACGGCAAAACTGGCCGGATGGCCAGCTTAATCTGGAGAATTTAAGAGGCTATGAGCCTGATTGTATATATTATTATTTTTACTGCAATTGGTGGCGTATTAAGTGTAATCGCCGCATCAGTTTTTTTATTGTTGTCTTCTGAAAATCAGAAAAAAGTATTACCTCATGGTATTAGTTTTGCCATCGGAGCCTTGCTTGCAGTGTCTTTTTGGGGATTGATTCCTCATGCTTTTACTGATGTTGCGCCAGCACAATTTCAGTCGTTATCGGCAACAATCATGATTGGATTATTAAGTTTTTTTATTCTGGAGAAGTTATTAATTTGGCGGCACTGCCATTCAGGAAGTTGTGAGGTGCATATCGATGAAGATCATAATCATCGGTCGGCAGGGGTGCTGATTATTATTGGCGATGCTATTCATAATTTTGTTGATGGTGTTTTGATTGCCGCAGCTTTTCTGACTGATGTGCAGCTTGGAATTGTGACAAGTCTTGCGGTTGCGGCTCATGAGATCCCACAGGAGGTTGGAGATTTTGCTATTCTGCTACAGAGTGGCTACAGTAAATCCAAGGCATTATTTTATAATGTACTGTCTAGTCTAACCACTGTTATAGGCGGCATTATTGCTTATTTTTGGTTGGAAAACCTGCATGAATATTTACCCTTCTTTTTGGCGGTGGCGGCTTCCAGTTTTATTTACATAGCGGTGGCGGATTTGATTCCTTCTCTGCATAAAAAAACGGATATGAAGACTTCCTTGGAGCAGATCGCTTTAATAGCGGCAGGTGTGTTGTTGATCAGCTCCATGCATCAATTTGCCCATGAGTTTGAAGAAGATGAGCATCAACTAATGCCAGAACAAAAGCTGGAAAATTAGGCAAAAAAAAGCCCCAAAATAATGGGGCTCTTTGTTTGAATAGACGTGTTTCTTTATTGTTATAGAGAATAATACATGTCAAATTCAACAGGGTGAGTGCTCATGCGCAAACGAGTCACTTCTTCCATTTTCAGATCAATATAACCGTCAATTGCGTCGTCAGTAAAAACCCCGCCTTTTTTAAGGAACTCACGGTCTTCATCAAGCGCTTTTAAAGCTTCATCAAGTGAAAATGCAACCTGAGGGATGTTCTTTTCTTCTTCAGGCGGTAAGTCATATAAATCTTTGTCCATGGCATCGCCAGGATGAATTTTGTTTTCAATGCCGTCCAGCCCAGCCATTAGCATTGCCGCAAAACACAGATAAGGGTTTGCAGTAGAATCACCAAAACGGACTTCAATGCGACGACCTTTAGGATTGTTAACAAATGGGACACGGATTGAAGCAGAACGGTTACGTGCTGAATAAGCCAGCATTACAGGCGCTTCAAAGCCAGGTACCAGGCGTTTATAACTATTGGTTGACGCATTTGCAAATGCATTCAGAGCCTTGGCGTGTTTGATGATGCCGCCAATATAATACAATGCAGTTTCTGAAAGACCGCCATACAGATCGCCAGTAAAAAGGTTAACACCATCTTTTGCAAGTGATTGATGAACATGCATACCGTTACCATTGTCGCCAACTAATGGTTTTGGCATAAAGGTTGCGGTTTTGCCGTAAACATGTGCAATATTGGTAACAACATATTTTAGCACCAATACTTCATCAGCCTTGTTAACTAGAGTGTTGAATAACGAGCCGATTTCACATTGACCGGCAGTTGCAACTTCATGGTGATGAACTTCAGTGGTCTGACCCATTTCTTCTAAAGTCAGGCACATTGCGGAACGCATGTCTTGTAAAGAATCAACAGGTGGTACTGGAAAGTAACCGCCTTTTACACCGGGCCGATGTCCCATGTTGCCATCTTCGTAAACTTTTTCTGAATTCCATTCGGCTTCTTCGGAGTCAATTTTATAAGAGCACTGGCCCATGTTTGCTGTCCAGCGGACATCATCGAAAACGAAAAATTCATTTTCAGGACCAAAGTAAGCAGTATCCGCTATACCGGTAGAGTTCATGTAAGCTTCGGCGCGTTTTGCAATGGATCGAGGATCACGCTCATATCCCTGCATGTCGCTTGGCTCGATAATATCGCAGCGAAGGATCATGGTGGTGTCATCATAAAACGGATCAATGACGGCAGTTGAAGCATCCGGCATCAGGATCATGTCGGATTCATTAATGCCTTTCCAGCCAGCAACGGATGAACCATCAAACATTTTTCCTTCTTCGAAGGTGTCTTCATCAATGGTGTGAGCTGGGTAGGTGACGTGTTGTTCTTTCCCGCGGGTGTCGCAAAATCGAAAATCAACGAATTTTACGTCGTTTTCTTTTAGCATGTTTATAGCTTTTTCTACTGACATTTAAGAGTCTCCAAGCGTGTTTTTAGTAAGGTTATTATTAAGTCGTTTAGTTTGACTGGCTAAAGATAACATTTTTTTTGGCATAAAAAAACGGAGGATTTGATCTCTCCGTTTTTTAAATTTAATCCAGGATTGTTATCTCCATAATTTTAATGTTATCGATTAAGGATTATATCCAGGATGAATTCAATTATCAGAAAGTGGTTGAAAGGGTGGCAACTGCTCTGGCATCGCCTAAATCACCAAATTCTTCTGCTCCTGCAGTGTCGGTATAGGCAACTTCGACATTAAATCCGGCAATATCTTTGGCGACGCCGAGTTTCCAGTCCCAATAGTCATTGCCACCGCCTTTGTGCTTAGGATAATAGCCGACATGACTGACGATGGTGGTGTTCCATGCCCAATCCGGTAAGGTGTAATCTCCAGCAAGATCCATGTAGCCAATGCCAACTCGATTTTCCAGGCTGACGTCATGATACCAGTAACCACTTAAATTAAGATTTTCAACTGGCGACAGGGCAAGGCCGAAATAAACTTCGTTAAAATTCAGGCTGTCTGTTTCCAGTGGATACTGATAATGTAACCAGCCAATATCGTAAGTCACTGTCATGCCGCCCAGATCAATGTCACGACTAAAACCAGCATAGATATCAAGTTCAATGCTGTTATTATTAGGATTGATTGGGTCGCCTCCATCGCCAAAGTCAACATTTGATCCCCAAACGCCAAAATAAGCGCCGCTTTCATGGGAAATGTCAAATGAACCCTGAATGGCAGCAGCATTATTGGTTTGTGAAATACCGCGCCAGATGTAATCAGTAGTTAAAGCAAAACTGGCGCTGGCATCAAATCCTTTTGGCAGTGTATCTGAAGGCGCTTCGTCACCGAAGCTTCTGGTGATGCCAAAATAAATTCTTGAATCGTCTAGATCACCCGCATCTGCACCGCTGGTATCAACATAGGCGACTTCAAAACCAAAGCCATAGAGTTGTTTGGCTAAACCAACTTTCCAGTCCCAATAATCATTGGCTCCGGCTCTTCGCCAATAATGGCCGCCATGGGCAATAATTTGCAGATTCCACAAGAAATCAGGAAGGGTGTAATCAGCGCTCATATCCAGATACCCTATGGCAGGTTTGCTTTCTACGCCAATATCCTGATAGTAGTATGTGCTGAAGTTAAAATTTTCAAATGGGGAGATGCCCAAACCAAAATAGATTTCATTAAAATTTAGTCCAGTTTCTTCTGGATATTCATAATGCAAGAAACCAATGTCGTAAGTTAAGGCCATACCACCCAATTCGATCTCATTAGAAAAACCAGCATAAAGATCAAGCTCCATACTATTGTTGGTATCGCCGAATTCAACATTGGATGCCCAGGCGCCAAAATAGATGCCGCTTTCGTGGCTCATATCGAAAGAGCCTTGAATTGTCGCTCCGTTAGAGGTTTGAGAAACACCGCGCCAGATATAATCATTGGCAAGGGTGATGGTGGCGCTTGGTGTCCATCCATAATATGATTTTGTTGTTTCTTCATCGGCAATTGCGATGAAGGTTGTTGCAATTAAGCCAATTGCAACAGGCAGTTTCTTGTTGATCATAACGACTCCAGTTTTTGATTATTCGTGGCAATGTTATCACAAAAAAAATCAATTGCAAGGTCATGAAATATAATGTATTTTTTAAGTGCTGGAAGGGAGTGTGAATTTTAGTTTGCGCACTTTTTTGGTGCGTTTTGAATGCAGTTTGCTATGAAAGCAGGCTTTGTTTTAAGGGTATGGAATTATAATTTGTTGTATTTTTGTAACAAAAAGCTAAGGAAACGCTTCTAATATTGTGCCCCAAGTTTGTGCAAACGTTTTTTTGATGCACCAAGGTTGTGAAGTCAAGCGCTATGATTGATGTTTTCGGGTAATTTTTTTTAATCAGATGAAAAAAAAATATTTCAGGATCGATTATCAACTGGTCAATTTTATTGGTTGTTAGAAATTAAGCTTTTTAAACAAGTTATTGATTAATATTGATTTAAGGAGGAAGGAAATGAAAAGTCCGTAAAGAATAGACAATAAAGCAATTTTTTATATTTGAAACAAGGATTTAAAAATGCTGGAGCTGGCATAGTATATGCTGATTTACCTTTAAGTCCTATTTACTGGAGGTGACTGATGAAGCTAGTAACAGCAATTGTAAAACCATTTAAATTAGATGACGTGCGTGAAGCATTATCTGATATTGGGGTATCGGGGGTGACTGTGACTGAAGTGAAGGGGTTTGGACGTCAAAAAGGTCATACAGAACTTTATCGCGGTGCAGAATATGTGGTTGATTTTTTACCAAAAGCAAAAATTGAAGTGGCGATTCCTGATGATTTGGCCGATCAAGCCGTAGAAGCAATTTCCAAAGCAGCAAATACTGGCAAGATTGGAGATGGTAAAATCTTCGTAAGCACTCTTGAGCAGGTTATTCGTATTCGGACGGGGGAAACCGGCGAAGAAGCATTATAAATAATTTTAATAACAATTGAGGATTGGAAAGTGGATAAAATAATCGAATTAAGCTATGCCCTTGATACGTTCTATTTACTAATGAGTGGGGCGTTGGTGATGTGGATGGCGGCTGGTTTTGCTATGCTGGAAGCTGGTTTGGTCCGTGCCAAAAATACCACGGAAATTCTAACCAAAAACGTGGTTTTATTTGCCATTGCGTGCATAATGTATATGTTGTTTGGTTATAACATAATGTACCCAGGTGATGCTGCAGTTAACAGTGTTTGGCCTGGCATCAGTTTTTTATTGGGCAGTGATAATACTGCCGCTGAAGTAGCCAAGAGTAATGGTGATATTGTTTACTCTAATATGGCCGATTTTTTCTTTCAGGTGGTTTTTGTTGCGACTGCCATGTCTATTGTTTCCGGTGCAGTTGCTGAACGCATGAAGTTGTGGGCATTTCTTTTGTTTGCAGTCGTGATGACCGGCGTCATTTATCCGATTCAAGGTTATTGGAAATGGGGTGGCGGCTTTTTGGACGAACTTGGTTTTTTTGATTTTGCAGGATCTGGGGTTGTCCATTTAGCGGGTGCCAGTGCTGCTTTAGCAGGTGTGATTTTGCTCGGGGCACGAAAAGGCAAGTATGCTGCAAATGGCGAAATTCACCCGATCCCTGGTTGTAATATGCCTTTGGCAACTTTAGGAACCTTTATATTATGGATGGGATGGTTCGGTTTTAATGGTGGCTCGGAACTGATTATTTCAAATGTTGAAGAAGCAAACGTAGTGGCGAAAGTATTTGTCAATACCAATGCTGCCGCTGCGGGTGGTGTTGTTGCAGCTTTATTGACTGCACATTTTCTTTTTGGCAAGGCCGATTTGTCTATGACATTGAATGGGGCATTGGCTGGCCTTGTTGCAATTACTGCAGATCCTTCCAGTCCTGATCCAATGTTATCAACGATAATCGGGCTGGTAGCAGGGGTGTTGGTGGTTTTTTCTATTACTTTTTGGGATAAGGTGAGAATTGATGATCCGGTTGGTGCCATTTCAGTTCATGGTGTGGTTGGTATATGGGGCTTGTTGGCTGTTTGTTTTTCAAATACGGATTCTACAATTTCTGCACAGTTAATCGGCATTGTTACCATTTTCAGTTTTGTGTTCCTGGCGAGTCTTTTAGTCTGGTTTATTATTAAACTGGTTATGGGTGTCAGAGTATCTGAGGAAGACGAATACCAAGGTGTGGATTTCTCGGAGTGTGGTATGGAAGCCTATCCTGAATTCACTAATACTGGAAAATAGCCTTTTGATACAAAAACGAGCAGTTCCTGCTCGTTTTTGTTTGTCGGGCGTATGTTACAGAAAATTACGAGGCGAAAAGGTTTTTGCCGCTGGAGATTTTGCTGTTTGCTGTATTGCCTGATCTAAAATGGAATCAGCTTTGACAGGGCCAAATGCTTCACATAAAGCAATATAGATACAATGTACTGCACTGCATAGTTCATCAGCAACTATATTTTTTTTGAAGACCTTCAAATTTAATGCGTTAGCCCAAGACAGAACTTGTTGCCGGTTTTCTTCAGATAGTTCGGTTTTAAAAAGCTCTTCCTTGAGCGTTTCTTTAAACGCACTATATCCATTTCCATTCGGAAACTTGGTTTCAGAGATTATTTTTGAAATTAGCATTGCAAAAACTGTCATTTCCGGTGTTCCTTTGATTTTTTTTGCTGGAACGCTAGTTTTATGCGCTTGTTCAGCAGTCTGATTATTAATCCTGTTAACTTTATTTATACCACGAAATTTCAGCATTTGTGGCATTGGATCGTCTGTATAGGACTCCTCCGGTAAATCAAGGTTACGATTTAGTTTGGGATATAAGGTGGTAATAATATTATTATCCAGTCCCAGAAGTTCAGCCGTGATCCCAAAAAAACCGATAAAAGTCATCTTGTCGGCAGAATGATCTCTTTCTTCAAGCATCCACATGGCCCGCATGAGGGCTTCGCCATTAATGACTTCTGAAAAAGTCATGTAGGCGGCACATCGACGTTTGGTCAAATCAAGAGGCTTCAAGGTATTTCTGGCCATTTGTTACTTCTCAATTTCTCCATGAGTGACTGTCTGGTTAAATTCTGCATAACCAACTTCGTAATGCTCAGCATAATCCAGCCCTCTTTGTTCATGAATACTGCTTGTGCGAAGTCCAAGAAATTTGTCGACAGTTTTGAAGGTCAGATATGCAGTTGGAAAGCTCCAGGCGAAAGCGGTGATTACTCCCAAAAGCTGAATAGTTATGCGAGTGATAGAAAACATATCCCCTGTATAAAATATGCCGGCGGCTAGCGTTCCCCACGCGCCACAAAAGCCATGAACGGCAACTGCTCCAACGACATCGTCAATCTTGTAGCGTTCCAGTAGCACGCTGCCCCAAACCAGGATAATGCCACTTATCAGACCGGTCATAATTGCTGTTCCAGGCATCATGATATCAGCACCCGCTGTAACAGATACCAGCCCTCCGATACTCGCATTGACAGTTGTTGTCATCATAATGGGTTTGTTGGTTAACGCCATAAAGAAAATCGCTCCCATTGCGCCGGCACAAGCGCCAAGATGAGTATTTAATAAAACGTTGCCTAGATTATTTAAACTGGTGACGCTGCCACCATTAAAGCCGAACCAACCCAGCCAGAGAATAAATCCTCCCAATGCAATCATGGGAAGATTATGGCCAGGAATGTATCGGGTTTCGCCAGCTCTGGAGAAGCGTCCTAATCTTGGACCCAGAACCATTACCGCAGCTAGAGCGCACCAGCCGCCGACCGAATGGACAACTGTCGCTCCGGCGAAATCAATAAACCCAAGTTGATTTAACCAGCCATCTGGATTCCAAACCCAATGCCCAAAAATAGGATAAATTAACGTACAGATGATCGAGGCAGAAAGCATATATGAAACAAATCTCATGCGTTCAGCAACTGCGCCACTAACTATAGTGGCGCAAGTTGCTGCAAACATCAGCTGAAAAACCAAGCCAATGGTTTGTTTATTTGAAAGTGAGTCATCCAAAAAGTGGCTGAAACCAAATAGCCCTGCCTGACTTTCACCGAACATTAGCCCATAGCCGATTGCCCAGAAAAAGATGCTGCCAAAACAAATATCAGTATAATTTTTCATAATCACATTAATAGCATTCTTTGCTCTGGATGCACCGCATTCAAGTAAAGCAAATCCGGCCTGCATGAAAAAAACCAAGGCTATACTGGTTGCAAGCCAAATGATTTCGCTTGAAAAAACAGATTCTGTAGAATTTGCCTGGGCAGTTGGAGCAAATGCTATTAACAGATTAAAAAACCAGAATGAAAACTTATTAAATCTATTTGTAAATGCTGATTTTGCCACGGAATTTTACCTTTTCGATGCAATTGTAATAACCAATTGAATTTAATATAGACTGTAGAAATGGTGCATGCTGGTGTCCACTTCACAAAAAACAATAGCAGTTATTGTTTTTTTGTTTTAATTGAGTGAAGTAAATATTTCGTGGCTCGAATGAGTATCTGAAGAAATAATTTCTAGTAGCCTGCAAGTTGCATATAAAGCATCATCAAAACCCAGCCATCTGTCATTAAAAAAGAATCTTCCGTTGAGGTCGCCGGCAAATTTTCCAGCGGAAACTTTGAGCTTTGATTTCATCAGCAATGGTTCAGCTTTACACAAAACTGGGCGGCCATTATTGGCGGTAATAAATTCGATGACATGTTCAGGGCATTGATCGTCAATAATGATTTCACTGCCTGGATCGGCATGAAGTATGGCTTTGGAAAAAAACTTTATTAATTGTTCTGCCGGAATAATTTCACCTTGGCAATCAATGATGTTCAGTATGGTTCCTTGCTGATGAAAAGAGAGTCCGGCATCGGCTTGATGTTGATGGATAGCGTGCTTGAGGGCTTTTTCTGAGGAGCTTTCATTGGCTTCGGATTGAGAGTGAATAACCTGGCAACCCAGTTCTTGCAAAAGGTTTTTAGCAAGTTGACCGGTTGCCCCATCTTCACAATCTAAAATAATAGTTAAGGGTCTATCTAGACGAATATCTTCGCTGATTATGCCAATATATTCATGAATGAAACTATTATTTTCTTCTCGATGGCCGCGTTGATTTTTAAGTAAATCGGAGTCATCGAATTCTCTCATTAGCCGTTGTGTTTTTTCTTTTACTAATATTTCACCAGCAATAATAATTTTTAAATCCGTTTGCTGATTTACTTGGCCATCAGTCGCTATCATGACCCCTGTTTTGCCATCATAATGCTGTGTAACAAAATAGAGGAGCGGAATGGGTGTTTTTCCAAGGTTTAAAACGTTCAGTCCGATCGATTGGATGCCCTCAGCCAGGAAATTGCTTAAAGATGTGCTGGTTTTATGGTCATCATAAGCCACTATAATTGTGGATATATCATATTTTTTTGCCTCTAATGCCAATGCTTGTCCAATATGATGAATTTTGTCAGGTGTTAGTATTGGGTCCCCGCCTCTTGGGGTGCGTCTTAAATCATGGTCACGAAACAGCGAAACTGATTTATCAACAAGTTGCTTGGCGGTTTTGCTTTGTGGTTTTTTGGGAGAATCTTCCTGAATAATGCCGCGAAATTTAAGCATTTCAGGAAGTGGGTCGGGGGGTAATTTTTCGTTATTCAGATCTAGATATTTGTTTAACTTTATATATATTATTGAAACTTTATAGGGACTTATGCCAAAGATTTCGGCAGTAACACCTACAAAACCTAAAAAAGTAAATCTATCAGCAGAGTGATCCCGTTCTTCAATCATCCACATGGCTTGCATTAGCTGATCCCCACGCAACAGCCTGGCTAAAATTTTATATGCGGCGCGTCTTCGTTTAGTTGGGTCTAATGATTGGTTTAGGTCTGTAGTCATGTTGAGGAAAGCAGTATTATTTCAAGTAATCTGTGTTTTTTTATGCAGAGTTAATTCTTATCGAGAAGTTTTCAATTTAAAGTATAGAACTATTAAAAACCATTGTTGGTAAGATTTGGTTGACTTGTCACAGTTTCGAGTATTGTCTGAGTAAAGTTTGGATTTTATGAGGAATTCTAGTATTACCCTGTGCTCATGAATGTTATTTTTGGTGTGAAATGTTTTTTTGTTATCATGGCGCTAAGAATTACAAAAATAATATCTGACAAGCAGGAGAAATTATGAAATTAATTACAGCAATAATTAAGCCCTTTAAACTTGATGATGTTAGAGAAGCACTTTCTGATATTGGAATAGCAGGGGTTACAGTAACAGAGGTTAAAGGTTTTGGCAGGCAGAAAGGTCACACTGAATTATATAGAGGTGCCGAATATGTCGTTGATTTTCTCCCAAAAGTGAAAATGGAAATTGCTGTTGCCGAAGATAAAGTCGATCAAGCCGTTGATACTATTGTTAATGCAGCAAACACCGGAAAAATAGGTGACGGCAAGATTTTTGTAACAAACCTGGAGCAGGTGGTGCGAATCAGAACAGGTGAAACGGGATCTGATGCTATTTAGGCAAGCAGTTTTTCAGGGAAGATTTTCCTCGACAATATCTAGAGCTTTTGAATAATTACAATTTCTCAAATTGAGCTTATGAGTTATAAAAACAATAAATTAATCTTCCCTTTTTTAATGCTGATGCCTGAGTTTGTCTGGGCATCAGAACTGAATCAAGCCAATACTGCCTGGATTTTAACTTCTACGGCATTGGTTTTATTTATGACAATTCCTGGTTTGTCGTTATTTTATGCCGGTCTTGTACGAAGTAAAAATGTCTTGTCGGTATTAATGCAGTGTTTTGCTATTACTTGTCTGGTATCCATCTTATGGTTGGCCGGGGTTTATAGTTTTATTTTTGCAGATGGTGGTGATTTGCAAAAATTTATCGGTGGTGCAGAAAAGGCTTTTCTGCCACAAATAGGAACGGAAAGTTTAACCGGAGATATACCGGAAACTGTTTTTTTTATGTTTCAAATGACTTTCGCGATTATTACGCCTGCGCTGATAGTAGGGGGGTTTGCAGAAAGAATGAAGTTTTCTGCGGTTCTCTGGTTTAGCGGATTGTGGTTGATTGTGGTTTATATGCCGATTTGTCATTGGGTATGGGGTAATGGTTGGTTGGCCGATTTGGGGGTTATGGATTTTGCTGGTGGCATCGTTATTCATATTAATGCGGGTGTTGCGGCATTGGTTGCTGCTTTGGTGTTGGGGAAAAGGAAGGGTTTTCCAACCACTGCAATGCCGCCACATAATATGACTATGGTTGTTACCGGAGCTGGTATGTTGTGGGTTGGTTGGTTTGGTTTCAATGCAGGTAGCGCTTTAACGGCTGACGGATCGGCCGGAATGGCAATGTTGGTCACCCATATAGGTGCGGCAACCGGATCATTAACCTGGATGTTTTTAGAATGGCAGCGTTTTGGAAAACCCAGTGTTTTGGGTATTGTAACTGGGATGGTTGCCGGTTTAGGTACTATTACCCCAGCTTCCGGTTTTGTCGGGCCGATTGGGGCGCTAGTGATTGGCATGGCAGCTGGAATTGTTTGTTTTTATGCAACGCAATTTCTCAAGCGTAAATTGCAAATTGATGATTCACTCGATGTTTTCCCCGTTCATGGCGTTGGCGGGATAACGGGTTCTTTACTAACCGGTGTTTTTGCTGCAAAAGGTTTGGGTGGACTTGGTTTGTCTGAAGGCGTAACAATTTGGGATCAGCTAGCAGTTCAGGGAATTGCTGTTGTCGTTACAATAATTTGGAGCGCGTTGTTTAGTTATCTGATTTTAAAATTTTTTGATAAAATCATTGGTTTACGCGTTAGCAGTGACGATGAAGTTCAAGGATTGGATATTACACTCCATGAGGAAAGTGGTTACTATAATTTGTAAATTGAACAAGACGTTGGAAGATTTCTTTGTTTCAATTTTAACTACATAATTTAGTGGAAATGGTTTTTTTCTGGCAATTTATCCAGAGGAGAGGATGATTGCGAAAATAAAAAAATCATTTCTAATGCCTGAATTCGTGACGTCACTATGGCTCAGGTCGCAAGTTATTGATTCCGCAGCGGTCAACAAAATACCCGCTTAACCGATGGATGAAGCTAATATTTTTTTCACTTCTGTAAGGTCAATGCGCTATATTCTGATATCGGCATTGAAATCACGGGCTCAGGTATTATCTTGGATTTTTGCCTATCCTTCTTTTCCAGCTTAGATTAATAGACGAGCCATGTCTCAATACCAGGAAAAAACAGTACTCTTGAAAAACCCAATTTTGACTGTTGCTTGCTTGATTATAATTGTTGCAGGAATGAAAGCAGCTGCGCCAATATTAACACCTCTGTTTCTCGCCTTATTTACAGCGATAGTCTGTTGGCCTGTACTTTCCTGGTTGGACCGAAAAGGTGTTCCGTCGGGGATTGCGGTCTCAGTTGTAGTAATAAGTTTGATTGTTACCATGACTGTGCTAGGCGTTTATGTTTTTGCTTCTCTGAATCAGTTTACTAAGGGGTTGCCTGGGTATCAGGCTAATTTGCAGATGCAAACGGCGGGTTTGATTGATTGGCTTCATCAATACGAAATAACTTTTCCTAATGAGAAAGACTTGATCAAAGAACTTAATGCAGGAAAGGTGATGAAATTTGTCGGCACGATGCTGACTGGATTTGGTGGGGCATTTGCAAATATTTTTTTTATTTTGTTGACAGTAATATTTTTATTGCTGGAGTCATTTTCTATCCCTTATAAGTTCAGGCAGGCATTTGGTCATAGCCGTTTTGATGGGCATGGAACCATCATCATTAACAGTATTAATCGATATTTGGCTATTAAAGCTATAACCAGTTTGGTGACTGCGGTATTAATCGCTGTCTGGCTAATGCTGCTGCATGTGGATTTTCCCATTTTATGGGGCGTTATTGCATTTTTGCTCAATTTTGTTCCAAATATCGGTTCCATTATTGCAGCTATACCGACAGTTTTATTAGCCTTGGTTCAATTAGGAGGGCAAAGTGCAATGTTGGTGATACTTGGTTATGTGGCGGTTAATACTTTAGTAGGCAATGTCTGGGAACCTCGGATGATGGGCAAAGGATTGGGCTTATCAACATTAGTGGTTTTTCTTAGCTTAACATTCTGGGGTTGGGTTTTCGGGACGGTAGGAATGCTATTATCGGTGCCATTCACCATGATTGCTAAAATCATTTTAGAAAATAATGAAAAAACCCGATGGATTGCAGTTTTGCTCGGTCCTGAGGGTGAAATGGAAGCTCAGGAGTAGAATCTTGATAGTAGTGTTTTATGAGATTGCATCATTTTTGCAAAGCTGGAAATTACAGATTTTAGTGGTTTTATTTACTAACCTTGACCTTTCTAAATCAACGCAGGTATCTATGTGAATTCAAGGTTAGCTGCAACAAAAATTATTTGTCGTGTTGTCCAAAATGGACAATCACTGACTTCAGTATTAGCAAATGAACTTCCGCCTATTTCAAATGGAAAGGATCGTGCATTAATCCAGGCAATTTGTTACGGAACTTTACGATATTATCATAGCTTGAATTTCATACTGAATCAGTTGTTACGTAAACCCTTGAAAGATGAAGAAATCAGGGTTTTAATTTTAGTTGGTTTGTTTCAGCTCAAATACATGCGGATTAAATCACATGCTGTAGTTTCGCAGACTGTTTCCGCTGTTAATAAAAAAATCTGGGCAAAAGGCCTGGTCAATGCGGTGTTGAGAAATTATCTCAGGCAGGAACAGGACCTCAATAATTTGACCGAAGAAGATGAAGTTGCAAAGTTTTCCCATCCTCAATGGATGATAGATTTGGTAAGAAACGATTGGCCAGAATGTTTTGAACAGATTTTAGCTGAAAATAATCAACAGGCACCCATGGCATTACGGGTTAATCAGCTGCAAACGACTACAGACCAGTATCTGCAGAGATTACAGGAAAATGATATTTCAGCAACTGTCAGCTCTGTCAGAGATGGTGCAGTTGTGTTGGATTCTGCAGTTTCGGTGGAACAATTACCAGGTTTTGAAAAGGGTGAAGTCTCCGTGCAGGATACGGCTGCACAATTAGCAGCTGAATTATTGGATGTACAAGAGGGGTATCGGGTTTTAGACGTTTGTGCGGCGCCAGGTGGTAAAGCGACTCATATTTTGGAATTGCAGCCACAAATTGAAAGGTTGGTTGCTGTCGACATTGATGATAATCGATTGCTGAGTATTAAAGAAAATTTACAAAGACTGAATTTAAAAGCTGATTGTATAGCGGGAGATGCCTGTCAGCCATCGCAATGGTGGGATGGTAAACTATTTGACCGAATTTTACTGGATGCGCCATGTTCTGCAATGGGTGTAATCAGAAGGCATCCGGATATCAAATTACTTCGTCGCCAGGAAAATATAAAGAAATTGCTGCAATTACAAAAAAAGATTCTCGATGCCATTTGGCCATTACTCAAGCCTGGCGGAAACTTATTGTATGTTACCTGTTCAATACTTAAGCAAGAAAATACTGCACAAATTAGTGAATTTTTGTCAAAAACTCCCGATGCAACAGAAATACCGATTCATTCAAATTGGGGAATTGCCCAAACCCATGGGAAGCAAATTTTAACTGGTGAAAATGGGATGGATGGTTTTTATTATGCCTGTCTTAGAAAAAACTAAACAGGCTTTATTGTTGTTAGGAATCTTGTTATTTGCAACACCAACACTCAATGCCGGCCCCTTTAATGCACAAATAATAGCGGCGAGTCTGGAACCTGAAAATCAAGGCTATTTATTGAATGCAGATGTAAAGTTCAAATTGAGTCCAACTGCGATTGAAGCTATTGAGCACAGCATTTCTTTATTCTGGATTATTCGGCTTAAGCTTTATCGGCCACAAGTATTTTTTTGGGACAAAAAAATACTTGATTACTCTATTCGCTACCGGTTACGTTTTCATGCTTTGCTAAATATGTATCAGATCGAGAATATGACTTCTGGTGAAATCAGGAGATTTTTTTCATTGCCAGTTGCTTTAAATGCAATGGGAAAAATTCGTGATGTAAAAGTGACCGAGGCGTATGAAACTGATCAATTTGAAATGTTGCTTGCAACTTTGCAAGTGCAGTTTGATCGTGAAGCATTGCCATTACCACTGAGGCCAGTTGCTTATTTTGATTCACATTGGGATTTATCCAGTCAGATTCTAGAATGGCTCGTGCAAAAGTAAAAATACCCATCAGCTTATTGGCACTGATACTATTTGGTTTGGTTTTGTTGTCTTTGCAGTTGATGAGTTCTGCGACACAGGAGTCTTCACGTTTAAGCCAAATGTATTCCTGGCTGTTATTGGTGAATGCCTTGGGGGCTTTGGCGTTGTTGATTCTGGTTGGGATAAATAGCTATGCTTTGCTCAGGCAGTTAAAAAAACGTGAAGCAGGCTCCAGGCTAACAACACGTATGGTGACGTTATTTGTGTTGTTGACTCTGATACCGGCAGCCACAGTTTATTATTTTTCCATGCAATTTTTGCATAAAAGTATCGATAGCTGGTTTAATGTTGAAATCGATCGGGCAATGGAGGATGCGCTGGAGTTGAGCCAGGCTTCGCTGGATGATCGGATGCGTTGGCATTTGCGGCAAACGCAGCAGATGGCGAGAAATTTAAAAAACAAATCACAAATCTCTATTATTCTTGATCTGGAGCGATTTCGAGCCGAGTTGGGAGCATCGGAGCTGGCGTTGCTTTCCCGGCGAGGACGAGTTATCGCTTTTAGCAGCGCCAATCCCAGTGAAATTCTACCCAGTTTACCTGTTGAACAAATCTGGCTGCAGATGCGCAAAACCAATGATTTTGTGGGTTTGGATACGATCAGAGATGATGAGTGGGTTATCCAGGCAGTTGTTGCATTAAAATCCGACCAGGATCAATATATTCAGGTTATTTATCCTGTTCCAGTAAGAATTGCTGACTTGGCGGATTCAGTGGAATTTGCTTTTGTCCGGTTTCAGGAAATGACCTTTTTAAGGAATTCATTAAAACTCAGTTTTTCTCTGGTTTTATCTCTGGTGCTTTTATTAAGTTTAATGGCGGCAATTTGGGTGGCTTTTTTGATTATTCGAGACATTGTTGCTCCTGTGAAAGAGTTGGTAAAAGGAACTCAAGCTGTGGCAGAAGGAAATTATGAACGGCCACTTCCTGTGATGAGGCAGGATGATTTGGGTTTTTTGGTGAAATCATTTAACGAAATGATGAGCCGGATTGCCAAATCTCGGGATGAGGCAAGGAAAGCTAGTCAGGAGGTTGAAAACCAACGCGCTTATTTGGAAACTGTTTTGTCGAGTTTAACTTCGGGTGTTATCAGTTTTGATGCTGATTTTAAAATACGCACTTCAAATCAAGCGGCGAATGTCATTTTACATATTCAGATTAGACGTTTTTACGGTAAAACTTTATTTGAATTAGCCCGGGAACATTCTAACCTTTCAGAGTTAGCATTGGGTATTCAACAATTGCTGGAGAAGTCTGATGATGTTTGGCAGCAAAGTATTACTGTTTTAGGATCAAAAGGGCGTCAGGAATTATTATGTCGGGGCACTGTTTTATATTCGCCGGAAGGTGAACGGGTCGGTGGTGTGGTTGTGATTGATGATATGACTGATCTCATTCAAGCGCAAAAAAATGCTGCTTGGGGGGAAGTCGCAAGGCGTTTGGCTCATGAGATAAAAAATCCATTAACGCCTATTCAATTATCGGCTGAACGATTACAACATAAATTGTCGCCAGATTTAGATGAAAAAAAAGCTGCAATTCTGGAACGATCTACGCAAACTATCGTCAACCAGGTCGATGCAATGAAAAAAATGGTTGATGAGTTTTCTGAATATGCAAGAGCAGCAAGGCAGCAGATTGAGAATGTTGATTTAATTGCTTTGACAAAGGAGGTTTTAGCTCTATATACCCTGCAATCTGCAGATCAGTTTATTGTGGATTTTAAGAGTCCTCTGCCTAAGATAAAAGCTGATCTGGTTGGTTTAAGGCAGGTGATTCATAATTTAATTAAAAATGCCTTGGAAGCAGTCGCAAATGACGGAAAAATTACTATAAAATTACAATCGATTGTAGAGCATAATACTAATTATGTGCAATTTTCGATTTATGATGAAGGCATAGGAATTAAGCCAGAATATATGGATAAGATTTTTGATCCCTATGTCACCACAAAAGAAAAAGGAACTGGTCTTGGCCTGGCAATTGTCAAAAAAATAGTTGAGGAGCATGGTGGTTCTATCAGTATTGATAGGGAAGTAAAGCACGGTGCAGGGTTTAATATTAAGTTCCCTGCAAATTAATAGAATATTTAATTTATGAAAATACAAAATCCATCTATTTTAGTAGTTGATGATGAGCAGGATATTCGCGAATTGGTTTGTGAGATTTTGGAAGATGAAGGATATCGAGTTGATTCTGCAGAAAATGCGCAGCAAGCTAGGGAAAGAAAAGCCAAGAGGCAGCCCGATTTGATTTTGCTGGATATCTGGATGCCTGATACAGATGGCGTTACTTTGCTTAAAGAATGGGTGGCTGAAGATCAGGATCTTTGTCCGGTAGTGATGATGTCAGGACATGGCACTGTTGAAACTGCGGTGGAAGCAACTCGTTTGGGCGCTTATGATTTTCTTGAAAAACCACTCGCTTTAGCAAAATTATTGTTAATTGTTGAGCGAGCATTGGAGGCGCGTCATCTACAGAAAGAGAATGCAGGTTTAAAAAAGAAGTTATTGGAATACGTGGAGCCGGTTGGAAAAAGTGCAGTTATCGAAAGAACTAAAGATCAGCTCAAACGATTAGCGCAACATGATACAAGAGTATTATTTGTTGGTGAAGCCGGAGCAGGGAAAGAACTGTTTGCTCATTACATGCATGTTAACAGTAATCGCCGTGATAGTCCGTTTGTTACGGTTGCAGTAGGCAGTATTGCCCATGAAAATTCGGCCATTGAATTTTTTGGTAAGGAGGATGATGGCAATATTTATCCCGGATTGTTGGAAAAGGCTCATGGCGGAACATTATTTTTGGGTGAAATCAATGATATGGATGAAGCTACCCAGCTAAAATTGCTGAGTGCCTTAGAGTCGAGTTCATTTTTGCGCGTAGGTGGCGCAAAATCCGTTCATGTTGACGTAAAAGTGGTCGCATCGACAACGGTTGGTTTGGAAGAAGAAGTTAAAGCAGGGAGATTTCGCAATGATCTTTTTTTTCTGTTAAATGAGGTCGAAATAGAGATTGCACCATTACGCGAGCATAACCAGGATGTGCCGGCGCTTCTCAACTTTTATGTGGATTATTTTGTAGGCCATGAGAAATTGCCTTTCAGAAAGTTTTCAATGGCTGCTCAGAATTTTTTGCGTAATTATAGCTGGCCAGGCAATGTCAGGGAGTTGAAAAATCTAGTTCAGCGTTTAATGATTTTAGGTGCAGGAAGTGAAATTGAGCAAGAAGAGGTTAGAAGCGCGATAGGTAATATTGTTGATAATAATGTTTCTTCATCCATTCCTGAATTTTTTAATTTGCCATTGAAGGATGCTAGGGAACAATTTGAAAAAGCCTATCTGGAATATCATTTTGAAAAAAATTCGGGGAGTGTGGCAAAACTAGCGGCTGCCATTGGTATGGAACGCACCCATCTGTATCGTAAATTACATACATTAAACATCAAACTTTAATTGTCAGCTGATTTTATGTTTCGGATTAGTTTTTTTGCAAGAAAAAACAAATTAAAGTTGAAGTAATCCGGTATTTTGAGTATTATTACCGGCTAATCTTTTCACTAAGCGATTTAAAGACAAGAGAAATAATGAAAACATTTAGCGCGAAACCCGCTGAAGTTAAACGCGATTGGTATGTAATTGATGCAGAAGGCAAAACTCTAGGAAGGCTTGCCAGTGAAGTGGCGCATCGCCTTCGCGGTAAACATAAGCCTGAATATACACCTCATGTAGATACTGGGGATTATATCATTGTGATCAATGCTGAAAAAATCGGCGTTACTGGTAACAAAGAGCAGGACAAGATGTATTATCGGCATACGGGTTATGTCGGTAATTTGAAGTCCGTAAATCTTGGAAAACTGAGACAGACTTTTCCTGATCGCATAATTAACAATGCTGTAAAAGGCATGTTGCCAAAAAATCCACTGGGCCGGGCTATGTTCAAGAAATTGAAAGTATATGCTGGGCCAAATCATAATCATCAGGCACAGCAGCCTAAAGTTTTGGAAATCTAAAATACACAGGTTAGAATCACATGGCAGAAGCTCAATATTACGGAACAGGGCGTCGTAAAAGCGCAATTGCGCGTGTTTACGCAAAGATGGGGTCTGGAAAAATTGTTATCAATAACAAGCCTATCGAAGACTATTTTGGTCGAAAGACCGATCAAATGATTGCTCGTCAGGCATTAGAATGCGTTGAAATGGCAGACAAGCTTGATATAAATATTAAAGTATTGGGCGGCGGACCTTCTGGGCAAGCCGGTGCCATACGTCATGGTTTAGCCAGAGCTTTAATGGTTTATGATGAGGCATTCCGGCCGGCGTTAAGAAAAGCTGGTTTTGTAACACGTGATGCACGTCAGGTGGAACGTAAAAAAATTGGCTTGCATAAGGCAAGAAAACGTCCACAGTACTCAAAGCGTTAATTTTCAACTGTTTTTAGTCATCTTAAAAAGGGCTGTGGTGAAAATCATAGCCCTTTTTTTGTGCCTGAATAGTTGTTGTGCTGGCAAAATTTATCACTATACTTTGCGCCAAAGCAAATTGAGAAATAGTGTTAATAAATATCAATAGAATCGATTTTTAGCTGTAAGATAGGAACAAAATGATTTAATATTAATGTGCACTGAAAAAACAAGAATACAAGTACATTGAAGGGATAATAAAAAATAATAATTCTGGATTTAATCACAAGGTAAATATGGAACACTTAAAGCAATATATTTCACTTTGCTGGTTCAAAGGCTCTTTAGAAGAACTGCCTGAATCAATGCCTCTTTTATATAGGGCATTGATTTTTTATGTAACTATTGGCATTTTTGTCATCACCAATATGACTGGTTTTATCGAAGCAATCATTCAAGTTTTTATTAAGGTTGTTCTGATACTTTTATTTATTTCAATAGTACTTTTTTTTACTAAAGGTATGAAGCAGTACTTAAAAGTCCTAACTTCATACTTGGTGTGCCAGGATCTTATTTCGATTTTTGCCTTGCCACTGTTAATTTGGGTTACAGTCACTGATGATAGTTTGGCTTATTATTCTTTAAGTGCAGTCATGTTATGGGCAGTAGCTATTATCGCTTATATCAATAATCAGATAATTAGCTTGGGTTCTTTCCCGAGTTTTTTATTATCATTAACCTTCTTTTTAAGCGTCTATGGAGGGTCATTTGTTTTGTTGTTGTTAGTAGCGTGAGTAATTTTTCCGCTAACGAATAAGGTTAGATGGTGATTCGCGCGCAGCGCGGAGCCACCATCTGAACCGTTTGTTGGACAAGCCCGATGCTTAAATAACGTGGTGAGTGTTGCTATGAAAATAGCTTTTTGCCGATCAG
>Ga0256839_1001402_pt1 | contig 29248 bp, 31 predicted proteins | sample 354166metaG_FD_185968 | JGI IMG/M metagenome (GOLD analysis project Ga0256839, IMG submission 185968) | Hydrothermal vent microbial communities from Mid Atlantic Ridge, Atlantic Ocean - 354-166 | ecosystem: Environmental > Aquatic > Marine > Hydrothermal vents | place: Atlantic Ocean: Mid... | reverse complement strand
AAAAGAATTTTTTTGTTTGTATCTATGATTTTATTTTTTTTATCGTGAATATCTTTATCAAACTTTTTTACATAAAATTCACGATCTCCAGAGACTGTAATGGAATTTAGATATGTGTTATTATCTATAATACTTTTTTGTATACTTTTCTTACTTCTTTCACTTTTTTTATACATCTCTTCTGTATATGGTAATAAATAGGCATAAGCAAGATAAGCAATAATACCTGCAACTCCTAGTATCAATAGCCATTTTTCACTCTCTTTTTTAGGTGCAAAATATGCATCAAGTTCTTCTAATTTATCTTCTATGAATTTCATCTTAAATCAACCTTCAACAGACCTTTGTAATAGCCATTTTCTCTATCTTTCTCAATCAGTTCAATATCTATATGATTTATTTCATCAAAGTGTATTTCTGAAATATACATGATTAACTCAGTAATTTTTCTATCACTAGAACTTACCAATGAAACCCATAAAGTGTCATTCACACTGTAGAGCATATCTACATTAAGATCAAACTTAGTTAACTCTTCTGCTATTTGGTGAAACGTTTTTGATTTCAAACGATAATTTACTTTTTTATCATATATTGAAGTTAATGTTTTTGTCTTTGCCTGGTATTTAATAGATAATTTATCGATTTTTTGATCTAAAATTTCAATCTCTTTTTTCTTTTGACCCAATATCTTTTTATATTTTTTTGACTCGGATTCTAATTTATCATTTTGCAAAGTAAGTGCATATATTTTTGCATCATTGACATAAGAGCCTACCAAATATACCAATGGATATGCCAACCCTACCGAAATAGCAGCAAATGTTGCGATAATAAACTGTCCACTCGCACGATTTACAAAAGAGGGTGCTCGAGGGAACATAGTTAAATTGACTATAGACTCTTCATCTTCCATATAGTCAAAAGAAGAAAGAAGCATTAAGTATTGTAACTGATCTGTATACCATTCATCATTATTGATGTTATAGTTAAAGTTTAAATCTGCAGATTGTAAACCTAAATAATTTTGACTATATTCATCCAGACCTATGATAGGACCTTGTACAGAACCAATAAACATTTGATTAATGTTATCAAGGTGAAATGCTCTTTTTGCATATATGATGATATCATTAATTGTGATAAATATTTCACCAAATATTTTTATAAGATGTTGTTGATATTCGTGATTGGTAGTTTTAAGTCCTTCCGACTCCAATACGGAAAAAAATTCACTTTCATCAATTTTTTCACCCACTATTTCACAAAACTTATCATAAATTTGTTCCAAAGAAAATTCTATGGATTTAGAATATAGAAATTCACCATTTTTATATAAAGTAACAAATGCATCTTGTTTCGTAAAATAGATGAAACAATGTGTGCCGTTATCATCTAATATTTCTTTTCTGTAAAGTGCTTTATAAAGTAAAGGAGCGGGTACCACTAAGTCTAAATATTTTGTTTGATGTTTGATTGGAAGATACAATTCATTAAGGATATCTGGTTCAGCAACAAAAATATGGAACTCTCGCTCTTCTCCGGCACTGACTACTTCTATAGATGAAATAATATAATCACTAGCCTGATCCAATCCCAATTCTTCATAAGCTTTTATATCTAAGATATCTGCAATATCTTCTTCAGGAATACTTCTGCTAATATATACCGTAGTATTAATCATATCTTTATTACTTAAATATGATACGATGAAGTTTGAAGTATTATATGTTAATTTATTGAGGGATTCAAATGCATCATTTTTATAAAGATAATATTTATCTGCATAAGCATTCACTGTCATGATATTTTTCACAGATGATTGCGACTTTTCTGATGACTTCTTTTTCAAAAACATGCTAAACTTCCTTGTTTGTTTGACAATTATATATGTTATAATATTAAAACTATCTTACAAAAACTAAAACTTGCAGTTTAATATAGTTTTTTTAATCATATAGCTTCCTAGTTATCGTGCATAGCCATAGTTTAAAGTCATATAAAGAAAATTTATACGATGAAAAATACCTAAATTAAACGATATAACCAAACTCTTCTAAGCCATCTTTATTTTTACTCCATCCCTTTTTTACTGAAACATGCAGGTCTAAAAATATTTTTTTACCAGAGAAAACCTCCATCTGTTGTCTTGCAAATTTTCCCACACGTTTAATACCTTCACCCTTCTGTCCCACAATCATACCTTTTTGAGTCTCTTTTTCAACCACAACTGTTGCGTATACAGTATCTAATGTGTCAGTTTCATCTATTTTTTCGATTGTTACATCACTCTCATACGGTATCTCATCACTAAGGTTTTCAAAAATAGATTCACGTATAAGTTCTTTATAGATATCACGTATATTGTCTGTTGTTAAAATTTCAGTATCAAATAAAAAGGGGGATACAGGCAAATATTTTGAGATTTCACTTAGGAGTTGTGTCTTACCTACTTTTTTATTGACAGAAAAGGGGATAATCGCTTCAAATCTGTCTTGATATTTTTGATATTCACCCAGTTTTTTAAGTATATCTCCTTGTTTCACATGATCCATTTTAGTTAAAAGTACAATATGTTTTGTGCTCTTAAATTCCATCATTTTCAAAAACTTTTCATATTCTGTCAATTTATCAGTAATAGGTGCAAGAAATACAATGAGATCTGCATCGCCCATTGCTTTTAGAGCCTCATCCATCATAAATTTATTTAAAAGTCGTTCTTTTTCATGTATACCTGGGGTATCTACAAAAATAATTTGTGTATCTTCATGCATCACTATAATATTCATACGTTTTCGTGTAGCTTGTGCTTTTTTAGAAACCATAGCAAGCTTTTCGCCAACGACATAATTAAGCAATGTACTCTTACCTGCATTAGGACGTCCTACTACTGCAACAAAGCCTGCTTTAGTATCTATCTTGTCTTCTTTATCTTCAAACATTGTATTCCTTACAATATATAACGTGTCGTATCTTCATCTTCAATCACAGAACCAATTTTATCTTTTACTAGTACTTCATCTACAACTATTTGTTCTCCCTTGTGTTCATCAGCAGAAAAACTAATCTCTTCAAGTATTCTTTCCATTACCGTATGTAAACGTCTAGCACCAATATCTTCCATTTTTTCGTTTGCTTGTAGAGAAAAGGATGCTATTGCTCTTAAAGCTTTCTCATTAAAAACCAATTCCACCCCTTCTACTTTCAGAAGTGCTTCATATTGCTTTATCAGTGAATTATTTGGTTCTGTTAAAATGCGATACAGTGTCTCTTCATCCAAGGAATCAAGTTCCACGCGTAAAGGAAAACGCCCCTGAAGTTCAGGCATTAAATCACTGGGTTTAGAAACATGAAATGCTCCTGCTGCAATAAATAAAATATGATCAGTCTTTACCATGCCTAGCTTTGTATGTACTGTTGAACCTTCTACAATTGGTAACAAATCCCTCTGTACCCCTTCTTTACTTGGGTCTTGTCTACCTTGTGAGTTACTTGGTACTGCTACCTTATCTATCTCATCTAAAAAAACAATTCCACCTTTTTCTACTTTTTCAAGTGCCAAAAGTTTCAGAGCTTCTTCATCTAAAAGTTCTTCACTTGCTTCTGATTCAAGTATCTTTTTAGCATCTTTTACCGAGACTTCTTTTTCTGGTCCTTTTTTACCCATACCTCCAAGTACTTTTACAATACTCTCTTGCACCTGTATCATCTGTGGAGGCAAACCATCCTCAGGAAGTTGAGGGTTGTTAGGGACTTCTATCTTTATTTTCAAGTGGTCAAGTTCACCTTTTGCAAATTTCTCTTGCATACGTGTGAAAGAGGCATCATATTCTGCCTGTTTTTGTTCACTGGCTCCTGCAGGAAGTGGAGGAAGAAGTTTTTCTATAATTTTATTTTCAATATAATTTTCTATTTTCTCTTTGTTCTTCTCATTTTCACTTTCACGAACAATACTCATAGAAGTAGCTGCCAAGTCACGTATCATCGACTCAACATCACGTCCCACAAACCCTACTTCAGTATATTTACTTGCTTCAACTTTAATAAACGGCAAATTCATCATCTTAGCCAATCGTCTAGCAATCTCTGTTTTACCAACTCCTGTACTCCCAATCATAAGTATATTTTTAGGTGTCACATCTTGTTGCATATCGTCTGAGAGTTGCATACGTCTATAACGATTACGCAGTGCAACTGCTATCGTTTTTTTTGCATCATTTTGTCCTATAACGTACTTATCTAAGTAAGTCACTATCTCTTTAGGTGTTAAATTATCCAATACTATTTCCTATAATTCCAATATCTTAATATTTTGATTTGTGTAAATACACAAATCCCCAGCCACCATAAGTGACTCTTCAACCAATGTTTTAGGTTCAAGTTTTGCATGCTTATCCAATGCACGTGCTGCGGAGATAGCATAATTTCCACCTGAACCAATAGCAGCAATCCTACCATCTTGAGGTTCTACAACATCTCCATTACCTGAGAGTATAAAGATATGTTCTTTATTAAGGACTATCATCATTGCTTCAAGTTGGCGTAAATGTTTGTCTTTCCTCCATAGTTTAGAAAAACCAATCACTGATTTAAACAAGTCACCTTTTTTCTCTGCCAAAATTGTCTCAAACATATCAAAAAGATTGAATGCGTCTGCTGTACTTCCAGCAAAACCTGCTAAAACCTTACCTTCATGAAGTGTACGTATTTTGGTTGCATTTCCTTTTAGGACTGTGTCTCCAAAACTTACTTGACCATCACCACCAATGACTGCTTTTCCATCTGCTTTATATCCTAGTATCGTCGTTGCATGAAACATTAAACACCTACTACTTCAACCTTAAGTGTAGCATGAATGCCATGTCCAAGTTTCGCATCTACTTCATGCACCCCTGTCGTTTTAAGTGCTTTTTTCAAGTTGATATGTTTTTTATCCAATTCAATGTTTAACTGTTCTGCTATAGCTGATGAAATATCAGCATTGCCTACTGATCCTTGTATACCTACAGGTGCTATAGGTTTTTCTATCTTAATAATACTGGCTTCTAAAGTAATCTTCTCTGCTTCAAGACGCGTAGTTTCATCTTTAAGTTCTTGTGCCATACGCTCTTGTTCAGCTTTCCAGTTTTCAACCACATCTGGTGTTGCAAGTTTAGCTAAGCCTTTACCTATAAGAAAATTTTGTCCATATCCATCTTTGACTTCTTTGATTTCACCTGCTTTTCCAAGCGTCTTTACATCTTTAGTTAATAAAACTTTCATTTTTGTCCTTATAGTAGTAACTTTATGTATGATTTTAACAAAATTTTACTAGACATTTGTTAAATCATAAACAATGTTACACATAAAATTCACAAGAAAATAGTATAATTTCTTATATCTATTATTGGGAAGGGGATAAGAATGAAAAATATACTATTTATAATTATGTTTTTTATTTTGCAAGGTTGTACTACAAAACACACCTACCCAGCTTCTGAAAAAATAAAAAAAGTTTCTATTAACACTCAAGACTCGAATCATGCACTCAAAAAAGATACTATAGAAAACAATCTAGAAACATCAGAATTTGAAGATGAATTTGAAGATGAAACTAAGGAAACTTCAGATCCTTTAAGTACATACAACAGAATGATAACTTCTTTCAATGACACCATTATAACGTATGCCCTAAATCCTGTTTCAAAAGCTTATGCCTATATAGTACCCAGACCTATTCGTACAGGGGTAGGTAATGCTATCCATAATATACAATTCCCTATTCGTTTTGTGAATAATCTTTTACAAGGGAAATTTCAAAATGTATCTGATGAAACAGAAAGGTTTATTGTCAACTCCACCGTTGGTCTTGCTGGCTTTTTAGATCCAGCTAAAGAGTACATGCAAATACCTGCACATAATGAAGACTTTGGACAAACCTTGGGCTATTATGGTGTGAATCCTGGCTTCCATATAGTCTTACCATTCTTTGGCCCGTCCAATATAAGAGATTTAGCAGGTCTCACAATTGATGGATATCTTTCTCCTCTTGTCAATGTAAGAAGTCTGGAAAAGTATAAACTATCTAAAAACCTTACACAAACAACTGCTATTATCGCAGGATACTTCATTAATAAAAACTCTTTACATTTGGGAGAATATGAAAACCTTAAAAAAGATGCTTTGGATTTATATCCATTTTTAAGAGATATATATGAACAAAAAAGAGTTGCTGACATCGAAAAATAAAATTAAAAAGAGGGAATATGTTTAAAAGAATACTTATATTACTACTTTTTTCAGTGGTTTTACTCAATGCCATAGAAGAATCAAAGATCGAGAAAGTGATGAGTGTAAAAGTAAAAAAAGTTCTACAAATTTTAAAGAACAAGTCATATTCACAAAGGCAAAAAAACAAAAAAGCCATTAAGATTATGGACAGTGTATTTGATTATCAAACTATGGCTAAAATAAGTCTGGGTAAATACTGGAAAAAACTTACAAAGACAGAAAAAAAACAATTTTCAAAAGCTTTTGAAAAAAAGATTAAACACTCATATGTAGATAAATTAAAACTCTATAACAATCAAGCAGTCATTATAAAAGGTATTAAAAAAATAAAATCGAATCGAATTACCCTTACAAATAAAATCATTGGAAACCATGAAACCTATAAAGTAGTGTATCTATTTTACAAAAAGAAAAAAAACAATCAATGGTATATTTATGATGTACACTTAGCCGGTGTAAGTATTATCCAGACCTACAGGAAACAATTTTCCGAATTTTTAAAGACAAAGTCATTTAAACAACTATTAAAATCGCTTTAAACTATTGGAATAAGGAATCATAAGGATGCTCACCAAACTGTATCAAAAATTCATTTTACAGTATCCTTTATCTATATTATTGGTCACACTATTTAGTATCTTCATTTTTGGCATTAATATTTCAAAACTTGAGATAGATGCCAGTGCAGAAACACTCCTTTTAGAAGATGACAAAGATTTAGCTTTTTTAAGAGAGATAGAAAAAAGATTCAAAAGCAATGAAGTACTTATTATGGCATACAAACCTAACAATGGCTTACTGTCTACACAAAGTTTACAAACACTCAAAGATCTTAGTCATGATTTAGAAACACTCCCAATGGTTGAATCTGTTGATTCACTTCTTTCTGTACCTTTACTCTATTCACCTCTAAGAGATATAGATTCACTGTTAAGTGAAACACGAAACCTCCAAAATTCTGACATTAATCTCACACTTGCAAAACATGAGTTTTTAAGCAGCCCACTCTATAAAGATTCGCTTGTCAATAAAGATTTTACTATCTCTGCTATCCTTATTAACCTCTATAAGGATAATAAATATATAGAGCTCTTGGTACAACGAAACCATCTACTTTCCAAACAAAAAAACACTACACTCACAAAAGATGAACAAAAAAAACTCAATAAAATAACTGTTGATTTTAAGCAACATCGAGATATTCAACGCCAACGTGTCACGGAAAACATTCAAAATATACGTACCATTATGTCTAAACATACCCAACATGCCTCTCTTTTCCTGGGTGGTGTGCAAATGATATCTAACGACATCGTAAGCTTTGTAAAAAGTGATCTTATCATTTATGGTTCTATTCTTATACTTCTTCTCATTGTTATACTCACAGTTGTTTTCCAAAAGCCAAGATGGGTAGTATTACCTATACTTATTTGTGCTCTCTGTGTCATTGCTGTTACATCTGCACTCGGGTACTGGGGCTGGGAAATTACTGTAATCTCTTCTAATTTCATAGCCCTACAACTGATTATTACTATCTCTATTGTTTTACATCTCATTGTCAGGCATAAAGAACTTGAGAGGAACTATCCCAAAGCATCCTTGAAACGTACTATACTCCTTACAATGCTCTCTAAAGCAACACCCACTTTTTTTGCTATTCTTACTACTATAGCTGGTTTTTCTTCTTTGTTACTTTCACACATTCATCCCATCATAAATTTGGGATGGATGATGTCTGTGGGTATTACTCTCTCCTTCATTATCTCCTTTATTGTCTTTCCTACAGTATTAATGTTACTACAACCTTCACGTCCAAAAGAAAAACCATCTAATTCTTTTTCTTTACCTAAGCTCAGTGCACGCATTGTAAAAAAAGATAAAAAAATGATTTTTTTCATTACTTTACTTACTATCATTTTTAGTATTTCTGGTGCCTCTAAGCTCATCGTAGAAAACGCTTTTATCAACTATTTTAAAAAAGATACAAGTATCTATAAAGGTATGAAAATCATAGATCAAGAATTAGGTGGAACAACACCTTTAGATGTAATACTCACCTTTGTCCAAGATGAAAAAACCACAATCCTTGAAGAAAATAATGACGAAGAAGACTTTTTTGAAGATGAATTTTCTAGCACAGAAGATGAAGAACAGTATTGGTTTACAGATGAAAAGATAGCCATCATTAAAAAAGTACATGAGTACCTGTATAGACTGAAGGATACTGGGGATGTACGCTCATTTTATACCATTCTTCAAACAGGTAAAATACTTAATAAAGGCAAAGATTTAGATGCTGTTGAAATAGCCCTACTGCATAAAAAACTTCCGCAAAACTATAAGGATCTCATTCTTGATCCATATGTAAACATTACACACAATCAAGTACGTTTCACTACGCGTATTAAAGATTCAAATGAAGGTTTACGAAGAAATGAACTTTTAAAAAAAATCAAACAAGATTTAACACAAATGTTAAACCCCAGTGTTGTTACCTTTAGGCTCTCAAATCTCATGGTTATGTATAACAACATGCTTCAGTCACTTTTTACTTCTCAGATTATGACACTGAGTCTTGTTTTGGCAATTTTATTTGTTATGTTCCTTATACTTTTTCGCTCAACTTTACTCACGTTCATAGCATTAACTGTCAACATAATACCTATAGGTATTATCTTTGGTTTTATGGGTTGGTTACAGATCCCTCTAGATATCATGACCATCACTATTGCAGCCATTGCCATGGGTATAGGTGTGGACAATACTATACACTATATCCACCGTTTTAAAGAAGAGTTTACAAAAGACCAAGACTATCCTCAAGTCATGCATCGCACCAATCAAAGTATAGGGTATGCCATGGTTTATACCTCTATCACAGTAATTATTGGTTTTTCTATTTTAACCTTATCAAACCTTGTACCTACCATTTATTTTGGTTTGCTTACTATGCTTGTGATGGCTGCTGCACTTATCTCAAATCTCATACTCTTACCAAAACTCCTTTTATTAATAAAACCGTTAGGAAATAATGCTACAATCAAAAAAAATTAACACATGGATATCACTATATGTTTCAAAACTTTCACATAGACAATTTAAACAACTTTCCAAAAGAACTTGACACACTTTTAAATGCACAACGTAAAGTCATCAATGAAATTACAATATCAAAAGAGTCTAGTTATCAAGAAATTCTAAAACCACTCCAAGACCTTGATGAAGAATTAGGACTTTTTTTTACACCACTGTCTCATCTCAACTCCGTTATGAACTCAGATGAAACACAAAAAGCATACGAGGAGTCTCTCCCCTTACTCTCAAAATTTAGCTCTGAGATCGCACAAAATGAAGAATTATTTAAGAAAATAGAACATATTCAAGCAGATACTGAAGAAGCCAAAACAGTTGTTCAATATGACATACGAGACTTTGTACTCTCAGGGGTTAAACTACCAGAAGCTAAAAAGAAACGTATGGAAGAAATAAGCCTAAAACTTTCTGAACTTTCCAATAGTTTCTCGCAAAACCTGCTTGATGCCACTAAGGCATATGAACTGATTATAAAAAATGCCAATGATGTAGCAGGTATGCCTCAGTCTGACATAGATGCCGCACAAGAAGAAGTAGAAGGTGAAACTGTATATAAATTTACGCTACAAACCCCAAGCTATTTGGCCTACATGACCTACGGACCCAATCGTGAATATAGGAAAGAACTCTCAAAAGCATATTCAACCCGTGCACCTCAAAATGCAGAGGTGATAGACCAAATATTAACCCTCAAAAATGAGAAAGCTACACTTCTTGGTTTTACTTCATATGCACATTATGCACTTGAGACAAGAGATGCGAGTAAAGAAGAAGATGTCATCACTTTTTTAAATGATTTAGCTGATGCTGCCCTGCCCCAAGCCAAAAATGAGCTCAATGAGCTCAAAGAATTTGCACAAAAAGTAGATGGTATCAAAGATTTATCAGGGCATGATGTCGCATATTATTCAGAAAAACTTAAAAAAGAAAAATTTGATTTTGATGATACTATGACTAAACCCTATTTTGAACAGAGTAAAGTACTCAATGGTTTATTAGATATCGTTTCAGAACTTTTTGATGTTACATTTGAACCTGCTGATGTTCCCACTTGGCATGACTGTGTCCAACCATTTGATATATTTGATAATGGCATACTCTCAGGACGTATTTATTTTGATCTTGAAGCACGAAAAGAAAAACGTGGAGGTGCATGGATGAATGACTGGGAAACACATTATATAGATAAAGAAGGTAGAACACACCTTCCCTCAGCCTTTATTGTATGTAACTTCTCTCCTACAACAGATACAACACCATCCCTTCTTAGACATGATGATGTAGTCACTCTCTTCCATGAAATGGGACATGCTATACATCATTTATTTGGAAAGTGTAAAGAACGTTCAGTCTCTGGTATCAATGGTGTAGCATGGGATGTGGTAGAATTTCCTTCACAGTTTTTAGAAAACTTTGCCTACGAAGCTGCTATACTTAAACGTTTTGGTTTTCACTACCAAACAAAAGAACCTATCACTGAGACACTCATACGTAAAATAAAAGAGACAAAAAACTATCAAGCGGCACTTGGTATTTTACGTCAAGTCGAATTTTCTCTCTTTGACTTTACATTACATCAGGGACTTTATCAAGGTGAAGAGATACAGATACTACTTGATAACATTAGAGAAAAAACTTCATTACTCAAACCGCCTAGCTATAATAAATTTCAACATGGTTTTGCACATATTTTTGCTGGAGGCTATGCAGCAGGCTACTACAGCTACAAGTGGGCAGAAGTATTAAGTGCTGACGCTTTTTTTGAATGTATTGATGAAGAGAATGGTTTTAATCACGAAAAAGCCAAAGGCTATAAAGAATATATTCTAGCCAATGGTGGTGCTAAGACTATGTCAGAACTTTATACACAGTGGCTTGGACGTAAAGCAGAAGTAAATAGCCTAATAAAATTATATGAGATACATTAAAGGAAATACGTTATGCAAGAGTATCGTTCTCTCGCCCTGATTATTTTATCTATTTTTGTTGTCACACTTTTGGGTGCCTATTTTAGTCCTTCATTTGAGGAACAAAAAACATACCTAGAACTTTTTGTACTTTTTGGATCTTTACTTTTTATATTTGCCGTTGTTGTGATCTTTGCGACTTTAGGTTTTCATACCTTTGCCCTATATATGGCTCTCTTTCTAGCTATAGTTATAGCAATGTTCGGTGTGTTTGGGGCAGTGGTCGTTGTGCTACTCACCTATATTTCATGGGGTTCTATATTTGCTATGGAAGTCTTACTCTATGATGCTGGAGCCAAGAGTGCAAAAGAATGGTTTATCAGTCGTTACAAGTTTAAAAATTTTAAAGCAGAATTTTATGCATTTTATCCAATGATAGGCTTTACTTATGTACTTCTAGAGATATTTCCAAGTATATTGAGTAGAGAATCTGCGATTGATTTTTCTCCTTCAAGAGTGTTGAAGGAGATGGAAGAGCTACTCGAATAGCTTATTTTTCAGAACTTTTGATTAAAGACTTTATACGTTCAGGTTGTTTTTTACCCTCAATAATAAAACGAAGTGCATTAAGACGAATAAACCCTTCTGCATCTTTTTGATCATAGACATCATCTGCTTCAAATGTAGAGTGTTCTTCTGAATAAAGTGTCACATCAGACTTTCTACCTACAACAGAAACTGAACCTTTATAAAGTTTAAGTCTTACCTCACCTTGCACATGATCTTGTGTTGCATCAATAGCAGCTTGTAGCATACGACGCTCTGGAGACCACCATAAACCATTGTAAATAAGCTTTGCATACTTAGGCATGAGCTCATCTTTCATGTGTGCTTCTTCACGATCAAGCGTGATAGACTCTATGGCACGATGCGCCTTAAGCATGATAGTTCCACCTGGTGTCTCGTAACATCCACGTGCTTTCATCCCTACCATACGGTTTTCAACGATGTCTATACGACCAATCCCATGTTTATTTCCATACTCATTTAATGTTGTCAGCATAGTCGCAGGAGTCATCTCTTCACCATTAATGGCTACGGGGTCACCTTTTTTATAGCTAACTGTAATGTATTCGGGTTCATCTGGTGCATCTTCTGGCTTTACTGACCATAACCACATGTCATCTTCTGGCTCGTTAAACGGGTTTTCTAACCACTCACCTTCATAAGAAATATGTAATAAATTTGCATCCATAGAGTAAGGTTTTGCTTGTCCTTTACCATCAATATCAATGCCATGTTCTTCTGCATATGCCAATAACTTAGTACGAGAGTTCAAGTCCCACTCTCTCCATGGTGCGATAACTGCGATGTCTGGGTCAAGTGCAAGGTAGCCAAGCTCAAAACGTACTTGATCGTTCCCTTTCCCTGTCGCACCATGACTTACTGCGTCAGCACCAGTTTGATGTGCTATTTCTATCTGCTTTTTAGAAATGAGTGGACGTGCGATAGATGTACCCAGTAAGTACTCACCCTCATAAATAGCATTGGCCCTAAACATAGGAAATACAAAATCTTTTACAAACTCTTCTTTAAGGTCTAATATAAAGATATTTTCTTCTTTTATCCCCATTGCAAGTGCTTTTACACGTGCAGGTTCTACTTCCTCACCCTGACCAAGGTCAGCAGTAAATGTCACCACTTCACACGCATACTCATCTTGAAGCCACTTGAGGATAATGCTTGTATCTAATCCACCAGAGTAAGCCAGTACTGCTTTTTTGATTGTTCTTTTTGCCATCTCTAAAACCTTTGCAATAATATTGACGCGATTTTAGCGTAATATTTGTTAAGACTAAACAAACCCCCACTTCTTCAAGATAATATCCAACACTGCCTTCTTATATGCTCCCGTATGACGAAAAACCTCTTCTCCATGCTCATTAAAAAAGATTTGTGAAGGCATCACATTGAGTTTATATATATCTCGGCTTGCAAGTCGATCATTTTGGGAATCAATGGAGTAGATTTGATACTCTGGATGTTCCTTTAATACTTCGGCAAAGACCTTGGACATAGCTAAACAGCTATAACAATGGCTCATCCCAAATGCCAATATAGTTGGTTTTCCATTTCCAATGTTGTGTTTAATATGTTTATATTCATTGATGGGTAAAGCTTTTTGTTCTGGCATAAAGTTCCTGCTACTTATCATTCTTAACCATTACTATGAGAATGACGTATATTTTATGTTTTAAACGATTATACAAATCCTATCTTAAATATTTTTGCTATAATGAATACTAACAATCAATCTAAGGGAGTTTCGTTAATGTTATTGGGCGTAAATATAGACCACATCGCTGTGCTAAGAGAAGCTAGAAAAGTAGCTGATCCAGATCCACTAGATGCCCTGAGTATCTGTAAACGTGCTGGGGCTGACCAAATCACTATACATTTACGTGAAGACCGACGTCATATGCAAGACCATGATGCAAAAAATATCATAGAATTCTCTACTCTCCCTGTGAACCTAGAGTGTGCTATAGAACCCAGTATGATTGATATCGCCTGTACACTTAAACCACACCGTGTCACACTTGTACCTGAAAAACGTGAAGAAGTAACGACTGAGGGAGGACTTGCCATCATGGGAGAGCAAGCCAAACTCAAAGAGGCTATCAAACGACTCCAAAAAAATGAAATAGAAGTTTCACTTTTCATTGATCCAACGCTAGAAGCAGTCAAAACGTCTTTAGACCTCCATGTAGAGTGGATAGAATTTCATACAGGTAAATATGCCAATATCTATGCCATGCTTTATACAAATTTAAGTAAGACACCCCATTCTATCCCTGAACTAGAACTCTCACGTAAAATACTCAAACAGATGTTAGGAGATGAACTCTGTAATCTTCGTCTACTCTCTTGTGAAGCCATGGAACGTGGCTTACGTGTAGCTGCTGGACATGGACTCAATATGCAAAATGTAGCTGAGATTGTAGAGATAGAAACTATTGAAGAGCTAAATATAGGACAAAGTATTGTCGCACGTTCCGTCTATGTTGGACTAGAGCAAGCAATACTCGATATGAAAGCAAAATTAATCCGTTGATTATGCAAAGTCGTAAAAAAGTAGCCATTAGCATTGGTGACTTAAATGGTATTGGTATACAACTCGCTTTAGAGAATCACAATCAAATCTCAAATATCGTTGAACCCATCTATTGTATCGATAAAAAAATGCTTGAACAAGCTGCACAAAAACTGAACATAGCAATACCAAATGATTTTAAGACCATAAAGCACATTGCTCCTGCTTTTACCATAAAGTCAGGTACTGTTTCTGAAGAAAGTGGTTCATACGCCTATGCTTCTTTTACAAAAGCCGTAGAGCTTGCACGTAGCTGTGAAGTAGATGCTTTATGTACCTTGCCTATCCATAAAAAAGCATGGGAACTTGCAGGCGTGAAGTATAAAGGACATACAGATGCTTTACGTGACTATTTTGATGCAAAAGCTATCATGATGCTTGGTTGTGAGAAGATGTATGTAGCACTTTTTACAGAGCATATTCCATTAAAAGAAGTTGCATCTTCCATCACTGAAGAAAACTTAACACAATTTTTACTTGATTTTTACAAAACAGTTCAACCCAAAAGTATGGTAGGTGTCTTGGGTCTTAACCCTCATGCTGGGGATAATGGAGTACTTGGTGATGAAGAAGATATCATATTTAAAGCCATTGAAAAAACCAATACACTTATAAACCTACAACATAAACACGGGGATAAACAACAGACCTATAGTACACCTCTTGTACCTGATGTTGCATTTACACCAAGAGTAAGAGAAAACTACAGATACTACATTGCCATGTATCATGACCAAGGGTTAGCACCGCTTAAAGCACTCTACTTTGATGAGGGGATTAATATCTCTTTAAATTTGCCTATTCTTAGAACTTCAGTTGACCATGGTACAGCTTTTGATATCGCCTATACAGGCGTAGAATTAAATAACCTTAGTTATATCAATGCCATAAGATATATCAAAAACCATTAAAACTTCATATAGCTGTTAACAAAATAAGCCTGTATCTTCTTCTCTTACCACTTCACACTCATCATTCATTTGAGAACAAAGTTTCTGCTGACAACAATCACACAAATAACGGTAATTTTGCATATCATAGTGAATAGTATCACCCGTTTCAATATCTGAATAACACTCACCACACACATTCGTCACACGAAGAAGAATCTCTTCAGTCGCCTCTTGGGTTACAAAACAGGCATTAGACATTTTCATTTTCCAGTTTTACTACCATTTCTTTTGCCTCTTTCAAAGATTCATCCAATGCATACGCCTTTTTATAGCCTTCTAGTGCCTCTTTTTTACGTCCTAAGTCATATAAAGTATTGGCATAGTTAAAATGATGTGGTGCATACTCAGGGTCAAGTTTGATGGCTTTTTCATGGTGTTTTTCTGCTTTTTCCTCTTCACCCAATTTATGTAAAGTATTCGCAAGTAACACATGAGCCATATCATCATTATCATCCAATGCCAAAAGTTTTTCATAGCTCTCTTTTGCCTCTGTATACTCTTCTGTTTGCATACATACATACCCCATTTTTTGTAAGGCATCCATATTATTTTCATCTATAATCAATGCAGAACCCAAAGCTTTTTTAGCTTCGTCAAAATCTTCTCTCTCTACTGCTTCATCAGCCATAGTCAAAAGTTCTTCTATCCGTGTAGGTTCTACTGTTGGTGTAGAAAAAGTTTTATCTGGTCGGTTAATGCCACCTATCTGTTCATCTGCAACTTTCGCTTCAAAGTCCACACCACGCTTAGGATGATTACCTGAAAAAAGTTGTTTGAAAAAGAGGTAAAACACCCCTGCTGCAATAATAAGAAGGAAAAGTTGAAACGTAGTCATTATATCTCCGTTATGTATATTACGAATAATAGGATAATCTAACTTAAAAGCAAAGAAATTTTGTTATAACAAATCAAATATAAAAGTATTATGACGGTTAGAGACTATGTATGTAATTGTGCCGCAATGCGTCCTGCCGCAGTATCCATCTCTTCGCGTGTGTCAAATATAAAAGAGTACTTTTTTTCTTTACCCAAGTGAATAAAAAGTCCATACCCTACAACTTCCACCTTCCCTTTAGCCTCTACATCAATCCACTCTAAACTTACCTGTGTTGTTTCATCTTTATGTCCTGTTTTGACTACAGCTGCTGGGTAAAGTTGAGTAATTTCCTTTGTGTCAAATTGTTGATCTTTAATTGTAATTATCATAATGTGATTATAGTATAATTGTCTAAATATACCTAAGGAAAAAATATGAGTCTAAAAGAACAAATAAAGTCTGATGTAAAAGATGCAATGAGAGCAAAAGAAGTCGTCAAAAGAGATACTCTACGTAATATACAAGCTGCCATTAAACAGATAGAAGTTGATGAACGAAGAGATGTTACAGATACTGATGTAGAAAATATCTTGATGAAGTATCTTAAACAAAGAGAAGATGCAAAAACACAATTTGCACAAGCTGGTCGTGAGGATCTTGTCAAAAAAGAAGACACTGAAATCAACATAGTCAAAGTTTACCTACCTGAACCTATGACTGATACAGAACTTGAAACGGTACTCAAAGAAATCATCACTTCAACAGGTGCCCAAAGTATGAAAGATATGGGGAAAGTCATGGGTAGTGCTAAAGCTAGTGTAGGGAGTCGTGCAGATGGTGGACGTATCAATGCCATGGTTAAAACACTACTCTCTTAAACCTTCACGTATCTCTTCTACCTTGTCTGTTGTGATAGACGAGGTACCCCACTCTTTTAATTTTCTAGCCTCATCTATTCTGTCAATAGTCCAAGCATGAAAAGTGTACTCTTTTTCTTTAATAGCAAAAATAAAATGCTCATCTACATAGGTATTTATGTTGGTACTGATACCATCTGCATGACAGCCATTTAGAATGTATAGTAAGTTATCAATATTTGGTACCTCTTCGTTTGAAAAGGAATATAACCAATATGCTTTAAGAGAAGGATATAATACTTTTGCCTGATAGATGACTGCAGCATCAAATGATATAATGACTATTTGAGCATAGGTGAGTGAAGAGTCATGTATCACGGAAGTTAAAACTTCAAATATCTCTGTACCACATTTTATTTCAATATAAATGATTTTATCAGATGGCACAACTTGCAACACATCTTCAAGTGTTGCAAGTGTTGGGTCAATCGTTTGTAACACATCCAATGTAGTCATATAAATACAAGCATTGTGAACTTTTGCATCATGGTGGCACACAATTTTTTTATCTTTTGTTAAGTGAAAATCACCTTCAATAGCATCAGCATTTAAAGCAAATGCACGTTTAAATGACTCTATAGTATTTTCTACAATTGTATCTGTATGTGCTCCCCTATGGGCAACAATAATAGGTGAGTTAAACTTGTTTTCCATATTTCACAGCTTTAATCGCAGCCGTAATATCATCTTGTCGCATAAAATGTTCACCTACTAAAAAGGCATCTGCACCTATGTTATTAAGCTCTACTACCGTTTCATGGTCATTAATGCCAGACTCTGCTACAATTATTTTACCATTTGGAATAAGGGGAATCAACTTTGCACTCAAAGCCATATCCATTTCAAAAGTTTCTAAGTTACGATGATTGATACCAATGATATCGGCGCCTGCAAAGATAGCTTTTACAAGGTCTGTTTTATTATGTACTTCTACAAGAACATCTAGTCCTAAATGTAAGGCATAATCATGTAACTCTTTAAGCTCTTTACGGGAAAGTGCCATAGCAATAAGCAGAATATAATCTGCCCCAAAAGCCAAGGCTTCAAGTACTTGGTATTTGTCTACAATAAAATCTTTTCTAAGAAGAGGGATACTCACATAACGGCGAATCATCCCTAAATACTCTTTGTTTCCTTGAAAAAAATGTGGTTCTGTCAACACAGAAAGTGAATCTGCACCCCCTTTTTCATAGGCTTGTGCAATCTCCATAGGATCAAAATCTTCTCTAATAATCCCTTTACTTGGGCTTGCTTTTTTCACTTCTGCAATAATACGGTAGGGATTTTCATCCGTAGAACGTAACGCACTTTTTACATCTTTAGGTGTAAATGGATTGAATGCCAAAGAACGTCCTAACCACTCCATAGGATATTCTACTTTTCGCTTCTCCAAATCCGCTTTTGTTTTTTTAATGATTTCATCAAGAATCTGAGCCATATTTGTCTGCCTTAGGCTAATTTTCTTGTATTATACACACTTTTACTTACACTGTTTAATCGCATTCCAATGCTCTATAATCTCAGGTTCATCAAGTCCCTCTTCATCCACCACACGCTTCATAAATGCATAGGCTTTAGCACACTTACCTTGCTTATAATATCCCCATGCAAGAGAATCTAAATAGTAAGTATTATTTGGCTGTTGTACCAAAGCATCTTTTAATATTTGTATCCCTTTTTCAACATCCACCTCTTTATCAATGAGCGTATATCCATAATAATTAAGATAAAGACTGTCATCATTTCCTAAGGTAAATGCCTTTTCAAAATGAGAAAGCGCTTCTTTGATCATTTTTTTATCATTTTTATCTTCAGCATTCTCAAAAGTCAATATACCTTTTTCAGCAAGCCATTTTGCATTCTTATCTTGTTCATACAATGTATCTACAAGTACCAATGCTTTAGAAAAATACTTTTTTGCTTTATAAAGTTCATAAAGTAATACTGTTTTACTTTTATACTTTTCTAAAAAAGATATCGCACCGTCTATATCTCTCTTATAGACATATGCATCAACAACTTTACCAAGATAATGTTCACTTTTTTCTTGTTCATAAAGTGCTTTGTATGTCTCTAACACACCATCAATATCTTTTTCTTTTTGATATAGAATTAAAAGTTTGATATACACATCTTTACTCGAGATATTCATACGTCGATGTGTTTCAAGCAATTGTATGGCTTTTTTACGTTCACCTGTAAATTCATCCATCACTTCTGTCATTTTTAATAAAACATCTTCGTTAGGCACTGTCTCATATATTTTATTTAAAAGATTCAAAGCCCTTTTAAATTCTCCTGCATACAGAAATGAATTTGATGCTAAATCAAGGTCTATGAGTTCAGAAGACTGTTCTAATAGATACTCTGCCTCTTTTTTTGCATGTTTCACTTGTCTTGAAGTCAAATACAGAGGTATCAGTAATCTTCTAACTTCTAACCTATTTGGATGTATCTTATCCCATGCTTTTAAACGTGATATACTTTCTATAATGTATTCTCGACTAAGCAATGAGGAAGTAGCTTCTTTAAAGAGAAATATCTCTTCACCTGTTAAGTCAAAAAGTTTTTTATAGACTCTATAGCTATTTTTATATGCCTTATATTCATCAAAAAGAAGTCCTCTAACGATAAGTTCATCTTCACCAATACCCATAAGCTTTTTTGCATGTACAACACTTGTACTCACAAAAAGAAGCACAAATAGCGTAACTATTAAACGATACCAGGACACTCTTTTCTCACCTCATCTTCATCATTTTTAAACTGCTCCCAAAAAGGAAAAGTACGACACTGCCGTGGACGTACTGGGTAGATAGAACAACGTTTCTTGCTTTCATCAAAAAATATACAGGCGTAATTGTCCTCAGAGAGCTTCTTTTCTGTAAGAGAATAACGATGTTTTACCTTTTTCAAATACATTGTAGCAAATTCTTCTACCGAAAGGTTAACAAATTCTGCCATCTTTTCTATCTCAGCATATTTCGCCCAAATATAACCACTCTCACCTGTACAGCAGTGCCCACCACAGGCTTCACAGGCAGAAGGATCAAATTTATATGTATACCCCTCTTGCATCATGAGATTATCCATGAATTTCAATATCATTCCTTCTATCAAATTGTTGGATGTAGTGTATCAAAAAAAACCAAGAACTAAAAATCACCCTTAATACTATGTGTGTTTGCTCTACGAAATACATCTCCCACCTCTTTTCTGTAAATATCTTTTTCATCAAAGACTACAAAAGGGGGGAGTATTTGGGTCATTGATTTCGAGTTATTGCGTGCTGCTATCATCACAAGCTTTGATTCTCTATCTATTTTAGAATGTACAAACTGTATCTTTTCAGGATTTATTTTATGTATTTTAAGATAATGTAAAAGCTTATCAACATGCCGTGCATCATAACAAAAAATAAACCATCCCTTAGGCTTTAAAAATGTTTTTACCCGTTTCATAAAATGCTCTATGGGTAAATGATGTGCATATCGTGCAATGTTTAGATGTGTATCCTCACTTTGTGTGGTGTTGGAGTCATAAAAGGGAGGGTTTGAGATGATAAAATCAAACCTATCCTCTGTCTGTAACTCTATAAAGTCTCCCAAATAACTTTTTACTTCCAGTCCATTGAGTGTATAATTATGTGTTGCATACTTTAACATCTGTTCTTGTTTGTCTATAATGCTTGTTTTAATATTGAAATCTCGACTTAAAAGTAAAGAAATGACACCTACCCCACAGCCAACATCCAAAAGTTTCCCTTTAGGCTTAAATGTAGAGATAAAATTATATAAAAAGATAGAGTCACTATTGTAACAATACCCTGATGTTGGTTGGTAGAGAAACACAAAAAACCTTATAATATTTTGATTATTTTACTACAACTTGGGTATAATCGCGATAATGAACGAAGAACTAGATTTACTAAACCCGCCATCAACAGATTTTTCGATGCTAGACTATGACTGTGCCTACATCCCTGGGAACAAAGTCCGTATGCATTATAAGTACGTTTCAAATGCATCTAAAAAATTTGCTACTGCTGTCATAACTAGAGGATGGAGACGTTTTGGTAAATATTTTTTTCATCCTATATGTAATGGTTGCAGCGAATGCAAAAGTATTCGTATCAATGCAAAAGAGTATCGCTTTACCAAATCACAAAAAAAAGCTATCAGACGAAATAAAAATACAAAAATAATAGTACAAGAACCATCACTTACTTCAGCCCATATCACCTTATATAACAAATACCATGCCCATAAAAGCCGTACTGACAACTGGCAACATCGTAATATAAGCCAACGTGAATACCATGAAAATTTTGTAGATGGTGCACATGATTTTGGTAAAGAAGTACTTTATATTGTTGATGACAAACTGGTTGGAGTTGACCTTATAGATGTGCTTGATGATGGTATTAGCTCAATCTATTTTTACTATGATCCTGACTACGCCCGTTTGTCTCTAGGTACCTACTCTTTACTTTACCAAATTAAACTAGCAGGTATTTTAGATCTTCCATGGATTTATTTAGGCTACTGGGTAGATGGCTGTAAAGCATTTGCCTATAAACCGAAATTTCAACCCCAAGAGATACTTGAAGATTTTCCACATATTTCTGAACTACCCCAGTGGCAAGCATGGGAAAATACCACTGACTCTTAACAAATGCATATTTTCACCTTATTTTTGCTATAATAATGATTATGCATGATCAAAAAAATTTAGAACTTCTTAGCCCACAATCAACAGATTTTAGTATGGATGACAATCTCTGCTCGTATGTCCCAAACAAAAGAATGAGGATGAACTACAAGCAAATTGATGTTGTCTCCAAAACTTTTGTTACCGCTGTGACACAAAGAGGGTGGCGACGCTATGGAAAAAATTTTGTTTATCCTGCCTGCTATGCCTGTACTGAGTGTAAAAGTATGCGTATCAAAGTCAAGGACTACAAGTACTCCAAGTCTCAAAGAAAATCTATCAACAGAAATGAAGAGACAAAAATCTCTATACACTCCCCAAGAGTGACCCAAGAGTACATCGACCTTTATAACAAGTATCATAGATACAAAGCCAAGAAAGATGGCTGGAAACATCAAGATATCACAAGACAAGAGTATTTTGATAACTACGTAGATGGGGCACATGACTTTGGAAAAGAGCTGCTCTACCATATAGACGGAAAACTGGTATGTGTAGATCTTATCGATATCGTAGATGACGGTATCTCATCTGTTTACTGCTACTACGACCCCGACTATCCTAGACTCTCTTTAGGTAAATACTCATTACTTTATGAGATAAAATTGGCAGAAAACCTGGGACTTGACTGGGTGTATTTAGGTTATTGGGTAGAGGGATACAAACCGTTTGAATACAAAGAAGACTTTAGAACTATAGAGATGCTGGAAGGTTTTCCACGTATCTTTGAAAAACCAGGATGGAGTCCGTGGAAGAAAAAATAAATTAGAGTTTACGACACCACTTAAAAAATAATCTATCTGGATTGGTTCTTTTATCCAATGCTTTTTCTTCTACTATATACTCTGCAAGTATTTTAGCCATTTTAGGAGCAAAAACAAATCCACGCCCACCTAACCCATTTAGTACATACAAATGATCTATATATTTTAAATCTGGCTTTGCTCCTCGCACAATAGCAGGATAGTTTTCCATCATATAGCCGACATCTATAACTTTTCCCACCAAGGGAAAATAATCTTTAGACCCTGCACGCATCCCACAAAACACTTCTTGAAGCTCTAAATCTGAAATATCTATAAGTCTAGAAGATTTTTCTTTAAGTGCCAAAGCTTGTGCCTTACTACATGGTTCAGGAGTTTTGACTGTCTTTTCATGTGTAGCACCTAACTTTATAATGCCTTCACGATTAGCCCCAACAGACATAGACTGGTGCATACTCACATTCAAATCAAGTTTTGTACTAAAATCTCCACGTGTTCCCCATGTCCCTCGTATACCCATATATCGTATATCTACTAAATTTTTCTCAAAACCTGTAGCCAAAACGATATTTTTAGCTCTATATGCACCTACTGCCCAAAGCCCATCTTCTTTTATCAATGCACTTACTTCATACTGTACGACTTCTACTTCTTGTAGTAAAAAGTGACACACACCCACCGCGTCACAATCTCCCGCATCAGGGAAATAAAAACTATCGAATGCTGACTTTATACCTAGAGACTGTAATTTCTCTTGACTATAGTTTTCATACTTAGTGTTATTATACTTTTCATACTCTGAAAACTTTTGAGCATCTGCCTCATCTTTAGGTATACGTATCACCCCTGTTTGGTGAAAATACCCGTGACAAGTAGAAAGGTAAAAGTCTTTAGCAAAAGAAAATGCTTCATTCGTAAGTGTCTGAAGAGAAGAACCTTTACCTATCTTTGGAGAAACAAAAGCTCCCGCAGCCCCTGAACCACCAGAGGCAATACCATTTTTGTCTAGTACCAGTACTTTTTGATTTTTTTTTATAAGGGTGTAGGCAATGGTAGCCCCTGCTATGCCTGCTCCGATGATGATGGTATCGTAGGTTTTAGGCATGATACCTAAACCGTAATTTCTTTAATATCTGCAATCGCTTTAAACGTTTTATACACAGACCCAATCATATTGAGTCTATTTTTTTTCAATGCCTCATCCTCAGCATTTACCATCACATCATCAAAATAAACATCAAGTTCACGTTTAAGACCAAAGAGTGCTTCAAGTTGTGCTTTGTAGTCTGCGTAGTCTTGATTGATAACTTTTTCATACGTATTGTAAAGTGTTACTTCTGCATCTTCTTTGAAGAGAGAAGTTTCTATATTTAGCCCACCTTCTAAGTCTATATCTTTAGAAATATTTGCGACACGCTTAAAGGTAGAGAACTGCTCTTTAAACGCCTCTGCACTTACAATGTCATTTAATGCTGAGACTTTTTTAGCTATCTCATTAATGTCTCTCTCCCCTGAAGCAAGTACCGCAGCGATAACCGAAGGGTTAGCATCAAGTGATTTATTAATACGCTCAATGATGAAGTCTATAAGAATTTTGATGTCAAAGTCATCATAGTCGCCTTTAAGAAGGGTAATGATGTCATCTATGTTAAATGCCAAGTCATACTCTATAACTATACGTACAATGCCGTTTACTGCGCGTCTCAGTGCAAATGGGTCTTTACTTCCTGTTGGTATACGACCCACAGAGAAAAGTCCTAAAAGTGTGTCAAGTTTAGCAGACATTGCGACTATAGACGAGAAAATAGATGTAGGTAACTCTGCACCCTCACCTACTGGCATATATTGCTCTTTAATAGCGTTATAGACAAGTACATCTTCACCCAATGCTTTAGCATAGTAGTAGCCCATAAGCCCTTGGAGTTCTGTAAATTCATACACCATTTCGCTCATAAGGTCTGCTTTCGCCAGATTGATAGCTCTATCCATAAGCTTTTCTAATTCTACATTATTTTTACCTGTTTGTGCTTCGACCTTTTCCATATATAGTCCCAGAAGTCTTACCGCAATGTTTTTCTCTCTAGCTATCTTGTCTGCAAGTGTGCCCAGACCATCTATGAACTGTACTTTTTCAAGTCCGTTAGTAGAAAGTCCATTTTTCAAGTCATTTTTGTAAAAAAAGAGTCCATCTGCCAGACGAGGCTTAAGTACACGTTCATTACCTGCTATAACTTTAGAGTAGTTATTTGTGTAGGCATTTGATACCACTACAAATTTGTTGGCTATTTTGCCACCCTCAAACACAGGAAAGTAACGCTGATGTTCTTTCATAGAAGTGATGATGACTTCAGGTGGCAGCTCTAAAAACAGCTCATCAAACGTACCTACCAATGCTTTGGGGTTTTCAGTGATAGCCACAACCTCAGCAAGTAAAGATTTGTCACGTTCTATGATGATATTATGCTCTGCTTCTAGTGCATCAAACTGTGCAAGTATCAGACCTTCTCTGTCTTTAGGCTGAAGCATCACTGCTCCTTCTGCAAGCATCATTTTGTACCCCGCCATATCTGGTACATTAATCGCATCATAACTCACCATACGATGCATATACGTTTTAGTCCCTGAAACTACTCCATAAAGCTCAACAGGTACGCAACTCTCATCCATTCGTACTTGAAGCCACCTGATAGGACGTATGAACTCATCGCTTCTTGACCCCCATCGCATCATCTTTCCAAAAGACATAGATGCTATCCATTTCTCTAACATCTCTTGTAACAGTGAAGCCGTTTCTACTCCTTTTTCTTCTTTTTTAAAGTAGAGTACTTCTTTACCGTTTTTCTCGCCACGCCCTAGTGCATCAAAACTTACACCACATTTACGTGCGAAGCCTTCTGCTGCTTTGGTAGGCTCACCATCTTTAACCGCGGCTACCAAAGGAGGTCCAAAAAACTCAACCGTAGCGTCCTCTTGGCTTGTAGGTATAGCTTCATGCAAGAGTACAAGTCTTCTAGGTGTATAGACAAATTCAAAGTCACAAGAAAGTTTATAGTTCTCAAGTAAGTTAGCCCAAGATTTTTCTATGTTTTTTACAATTTTAAGTAGTGGTATAGCTGGAAGTTCTTCCAGCCCTATTTCGATAAGTAATGCTTGTGTCATTGTAGGGTTTCCTAGTAAAATATATTGATAATATTTTATCTAAGAGTTGGTAAAGAGGGGGTTAGTGTTGCTGTCTTTGTTTTTCTCCCATGCCCATTAAAATGATTTAGACGAAAAAAGTATCTATATATACTATAAAACACTATGAATAGCTTTATAAGCATGAGTATTTCAACCCTCTTTTACAAAATACTCAACCTACAATAGTGAAAGTCAAATCAGAAAAAGGTTTGTATGCTACACTACCTACAATGAGTCAGATACTCGTAATTTGGTTAACTATAACCTTTTAAAAGGTTTTTACAAGGAATTAAAATGACATATAATGATTGGTACGAAGAGCATAAGAAAAAGCATGCAGCGATTATGAAAAAACTGGAAGGACTGGATGAATGGGATGTTGTCCAGTACTTTATATTTGAAAACATGGTAAAAAATGAGCCAGATTTTTGTGAGCTTTACGCTACCAACACCAAATGCCACGACATGTACGAGCTTAACTGCTATATGTGTGGATGTCCACACTTTAGATTTTACCAGTCACCTGTCATGCAAGATGATCTAGAGTTTCACTCTGTTTGTTCCATCAACTCAAAACGTGGAAAACGTTCCATAAGAGAAGAAGATCAAGTACACCAAGACTGTACTGGATGTACTGTACCTCATGGTGAAGATTATATATTTTCTAAGTTTAGTAGAGACTGGGGTGAGATGATGAGTAAGGTTCAAAATTAGACGATATGCTGTAGGATATAGGGCTTCATTCGTAGAATATAGATATTTCATCTAAGCTATTTTTCTATATCTCTTACTATTATCAGACCTTTAACCACTGACCAAGCAACACATTCACTACAGTCTCAGTGCGTAATATCCTTTCTCCTAAACTAACAGAGATACAGCCGTGTTTGCAAAGTAAATCAACCTCATAGTCTAGCCACCCGCCTTCTGCTCCAATACAGACTACTTTTGGCATAGTATCATTAGTGTTAGTCTTACACTTTGCATCCTCAAGATAGGTTTTCCAAGTCTGTGTTGCGTACGGATGAGCAATCACTGCATTACTTTGCTCCCCATGACCCTCTTTATCTACCAATAAAGCAGGAAATTCATCTTCAACAAATGGTTTAAAACGTTTTTTAAACTCAACCATGAGTGGCACGGTATCTATGGCTTGTTGCAAACCTTCAAAAACAAACTCATCTATACGTTCTAGTAGTGGGCTTTGCCAGTAACTTTTTTGACTACGATAACTATTGACAATAATTAGTTTATTAACCCCAAGCGATGTCATATCCATAATCAACCTACGCAGCACTTTTGGACGTGGTAAAGCAAGAATGACGGTTAAGTCAAGTTTGGCTGGTGGTTTTTTCTCGAGTACGATATCCGTAAGTTGTACTTCATCGTGATTGATTTGAGTAATAGTAGCCTTGCCTATGTTACCACCAATCTCTCCAATGCTTAGACTATCGCCTTCCTTAGATTTGAGTATCTCTTTAATATGTTTAATTTGTTGTAAATCACGAATGCTTTTGGCGTTTTTGGGTAATAAAATACAGTTCAAAATAAATACCTCAAAATTTATAGGTCAAAAGAGAGATTTGCAAATGCACCTTCTACGCTTATGGCACTCTTGTATCGCGAAGATAGTACTCTTACCTTTTTTGTCTGTAAGTCACAAATAGCAATGCGAAAACTCATACCCATTTGTGGTTCGACGATGCAGATGATTTTTCCTTCATATTCTCGTGTAGCATGGATGATACCCTGTAGTTTTGGGAAAAAGTATTTGGGGTAACTCAGCGGTGTAATCTCCACAATCTTAATCTGTTCACTCTCTTCAAGCGTATCTAGTATGCATTGAGCATCTTCTATGCTCTCAAACTGTACACACCAATCATCAAACACTTTATTGAAATTTTTTAGATCTTCATCTAAAAAACCTCCAACGATTGATTGTAAAGCAAAAATTTCCATGTGTGTGTTCCTGTACTTTAAAGTCTGAATATTAGCATAATTCTTTCTTTATACATAGAAATAATTTCAGAAAGAGTACACGTTTTTCGCTCTAACGTGAGATCATGAAGAGGGGTTAAATACTTCCTTCTGTTCTCCAAACTTTATAAACAAGTCTTTCAAGTGCATCTCGACTCACGAGTGACAGGAGTCTCTTTTCCTCATCGTTTAGGTTTAATTTTTTAACTATTTCAAATATTTCATCTTCTAATAAATCAAAACATATATTTTTTGTAGATGGAGAGTAAGGAAATTTTTCAACAGTTTCATTTAAAACTTCACCATTATCAAACTTAAACTCACACTGAAGATCGACAAAGTCATTATCTCCATGTCCTCCTTCAACATTACCAGTAATTACTACAGTTTTTATTTTCATTTTTTACCTTTTAAAACGTCACATACCTTCATTTAGTATTGTCGTTTTCTTTATGTACTCTAGGGTGATTATAGTTCAATAGTTAACTTTACTTCTTGACAAATATCAATACTACCGCACTAAGTAAATCTAATATATTGATGGGACAATGACAATTCATCTAGCTAGTTTCAAACCTTCTCTCCTATACAGAAAAATATTGACAGGCTAGATTAAATCAACCCTACCAAAGCCAAAAACATTCACTAATACCTACTGAGGTGCTTAGACTATCTCTCCAAGCCAAAAGTCACGCTCATTACATTTATAATTATTCGTTACTATAAGCAATGAATAAAAACAAACAAATGGTTTATACCTATCACAACGAAACAAAACACTCACAACGCCAATATGCTAAGTCTTTAGGGTATATGGATTGGGCGACACAGCCAAATCCGTATCGTAGTTATGCAAATGCTCAAAAAACGCAATTACCTCTTTCTTTTGAAAATAAGAGTTTGGAATACAGTCAGATATTTACACAAGTTAAACAAGAAGAAAGAGCTGTAGCCCCTTTATGTTTAGAGAGCATATCTCAATTCTTTCAGTTTTCACTCGGACTCGCAGCCATAAAAGAGTTTGGAGACCAATCTTGGGCTTTACGATGTAACGCTTCAAGTGGTAACTTACACCCAAGCGAAGCCTATATCATCGCTAAAGACATAGAAGGCATCGAAGATGGTTTGCATCACTATGCCCCACTAGAACATCAGCTTGAACTACTCTCTGCTACAAGTAGTGATTTAGCGTTACCTAGTCATAGCTTTTTAGTCTCTTTGTCTTCTATCGTTTGGAGAGAAGCTTGGAAGTATGGTGAACGCTCTTGGAGATATACGCAACTTGACTGTGGTCATGCACTCAAAGCCTTAGAAATATCTGCTTTCATGTTAGGCTGGAAAATAGAAGTCATCAGCACCAAAGATACTGAACTTCAAAGTCTCATAGGTTTTGACCAAGCACATAGATATGTGCCTGAAGAGAGAGAACTTGCCGATATGTTACTGCTCGTCACTTTAGATGATACGGTGCAAACTACAGACATAAACATCCGTACTTTGCGAAAT
>Ga0256839_1001401_pt1 | contig 29254 bp, 31 predicted proteins | sample 354166metaG_FD_185968 | JGI IMG/M metagenome (GOLD analysis project Ga0256839, IMG submission 185968) | Hydrothermal vent microbial communities from Mid Atlantic Ridge, Atlantic Ocean - 354-166 | ecosystem: Environmental > Aquatic > Marine > Hydrothermal vents | place: Atlantic Ocean: Mid... | reverse complement strand
AGTACATTTCCCCACATATCGACCACCATGCTGTCGCCGTGGGTTTCGCGGCCACCTAGGTGGTATCCGCCCTGCCCTGCTGCGATAACATAGCTCAGGTTTTCAATCGCACGTGCACGCACTAAGGTATCCCAATGCGCTTTGCCGGTGATCGCCGTGAAGGCGGAAGGGATCGCAATGATTTCGACACCTTCCGACACCATGGCGCGAAACATCTCCGGAAAACGCAGGTCGTAACAGATCGCCACTCCCAGTTTGCCAAATGGCGTATCAACTACCACGATATGGTCGCCCGCCTCTAACGTCTCAGACTCGGTATAGCTCTCGCCATTCTCTTCGATCTTTACATCAAATAGATGAATCTTATCGTAACGAGCAACCTGCTCACCCAGGTCGTTAATCACCAAGCAGCTGGCATATATTTTTTCACTAGAGGCCGCCGCCAGCGGAATCGTACCGCCCACCAGCCAAACACTGTGCTTTTGCGCCTGCTCACTTAAAAACTCCTGCATAGGGCCGCTACCCGGCTGCTCTTTTACCTTCAATTTATCCTCTTCACCCAGCCCCATAAGAGCGAAATTTTCAGGTAAAACAATCAGCTGCGCGCCCGATTTAGCGGCATCAGAGATTAAACGCGCTGCCTCAATCAGGTTAGCGCCTAGGTTTGGGCTTGAGGCCATTTGTATTGCAGCAACCTTGGTCATCAACACTCCTTAACATCTCGTTTTAATTGTAGTTTTCAACGAAACTACTGGGCTAGTGTATTAAACTATTCACTAATTTGAAAGCGTCCCATTCATCGTGGCTTTGTGGCACTGGCAATGAGCTTTGCAGCGGCAATCACAACCTGTCCGAATGCGATGCCACCATCGTTAGCCGGTATATTTATTGGTGATAGAACCTGAATCCCGGCGACCTCCAGCCTCTCAGTAATGCTCTCCAGTAACAAACGATTTTGGAAGACACCGCCGCTAAGCACAACGGTATTCAGGCTATTTTGGATGCAGAGTTTTTGTGCTGATTCTGCGATGGCGTGTGCCACCCCTTGGTGAAATCGAGCAGAAATGGTAGCGGCTGATTGCCCCTGCTGAAGATCTTTTAGAAGAGCCTGCCAGAGTGGCTGCCAGCAGAGGACTCTATTCTCTCCATTGCTGAATTTATATGGGTAACGGTGTGGTGCTTCACGCTGAAAGTGGGGTGTCGCCAGTGACTCCAGCGCTTGTGCCGCCTCCCCTTCATGGGAAACCCGTTCCCGACACACGCCAATGGCGGCGGCTACGGCATCAAATAGCCGCCCACAGGAGGAGGTCATGGGCGTGTTGAGATTCTGATCAACCATCCGCTTGATATTTTCAAGTGGCTTAGTGTTGAGGAAGCGGATGATATCCAGCGAGCCAAACTCCGCTTCGATACGTTGCCAATCCCATGCTGTTTGTAACTGTGAGAGTGTATTGCGCCAAGGTTCGTGTATCGCTTGCGTGCCACCCAGTAGTGGGAATGGCTGAAAGTGGGCAAGACGCTGGTATTCAGTGTAATCAGCCAGCAGGAACTCACCCCCCCAAAGGGTGCCATCGTCACCATAGCCTAAGCCATCGAGTGCAATACCGAGTACTTTCTCCGCATCCAGTGGCCGCTGATTATCCGCCATGCAGGCGGCAATATGGGCGTGGTGATGCTGTACCGCAACAGAGGGGATCGCCTCTCTCTCGGCAAGGTCATAACCCAAGGTTGTTGAGAGGTATCCCGGGTGCTTGTCGACAACCACCCGCTGCGGCTGAAAACCGAACAGTTGGCGATATAGCCCCAACAGATGGCGGTAATCATGCTGACTTGCCGCCTCTTGAAGGTCGCCGATGTGTGGGGAGAGAATGGCTCGCCCCTCTTTGAGTAGGCAAAAAGTGTTTTTTAGTTCGCCGCCCATAGCAAGGATATGGCTACGGGTATTAAACCCTTGCGGCAGGCGAATCGATTCCGGTGCATAGCCACGCGCACGGCGCAACAGGCGTGGTTGGCCTGCCGAAATTTGCAACACCGAGTCATCCAGCCGGTTGACGATCTCACGATCATGCAGAAGATAGTAGTCAGCAATCTGCCCAAGGCGCTGATGTGCTTCAGTATTATCGATGCTTTGGGGTTCGTCGCTGCGATTACCCGAGGTCATCACAATAGGGCGTGGCATCGATTGCATCAAGAGGTGATGCAACGGCGTGTAGGGCAGCATAAAACCTATGTTTGTCTGTCCGGGGGCAATACTAGCGGCCACTCTCTCCCCTTGCGCATTCAACACCACAATGGGCGCGGCCTTGTCACGTAGTAAGGCGGCCTCTTGATCAGTGACCCGGGCGTAACGCTGAACCATCTCAATATTACATGCCATGAGCGCCAATGCCTTGCGATAACGGTGCTTGCGCTGGCGCAGGCGCATAACGGCCTCTTCATTACCCGCATCACAAGCGAGATGGAAACCCCCTAACCCCTTAATGGCGAGAATACTCCCCTGGGCTATCAATTGTGCCGCTGTTTCGATCAGATCACTATTCGGCATCGCCTCCAGCAACTGACCGTTACCATCTTCGAGCCAGATTTGCGGCCCACAAACTGGACAAGCGTTGGGCTGAGCATGAAAACGGCGATCTGCCGGATCTTCATACTCCGCCTGACACTGGCCACACATTGTAAATGCTTTCATGCTGGTATTAGCGCGGTCGTAGGGGATCGCGTTGATGATGGAGAGGCGAGGGCCACAGTGGGTGCAGTTGGTAAAGGGGTAGCGAAAACGGCGGTCATCCGGGTTCAGAGTTTCCGCCAGACAATCGGGGCAGGTCGCCGCATCCGCCGCAATCGCTGTTTGAACCTCACCTTTGTGGCTGCCGGTAATCTGAAACCCCACGGCAATTTCATGAACATCATCCAGCGCGGTATGGACAATCGTTTCAATTCGAGCAAGTGGAGGCGCTTCATGACGCAGGCGCACTGCAAACTCCCGAAGGGAGCCAGCCTCACCCCAAGCCTCGATCAATACACCTTGACTATCATTACAGACGTTGCCAGTGATTTTACACTCACGCGCCAAACGCCAGACGAAAGGGCGAAAGCCAACCCCCTGCACAGTGCCCGTGATACGAATTTTTTCACCATGCATTATGCATTAGTCCCGGATAACTCATAAATTATGCACAATCTCTTTTGTCTCTTGCCTGCCTGGATGCAGGTATACCAGACTAGTGAACCGTACACACCATGCAGGGGTCGAAAGAGCGTACGATGTGTTGCACAGAGACCGGATCCTTCTCACCTACGCGCACCGGTGCGCCCACTAATGCCTGCTCAAGTGCACCGGGGACATTTTGAGCATCACGGGGGGAGAAGTTCCAAGTGGTTGGTGCGATAATCTGATAGTTTTGGATGCGCCCTTTTTCGATCTTTATCCAGTGGCCGAGGCTGCCGCGAGCGGCTTCAACCAGACCACAACCGCTCGCTTCACTCACATTCGGTGCTTGATTGCAGAAAGGCTTACCCTGTTGCAAACCACCGAGCCAAGACTCCATCGCGACCACTACCCGGGCAATTTCCAATAGACGGCCAATCACTCGGTTACGCACATTACTGCCACTCTGGCGCACCAAGTCTTGTGCCAGCGGGTCTGCCGCTACAACCTGCCGCGCAAGCGCACCCACTTCGACCACTTGGCTATCCAGTCGCGGCGCTTTACCCCAGCTATAACCATCCGCCGCATCGGCATCCGGCACCGTTAACCCATCGTAGGGGTGCAGTGCTTGGTTGCGTTGCGCCATCCAGCTATGGCTAACATCCTCACGAATAGCGGCAGGATTGAGTGGTGATAAATCACCGCGCCTCCACACTCCCGAGGCTAACAGCGGTTTGCCCTCGATCGGGTACGCGCCATTGCTCATGAAAATATTGTCTGTTTGGCCCAACGCCTCTAGGTTCAGCGCATCGGCAACATGCAAGAAGCGGCAAAAGTCGCTGTGTTGCCACGAAAACTGCCCTGCCCAGCTCTGCAGAGCCGTGGATGAATCAATGGCCAGGATATTTTCCAGCTGATCACCAAACAGGGTCGACTCTAAAAACTGACGAAAGCTATAGAGGATCCCCGCGATCTGCATCCGCTCTTTAACCCCGATGGCTCGGGTGGTTCCCCCGGGCTGAATCGCTAGGCTATGGGGCCATTTTCCCGCCAACACACCCATGAGGTGAAGAAACTGTGCACGTACCGGAAAAACCTGCTGACTGGCCGTACCGGATAGCGCCCGGAAACGCTGGGAAATCTGTGGATACCACGGATCTGCCGCATAGATTTCGCGGGCAAAATCGGGCATAAAGAATAGATAGAAGTGGGTAAGGTGATCTGTCACATTTTCATTGGCTAGGATCAGGTTGGTAGCCAGCTCGCCATTGGGCGGCATTTTCACACCCTGGCAACTGGCCAACGCAGTCGCCGCTGCGATGGATTGTGATACCGAACAGATACCACAAATACGTGGAGTATAAACCAGCGCATCTGCGGGGGGTTTGCCTCGCAATATCTGCTCAAAGCCACGATATAACAAAGAGACAACCCAAGCCTCGCGCACCACGCCATCAACAATATCGAGCTGCACCTCAACATCACCCTCTACCCGATTAAAAGGACCAACGACACGGCGACTCATGGGCGCTTCCTTGGTTGAACAGGCGGCACTTGGATATGGTCGGAGGTGGCGTTCTCTTTCAAGCGTGTCGGGGTGGCCGCTTTCGCTAGTGAGGCCAGCGCCACAAACCACGCCTTGGGCATGTCGGTAGGCAGGCCGATGGGAATACCCGCAATCTTTGGTGTCTCCATAAAGGGGTGACAGGGCGCTTCGAACTCAGCGGCGGTGCAGTTGATACAGGCGTAACCACCGCGCAAGCAGGAGCCTTCACCATTCCATAAACGGATATTACAATCCCCATGAGCCTGAGTGCCAACACACCCCAGATGTTCCATTAAGCAACCCAGGTCTGAAGGCTTTTCGGCGCTGGCTTTATATTCGTAGTATTCGTTACGAGGGCATCCATGGTGTACCAGATGATCCGCATAACTGCTGGGGCGTCCAAAACCATCCACCGCCATGTCGTCGCTCTGATCATTAGCCAGCACCATTAATGTTTCGGTAATCCAGTTGGGATGGGCGGGGCATCCGGCAATATTGACAACGGGGAAGCCACTACCACCCTTGAAATCTTCGCCGAGCAAACCACCCCCTTCGGCCCCCTCATACTGTAGGCCGCAGGCATCACTTGGATTACTGCCCGCTGCGGTAATTCCACCATATGCGGCACACGTACCCACCGCGACCACATGTTCAGCCTGGAGGGCAAGCGCCTTAATCCACGCCATCATCGGCAAGGGGGAGTTAGCCATCATATGGAAGCGCCCGCTGCCATTGGGGCCACGAACTACTGATCCTTCCAGACAAAGAATATCCAGCCGAATTTCTCCCGCCTTGATCTGTTCGAGCAAATTAAGAAAATCACCACCAGATGCTTCACTTAACGAGGGGTGCCAGAGCAGTTGAATATTGGCCGCCGCAAGACTTACCAGTAGATCAGGTGCTTCTGCGCAGAACAGAGATTGACTGCAACCACCACAACCGCCAGATTGTAACCAGAGAAGATTTCTTTTTGTCGAAGAGGGTTTATTCATTATCTATCCCCCTCAATGGAAGGTGCAAGGAGAATACAGCCCCTCCTGCTGGGTGATTTTCGGCTTTAAGCTCACCGCCCATATCCACGGCCAGCCCGTAGCTGATGGAGAGTCCCAAGCCCGTACCCTTGCCAACTGGCTTGGTGGTATAAAAGGGTTCAAACAGTTTCGTTAACGCCTGTTGCGGAATACCTGGCCCACTGTCGTGTATGCTGACTATCGCATGCCGCTCGGTAGTTTTGCAGCGAATGCTCATCCTCGGCACTTGCTGGTCAGCTATGACATCTACCGCATTTTGGATGAGATTGATTAATATTTGCTGAACATGCCCCTTACGCCCTAGCAGTATCACTATTTTTGGCATATCGTAGTCAATTAGCGGTTTGGTTCGACAAGCCTTGGTAACCCATTCAGCCGAGGTAATAACAACGTCTCCCAGATCAAACTGGCAGACAGACTCTTGCTGGGCTGTTGAGTAGCACAGCAGATCCTGCACAATATCCCGCACCCGCCCCGCACCTTCAAGTGTGCCATCGATTAGTGAATCCATGTCACCCATGATTCGTGCAATTTTCAACTCATCACGCAACCGTTTGAGTGATGAGCGGTCCATCCCCTCATCCACGGCACTAAGGTAGCGGTTAATCCGCTCACCATAACGCTGAAGAGCGTGCATATTGCCAAAAACAAAGCTGATGGGGTTATTTAGCTCATGCGCCACCCCCGCCACAAGGCGACCCAACGAGGCCATTTTTTCCGACTGGACCAGCTGCATTTGCGCCTGCTTCAGGTTTTCATGGGCTGAGTTCAACTCCTGATAGGCTCTTTGCAGATCACCCATAGGTCGCCCAACAATCACCACCCCAACCACCTTGCCACTCGCATCATAGCGACTAGAACAGTTGACCGCCAAGGGGATGAAGCTCCCCTCGTCGGAGAGCAGAGAGACTTTGTAATCTATCAGCGCTTCCGTTTCGAGCTTGCGGGGCAAGTCGTGGATAAACACTTGAGATTCATCACTAAAAATAGAGGCGAGTGGTCGATTTTCAAACTCAGATGCGGGCATTCCAATCAGCAACTCCAGCGCGCGATTTACCTGTTCTATTTTTCCACGCAAATTGCAAACAACCAACACATCGGTCATTGAATATAAGACGCTGCGGATAAACTGTTGCGCCTCTTCAAAGGCGCTATTTTTCTCTTCGATCTCTACTTGAGTCTGCACCAAGTCGGCATAGACCGACTCCATCTTCTGCACAACTTCAACCCAAGCGATTTCGGTTGCAGGTGCCAGCTCAAGCGTCACCTCCACGCCTGCGTTCTGAATAAGACTAACCGCTGGTTTGCTTGTCACTATTTCAAACCTCCAGCCATGCGATTATGCGCTCACTTTGTCGGAAGCAGGCTGGCTAATTTGCTCTATTTTCTCCAGCCCATAGCGCTCCAATTTACTGCGCAAGCCGACACGTGAAAGCCCCAGTTCTTTGGCAGCGCGGCTCTTGTTCCAGCGATGGCGAATCAGACACTCACGGAGAATAATTGCCTCTAGGGATTCGATACGTTCACGAAGCGTGCCCTCCAATAGGGTGAGCGTCCCCAAGGCACCTTCATCTTTTACCGGCGCAGCGCGTAAAACACGAGGTGATAGTAGCTCTGCCCCCAAAACATCATCATCCGACATCACCAGCATCTGCTGTATCTCATTCTGTAGCTCGCGCACATTGCCCGGCCAGTGATAGACTTGCATACAGGCCAGCGTCTCATCACTAAACCCTTCTACTTGCTTACCTAAACTCTGCATAGCCGAGGTAAGCAGCGCTTTCGCTACCACCGGAATATCCTCAACGCGCTCCCGCAGGGCGGGCATTTTGACGGTAATGGGAGCCAGACGGTAGTAGAGGTCTTCACGAAAGTGGCCACTCTGTACTTCAGCCTCTAAATCTCGATTGGTGGAAGCGATAACTCGAATATTGACCTTGCGTGTTTTTGCACTACCCAAGGGCCTGATTTCACCCTCTTGTAGTACTCGCAACAATTTGACTTGAAATGCTGGAGAGACCTCACCAATCTCATCCAACAAAACGGTGCCACCGTTGGCTCGCTCAAAGAGACCAACATGGTCATCAATGGCTCCGGTGAACGCCCCCCTTTTGTAGCCAAATAGCTCACTCTCCAATAGCTCATCGGGAAGGGCAGCACAGTTTTCAACTACAAAGGGCTTCTCCCAGCGCAGACTGTTGTAGTGTAATGCACGCGCCGCCAACTCTTTGCCAGTACCCGACTCGCCCATTATGAGTACTGAAATATCGTAAGGTGCAACACGGTGTATTTTTTCACAGACACGGTTCATGCAGCTTACTGAGGTACGCACAATACCGTCACTAACCCGATGTTCATCACGCAACACTTGCCGTTTCGCCGTTATGCTCTTTTGCAACCTTTGTGGCGAGGCTTTGAGTTCAATAGAGAGCAGCTCATTCTCATGCTGCAACTGAAACAGTGTAACTGCGTTCTGGATGGTCAAAATAAGCTGATCCGGAATCCAGGGTTTGGTGATGTACTGATAGACACCGGCTCTATTCAAGGCACTGATAATATCTTCCGGATTGGTGTAACCAGAGATAATCATACGGATCACACTTGGCCAGCGCTCTTTCACTTGACCGAGAAATTCGACACCGGTGATGTCTGGCATACGTTGGTCACAGAGAATCACCTGTACCCACTCTTTCGCCAAAATCATCTCTGCATCGCGGGCATTACTCGCCGTCATCACCTCAAAATCATCAATCAAAATGCGCTGCAATGACTCTAGGCTACGCACCTCATCATCGACAATTAAGATGGTCGGCAGTACACTCACGACAGCCCCCTCACGCGCACGGCAAGGGCTTTAAGGCGAGTGCTATTTTCCGACAAAGCGTTGTTGAAATTAAACCCGTAAAGATTATCTTTCATCTTTTACAGCTCCTCATTCTGGCTAGCAAATTCTAGGTAACTGCTCGCCTGCCAACCAGTCTACGATTCGGCTACCGCCAAAAGCGGTCTCCATCTGTACAAAGCTATTGGGGTCTTCTACCACATTGCCAATGATGGCGGCTTGTTGGCCAAGCGGGTGTGCTCGCATCACCGCTAACAGTTGCGCTGCCTTTTCGGCCGGGCAGATCGCGATCAACTTACCTTCGTTTGCAATGTATAAGGGGTCAAGCCCCAGCAGTTCACAGGCGGCACTGACTGCGGGCTGAACCGGGATAGCCCTCTCCTCCAGCCGCATGCCCACTTGGGATTGTAGCGCCAACTCATTCAATGTTGTTGCCAGACCACCCCGGGTGGGATCTCGCAAGCAGTGGATGCTCGGCACAGCTGCAACCATATCAGCTACCAAGGTATGCAGGGCCGCCGAGTCAGACTCAATTTGGGTCTCAAACTCCAGGTTTTCGCGGCTCGACATCACCGCAACACCATGATCACCCAGCGTGCCACTTAGCAAAATAGCATCTCCTGGCTGGGCAAGGTCACCTGAAATATTCACCCCATCCGGCACCCTGCCGACACCCGTGGTGGTGATAAAAATACCATCACCCTTGCCCCTCTCCACCACTTTGGTATCACCGGTCACCACCGCTACCTCCGCCGCTTTTGCCGCCGCCGCCATGCTGATAACCACCCGCTCCAGATCGACCAGCGGAAACCCCTCTTCAAGGATAAAGCCCGCCGCGAGATAGAGCGGCTGGGCACCGGACATCGCCACATCATTCACCGTGCCATGAATAGCAAGCGAACCGATGTCACCACCTGGAAAAAACAGCGGTGATATCACATGACCATCGGTGCTCATCACCATTCGGCCTGCGGCTACGCTGAAACAGGCCTGATCATTTCCCTGGCGCAGCAGTCTGTTGTCTAGGTGCTTGATAAACAGCTGGTCGATCAGCTGCGCCATGGCTCGCCCACCACTGCCATGGGCCATATCCACCACCCCATCTTGAATGTTAAGCGGTAGGGGAAAGCGCTTGCGTGTGGTCATACGGCAACCCCCTCTCTATCCGTTTTATTCTCAGGCTGGCGAAAACGCCCATAACTCCAGTAAGCAGCGCAGGAGCCTTCCGAGGAGACCATGCACGATCCCATGGGGTTTTCGGGTGTACAGATGGTGCCAAATAGTTTGCAGTCGGTAGGCTTTTTTATGCCTCGCAGGATGCTCGGACACTCACACCCTTTGATGTCAGACGCTTGAATGGCAGGAAGTTGGAAGCGAAGCTCCGCATCAAAATCGGCAAAGCGTGGTTTGATCTGCAAGGCGCTGTTGGGCACCATTCCCAAGCCGCGCCACTCGAACACACGGCGCACCTCAAACACTTCAGCCACCAGCGACTGAGCCTTCAGGTTTCCTTCACGGGTCACCACACGGGTATATTCGTTCTCCACTTCGTGACGACCCTGGTTGAGCTGGCGAATCAACATCAATGCTGACTGCATCACGTCCAGTGGCTCGAAACCGGCGATGACTACCGGGCGCTGAAAGCTTTTGGCAAAAAACTCATAGGGGCGACTACCAATAATGGTACTGACGTGTGAGGGGCCAAAGAAGCCGTCAATGGAGACGCTTCCTATGTCGCGCACTTCGGGTGAGTCGAGAATACTCTGAATCGCTGCGGGCGTGAGCACATGATTGCAAAATACGCTGAAATTTTTCAACCCCTGTTTTTCTGCCTGCTTGATCGCCACTGCGGTTGGCGGGGTGGTGGTCTCAAAACCGATGGCGAAAAATACAACCTGCCGATCCGGGTTGTTGTGGGCAATCTTCAACGCATCTTGAGTAGAGTAGACCATCCGCACATCCGCCCCGGTAGCCTTGGCTTTGAGCAAGCTTTTACGACCACTGGCAGGCACCCGCAGCATGTCGCCATAGGTGCAGAGAATAACATTATGCTGCTCCAGCAGCTGAATCGCGTTGTCGATGCGCCCAATGGGTAAGACGCAAACCGGACAGCCCGGGCCATGTACGAAAGTGAGGTTCGCTGGCATAAGGTCCTGCACGCCGTAACGAAAAATAGCGTGAGTATGGCCACCACAGAACTCCATCAGGTTATATTGTCGGTCGTGATCAGCCTCCTGCTGAATACTGGCAGCCAGCTTTTGTGCTAACTCACGCTGACGAAACTCATCGATATATTTCATGCGGGTTTCTCCCCGCTTAACCCCGCCTCTGCAAAAATTTCCAGGGTGCGCTCAGCCTCTTGCTGGCTAATTTTATTGAGCGCATAACCCACGTGAATCAGTACAAAGTCATGCACTTTTGCACCCTCCACCAACGCCAGGGAGATCTCTTTTTTCACATCACCCACCGCAACGATCGCCCTATCCGTCGTTGCATCAATGGAGATGATTTTAGCCGGTAGTGCCAGACACATGGTTAACCCCCTATCTGCGCAAGCTGGTGAGCGGCCTTAATCCACTGATACCAGGAGGAGAGGCCTTCACCTGTGGTAGCGGAAACCTGTAACACTTTAATTCCAGGGTTTACGCGGCGTGCATAGTCGATGCACTCACGGGTATCGAACGTCAGATAGGGCAATAGATCAATCTTATTCAGGATCATCAAATCTGCCGCATGAAACATATCGGGGTATTTGAGTGGTTTGTCCTCACCCTCGGTCACCGAGAGAATAACCACCTTATGCGCCTCGCCCAGATCAAAAGCAGATGGACAGACTAGATTGCCCACATTTTCGATAAACAGCACGCTGTTATCTTCGGGTGCCAATGTCTCCAGAGCATGCCCCACCATATGCCCATCGAGGTGGCACCCCTTGCCGGTGTTGATTTGCAACGCCTTGACACCTGTTTTTCGGATACGCTCGGCATCGTTAGCAGTCTGCTGATCGCCCTCAATCACGGAGAGTGCAAGATCCTTTTTAATATCCTGAATGGTGCGCGTCAGTAGTGTCGTTTTACCTGAGCCGGGGCTGGAGACTAGGTTCAGCGCCAAAACACCCCGCTCACTAAACCAGCGCCGGTTGGCAGCGGCATATTCATTATTTTTACCCAGAATATCTTGCTCAATTTGCACCATGCGCGCCTGACTGAGTCCTGGGGCATGGGCGTGTGCTGGCCCCGCTCCATAGTCATGCACCTTTTCACCATGAGGGTGGTGAGTGTGTTCATGACCTTCAATGCGGGCCTCTCCTTCGCTACATCCACAGACTGTACACATCACTCCACCTCTAGTTCTTTGATTTTCATTTCATCACCACCGGTCACCTGCAGTTGATAGCTGCCACATTTGGGGCAAGCATCGAAGCGCTGTTCAATGATTACCGTTGCGGAGCATTTCATACACCAAGCTTCTCCCGGTAACGCTATAATCTCCAATTTAGCCCGATCCGCCAAGGAATCTTTTACCACCACCTCAAAGCTGAACCTCAGCGCTTCGATCTCGACACCCGATAGCGCGCCTATTTCCAGCCAGACGGTTTTCACCCGCTTAAAATTCTGCGTCTTGGCACTCTCCTGCAAGCATTTAAGCACGCTTTCACAGAGGGACATTTCATGCATTCAGTGCACCTTCAAATTATAGCCAACACAGGGGTCAACGGCGTGAATCAGCATTGCGGCTTGACGCTGCAATACCGCTTTATCGCGGGTTTGTAGTTTTGCAAGCCCCCGAGCAACCACGCCCTGTGGGTGAAAGTTCCACTCGGTGGGTGCCAAAACCTGGTAGCGCGAAACTAAACCGCCCACCATAACGATTCGATGCACCAAGCGACCACGAGCCGCCTCAACCTGCCCAATACCCACTTTATCGGAAGGGCTATGAGCCACCGTTTGAGGAGAGGTTAGGTGTGCCGTCATTGTGCGCATTTTTTCTGGCAAAGTTGCCAACTCCACGAGGCGTGCCGTCACTCTAGTTAACAGACCATTACCATATTCACCCTGTAGTGATGCGATTAGTGGGTGCTCGGCTTGCCGAGCCAGTGACGTTGTTTCCCAGCACTGTTGCTGCCATGTGGGCTCTGCAATAAAATGTTCAGCATCTGCGGTTCCCAGCTGCTGATGCAAATTTGCTTCTGAGAGCGCTGGAAGGGGCGCAATATTGCAGCGACCTACGGTTTGCCACTCATCGTCGATTATCCGCCGTAACGCTCGTGCTGAAATGGCGCTGCTTTGAGCCACCCATCGGCTCAATGAGGTTAAATCATCGATTTCCAGCCACTGTGTCAACGACTCATTAAATACCAGCTCACCCACGACTCTCTCCAAGTGGTCGATCAGTTCATTTATAAGCTCTCCATCTAGCTCGAGTTTCGAGTGCAAACAGAAAGAGGCACTCTCCGCAAACAGCGCCGTGCGCAAAGTCTGCAACAGCGATTGAATGGGAATTATCCGTTGCGCATCCACTGTTTCATCAAGCAGTTGGGGCCAATCCAGCAGAATACGCCACAGGTGTTCTCGTGCCGTCTCAGCCGTCACCAACAAATCTCTAGCCACATCTACCGAGCGGCTCTCTTTGCTCTCCAAGAGCTGGGCAAATGCACGGGTAGCAGCGGTAGCTTGAGCGATTCCGCAGACACTATAGAGCAGGGGCAGAGTTGCCAGCACCTGCTTAGGGCGCTTGCCTTCAAAGATCTTCACCACTTGCAGTGGTCGGCTTGAGGTAATCTCTACCCGGCTTTCACTTCCGGCGTGCGGATAGAGGTTAATCTGTAGTCGCCCTTCAATATTCACAAAACAACACCCTACTCTTCTTTGCGTGGCAATACCGAATGAAACAGGTCGCGCCGACTGATGGGCTTTTTTATTCGCTCTTTCAGCGTTGCTTGCGGCGGTGAATCTTCATGGGTGGTTACAACGGGTTCTGGCTGCTCGCTTTGAGGCTGGCTCTCACCATGCCATATTTTCTGGATTTCACTTTCTCGTGTTGAAGTATCATCTCGATTAGCTTCATCCATAACACTTTCCAGAGCCGCTTTTGCCGTTGCAATAGCCGCCTGTTGATTCTCAAATTCAAAAACAGGCGAAAAAAGAGAGCACATTTGGTAGTCACCAATTTGCGCCTCTTTGCCCACAATGAATTCATAAGTACCGGAGGGGAGTGTGTGATTAAGCTTGCTGCCAGCTGCCAGCTCAGGCCACTCGCTCCCTTGCTGGGGCAAGCGCATCAAATTCATAAACCAAGGCGTAATCAGTATACCGAGGTAATCATCTTGCCACTCCATGAACCCCACCGCACAAACTTCCAAGCGTGGATTGAGTATAGGGATACCCTGCATGCGTTCCTGCTGAATCGCCATAAATACGCTCTCCAGCCTCTTTTCAAGCTGTTCAAGTGAGGCCATTAGCTTGGATAATTCATAAATTCCCGCAAAGATAGAAAGGATATTTGCGGGAAAATTAATAGAAAATTGAGATTATGTGTCATTGATAAAATACCCGAATTAGCTACTCTGAGAGCAGCATAAAGTCGACTTTTTTGCCATCACACTCCGGACAGCTCCAATGGTCGGGCAGTTGCGAGAACGGGGTTCCGGGGGAGATCTGCCAGTAATCATCGCCCTTAGCTGGGTCGTAGGTATACCAGCATATTTTGCACTCCAGTTTTGTATCATCCTGAATTTTACTTGAGTCACCACCATAGGACCCTGGAATGAATTGATCGTCAGGCATAAATCTCCAGTATCTCCTGTAGACGCTGCGTACTGTCTTCAATATCTTCTTGAGCGGCGTAGGCTACGTTGGGCACCTCACTGATTTCAATCGTATTGAGGATTAGGGTATCTTGTGAGTTAAAATACTGCACCCACCAGACATTTTTTGTGGTGGTGCTGCTAATTCTGCAATTACCATAACCTCGTGAGAGAATAACCACCGGCCCAGTACCCAAAGTTGCAGAGAGAAACTCAAGATCCTCATTGGTGTGCGGTAGGAGTGACAGGTTAATGACATGGGGTGCGGCAGTGGCGTTAGGCTCTCGCATTTTGTCGGCAATCTCAGACAACAGGGGCGGGGCGTTGTAGAGGTTGTCAGGGATCTCTTGGTCATTGATCTCCAGTAGTGTGGCATTTTCAAAAGTAGCATTTTTCACCAGACTGGGAATACCCGCCACCTCGATCACATCCCGTTGAATCTCTCCATTTCCACCCAGATACTGGACGCGCCAGACACCTGCAAGTACCGACTCCTGTATCTGAGCATCGACACTACCGTGATACTGCATACTGACCTCACCACTCCCCAGCATCTGATTAACCAGCTCGATATTCCGCTCGTCCAACCCATCCAGTGGCAAAATAACCGCCGGTTGGTCTACTCGGTATTTTTCAAGTTCGCTACAGACGTTATGGAACAGAGCAATCGCTTCTGCAGCGCCTTCAATCTCGTCCGGCTCAGGAATCATTGGTGCCGAGTAGGTCGACATATCATCGTCCGGCATTTTGTAGTCAACCTCAAGACCATCCTCCTCTGGAGGTTGCGACCCGGGTCCTACAACAATGGGTATCACGGTTTTGCTCATGATTGAATTTCCATTTTTTAAGCGTTACTGTTGCAAGTAGAAATAGGCACTACCACACGAGGAGGTTTACTGGGCTCTGATGCCAGTATCTGGTTAATCTCTTCAAGATAATATCCCCAATCCTGAACTTGGGAAATAACACCGAGGTACTCTCCATTTTTCAAGAAGAGCAGTGTCGGCCACTCTCTGAAGCCATAGCACATCTGCAACTGACGTTGATCGGCAAATGCCACCACGGCGGCTGAAAATTTCCCGTCAAATGTTTTAACTAGTTCCGGCAAGATAATCGCGACATCATTTGCTTCTGGGAACCTCTGCGCATTTTCCGTAAAAAACAGCACCACAATCTCATGAGAGGCTGCAAACTCATCCAGATTTTCCTTGCTGATAATGGGGTACTCATATTGCTCAATCATGCTTTCTATAAGGGGTGAAAACATTAGCACTCTCCCTAGGGGAATATTATTTCTGCTGATCCAAGCCAGGCAACGGAGGCTCTCGATCCAAAAGATCAGAAAACAGGTGGTCGATATTGGCATCACCCTGCATCACCAGATTAACCGCCTGAACCGCATTGGATATCTGTTTGGCATTTTCAGCCGACAGCACTTCACGGGCACCGTCAAGAAAAGTCAGCAACCAAGTTCCCACGGGTTGATCACCTACCAGCAGCATATCAATTTGGCGTCGTTCGCCCATGCCTTCACACCAAGCATACCCCTCCCCAGCTTCTACAACCTGCATGGGTATCCCGATACACATCAATATTTACCCCGATAGTCAACATCCACATCGAGGGTATCGCTCCCCACCTTATGGGGTCGGTAGGCCACCTCAAACGCATCTGAGGCGAGAACCCTTTCATCACCAATGCGACACGCTTGGTCAGGGGGTGGGCGCTCTGCTTCGTAGCGTGCCATTACAATTTCAGAACCCACAATCGACTCACTCTCTGGCAATGGTTGCTGGCGGGCTGCGGCATGGATATCGTGCTCGGCCAACCAGACCAGCGCCGCATCCATTGCGGGTTTAATGCGGGCCTTGGTCGCTGGTCGCAAACTACCCCCGTAATCCTCAAGCTGCGCAGGCTGTACGCCAACTAACAGTAACGCCCTAGGTGACCGCCCCAACAGCTCAGCCATGGCCAACACCTCTTGAAAGCCTGTCTGATGTAGGCTCATCTTCTTCGCTCCCATGTAGCTGGGAACATCATCGCCTTCAATAAGCTTGAGCGTACCGGGAGAAAGGTTGTAGTCGATCGCATCGAAGATCACCAGAATATCGGCTGCTTCAATATGCTGAAGAAGGTAGGTTCCCTGAGTGCCTCCATCCATCAAAGTCACATTGGCCGCAAACTCATAGTGGCGGTGCAGCGTCTCTACCGCACGCACACCGAAACCTTCATCGGCCCAGAGAATATTGCCAATTCCAAGGATTAAAACTGAGCTTGGTGTTTCCAAAGTGTCTCTCCCATCCTGTTTTTTACTTCGTGGAGCTGGTTGAGGAAGCTCTGATCAAGTCTGGATAAATAAGAGCAGTTTAAGCCAGCATAAAACATTCGTGACGCAATCAGAGCTTCCTTAGCTGCAGCGTTTAATCCCGCCATGCATTGAGCTGATACACTTTCCCATTTCTCGGTAAAACCCACATCTGATATAGCGAAACCACCCACATAAATCCGGACGCTGCCGTGTAACCAAAACCACCAACGATTGTTAGCCAGGCAAAGCCCGGAGAGAACTTGGTTAGCCACCAAGAGATCACATCAACAATCAGGAAGGCAAAGGGTATCAATATTGCGGTCACCTTCAACCATTTTGGAATGCCCACACTCAAGCTGAAAATCAACCCGACAAAGAAAAAAATAAAAGAGATGCCAAATAGATGAATATGCGAGACCCGCGTTAGCGAGCTGATATCGGCCCCCTCATCAACTTTAGCCACCTCTTGCACCGCTTCAAACTGGGTGAAATCGGGCAGCCCTGGCACGACGCTGTGGCACTGCACACAATTAGCTTGAAACAGCGATTTAATATGGCTATCCCAACCCTCTACAGAGGCACCGTTTCGGGTCCATTTTATCAGCTCAAGGCGCACCTCGGGTGAGGCCATGTCTTTCATTGAGCCATTTAGCTTTGCCTCTAGCCGGCTGTTATTACGGTTGCCGTAGTAACTGTAAACTATATCGTCAACAGAGAGCCCCATCTTTCCATCAGCCATGCCGTGGGTCAGCAGAATTTGTCCGCCCGCCATTAACAGACCAAACCCGGCTGCGAGTAGAAAGCCGGTAAATAACATACGGATCGACAACCCCAAACTGGGTAGGTTTAGCCATGTACACGATGACTCTTTCATAGTCGATTCTCACTATGGCGCATTAGAGGGGTAACGCATTGTAGCTATAGAGCACGGTTATCAGCGTTTGTCTTCCGTATCTCGGACATCTTTAAACATACGCCAACCACTGATCATGGTACTGATCATACTCTGACGTGACATAATATCTTCACGAATAGCCACATAAATGTGAATGATCGCAAAAATAACGATGTACCACATGCCCAGGTGATGCCAGGTATGCACATCCTGACTCTGTCCAAAGAGCGGAATCACCCACGAGCTGAATAGCGTATATTGCCAGCTGCCCATGCCGGTACCTTCACCGTAGAGAGCAAAGCCGGTAATAATGAGAAACACCGTCCCCCAAACCAACATAAGATGCATTGCTAGAGTGGCCATGGGGTTGTGCCCCAGATACTTGCGCGGCTCCTTGGTCAAAAAGAGGTACCACTTCAGCTCATGTAAGACACCACACCACCACTCCTTATTAAAAATAGAGGGGAGAAAAATCTGACGTGCATGATGGTTGCCGACAAAAGCCCAGTAGATGCGAAACAAAAAACCCACTGCAAAAATATAGGCCGCAGCAAAGTGTGCAAAGCGAATGTAGCCCATGAGGTAGTTATCGATGGCCTCGCCAGGCATCGTCGGCAATGGACTGGCAATGAACCAGCCAGTCAGTGCAAGCACCGTGACACTAAGGGCGTTTATCCAATGCCATAGGCGTAGTGGCGCTTCATAAACATACACTGCAGGCTCTAAATGCTCTGCATTGGGCTTGGTTGTCATCGTATGTTCTCCATTTCACCGCTATCAGTTACACACCCAGTAACAACCAGGCACCAAATCCACCGCCCAGCACACCCGTGGTTCGTAGCAACCACTCAGCCCGTACACCATGAACCATTTGCCCTAATCGAACCGCCGCCAACTGCAACACTGCGGTAGAGAGCAGTAAGCCCAAGCCATATAACAGTGGCATAGTCGCTACAGGCATTTCGATGCCATGTGCCGCACCGTTGAATAGTGCAAAGAGAGCCAAAAGCGCCATAGTGGCTACCGCAGGCAAACGAGCCAATGTTGCCACTAGCAATCCGGCAACCAACACAGAAACAGCGATACCCGTTTCAACGCTGGGCAAAACAAATCCACTGACACCCACAACAGCCCCTAGCCCTAAAAATGCCAGAAAAACCGTCACCATTAAAGGAGCCTGCTTACGGACACTGGCACCCAGCCAAAGCCCGACTGCCAATATAACGATCAGGTGATCCAACCCCATCAATGGATGAGAGATACCACTTAGCAACCCTGAGACTTCATGGCTGCCGGTATGGGCCGCAGCCAGACCAGGAACAAAAAATACACTGATAGCAGCCGCTATTCGCATCAAATCTTTTTTCATTTTTATAAACTCCTCAAAGCCTACGAACCCACAGGGCTCGTGGTAACCGTTGTTAACTCTTCACCCTCTTCCGTCATGACATGCGTTGAGCAGGCAAGGCAAGGGTCAAAGCTGTGAAGTGTGCGCAGAATTTCAACCGGCTCTTCTGCCCGCTCCACCTTGGTATGCATGAGTGATGCCTCAAAAGCACCGATGTTACCCTCTTCATCACGGGGCGAGCCATTCCAAGTGGTTGGCACCACGCATTGGTAGTTTTCGATCTTGGTATCTTTGATACGAATCCAGTGACCCAGCGCACCACGTGGAGCCTCAGTGAAACCGACACCCTTAGCCTCACTGGGCCAATCAGCGGGATCCCAAAGCTCTCCATTGTGGGTAGATGAATCACCGTTCTTAATATTAGTCATCAGCTTATCAAAGAAGTAGAGTTGCTGATCGGCGGCCCACTGAGCCTCCAGCGCACGAGTAGCGGTACGGCCAAGAGTGGAAAAGAGCGCCTCCAACGGCACATCCAAATCTGTGAGGATCTTATCAATCTGCTCAGTCCAGTACTCATGCCCTTGTGCATAGCCGATAACATAGCGAGCAAGTGGCCCCACCTCCATGGCATGACCACGCCAACGAGGTGCCTTGATCCAAGAGTAGCTGGCATTTTCATCCAGCTCTTCGATATTCTGCTGGCTACCTTTCGCGCTACTGACATTAAAGTCAGGATCGGTAACCCCATCCCAAGGGTGCAAGCCCTTAGCGCCATTCGGATATTTGTACCAAGAGTGGGGGACAAACTCTTGAATCTCATCTGGGTTTCGCAGGTCCACCTCATGTATTTCATTGAAGTTTCCGTTGATAATAGCGCCGCGTGGCATCATCAAATTTGATGCCGAATAGTCATTCGCCTTATCTGGAATATCGCCATATGCCAGCACATTCTGGCTAGAGAGTCCGCCACCATACGTCCACCCTTTGTAAAACTTAGCGATGGCGAGAATATCCGGTATATAGACATTTTCGACAAAGGTTTTAGTATCTTGCAAAATCTGGTGTACCTGATTCATATTCACCATATTGAGACCACCAACACCACCCACACCATCCATATTGATCGGACAAGGTACGCCACCAACGGTCCAATTGGGATGTGTATCCTTGCCGCCAAAAATAGTGCGCGTTTTCATGATCTCTTTCTGGAAATCTAACGCTTCTAAATAGTGAGTGACCGCCATAAGGTCAGCTTCGGGGGGAAGCAGGTAGGCCGGATTGCTCCAGTATCCATTTTTAAATGGCCCCAACTGCCCGGACTCAATAAACTTTTTCAGTCGATTCTGTACATCCCGAAAATAACCGGGTGATGAGTTCGGGTGGCTAGGTGAGGTTTTCTGCTGAAGTACAGAAGTGGCTCTGGGGTCAGCTTTTAGCGCATTGACCGGGTTAACCCAGTCCAGTGCATGCAGGTGATAGAAGTGCACCAGATGATCGTGCACCTGCAACGAAAGCTGCATAATATTGCGAATACTATTGGCATTTTCCGGAATATTGATACCGAGCGCATCCTCTACAGAACGAACCGAAGTCAATGCATGAGTGCCCGTGCAAACCCCGCAAATACGCTGCACAAACGCCCAAGCATCGCGTGGATCACGCCCCTTGAGAATAACCTCCAACCCACGCCAAATGGTGCCACTGGAAACCGCATTGGTGATGATATTGTTTTTATCGATATTAACCTCAGCCCGCATGTGTCCTTCGATGCGGGTTACTGGATCAATCACCACCCGTTTTCCCGAGTTATTCAGCGTGTAGCCGTTAGGTGTCGTTATAATGCTCATTGTTCCTGGTCTCCCTTCTGCTGGGCTCGTTTAACTGCAGAGGCCGCCGCATGCGCTGCCACACCCACCCCAACCGCCGCGGTAGCCGCAATACCCACTTGGTCAGCGTTTGCTTCAATACCAAAATGGTCAATACTGGTCATGCGATCATAGAAGCTGCCTTTATCCCAAAAACCATCTTCGGAGCAGCCAATGCAGGGGTGACCCGCCTGTATCGGAAAGGATAAACCACCATTCCAGCGAATCGTCGAGCAAGCGTTATAGGTAGTGGGGCCTTTGCAGCCCATCTTATAGAGACAGTAGCCCTTACGTGCCGCCTCATCATCAAACTTCTCAACAAACTGCCCCGCATCAAAGTGAGAGCGTCGGTAACACTTATCGTGAATACGCTGACTATAGAACATTAAAGGTCGCCCTTGCCGATCCAGCGTAGGTAAGCGGTCAAAGGTCAACATGTAAGTCACCACACCGGTCATCACCTCGGCAATAGGAGGGCAACCGGGTACTTTAATGATAGGAGCATTTCCGATTCCGGGGACTTTATGGATGGGTGTTGCCCCCGTTGGGTTGGGCTTGGCCGCCTGTACGCAACCCCAAGAGGCACAAGAGCCCCAAGAGATAATCGCCTTCGCATCCTTGGCCACGCGAAGTAGCTGATCAGTAAAGGGCTTACCCCCCACAATGCACGACATACCGCCGGTTTTATCTTGATCAAGCCCGGGGTTTCCTTCACAGGCAAGAATATAATTGCCTTTATATTTTTCGATGATTTCATCAATGATCGACTCTGCCTGATGGCCCGCAGCCGCCATGATAAGGCTGTCGTAATCCAGCGAGATCATAGAGAGAATTACATCTTTAGCCAGCGGGTGAGCCGAGCGGATAAAGGATTCTGAACAACAAGTACACTCAAGGCCATGCAGCCAAAGCACCGGGATGCGCGGTTTGGTCTCCATGGCGTAGGCAATTTTCGGTGCGAAGGATGGCCCAAGCCCCATCGCTGCGGCCGTCAAGCTACAATACTTCAAAAAACTTCGACGTGTAATGCCTTGACGGCGCATAACGTCGTAAAAGGTCTCAATCATTGCCGGTGTCCTCCAATTCGGTATGGCAGATGCGTTTATTATGAGATTTTATCTCGACATCTTGCCTACCTGATACGGCAAATCCTATGCCACTCAACATAACCCCCAATAAATCAACTGGTTACCTAGAAACAAAAAGGAACGTGACGCGTGAATTGAAAGTAGATTGGAGAGAAGCGAGCATCAAGTGCAAAGCAGGTTTCCACTAAATTTGAAATGAAACAGAGGGGTTACGGGTAATGGTGAAGATATTTAACACAAAATGAAAGCGACCACCTCCCGCACCCATGCAATCGATAAATGAGATTGTGCATTGAAATGCCTGAGTTCAAGTAAAAAACATTAAGAATGACATTCACTTTTCTTGGCTCTTCTCCGCGGTCTTGTGCGTAGAAAAACAAGCACGCTGATTAATTAGCGCTTACGCTATTTTTAAGATGGCATGTTAAACTTGGGCTAAGCTTACACATGAAGGAGAAGATCATCATGAGAAAGATGTTACTTTTACTAGTGCTTGCAATGGTATTCCCCCTACCAGCATTTGCTGGCGATACGGCCTCAGGCAAAACGAAAGCTCAGGGCTGTGTGGGCTGTCATAACGCAGGTACTAATAGCCTTAGTGGCAAGGGTGAAGCGCTTCTCATTTCCCAAATAAAAGCGATCCGCGCTGGTGAAAAAGACCATCCACCTGTTATGTCTGGTTTAAGTGACCAAGATATTGATGCGATTGCGATCTACCTGAATGGAGTGCAATAACAGGGTGAGAGTTATGTGCTTTTTTGTCGACACTCAATTGCGTGGACGGAATGCTACAGTGAAATCATTCTTCAGCATAGTCGGAGACCCTGACAGTGCGAATTACCAGTAAAAAAGGGCTCGATATTCCTCTGCCGGGAAAACCTGAGCAATCCATTTACCCCGCTCAGGACGTTACCACCGTGGCGTTATTAGGCGCGGACTTTCACGGGCTCAAACCTAAACTATTGGTGAGTCCGGGGGATCGGGTAGGCCTTGGGCAGCCCTTGCTCCACGACAAACACGATCCACTGGTCAAATACACAACGCCTGCTGGCGGCACCGTCATGGCTATTCATCGTGGCGAGCGCCGCGTCTTGCAGTCGGTGGTCATTGCATTGGATGACGATGCAGGGAAGGAACAGCGTTTCCCGGCATTCAATGGTGAGGAGCTGGCGGGGCTGGGCGGGAGCACGGTAAGGGAGCTGCTTTTATCCTCCGGCTTGTGGACCGCCCTGCGAACGCGACCCTATAACCGGGTTCCGCATTCAGGTTCGTACCCAGATGCCCTCTTTGTCACTGCCATTGATACACAACCACTTGCCGCAAATCCTCACGTCATTATTGACGCTCACCGTCAGGCATTCTGTCACGGACTGCGTGTTATTGCCCAGTTAACAACAGGGCCGGTCTATCTCTGTACAGGAGTGGATGGGCAGATTGATGACCCCATGATTGACCGCCTGCAACCGGTGGTGTTTTCAGGGCCTCATCCGGCAGGGTTGCCGGGCACGCACATTCACCATCTGTTCCCCGTCAGTGCAGAGAAACCCGTGTGGCATATTGGCTATCAGGATGTTATCGCCATCGGCAAGTTATTTACGAGCGGGCAACTCTGGACTGAGCGTATTGTCGCATTGGCGGGTGCTTCGGTGACACGGCCCCGGTTACTGGAAACACGGTTGGGGGCGAGCATTGATGACCTAGTGCGCGGCGAGATTGCCGAGCATACCCCCTGCCGGGTCATCTCCGGTTCAGTGCTTGACGGCCACACAGCCACAGGAGTCCAAGCATATCTTGGGCGTTATCATCATCAGGTGTCGGTGATCCCCGAAAACGGGAAAAAACGCCGACTGTTTGGCTGGCTTCGGTCACCGGGTGGAAATGAAGCCTTTACAACCGCGCTGCACGGCAGACCGACGGCAATGGTGCCTGTGGGTGATTTTGAACATGTCATGCCGCTGGATATTCTGCCGGTACCGCTGCTGCGCGCATTGCTGGTGAGAGACACAGATCTGGCGCAAGAGCTGGGTTGCCTGGATCTTGCCGAAGAGGATCTGGCGCTGTGCTCATACGTCTGCCCGGCCAAGTACGATTATGGCTCGGTGTTGCGTATCAATCTCGATCAAATTGAGAGGGAAGGATAGTGAGGCCACAGAAAGGGTTTGACAGGCTGAGAGAAAAGTTTGCCACGCACGGCGAGCACTCAGTCAGTCGCGCGCTCTTTACACTCTTTGACCGGTTTATCTACTCAACAACAGCGAGCACCCGTACAGGGCCTCACGTACGAGATCCAGCCAACATACAGCGGTTAATGAACTATTTTGTCCTCGCCACCCTACCGTGCTGGATTATCGGCATGTGGAACCTGGGACATCAAACCAATCTCGCCATGGCGCAATTGGAGTTGAGTGTCGCCAGCGGATGGCGCGGATGGTTGCTTGATTATCTGGGCATCGGGTTTGATCCACAAAATATGCTGGCGTGTTTTTGGCACGGGTTACTCTACTTTTTACCGATCTTTTTCGTCGCACTATTCGTCGCGGCGGTGTGGGAGGCTCTCTTCGCCACTTTTCGCCGCAAACCCGTCGATGAGGGTCTGTTGGCCATCGTCTGGTTGTATGCGCTACTACTTCCCGCCACCACACCCCTCTATCAAGTCGTGCTGGGAATAACCTTCGGTTTGGTGGTGGGCAAGGCGATCTATGGTGGCACGGGGCGTTATCTGGTGAACCCCGCCCTGCTGGCGCTGGCATTTCATATGTTTGCTTACCCCGCCCTGGTCTTTGGTGAAGGCGCGTGGGTACCCGTGCCCGGATATGATCTGCCGACTGCTCTCGAACTGGCGATCAAAGAGGGAGGGGTCTCCGCTCTGGAGTCTGCTGGTTATAGCTGGGGGCAGCTATTTATCGGCAGTCAACCGGGGCCCATGGGAGTAAGCTCTCTCTTCGGCGTGCTGATCGGTGCCTTGATCCTGCTTCTCCTGGGCGTGGCCTCGTGGCGCATTATGCTCGGTGGTGTCATCGGCATGGTCACTGCCGTGTTGATCTTCAATGGCTTGGGGCCTGCGGGGAATCCCATCTATGCCATCCCCTGGTACTGGCACATGGTATTGGGTGGGTTTTTATTTGGCCTGGTCTTTCTCGCCACGGATCCTGTGCCGGCGGCGACAACCAATGTCGGACGCTGGATTTTTGGTATTACTGTGGGCTTGTTAACCGTGGTGATGCGCATCGCCAACCCCTCGCATTTTGAAAACGTGGTGTTTGCGATTCTGCTTGCCAGCATGTTTGCACCACTGATGGACTTTGTGGTGGTTGAATTGCATATTCGCAAACGACGCAAGCGCCAACGCCGCCTAGTCGGGAGTGACACATGAGCAACGATAGCCCGCTAAAAGCGATCCTTGTGGTGCTCACCGTCGCCCTGGTCTGTTCGATCATGGTTTCAGTTGCCGCGGTCAGTCTCAGGCCGTATCAGCTTGCACACCAGATATTTAATCAGGCTCAACATATCGTGAAACTCGCAGACCTCATGCCGACCAATGCAGAGGTGCTATCCAAAAAAGAGCTGATGGATATTTTTCTGCAACTGGATGCGCGTGTCATTGATATCGACGCGGGAAGATTCGAAAAAAATCTCAACCCAGTGACCTTTGATCAGCGCAACGCCGCCGCCGATCCTGAACGTAACATCACCATCCCGGCCGAGTATGATGTGGCACGTCTGGGGCATCGTTCACGGTTTGCTAGCGTCTATTTGGTATGGGATGAAGGCCGAGTCAAACGCATTATTTTCCCGATACACGGGCAAGGCATGTGGTCGACCCTCTACGGTTATCTTGCGTTGCAAGCGGATCTGAATACGATCGCTGCCGTGACGTTTTACGAGCAGGGCGAGACCCCGGGCCTTGGCACCCAAATTCAACTCCCCGAGTGGCAAGCGAAGTGGCAGGGACGACAGCTGTGGGATGAAACCGGTGAGTTACGCTTTCGCATCGCAACCGGGAGCGTAGCGCCAGACTCTGCGACCGCTCGTTACGAAGTGGATGCACTTTCCGGTGCGACAGTCACCGCTAACGGTATAACCAACCTCGTGCGCTACTGGTTCGGGGAACATGGTTTTCAACCATTTCTCACGCAGCTGCGTGAAACACCACCCGCCAGAGCCGATAACTGAGGGCAAGATCCATGAAAATGCGCGATGTACTGCTTGACCCGTTGGTGAACAAGAACCCCATAACATTTCAAGTGCTGGGAATATGCTCCGCCTTGGCCATTACCAACTCGCTGCTATCCGCACTCGTCATGAGCCTGTCGGTTACGGTGGTGCTGGCCTTTTCAAACATGTCCATTAGCCTGATTCGCCACCACCTGCCTACCAGCGTGCGGCTTATCGTGCAGATTACTATCATCGCTTCGGCGGTCATTATTGTTGACGAGCTACTCAAGGCTTTTTTACCGGAAACGGCACGAATCCTTTCTGTTTATGTTGGCCTGATCGTGACCAACTGTATCGTACTCGGGCGTGCAGAAACCTTCGCCATGCAAAACCCGGTGGGCATCAGTGTGTTGGATGGCATTGGTAACGGTCTGGGCTTCAGCATGGTTTTAATTATTGTTGCGACAATCCGGGAGTTGTTTGGCAGCGGTTCGCTAATGGGTATCTCCATTTTGCCATTAGTGGCAGATAATGGCTGGTATGTCCCCAATGAAATGCTGCTGCTTCCCCCCAGCGCGTTCTTTATCATCGGTTTCCTGATCTGGATCATCCGCAGTTGGAAAACGGAACAGGTCGAACAGACGGACTATTCACCCATCCCCAACCGTACAGCTGAGGGGGAGTAAAACAGTGGACAACCTTCTCACTATTTTCCTACGTTCGATCTTTGTCGAGAACCTTGCACTGGCATTCTTTCTTGGCATGTGCACTTTTCTTGCGGTATCCAAGCAGATCAAAACCAGCTTGGGCCTAGGGGCTGCCGTTATCGTCGTGCTAGGCATCAGTGTGCCGATCAATAACCTCCTCTACAGTACCTTCCTGCGTGAAGGGGCGTTGGGCTGGGCAAACCTTGGTGCCTTTGACTTCAGTTATCTCAGCCTCATCAGTTTCATCGCAATTATTGCTGCGATGGTGCAAATTCTTGAAATGGTACTGAGTCGATACTTCCCGCTGTTCCACAGTAACCTCGGTATTTTTTTACCTCTGCTTACGGTAAATTGCGCAATTCTTGGTGCCTCGTTGTTCATGGTGCAGCGTGATTATAATTTTGCCGAAAGCAGCGTTTACGGGCTGGGTGCCGGGGTGGGCTGGGCATTGGCCATTGCCACCCTGGCTGGCCTGCGCGAGAAGATGAGATACTGCGATGCCCCTTCGGGTTTGCAAGGTCTGGGTATCACCTTTATCACTGCCGGTCTGATATCGCTGGCATTTATGGCAATGGCAGGCATTGAGCTTTAACGCTCATGTGACCTGATTACAAACTATGCAAGAAATCATCTACAGTGTGTTGTTGTTTACAGTCATCTTGACGGTGCTTGCCCTCATCATTCTGGCAGCGCGCTCACGACTGGTACCACGTGGGAGCATTACACTGACTGTTAATGAAGAGCGTAAACTCAGCGTACCGGCAGGTGGAAAACTCCTTGAGGCGCTGGCCGATAATGAGATATACGTGCCTGCCGCCTGTGGTGGCAGTGGCACATGCGGGCAATGCCGTGTCAACATTCTGCAGGGCGGCGGCCCGCTATTGCCAACGGAGGCCTCGCATATCAGTAAGCGCGAAGCCGCCAAGGGGGTTCATCTTGCCTGCCAGGTGGTGCTGCTGCAGGATTTGAAAATACGCGTTGATGAGGCGGTATTTGGTGTCAAGCGCTGGGCGTGTACGGTGCGATCCAATAATAATCTCGCTACCTTTATTAAAGAGCTCGTGCTTGAGCTTCCCCCCGGTGAAACCATGAACTTTCGCGCCGGTGGTTATATTCTGATCGAATGCCCTCCCCACCATGTGCGCTATGCAGATTTTGATATTCCCGAGGCCTATCGAAACGATTGGGAACGGTTTGGCTTTCTTGAGTTGGAGTCCACCGTCAAAAAACCGCTGACGCGGGCCTACTCCATGGCCAACTATCCCGATGAGAAAGACATTATTATGCTCAACGTACGTTGTGCGACACCGCCGCCCAAAATGCCGGCCGATACGCCACCCGGTGCCATGTCCTCCTATATCTTTAGTTTGAAGCCGGGCGACAAGGTCACTATTTCCGGGCCTTTCGGTGAATTTTTTGCCCGGGATAGTGAGGCTGAAATGGTTTTTATTGGTGCCGGAGCAGGCATGGCCCCCATGCGGTCACATATTCTGGATCAACTCAAACGCCTGAAAAGCACGCGAAAAATCACCTTTTGGTACGGTGCCCGCAGTTTACGTGAAGCGTTCTATGTCGAAGAGTTTATTCAGCTGGCTGAAGAACACAAAAACTTTATGTGGTCTATGGCACTTTCCAGCCCACTACCAGAGGATAATTGGACAGGTCCGACAGGGTACATCCACGACGTGCTTTACGAGACCTATCTAAAAGAGCACCCCGCACCAGAGGATTGCGAATATTACTTATGTGGGCCGCCCATGATGACCGCCTCGGTCACGCAGATGCTCGACAGTTTAGGCGTGGAAAAAGATAATATCCTGTTTGACAATTTTGGTGGTTAACGAATGGAGATCTTCATCGGCAGTTTCATTGTTTTTATCATAAGTGGTTTAGCGCTAGCTCTGGGGCTTTTGCTGCGAGGTAAACCATTGCGACATGGTTGCGGTCAGGGAGAGGGAGATTGCCAAGCTAAATGTGGGAAACGCCGATGCCCGAATAGATCAGACCACCCCATAGCACCACCAGAGGAATAAGTATGCTTCATTCGATTCGAGTGCGTGATTACATGACCAGATCCTTGTTTACCCTGCAACAGGGCATGGAGATCTTACGTGCCGTGCACATCTTGGTTGAAAACGATATTTCGGGGGCTCCCGTAGTCGACGAGAGTGGCAAGCTTGTCGGCATACTTACCGAGCGTGATTGCATGCGCATCGATCTAGAGGCGAGCTATTATGAGGGTTATGGTGGCCGAGTCGAGAATTATATGAGCAAAAACGTTATCTCCATTGATCCCGACATGAGTATTCTGGAACTCGCAAAACGCTTCATCGATGCGCCCTATCGTCGCTACCCAGTGGTGGAAAACGACCGCCTCATCGGGCTGATAAGCCGCCGCGATGTCATGCGTGCCCTGGATGAGTTGTGGTGAGCCCCAACTTTCTAATCGATTTGGAACATTAGAATGCCCCCGATCCGCAGTTAGAAACCCCTAAAACAAAGAAAGCCTTGGCTG
>Ga0256839_1001400_pt1 | contig 29260 bp, 22 predicted proteins | sample 354166metaG_FD_185968 | JGI IMG/M metagenome (GOLD analysis project Ga0256839, IMG submission 185968) | Hydrothermal vent microbial communities from Mid Atlantic Ridge, Atlantic Ocean - 354-166 | ecosystem: Environmental > Aquatic > Marine > Hydrothermal vents | place: Atlantic Ocean: Mid... | reverse complement strand
GTTGCTGGCAATCTGGGGGATTAGCGAATCCTTGCGTGTCGCCGCACTATTCACGGTGATAGAGATTGCCGGCCTGGTGTTGATAGTCTGGGTGGCGCGGAGCAGTTTCACCGAACTACCCGCCCATCTGGGGCAGATGTTTTCATTCAGTGCAGGGGCATGGCAGGGGATCTTCATCGGGGCTTTTCTTGCCTTCTACGCATTTATCGGTTTTGAAGATATGGTCAACGTGGCGGAAGAGGTTCGGCAGCCCGCCAGAATCTTTCCGCTGGCAATCGGACTGGCCCTGCTGATTGCAACGGCACTCTATATCGCTGTTGCCCTGGCTGCGGTATTGACCCTGCCTCCGGCGGTGCTGGCGGATCAGGATGCTCCGCTGGCCGCGGTCTATCAGCAATCAACAGGGCGAGATCCTCATCTTATCAGCCTGATCGGCATGTTTGCCGTCATTAACGGAGCGTTGATCCAGATTATCATGGCCTCCCGGTTACTTTATGGTCTGAGCCGCAACGGCTGGTTACCCGCCCGGCTTGGCCGGGTACACTCGACAACACGAACCCCCGTATTTGCCACCTTGCTGGTTACAGCAACGGTTATTCTGTTAGCGCTATTTTTCCCTCTGGAAAGACTGGCGGCAGGAACCAGCATCCTGGTGTTGATGGTATTTACGCTGGTCAACATGGCACTGATTCGCATCAAACGCAAACAAAAACCTGGTCCCGGGATTCTTGCGGTACCCAACTGGCTGCCTTGGTTGGGGGTGTTGCTGAGCCTCGGGTTGTTGATGCTTCAGCTTGTCATATAAGCTGGTTTTTTTGGAATATGTGAAATGGGAGTAGCAGGTGATCACCATTTCCAGAGATGTCCTATAGTCGGGATGGCTGCTTATCCAAAGTAGTCCGGCTCGTTGCCCGGTTTCCACTTGATGTTGCAGCCGAGGCTGGGAGTCTGGTCGGCGGGAACCGGCTTGCCGGCCAGCAGGGTATCCACGGCGGCGCGCAGATCCTTGCCGGTAACCGGAAGTTCATTGCGTGGCCGGCTGTCGTCGAACTGGCCGCGGTAGACCAGTTTGCGTTCGGTGTCGTAAAGAAAGAAGTCCGGGGTGCAGGCAGCGCGGTAGGCCTTGGCAACCGACTGATCTTCGTCATACAGATAGGGAAAGGTATAACCGGCCTGTTTGATCTCCTCCACCATTTTTTCCGGGCTGTCGGCAGGATAGTTGTCCGCATCGTTTGAGTTGATGGCCACCACGGCCAGCCCTTTGGACCGGTAGTTGCGGGTGAACTCTGCCAGCACCTCCCGGATATGGATGACGTAGGGGCAGTGGTTGCAGATGAATACCACCAGCAGTGCGGGTGCGTCCTTGAAATCAGCCAGCGTCTTGTGTTCCCCGGTGAGGGGCTCCAGCAGGTTGAAATCGGGGGCCGGGGTGCCCAGCTCCTGCATTGTTGAAGGGGTTCTTGCCATGGTTATCTGTTCTCCTCGATGATTATCAATGCTTCGTCCGGGTTGACGCTGTCACCCTTGCTGACGTTGATGGCGCTGACTGTGCCGGATACCGGTGCCTGGATTTCGGTTTCCATCTTCATTGCCTCGGTAACCAGCACCGGGTCGCCCGCCGCTATCCTGTCCCCCTCCTTTACCAGCACCTCGACGACGGTGCCGGGCATGGAGGTGGTGACATGGCCCGGTTCGGTTGCGCGGGGACGACCTCCCTGGGCCGGGCTGGTTTGCGCGTTCTCTTCGGTGGCGCCGGGTTCATCCAGCGCCTCCACCATGATCTCTTCCGGTATGCCGTCGACAGTGAGAAACAGCGGACGACGGTGGTTGGTGCGGTGCCCCGAGCCAGTTACCTTGATGTGGTAGGTCTCGCCGTGCAAGGTGATATTGAACTCGGTCGCCGGGCTGCTTCCCCCCTCGCGGCCGGGAGGCGGTTCCAGTGGCTCCGGCGCCAGGGTGCCGGTGGCACGCTGTTGCAGGAATTCGCGGCCGATATCGGGGAACATGGCGTAGGTGAGTACATCCTCTTCCGATTCGGCCAGGGAGCCGATCTCGGCGCGCAGCTTGTCCAGTTCCGGTGGCAGCAGGTCGGCGGGGCGGCAGTCGATCACATCCTCGTTGCCGATGGCCATCTGCCGCACTATCGGGTTGACCCTGCCGGGTGGGGCGCCGTAGCGGCCCTGCAGGTAGAATTTTACCTCGTTGGTGATGCTCTTGTAGCGCTCCCCGGTGATCACGTTGAGCACCGCCTGGGTGCCGACGATCTGGGATGTTGGGGTGACCAGTGGCGGGTAGCCCAGATCCTCGCGAACCCGCGGGATCTCCGCCAGCACCTCGTTCATGCGCCCCAGCGCACCCTGTTCGCGCAGCTGGTTGGAGAGGTTGGAGATCATCCCGCCTGGCACCTGGTTGACCTGAACCCGGGTATCCAGCCCGGTGAACTCGCTCTCGAACTGGTGGTATTTCTTGCGTATTTCGCGGAAATAGAAGCCGATCTCCTGCAGCAGTTCCAGATCCAGGCCGGTGTCGAATTCGGTGTGGCGCAGGGCGGCCACCATGCTCTCGGTGGCTGGGTGGCTGGTGCCGCCGGAGAAGCTGGAGATGGCGGTGTCGATCCCGAAGGCGCCGTTCTCCACCGCCTTGTAGTGGCAGATGGAGGCCAGCCCTGCGGTGTCGTGGGAGTGGATCTGCACCGGGATCTGCAGCTGCTTCACCAGCGCTGAGGTCAGTTCTGCCGCGGTGGCGGGGGTGAGCAGGCCGGCCATATCCTTGATGGCGATGCTGTCGCAGCCCAGGCTTTCCAGCTCTTTTCCCATGGCGACAAAGGCGGGGATGTCATGCACCGGGCTGGTGGTGTAACAGATGGCTCCCTGGGCGTGTTTTCCGGCAGCCCGCACCGCTTCGATGGCGGTGCGCATGTTACGTACATCGTTGAGGGCATCGAAGATGCGGAACAGATCGATGCCGTTTGCGGCGGCACGCTGCACGAAGGTCCGCACCACATCATCGGAGTAGTGCCGGTAGCCGAGCAGATTCTGGCCGCGCAGCAGCATCTGCAGCCGGGTGTTGGGTAACGCCTTGCGCAGCTGGCGCAGCCGCTCCCAGGGGTCCTCTTTCAGAAAGCGGACGCAGGCGTCGAAGGTTGCGCCACCCCATGCCTCCAGTGACCAGTAACCCACCTGATCCAGTTTTGGGCAGATGGGTAGCATATCCCCGGTCCTGAGCCGGGTGGCGATCAGGGATTGGTGGGCATCGCGCAGAATGGTGTCGGTGATGTGGATACGGGGCATCGGTGGCTCCTGTTCAGATAGCGTTGCTGGCGGCGATGGCAGCCGCCATCGCTGCGGCGATATCTCTGGCCGGGCGCCGGACTGAGTAGTTGACCAGTTCGGGATGGGCCTCGACGAAGCCGGTATTGAAATGGCCACTCCTGAACTGCGGCGAGTCCAGAATCTCCAGATGGTACGGAATGGTGGTCTTGACCCCGTAAACACCCATATCATTCAGGGCGCGTACCGCACGGTTCAGCAACTGTTCCCAGTCCAGCGCCCAGACGGTCAGTTTGGCGCACATCGAGTCGTAGTAGGGCGGGATCTGGTAACCGGTGTAGATGGCGCTGTCGGTACGCACGCCCGGCCCTCCCGGCGCAAAATAGCGGGTGATGCGGCCGAAGCTGGGCAGGAAATCGTTTTTTGGATCCTCCGCATTGATGCGGAACTCCATGGCGATGCCGCGCCGCTGGATCTGATCCTGGGCGTAGCGCAGCGGCTTGCCGGCGGCGATGCGGATCTGCTCCTGCACGATATCCACGCCAGTGATGGCTTCGGTCACGGTGTGCTCCACCTGCAGGCGGGTGTTCATCTCCATGAAATAGAAGTTCTCCTGATCATCCATCAGGAACTCCACCGTGCCGGCATTCTGGTAGCCCACGGTGGTTGCCGCCCGCACCGCCAGCTTGCCGAGATGGTCGCGCTGCTCGTCGCTGAGTTGCGGGGAGGGGGCGATTTCAATCAGTTTCTGGTGGCGGCGCTGGATGGAGCAGTCCCGCTCGAACAGGTGTACCACCTGGCCATGGCTGTCGGCCAGAATCTGTACCTCGATATGGCGCGGGTTGTCGATACACTTTTCCAGAAACAGATCCGCGCTGCCGAAGGCCTTGGTGGCTTCTGAGATGACCCGATCGTAGTTGCGGCGCAGCTCGGCTTCATTTTCGCAGCGGCGGATGCCGCGGCCTCCGCCGCCGGAGGTAGCCTTGAGCATCACCGGATAACCCACTTCAGCGGCCAGCTCCAGCGCCTGATCGATGCTCTCCAGATTGCCTTCGCTGCCCGGCGTGACCGGGATCCCGGCCCGGATCATGGAGCGGCGCGCCTCGATTTTATTCCCCATGCGGCGGATGACATCCTCTCCCGGACCAATGAAGCAGATGCCGCGGCGCCGGCAGGTGCGCGCCAGCTCAGGGCTCTCCGACAAAAAACCGTAACCGGGATGAAGGGCATCGCATCCTGCGGCGATGGCCAGATTCACCAGCCGGTGAGCATTGAGATAGCCAGCAACACTCTCGGGTCCCAGACTGTATGCCTCATCTGCCTTTTTGACATGCAGGGCGTAGCGATCCGCCTCCGCATAAACGGCCACCGACTTGATATGCATCTCGGCGCAGGCCCGTGCGATACGTACGGCAATCTCGCCGCGATTGGCAATTAATATTTTTTTAAACATTGTTTGCCGAGTATCCGGGAAAAGGGGGCGCTGTCAAGTGGTGTTTTGCGACCCGACTCATTACAATTCCGGGCTATGATTATCTACGATCTGATATGTGCGCAGGGGCATGGCTTCGAGGGCTGGTTCGACGACGCCGAAGAGTATGAAAAACAGCACCGCACCGGAGCCCTGACCTGTCCGGTCTGTGGTGCCGCCGAGGTTCACAAGGTTCCCAGCGCCAGCCATATCAGTCTCAAGCGTGATGCCGTGGTCCCGGACAGGCAGGTGCGTAGCAGGGAGCTGCTCAAGCGGGTGCAAGAGCATGTAGAGCGCAATTATGAGGATGTCGGGGCGAAATTTGCCGAAGAGGCGCGCAAGATGCACTACGGTGAACGGGAGCAGCGTAATATTCGCGGTGCGGCAACCTGGTCGGAGTTTACCGAGCTACGGGAAGAGGGGATCGAAGTGCTGCCGCTTCCTGCTAAACCGGTCGCCAAGGACAAGCTTAATTGAACGAACACTCTGTTGCTCCTTCTTCCATCGTTTTTCTGTTGACCTCTCTGTCGTTTGCCGGAGCTGAGGTTCAGGTGGTTAATCTGGCCACCGAGCTGCGGCGCAGGCACTGGAAGGTCAGGGTTGTCTCCATGTTGCCGCCCGAGGCGCTGGCGGACAAACTGGAGAAGCAGGGCATTGAGTATGTCTCCCTGAACATGCGCAGGGGGGTGGCTGATCCACGCGTTCTGTTCAAATTGGCCAGGCTGCTGCGCGGATGGCGGCCGCAGGTGCTGCACTGCCATATGGTTCACGCTAACCTGCTGGGCCGGCTGGTGCGGCTGCTGGTATCGGTTCCGGTCGTGATATCGACGGCCCACAGTATCAACGAGGGGGGATGGTTGCGGGAGCGGCTCTACCGGCTCACCGACTCCCTGGCCAGTATCACCACCAACATCAGCCAGGCTGCGGTGGATCGCTATGTCGAGGTTGGGGCGGTTCCCCGCGGGCGGATTCGTTTTATCCCCAACGGGCTGGATCTGGAAACGTTCCGCTCCAATCCGGAGCTGCGCCAGGAGATGCGCCGCAAACTGCAGCTGCTGGAGCCGTTTATCTGGCTGGCGGTGGGCCGGTTTGACGAAGCGAAAGACTATCCGACCATGCTGCAGGCGTTTGCCAGGACGGCAGGGGAGCAGCCCGCGGTATTGCTGCTGGTGGGCGGCGACGGACTGGAAGAGAAGATGATGCCGCTGGTGCAGCGGCTGGGCCTTGAGAGCCGGGTACGATTTCTGGGGGTGCGGGATGACATTCAACTGCTCATGAAAGGGGCGGATGGGTATCTGATGTCGTCGGCCTGGGAGGGGATGCCGATGGTTCTGCTGGAGGCAGCGGCTACCGGCCTGCCGATTGTGACCACAGATGTTGGCGGCAACCGGGAGGTGGTGGAGGATGAGGTCAGTGGTTTCGTGGTGGCGCCCGGTGACCCGGACGGGCTGGCCCGGGCCATTCAGCGGATGATGGAACTGCCGGCTGTAGAGCGCCACATGATGGGGGAGGCGGGACGCAGACGGGTAGAGCAGCGCTTTGGCCTGCAGGCCATCGTCGATCAGTGGGAGGCGCTTTATGCCGAGTTCGGGAGTGAGAGGGAGTAAAATCTTCAAATATTACTTTCCGGAGAGGGAGCTGGGTGGCGACAAAAAAATAATAAAATTTTCTGCCTTCAAGGCAGCCTGTCCGATTTTGCCTCGGAGGCAAACCGGTCGAACACGATCAGATCACCGGCCTGATTGACAGTGTGTATTCCCATCTCCTGCAGCTCGGTGCGGGGCATTATTCTTTCCACTTCTACCTCCTCATACTGTTCCGTGTCGAGGTGTTTTATCTCGTTGATGGAGAGCGCATAACCGTAGCGTACCGAACAGTCCTGGGCAGGCCGGTAGAGACGTCCATTATGCTCGAACAGTTGTCCTCCCGGGCGTGCCGAGCGCACATCGGAACGAACGGGGTTGCAAGGGTGAGGTGTCCACGGACCGAAAGGAGTGTCTGCGTAAAAGAGAGAGACCTCATCCCAGGCACATTCTGATTCCACCGCTATACTGGCGAACATCCACCACTTCCCGTTTTTTTGCAAAAGCGTGGCGTCAACCGCCTGCACATCTTCCATCATTATCTTGTGCAGTTTCCACTGGTGCGGGAAGGAGACGCATCGGTAGACTTCGATGGTCTCGTTTTCCAGTGTTTCCGGCAGCATGTAGAGCTCATCCTTCCACTCAAACAGAAATGGATAGGAGAGATGGTAATCTTTTTCAAGAATGGTAACCGGATCGCTCCAGGTGCCGTCACGTTTTACTTCTATCACCCGCAGCCGGCCTTTCCCTTCGGCAAACAGGAATTCCTCGAAAAAAATGTAGTACTTGCCATCGTATTGCCAGGGAAAGGGATCGGCCCAGAAGCCATCCTCCGGCGGGGTGATTACATGCAGTCCGCTGATGTCCAGCCGGTCTCCTCCGAACCGGAATGCCATGTCCCAGCGGGCATCTACATAAATTTTGCGTTTATATGCGTCTTTGACGAAACTGGCCATGATGCGTGAAAAGGCCAGCACCATTCCAGGGTTTTTGGGGATCCCGTTGCCTTTGGGTGGTGGAACGGGAGCCGGAATTGGACACAGCTCCGGGGACAGTGCCCGTTCCCCGAAAAAATGGAGCTGCTCCAGTTTGCGGATGGCAAACTGTCCGGTCTTGAGATGGATATGGTTTTTAATCCGGGTCGGGGAACGGTCGTCACCGGGAGCTACGGAGCCATAGATTTGCCGTTCGCCAAAGTGGTTGTCCGCACAGATATAGAGTCCGGATGAAACCATCGGGATCCCTTCTACCACTTCCCAAAAGGCGGTTGGTTGATTTTCTCCAAACTGGTAGGCCCACAGGCCGTATCTGGCGAGATGGGGGATCTCTCCCCAATAGTTTTTTTCCCCGGCGAAGAGAATGACGTCAAGCTGCCGGGAGAGAATTTTCTGTTGATCTTCTCTGGAAAAAGTGGCTTTGCCATTTTGGTAGATTAACTTTATATTCTGTAAGGGGCATGCGGCAATCAGTTTACTGACATCACTGTGTTGCAGTGCATCTTTCTGGATCAAAAATTTGTTTTTGTCGAACTGTTTGTAATAGTGATACAGGAGGTAGTTCCAGTTGCCGCTCTGCTCCGGATCGTCGGGGCGGGGTCTGGTATTCAGAAATATGGCGGTAATGCTTACAGCTGTTGAGTTCTTGAGGCTGCAAATAACCTGATGCACCCAGTATGGCTGACTGCCGGAATCCAGCAGGATGCCGATCCGCAACGGTGGTTGGACATGATTATCGGTATTTGATTGCATATATGGCTGGCGACGATAAAATGGCTGCAACGCAATATTTTTCGTCCTCCCCCTCCAGCTGACAATAAATGTGTAAAATATCCAACCCTTTTCCCTGCGGACAGGCATTCGGGGTGAGCGGGAAAAATGTTCCGCGGCAAATATAACGTGTTTCTCCGATTTCTGAAAGAGGTGATAACATGCCGGAACTGAGCCACAATGGTGAAGAAGGTGTTTTTACCCTGTCCCTGGATTTTGAGCTGTTCTGGGGGTTGCGGGATATCTTGACCAAGGAGGCTTGCCGGGAAACCCTGTTCGGCGCACGACGTGCCATCCCTGAAATTCTTGCCCTGTTCTCCGGATATGGTATTCATGCCACTTGGGCTACGGTTGGTTTTCTGTTCTGTTCAGGTCGGGGTGAACTGCTGAAAAATCTGCCTGAACTGCTGCCCTCCTATGAGGAGAGCTCGTTGTCCCCCTATCCGGCGATTGCCAATACGGGAAACAGCGAGGAGGAAGACCCGTTGCACTATGCTCCCTCCCTGGTCAGGCAGATCGCAGCAACTCCGGGACAGGAGATGGCGACTCACACCTTTTCCCACTACTACTGCCTTGAAAAAGGACAGACAGCCGAGGCATTTCGTGCTGATCTCGAGGCGGCGTGCAGGGCTGCGGCCAGAGAGGGGATTGAGCTGCGTAGCCTGGTTTTTCCCAGAAACCAGTTCAACGAAGAGTATCTCTCTGTCTGCCGGGAGCAGGGCATCATCGCCTATCGCGGGAATCAGCAGAACTGGATGTACCGGGCATCCACGACTAGCGGTGAACCAAAGCTGAAGCGGTTGGCCCGATTGGCGGATGCCTATCTCAACCTGTCGGGTTTTAACGGCCATCTTGCCACGGTATTGGGTGAGACGTTGCCCTTCAACATACCTGCGAGCCGTCTGTTGCGTTCGGTCTCGTCCCGTCTGAAACTGCTCGAGCCGTTGCGACTGCAGCGCATTAAAAAAGAGATGAGTCATGCGGCGGAAAATGGTCTTGTTTACCATTTGTGGTGGCATCCGCACAATTTCGGCAACGACATCAGCGGAAACATCGCTTTTCTGCGCCAGATTCTGCGCCATTACCGGCAGCTCAGGGAGCGATATGGCATGCGCTCCATGAGCATGGCTGAAATTGCGGAACAGGCACAGCAGAAACTCTCCCGGTGAGGTTGCAACACACCCATCCATGGGATGTGACGCCGCGGGAGGCGATTGCCATTCAGCAGCGGTTACGGCAACAGGTGTGCCTGGAGGATTGTCAGGGAGAGGTGTGCCGGGTGGCCGGGGTTGATGTGGGGTTTGAACAGCGCAATACCACTGCACGTGCTGCGGTGGCGGTGTTGAGTTTCCCCGGTCTGGAGCTGCTGGAGTATGCTATTGCCCGGCAGCCGGTCCGTTTTCCCTATGTTCCCGGACTGCTCTCCTTCCGCGAGGTGCCGGTGGTGCTGGAGGCAATGGAAAAGCTGGAGCAGCTTCCGGATCTGCTACTTTGCGACGGGCAGGGAATCGCCCATCCCCGCCGCTTTGGTATCGCCTGTCATCTGGGGGTGCTTACCGGTATTCCATCGATAGGGGTTGCCAAGACCCGTCTGATTGGCCGCCACGAGGAGGTCCCGGAAGAGCGGGGCGACTGGGTGTCACTGCACGACAAGGATGAAATTGTTGGTGCCGTATTGCGTACCCGCTGTGGTGTCAAACCGCTCTATATCTCCCCCGGGCACTGTGTGACACTGGATACCGCACTGCACTACGTAATGGCCTGTCTGACCCGTTTTCGTCTGCCGGAAACCACACGCTGGGCGCATCGGTTGGCGTCTGGTACTTCGCCAATATCACCTTGACGGAGCACTAGCCCTTGAAAGCAGATCAATTAGTTAGTTATCATCTGCGAAAACACAATCAGTTTTCTCTTCTTCCAAACCAGGTAATTACAATATGAGAAAGGTAAAAAAGGCCGTATTCCCGGTTGCGGGTCTGGGTACCCGGTTCCTGCCCGCCACCAAGGCAAACCCCAAGGAGATGTTGCCTGTCGTAGACAAACCTCTCATCCAGTATGCCGTGGAGGAGGCGATTGCCGCCGGAATCGAAGAGCTTATCTTTGTTACCAGCAGCAGCAAGCGGGCCATTGAGGATCACTTTGACAAGAACTATGAGCTGGAATCCAGACTGGAACTGGATGGCAAATATGAACTGCTGAAAACGGTTCAGGATATTGTGCCGAAAGGGGTTGTCTGTCTCTACGTGCGCCAGGCTGAAGCGCTCGGGCTGGGGCATGCCGTTTTGTGCGCAAGACCGCTGGTTGGTCAGGAGCCATTTGCGGTTATTCTTGCCGATGATCTGATCAAGAGTGATGGACAGGGCTGCCTGAGCGAGATGGTCAAGGCGTTCTCCTATCACGGTGGCAGTATCTTGGGGGTGGAGGAGATCCCCGCCTCCGAGACCGACAAGTATGGCATTGTATCGACCACTTCGCTGGATGAGCGGATCAGCCGTATTGATGCTATTGTGGAAAAACCGAAGCCTGAGAAAGCCCCGTCAAATCTGGCCGTGGTTGGCCGTTACATCCTCTCTCCTGCGCTGTTCGATCTGCTGGAGAAGGTGGAGAAGGGGGCGGGAGGCGAGATTCAGCTTACCGATGCCATTGCGGCGCTGCTCAATCATGAACAGGTGCTCTCCTACCGGTTTACCGGCGAGCGTTATGATTGCGGCAGCAAGCTGGGGTATCTGCAGGCAACGGTGGAGTTTGCGCTGGATCATCCCGAGTTGAGCGATGCCTTCAGGGAGTATCTGCGCACCGTATCAGGCTGTGATATGCCGGTCGCCTCGGTTGGTTGACGGGTTAATAACTCTTTTTCCACTCATCAAGAATAGCCATGCAGGTCTTCTGCATGGCTTCTGCCTGCTGTTGGGTTCCCGCCTCATTGTAGCAACGTAACTCCGGTGCATTGCCGGAGGGGCGCAAATGGACGACATCACCATTTTCGAAGGTGATGCGCAGCCCATCGGTGTTATTGATCCCCGCCACCTTGCCGAAACGGGAGCCAAACAGGGTCTCGATTCTGTTACGGGCCAACGCTTCATCACCGTCCGGGTATAACCAGGCCAGCCGGGAGTGGCTCTGGTCAGTGGGAAACTCCTTGATTCGATCACTGGCGGTAAAACGCTGCGGCAGCTGTTGCAGCAGGCCGGCGATGGAGCTGTTCTCCTGTCGGGCGAGCAGCATCACACCCAGAATGACGATAACGGCGTCCCGGGTCGGTAGTGCCTTGAGGGTACGGTTTTCCTGCAGAATATCCGAGCCGGTCAGAAAGCCGCCGTTTGCCTCGTAGCCTGCTACCGGGCCGGGATCAGAAGCGAGCGCTTCGTTCATTGCAGCGATTACGTAAGGAGAGCCGATGCGGGTGCGAATCACGCGGCTGAAATAACCGGATTTTTCTACCGCACTATTACTGCTCACCGGGGTGGCGACGGTGTGGGCGCCGAGGTAGCGGGCGCACAGAATGCCGGCAATATCGCCGCGCAGCCAGTTGCCCCGTTCGTCGCTGATCAGGGGCCGGTCGCCATCCCCGTCTGCGGAGACAATGCAGTCGAAATCATGTTGTTCAGCCCACTGTCGGGCCAGTCTGATATCTTCCGGGCGGATGGCTTCGGTGTCGACAGGGGTAAATGTATCTGTTCTGCCAAGCCGGGTAACCTTTGCTCCCAGTGCGTCAAGGATTTCAAACAGGGCATCACGAACCACACTGGAGTGCTCGTAGAGGCCGACCCGTTTTCCCGTCAGACAATCCTCTGCGGGAAAAAATCCAGATAGCGCTGCAGATAGTCTCTGCCGGCTTCCTGTTGCAGGGGAGGAAGGGGAGAGAGGGTGGTCAGATTGCCGTCTGTGGTGAACTTCCCGGCAGGGATGGTTACTTTTTGGTTTCTAATCCCCTGCTCATCCTCCTTTAGGATTTCGCCATCCGCCTTGTTGAACTTGATTCCGTTGCGGTCATCCGGAATATGGCTGCCGGTGACCATCAGCGTGGGGATCCCTTGTTCCAGTCCATAGCAGGCGATGGCCGGTGATGCGATTCTGCCGCAGTTGATCACTTGGTAACCCTGATCCTCGATGGCGGCGGCGCAGGCAGTCAGAATGCGCCCGGTGCTGGGGCGCAGATCCCCGGCAATGGCAACGGCCGAGCCGCTGTTCAGCTCCCCCTGCTGTTCAAGGTGTTGCAGGAAGGCGGCAGTGTAGCTGTAGCAGACCTCATCGGTCATGCTCTCCACCAGTCCGCGGGCGCCGCTGGTGCCGAACTTGACTCCACTGGTTTCCATCAGCTGGCCGATCTGAATCTGTTTCATGATGTTCTGTTCCGGACACAAAAAAGGGCTGTGCGATTATCGCACAACCCTTTCAATATGGCTCCCCCGACTGGACTCGAACCAGTGACAAACGGATTAACAGTCCGTTGCTCTACCAACTGAGCTACAGGGGAATGACAGGCCGCGTATAATAAACGATTGCCTTTGAAATGGTCAACTGCAGGTAATATTCTCTTTCCGTACACGGCCGGTGGGGCCGACCACTAGCGAGCGGCCCTTGCTGCCGGCACCGGCGGAGCTGCAGAAGTTGAATCTGCCGTTGGCCAGCCCGGTGGATGTTCCGTCACCCTTGTAAGAGAGACTGCCACGCGAATAGTTGAGCGTGGTTCCGCCGCGTAGTGCTCCATGAACCCGCAGCACGGTATTGTTGGCATCCGTTACTATCCAGCCTTTATGCCAGGCATCCTTGTCGTTACTGCATGATATCTGATCGTCACTCTGGCAGATGGTTACACTCGTTCCACGCTTGATGGCTTCACTGCGGGTAAAGTTGAGGTCTCCCAGCAGGCCGTTGACCTGTGCAACGGTGCGGTTGTCTCGCAACACATTCTGCATCGCCGGCCCGGCAGTTGAAGCGACCACGATAAATACTGCGACAGTGATGATCAGTTCGATCAGGGTAAGGCCCGTTTGCCGGCCTGGCAATGGTTTGTTACGGCTCATTTGTATCGCTCCACCGGGATAACTGGTTGGCGGCTGGAGCTGTTTCAAGCAAAAAACATGAAACCTCTGTGATGACACAGACAAAAAAGATGATTCAGACGCCCTCAGCAGCCTCTTGTTATGGTATCGGCACGCTGGCGTTGAATGTTTAACCTTTAACCGGTTGGGAGTACTCCCGAGCCTTAACTGAACAGTCGACCTATTCGTTCCACCGCCTGCTCCAGCTGCCCCATGCTGGTCGCGAAAGAGAGGCGGATATAACCCGGTGCGCCGAATGCAGAGCCCGGCACCACTGCTACACCGGCCTTCTCCAGCAGGTGTTCGGAGAACTGAATATCATTGTCGATTTCTGTCAGCTTGCTGATGGCATCCTGGACACAGGGGAAGGCGTAGAAGGCGCCCTGGGAGGGCAGACACTGAAAACCGTCGATGCGGTTCAGTGCTGCTACGATAAAGTCATGGCGTTCCTTGAAGGCTTTGACCATTATATTGATACACGCCTGATCTCCTTCCAGCGCCGCCTGTGCAGCCACTTGTGAAATGGATGCGGGATTGGAGGTGCTTTGTGACTGGATCTTCTTCATTGCTGCAATCAGCGTGACGGGGCCACCCGCATAACCGATACGCCAGCCGGTCATGGCGTAGGCCTTGGATACCCCGTTGAGCACGATAGTACGGGGATAGAGCTCCGGGCAGGCATTGAGAATGTTGGTGAACGGCTCATCGGCCCACAGGATATGTTCATACATATCGTCACTGGCAACAACGATATCGGGATGCTGCATCAGCACCTCGCCCAGGGCAGCCAGTTCTGCCCGGGTGTAAGCTACGCCGGTCGGATTGGAGGGACTGTTGATTACCAGCAGGCGGGTGCGTGGGGTGATGGCAGCCTGGAGCTGTTCCGGTGTGATCTTGAAACCTTGTGACAGACCTGTTTCAACAACTACCGCTTTACCTCCGGCCAGTAGTGCCATATCGGGGTAGGAAACCCAATAGGGAGAAGGAATGATGACCTCGTCTCCGGGATTGAGCAGCGCCTGGGCCAGATTGTAAAAGCTCTGCTTGCCGCCGCAGGAGACCAGAATCTGTTCCGGTGTGAAATCCACACCGTTGTCTTGCCTGAATTTGTCTATAATTGCCTGCTTCAGGCTGGCGATACCATCCACTGCCGTGTATTTGGTAAACCCATTATGAATCGCCTGGATGGCGGCCTGTTTGACATGTTCCGGGGTGTTGAAATCCGGCTCTCCGACCCCCAGGGCGATGATATCCTTACCCGCCTCCTTCAGTGCCCTGGCACGAGCGGTGACAACCAGTGTGGCGGAAGGTTTGACCGCTTTGACACGATCAGAAAGTTTTATATCCAAGCTGGACTCCTGTGACGCAGATAGCGCAGATGTTTAATCGGATTGGTGTAATATACTAGAATATAACTCCATACAGAATCCCCATGACCAGACAGTTTGAACTGAACGCCCCTTTTGAACCTGCCGGCGATCAGCCGGAGGCGATCCGCCAGCTGGTGGCCGGACTGCAATCCGGCCTGGCAGGTCAGACCCTGCTGGGGGTGACCGGCAGCGGCAAGACCTTCACCATTGCCAATGTTATCCAGCAGCTGCAGCGGCCCACTATTATCATGGCGCACAACAAGACGCTGGCGGCCCAGCTCTATGGCGAATTCAAGGAGTTCTTTCCACACAATGCTGTGGAGTATTTTGTCTCCTATTATGACTACTACCAGCCGGAAGCCTATGTCCCCGCTTCGGATACCTTTATCGAGAAAGATGCTTCTATCAATGAGCATATCGAGCAGATGCGTCTCTCTGCTACCAAAGCGATTCTGGAGCGGCGTGATACCATTATTGTCGCGACCGTTTCGGCCATCTACGGCCTGGGTGATCCGCAATCCTATCTGAGCATGATGCTGCATCTGTCCCGTGGAGAGCTGGTGGACCAGCGACAGATCCTGCGCCGTCTGGCGGAGCTGCAGTATACCCGTAACGATGTGGAGCTGCGGCGCGCCACCTATCGTGTGCGTGGTGAGGTGATCGATGTTTTTCCGGCAGAGTCGGAGCGCGAAGCGGTACGGATTGAACTGTTCGATGAAGAGGTGGAATCACTCTGCTGGTTCGATCCGCTGACCGGTGAGGTGCTGCGCAAGGTACCGCGCATTACCATCTACCCCAAGTCCCACTACGTTACTCCCCGTCAGACCATTCTGGATGCAATAGAACAGATCAAGCTGGAGCTGAAGGAGCGCCTCGAACAGCTCTACTCACTGAACAAACTGGTAGAGGCACAACGGCTGGAGCAGCGTACCCGGTTTGATATCGAAATGATGATCGAGCTGGGTTACTGCTCCGGGATCGAAAACTACTCCCGCTATCTGTCCGGGCGCAGTGCCGGTGAGCCGCCACCCACACTGATGGAGTATCTGCCGCCGGACTCCCTGATGATCATCGATGAGGGGCATGTGACTATCCCTCAGATTGGCGGGATGTACAAGGGCGATCGCTCACGCAAGGAAAACCTGGTGGAGTACGGATTCCGCTTGCCATCGGCGCTGGACAACCGGCCGCTACGGTTTGAGGAGTTTGAGCGCCTGATGCCGCAGGCCATATTTGTTTCCGCCACGCCGGGGAATTATGAAAAGGAGCACTCCGGTCAGGTGGTGGAGCAGGTGGTGCGCCCCACCGGCCTGCTGGATCCGGAGATCGAGATCCGCCCGGCCACTACCCAGGTGGATGATCTGCTATCCGAGATTCACAAACGGGTGGAGATCAAGGAGCGTGTGCTGGTCACCACATTGACCAAACGCATGGCGGAAGATCTGACCGACTACCTGGCAGAGCATGGGGTGCGGGTTCGTTACATGCACTCGGATATAGATACCGTTGAGCGAGTGGAGATTATTCGCGATCTGCGCCTGGGAGAGTTCGACGTGCTGGTGGGGATCAACCTGTTGCGCGAGGGACTGGACATGCCGGAGGTATCGTTGGTCGCTATCCTGGATGCAGATAAAGAGGGGTTTCTTCGTTCCGATCGATCCCTGATTCAGACCATCGGTCGTGCGGCACGTAACCTCAACGGCAGAGCAATTCTTTACGCAGAAAAAATCACCGGCTCCATGCAGCGCGCAATTGATGAAACCGAACGGCGGCGCAGCAAACAGATCTCATTCAACAAACAGCACGGCATAACGCCCAAAGGCATTAACAAAAAAATTCATGACATCATGGAGAGCGCCTGTCCCGGAGCGCCCGGTTCACCCGGCCAATTTGCCAAAGTGGCGGATGAGGTGGCGGAATATGCAGCGTTGTCCGGGGAACAGCTTGCCAAAAAAGTCAAACAGCTGGAGCGGAAGATGTTTCAACACGCCCAGAATCTGGAGTTTGAGCAGGCAGCGCAACTGCGGGATCAAATAAAAAAACTGGAAGAACAGAATCTGGGGTTGATGGTGGAATAACAGAGCCGGGCATTATCCGGTTTGTGGTATGTTAGCAACAGCACTTTGCAAGTGCTGTACTTTAATTGACACATATCAAGGCTGGTTTTTCCTATACTGCAGTATCCTCTGAACATGGCTGAAGTCACGTCGGCTTGCAGTTATAAATTAGACACCGAGTAACTTACACTAGGAGTAGGAAAATGGTAAAAAACATACATATTTTAGCGCTGGCAAGCGCCAGTTTTCTGCTGGTGCCACTGGCACAGGCAGAGGTGGGTCATAATTTTACTGAAGCCCTGACTGGAGGTAAGGCATCGGTTGATATGCGGCTGCGGATGGAGAATGTCAGTCAGGAATCAAAGCCTGACGATGCCAGTGCTTTGACTCTGCGCACCCGGCTTGGTTACTTGACTGGGGATTATGAAGGTTTCAAGGCTTTTGGTGAAATGACGCACACGGCTGCCATTGAAAACAATGATTATCTGGTTCCCAAGGGTCCGGGAGCAAATGGCAAGACGAATTATCCTGTTGTAGCTGATCCTGAAATCAGCCGTCTTAATCAGGCATGGATAAGCTATTCCGGGATTGCCGATACGACTGTAAAAATGGGACGTCAGCGCGTGATTCTCGACAATGCCCGTTTTGTTGGTAACGTGGGATGGCGTCAGACCGAGCAGGTTTATGATGCATTGGTTATTGCCAATACATCTTTGCCGGATACCACCATCATTTATGGGTATGTCACTAGGGCCTATACCATCTTTGGTACCGATGCTCAGTCCCAGTCGCACTTGGTCAATGTGAGTTATAACGGATTCTCTTTCGGAAAAATAACCGGTTATGCGTACCTGCTGGATTTGAAGGGTGATGGAGGTGTGGTTGTAGCTGATAACAAGAAGAATGGACTGGTTGATGGTCAGACATTGGGGTTGCGTTTTGGTGGAAAGCAGGCTCTGAGCGATAGCTTTGAACTGCTTTATAATCTTGAACTTGCCAACCAGAGCGAATATGCGGATAGCACCGATGTGGTTGACAATACCTATACAAAACTTGAGTTAGGTGGCAGTTTCATGGGGGTCACTGCCAAGATCGGTCAGGAAAATCTGGGTAGCAATGAGGGCAAGTATGGTTTCCAGACACCGCTGGCGACCAAGCATGCGTTTAACGGTTGGGGAGATAAATTTCTCATTACTCCAAAGAAGGGCTTGGTGGATAACTACTTCTCTATTGGCGGTAAGCCGATGGGAGTCAAATTGCTAGCCGTCTACCATACTTATACTACGGATGATGGCGGTGACGATCTTGGTACGGAACTCAACCTACTGGCAGCGAAAAAATTTACCAGAAACTATAGCGTTGGTTTGAAGTACTCCAGCTATAGTGCGGATGACAGCGCTACAGGTCACGAAACAGATACTGACAAAGTATGGCTGTGGGGTCAGGTGAAGTTCTGATCTGATACGGCATTCCGTAATCAGGCTGGCGGGAGTTTTTTCCGCCAGCTTTTTTTTTGCGGTACGGATTCGTTGGGCAGAGTAACTTTTTTCCTGGTTTCCACTTTCTTGTGCAGGAACGAAAAAGAATCTGACAGACATTTACCTGTCAGATTCTTTGGGAGACTATCGGTAGTCCGGATTACCAAAAAGTTGTTGCGTTTTTAAGGGGGCGTAGCAACCCTGCTTGATCTGACAGTTTTTCAGGTTTTATCTTTTTGCTATTTTCCGGAAAGTTTTTTCCAATGTGTTTCAATATCGGTGGCAGCGGGTGTTTTTGATCCGCGGTAGTGGATAACTCCATCAGTACCGATAAGCAGCTGGGTGGGTGTGCCAACAATGCCATAAGCGGAGCTGATCACGCTGCCATCATCAAATACGACGGGATATTGCATGTGGTGTTCCTGTTGATATTTACGTGCGGCATCAGCTGAGTCGTTGATGCCGACATTGATGGCCAGAGTAGCCAGGCGATCATTGAACTTTGTTTTTAGTGCGTTAATCTCCGGGATCTCCTTCAGGCAGTTTGGACACCAGGTTGCCCAGAACACCAGATAGACAGGTTTTTTTCCAAGATAGTCACTCAGGGAAACCCTTTTCCCATCAAGCGTGGTTGCCGAAAAATCCGGTGCCCTGTCTCCCACTTTGCTGGTGGCGAGGGCTTGGGAGGTGCCTGTTAAGGCAATTGCCAGAAACAGAATCCAGGTTCTGATTCTTTTCATGGTTTTTCTCCAGTTTCAGTTTTTAAGGTGGTGGCAGAAACCGGGACGGAAATCCCGGCTCCTGCCACCAGCCCGGTTAGTGTTTGTGATCGTGCTTGCCCATTGGTAGCGGGGGTTGCCCCACTTTCCGCTCGGTCAACTGTTTGGCTACTTTCTGATCCTCTTCCCAGGCAGCCTTTGCGATCTGTTCCGGTGATACGCCATCAACCGAAATGGACTCAATCTCAATCATGTGGGCGTTGGGATAGATCCAGCCGGTGACTGTCGCTGTCTTGCCGATAACGGCTCCATGAGCGCGGATGACGTCATGGCCGGTAGCGTTGTTGACAAAGTTCCAAAAGGTGCCATCGGCCAGTTTGAATCCTACATCATGGCCACCGAACAGGTTGCACTGTGCATTGGCTCCAGAGAGCTTTTTCAGGCTGCAACCGATACAGATGAGTTCACCCTTGAGTGTGACGGTATCCAGTCCTTTATCCTTGTCCCATCCACCCGCAAATGCCGGTGTCGCCAGCAACACAGTCAATATCACAGCCCAGAAAGATTTCCGTATAACAGATGTTTTCATAACAGCTTAATCTCCTAAATAGTTAATAATTACAACGGGTACAACACAGGATCCAGACCTGCCAGGAGCTGGTCGGGTTTTGTTGGTGACGATGGTATCACGACCACCGTCATCCCATGGGTGTAGCGGGCAGCTACATGGGACTCGTCTACAGGCAGTTCGCCAGGTAACAAGATTAAGGTTGCTGCTTCTTTCCCCTTGCGATAGACAATATGCAAGCCGGGGATTCCGCGAATCTTGCAGGGGTTTGCATAGGTGGCGTACCATCCATTTGTTACTTCCAGTTTTGCTCCCATCACAGCCAGCAGTTTGCCGGGGTCAACAATCTCTGTGCTGGCAAATGCCTGGGGTTCATCAGCCAGGTGATGGAGGATATCCGAGGTGACAGCCAGGGCTTCATGTTGACTGGTATCCGGTTTTATTACCAGCGCTATCGTCAGCAACAGCATGGCGGCAACAGCACCCATCGTTATCCAGTGGCGTGGACGGGTTGGAGTGGATGATATGTCGGGAAAAGAGATCTGCTCAACCGGCATCTGTATCGAGCGTCGCAACTCGGCCTCGAAAGCATCGACCTGGACACTGTATTGCCGGCACTCTGCACATTGCTGCAGGTGTTGTTGCAGTTCGGGGGAACGATGAAGGGGATCAGCCAGCAGCTGCTCCCGGTAGTAATCGCAGTTCATGATATCTTCTGCTCGTTGCTGTATACCGTCCAAGTGGTCTGCGGATGGGCGGTGATTAGGCGTTTTCTGGCTCGTGCGATCCGTGACAGGACGGTGCCGCGCGGAATATCCAGAACCTCCGCAATCTCGTTGATGGACAGGCCGCCGGCAATCTGCATGACCAGGGGCGCGCGAAATATTTCCGGCAGTTCCCGAATCGCCCGCTCCAGATCGATCTGGAGTCCTGGGCTGTCCCGCCTGTGATCCGGCAACTCCTGTACTGTATCCAGCGATTCCCCGCTGAACGGACGGCGGCGTATTTTCAGAAATTCACGGTGCAAGATGGTAAACAGCCATGCGCGGGCCTTGTTTGTCTTTTTCAGGGAGTGAAAACTCTCCCAGGCGCGCAACCAGGTTTGCTGCAGAACCTCTTCAGCTTCGCAACGAGAACTTCCCAGAAACCAGGCGAATCGCCAAAGGTCGCGGCTGTGGGCATGAAAAAGTTTTTCAAACTTGCTGTGTGACTGGATAAAGCGCACTTGCTGTTTGTGTCCTGTACCTGGTTACTTACTACTATAGAGCTGTTTTTTTTGGATTTGATTCCCGGTTGTTCAGTTTAACTCGCTATTTTCGTGGTATATGCGGAATAGGTCTGAAAGAAGTTTGATAAATGTTAAAAAAGGCGGCGCCATGGCCCCGCCTTGTTGGTTTTCTCAGAACTGTAGTTGCTAGAACTTGACGTTGAGGTTGAGCTGAACACGTGAGCGCTCGGAGTCTTGGTCATCTATTCCTTCAGTGATGATTTTGGTGTCATAGTAACGGAAGTCCACATAGGTGTTTTTGGCTATGCTATAGTCCAGCTGTAGCCGGTATCCATCAAAGTTGTCTGCGGATGGTTCAGCGGAAGGAAAATTATCCTGGGTAAACAGGCCGTCGCCCAACGTGGCGTAGGTCTCCACACTGTAAATGTAGGCGCGCAAACCGATGCTATCTGTTATTTGATATCGTCCGTGGACAACATAGGCAGTATTTTCTTCATCTGCATCACCCTTGATATAATCAAATGCCACCCGCCAGCTGCTTCCTTTGAGTTGTCCGCCGACGATCCAGTGGCTCATTGATTTGAAAGCATCGTCGCCTGTATCAGCATCTTCTGCAGTCAGAGAAGCCCCGCCAGCTGCCAAAGTATATTCCATGCCATTGGCGAAACTGTTATTCAATACAGCCTGATAGAGAACAGCACTCCGGTCGTCATCCCATTTTCCTTCCTTGAGAATGGTGTATGCAGCGTTCAAGGTTACCGGTCCGGCCTGATAAGCAGCTGCCAACGCCTCCGGGTTGTTATCTTTGTCCCACCAGACCTCGGCTGTTTGCCAGAAATTCAGCGGGGTTTTGCCCATCACCAAGGTTAAATTTTCCACGCCGGCATAGGCAATATAGGCAGTATCGAAACCAATGCCATCAGCGGTATTACCAGCCGTCTCCATGGTTTCATAGGGTGAGCCTTGGCTGCTGCTGGTTGCCAGGCGAATTTTTCCGGACCATGCATCGTTGGGGGAAAAGGAAGCACCAATACGTGCCCGCAGGCGTAAACGATTACGATCCCGATCGGTTCCATCCTGTTTGGTACTGTTGTCAGTTTCAGCGCGGAAGCGCATGTCACCGAATACCTTCACCTTGCCATCAGAATCAATGGCAACAGCTGCATCGGCCGTGCCGGTACCTACTGCAGAAAGCAATACCATGCCGGACGCGAGCCCCAAGCTTCCGAGTAGCACGGACGGTTTATCTACTGGTTTTTTCATTTTCCTTTCCCTTTTTTTTGAGTTACGAATCAGCACCATGAGCTAAGGTGATATTTGAATGTTGCACTATTGTTTTTTGTGCCAAAACAGTAGCAGCATGGCCTCTGGGTGTATAGTTACGAGCGGCTATTTTGCATGAATCAGGCCATTGCTTGTTGTTTTCTGACAACAAGCAATGACCTGGATTGTTCAAGGGCGTGGTTAGTTAACTTGTTGACTTAGATGCTTTTGTGAGGCTCTGGCGTTGGTGTTGTCATGGCTGGGCCGGCAACGCTGTACCACGGGTAGTCATGGAAGCAAACCATGCCTTAACGTTTTGTTCAGACAGCCACTGTTGATTGAACAATGTGTTTCACCAACTCTTTGCAACGCTTGTTCCTGAGTAGTTACACCAGATATCTGCTACTTGCTGAGTAGTCATATTTCTGAAAGAGCTATTTGCCCCCGGTAATATTTCTGTAATAATTGGCTGTTACTGTTTCTACTGGTTTTTTTACACATCTGCGAGGACAAACCATCAATGATCAATCGTACTGTCAAATGGGGTATGGCTCTGATATCAGCAGGCTGTTTCAGCGCAGCAAATGCATCTGGAATTACTGTCTACAAACAGGACGATCAGTATATAAAGCTCGGGGGACGGATCCAGATTCAGTATTACCAGAAATCCCCAGAGGGCAAAAGCACCGAAGACAAGATCTTCCTGCGCCGTCTCCGTACCTATGTCGAGGGGAGTCTCTACCAGGACTGGAAGGGGAAGATCCAGTGGGAGATGGGCAAGGCCGGAGATGACAACGAGCTGGCGGTGAAATCGGCCTATATGCAGTACAAGGGCTTCTCCGGCGGGAAACTCTATATCGGGAACTTTAAGGCCGGCTTTTCGCGGGAGAATATGAACTCCTCCAAGAAGCAGCAGCTGGTGGAGCGCACCTTTGTCGGTGATAGCAGCTACGGGGTGATCGACTATCTACTGGGTGCGAGGTTTGATGGTTATGCGGCTGACAAGAAGATTACATACATTTTCTCCGCAGGTGGAATGAATCTCGATCCGGATGACAGCAAGCTCGATTTTGATACGCCAGTAAACAACAATACGGATTGGAATCAGGGCTGGGTGGTTGCCGGGCGGGTTGACTATCATCCGTTCGGCTATCTGGCCATGTCACAGGGAGACTTCAGCAGGGAGCAGAAGCTGACCGTCGGTCTTGGCGCTTTTGGCTGGAGTAATGATGGTGATAATAATACCTATACAGATTCGTCGGGAAACAGCATCGGTAATGGAAAAGCCGATGTGGATGTTGCCAACGGCATTGAGTTGAGTGCCGCCTATCGCAATGCAGGATTCTCGGTGGATGCCCAGTACAATGTGATCAACGCCAGCACGGTGGATTCCACCTATGACGGCGGTATCTTCAAGGCAGGTGAAACCACCCTTACCCAGATGGCGCTGGAGGGTGGCTACATGGTGATCCCCTCCCGGCTGGAGTTGGTCGCAGGTACCCAGACCATGGATGCTGACGGATATAAAAAGGTATGGAGTCGCAACTCGGTGGGGGTTAACTGGTTTCTGCACAAGCACGACATCAAGGTGCAGCTGACCTACCGCCAGGGAAAAAATCTGGACGGAAAGGATGGCAAGGATCAGGACGAACTGTTCCTGCAGACCCTGTACGTTTTTTAAGCCATTCTTGCTGGGAACACCTCCCCTGTGAAAAGGGCATGTCACGAAGGTGCATGTCCTTTTTTATTTGCCGGACGATCACTTCTTCCTGCTATTGGTCCGGAAACGATATTGATATTAGAGGGCAGGCCATTGCGTGCCAGCTCGCAGTAATACAGAAAAAAATCGCTATAGCTCTCCCGCAGCAGGTTTGGCTAACATAGCCTGCAAACCGGCACGCAACGGTGTAATTGGCGCCGGGAATAATATCGGCTTGACTGAGCTGTTGCATTCCGTCAGTGTATCAATCTGGAGTCAGTTCCATCGGATGGTACAGGTTCCAGGGTTTTTGACAAAATCCAATCTATAATTATTAAAATAGTTTGTGTTTGTACGATACTCATAATACAAGTGGTTCGTGCCTGCGCACGAGAGTGTAGTCACAATCAGAATAGCCAGTCCTCTCTCTGACGAGTAGCGGGCTGTTGTATCCCGGGGGGGAGTTCAGTTGATGTTTAAGCGCATCAAAGCCTTGTCAGGTGCCTTGATACCTTCTGGTTTCCGGCGTCAATTGGCTGTTGCCTTTACGCTTGTCAGTGTCTGTCTTGCGGTTGTTCTTTCCGTGTCGATGTGGAGCCTCTCCAGCTGGAAGGTGCAGGAGATCATGATCGATGAGGCTCACAAAATTACTGCAATGTTTGCCCGTCAAAGCACCTTTGCGCTGCTGTATGGCAGTAAAGAGGGCGCAAAAATACCTATCCGTGCAATTCTGGATTTCCCCGGGGTGCATGGATTGGCGCTCTATGATTCGGAACGCCGGTTGCTGTATTCCGAAGGTGCCAGTAAAGCTGTTCTGGAGGTTGATAGCGGGAGATGGCCGTCAGTTCTGGAACTGGAGCGGGAGACGAAAGATGCCTGGTTTTTTGTTGCTCCGGTGTATGTGCCGGATTATACGAGAAACATGGGTCCGGCTATAACCGATGTTGAAAGTGATAAAAAACTAATCGGTTACGTGCGATTGGTAATGGGTAAAGAAACGTTGCGTGCAATGGAGCGGGACATCCTTGGCCGCAATCTTTTTGTCTCGTTTATACTTGCAGGTGTTTTGTTACTGGTGTTGCTGGAGATCATGCGGCGGGTAACAAAACCGTTGAGCGGGTTGGCAGCGGCAATGCGACGGGCGCGGGCGGGTGAGGGGCATGTGCGCGCCAACATTCATGGGGCGAAGGATATTGTTGCCATGGGAGCAACCTTCAACAGTATGATGGAGGCGCAGGAAAAGCATGAAACCGAATTGAAAGTGGCGCGTGACGCAGCTCTGGAGCTGGCTGGTGTCAAGAGTGAATTTGCTGCCAACGTCAGCCATGAACTTCGTACACCGCTGAATGGTGTTCTCGGTATGCTTGAGCTGCTGCGTGAAATGGGGCTGAGTGCACGACAGCGGGAATATGTGGAGGTGGCGCACAATTCGGGAGAATCCCTGCTTGCATTGATCGATGGCATACTCGATTTTTCCCGTATTGATGCCGGAAAACTCAAACTGGAACCGGTGGACTTCATACTGCCGGATGTGCTGGATGATGCGGTTCAGCTGCTTGCTACCCAGGCACAGAACAAGGATCTGGATCTGGGGTATGTGATTGCGCCGGATGTACCGTCCAGTCTGCGAGGTGATCCCCGTTGTATCCGCCAGGTGTTACTCAATCTTGTGGGTAACGCGGTCAAGTTCACTTCCCGGGGGGAGGTTGCGGTTGAAGTGCGCATTCATGAAAGTTCTTCGGGTGGGTCCCGGCTGAAGTTCAGCGTTGTTGATACCGGATGTGGTATTTCTCCCGAAGCACAGCAGCATATCTTCGAGCCTTTTTCCCAGGCTGACGGATCCACGGCTCGAGCTGAGGGAGGTGCCGGTCTGGGACTGACCATCAGCCGGCAGCTGGTTGATTTCATGGGCGGGGAGATTGGGGTTGTCAGCGTGCCGGGTGAGGGCAGTAATTTCTGGTTCACCATTCCGCTGGAATCAGCCTGTCAGCCGGAAGAGCCCGCCGAGCGCCACTACAGCGATATGGCAGGCGTGCGAATATTAATAGTTGATGATAGCCGGATCGGGCGTGACTATCTCAGATACATAATGATGAGCTGGGGGGTAAGCCCCTCGGTTGCGGTAAGCGGGCAGGATGCGCTGGAGGAGTTGCGTCAGGCCACTCTGGAAAACAGGCCATACGAACTGGCGATTGTTGATTATCTGATGCCGCAGATGGATGGTCTGCAACTTGCCCTCAACATAGCCAAAGACAACCGGATTGCGCCGGTAAAACTGATTATGATGAGTTTTCAGCAGTGCTGTTGCAAGAGCGAGGCATCACTTGGCATAGTGGAGTGTCTTACAAAGCCGGTACGGGAGCCGCTACTATACGAAACTGTCAGCGCAGCCATCCAGAATTTTCAGGTAGTAAATCCCGGTGGCAGTCCATTCAGCGCTGATGAGATGCTGATTCAAACGGGACACACTGTTCTGGTGGCAGAGGATAACCGGGCCAATCAGCTGGTAATTCAGGGAATGCTGGAGCGTTTGGGGTGCCTGGTTGATATTGCCGTCAACGGCGAAGAAGCGATAGAGAAAACTGAACACAAAAAATATGATTTGGTACTGATGGACTGCCAGATGCCCACTGTAGACGGTTTTGCTGCCACCACCGCTATTCGCAGGCGCGAGGCTGATGGAATGGTGCGTACTCCCGTGATTGCGATGACCGCAAATGTACATGAGCGGGATATTCAGCACTGCATGGAGGTGGGGATGGATGATTTTCTCCCCAAACCCATCAAACTGAATGTGCTGAAATCGAAACTTTACAAATGGCTGGAAGATGTGGCTGACGGGCCCGTTGTTGCCGAGGTTTCCCGGCTGGCCGTGCTTGACGATAGCGTTTTGAACGAGCTTCGGGACAATATAGGGGATAACCTGGCTGGTCTGTTTGAGGTATTCCTCGAGGATATTCCCGCATATATCGAGACGCTGGAGAAGAGCATTGCAGACAACGATGCATCGGCGCTTGTTCAGGCGGCGCATGCTATCAAGGGGAGCAGTGGAAACGTTGGGGCAAACCGTCTGGCAGAAGCTGCCAGGCATCTTGAGCAACTGGGTCGCAGTGGAACTACGGCCAATGCGGAACGACTGGTAGCTGCGCTGCAGGATGAGTTGATTCAGGTCAGAATTTCCCTGCAGGAAGAGCTGGACAAGGATGACAGTTGTTGTCAGCCGGTTGTGCTGAACGAGAAAGAGTCCTGTGTGTTGATTGTCGATGATGACAGGGGAATGCGTTTTGCACTGCGCAGTGTTGTAGAGAGTGCGGGATATCAGGTAGAAGAGGTAGCCAATGGTGCACAGGCGATCGCTTTTTGTGAACGCCAGATCCCGGATCTCATTTTGATCGATGCATTGATGCCGCGCATGGACGGGTTTGCTGCCTGTAAAAAAATACGCAGACTGTCCGGTTGCAGAACGCTCCCGGTACTGATGGTCACGGCGCTGGATGATGAGCAGTCTATCGAAAAGGCCTTCAAGGTGGGCGCCACTGACTACATTCCCAAGCCGGTACATTTTGGATTGCTGCGACAGCGTATTACACGACTGCTGCAAGCCAGTTACGCTGAGCAGCGGATGCACCAGCTTGCCTATCATGACTCCCTGACCGAACTTCCCAACCGAACCTATTTCATGGAGCATCTTGCCTCGGTACTACAGAAAGAACATACCGAAGGCGATATGCTGGCATTGTTGTTCCTCGACCTGGATCGTTTCAAATTAATCAATGACACTCTGGGGCATGATATTGGTGATCAGCTGCTCAGAGCGGCATCCGGACGTATAACTGGCTGTGTGCGTAGTCGGGATCTCGTGGCGCGGCTTGGAGGAGATGAGTTTACCATTATCCTGGAAGGGATTCGCTCCGTTGATGAGGTTGCCGGAATTGCCGACAAGATCTGCAGCGTGTTGTCTGAGCCGTTCGTTTTCGCCAATCGGGAGATGTATATTTCAGCCAGTGTCGGAATAGCTATGAGCCCGGCCAACGGTACCGATGTGCATACCTTGGTAAAACGGGCGGATATGGCAATGTTCTGCGCAAAGGAGGAGGGTGGGAACTATCATTTTTATCGGGCAGGAATGGGTTCAATAGTTACCAAACGGCTGGAGCTTGAGAGTGATTTGCGACGGGCGCTGGAAAACAGCGAGCTGGAGATTTACTATCAGCCCCAGCTGAGCCTGGCGACCGGTCGGTTTGCCGGAATGGAGGCGCTGGTGCGCTGGCGGCATGCGGAAAAAGGCATGATTCCTCCGGTTGAATTCATTCCTCTGGCGGAAGAGACAGGGCTTATCGTTCCGCTGGGTGATTTTGTACTGCGTACAGCCTGCATCCAGGCACAACAGTGGTTGAAACAGGGGCACTCTGCCATGCGGGTTGCAGTCAACCTGTCAGCTATCCAGCTGGAAAGAGACAAACTGATAGCACGTGTGGCGGGGATCCTGGATGAGACAGGGCTCCCCGCTGAGCAGTTGGAGCTGGAAATTACCGAAAACATTATCATGAAGCATGCTGACGGTGTAATCTCTGTGCTGCAGGGGTTGCGGGAGCTGGGCGTTACGCTGGCCATAGATGACTTTGGAACCGGCTACTCATCGCTCAGCTATCTGCGTCATTTCCCTATCAATGTGCTGAAGATTGATCGCTCTTTCGTGCCTGATAGCGGAACTCATCCCAGTGATGTTGCCGTTATCACCAGTATTATTTCGTTAGCGCAAAAACTGAATCTGATAGTTGTTGCCGAGGGAGTGGAGACCAGCGAGCAGCGTGATTTTCTGGTATCCCAGGGTTGTGACCTTGTACAGGGGAATTATATCAGCAAACCGTTGCCGGCGGCTGAGTTTGAACTCCGGATTTTGCGTCACATTGAAACAGAAGACAGCACTATCCAGGCTGCTTCCTGAGCTTGCATGAGTGATTTGCGTCAAAGTGGCGTCTGGGCTATCCTACAGCGCTTGTGTTGGAGAGGTGTCCGAGTGGTTGAAGGAGCACGCCTGGAAAGTGTGTATACGGTAACACCGTATCGAGGGTTCGAATCCCTCCCTCTCCGCCATTTACGCAATTCCACGAAACGCTTCGCTGTAACCCTCGGAAACCGACACGATCCCTATTGGGTTGCCATCTAATCTGTTGATTCTTGGCTAGGAATTGCTTGCAGGCTGGATAATGGCAAGCGTACCTGGAGGCTGAGTTTTCCCAGGCTATTTTTTTGGAAGTTACGCCAGAGATGCCAAACTTCTCCGGCAATGCCTGGGGCTGTTTCTTGCGCAAGCTACGCTTGGCCGACTGTGGCGGGTACTACAGACTTGTGACCGTTCTCCAGTAGGCTGGCAGTACCAAGGCTATGCTGGTTCATCAACAAGTTGAGAATAGCCAGCTCGGGGGCTGAACCCGACTGGAAGCAACTCAATCGATCAGGGGACTTACGGAGTCCATTGGCAGGAATAGTTTTAGCGGTTGGCTGGGAAAGGGGATGAATCCAACCTGCTGATAAAACTGTGCTGCTCGGTCATTCAGCGCATCGACGACCACGGCGTAGACCGCCATCACCTGACTGGCCTGAGCGACGCGTTGCAGGGCGTCGGCGAGCAGGATGGAACCCAGTCCCTTGCCTTGCCGGGATTCGACGACAGCCAACCTTCCTAACAGGACCACCGGCACCGGATACCTGGGCAGTCTCTGTCGGAGCCTCTCTGGCAA
>Ga0256839_1001399_pt1 | contig 29269 bp, 24 predicted proteins | sample 354166metaG_FD_185968 | JGI IMG/M metagenome (GOLD analysis project Ga0256839, IMG submission 185968) | Hydrothermal vent microbial communities from Mid Atlantic Ridge, Atlantic Ocean - 354-166 | ecosystem: Environmental > Aquatic > Marine > Hydrothermal vents | place: Atlantic Ocean: Mid... | reverse complement strand
ATCAAAATCTGATGTGCTATCGAAATTTATATCAAGTAATAAACTCAACGGACTAGTATTCCCATTCAATCGTTAACGATACCGACTGGCGCGGTTTCTAAAGAAAAAGCGGCCGCCATCAATGCTTTGGTGTAATCCGTTTGCGGGTCATCAAATATTTGTGCAGATGCTCCCTGTTCGACCACCTTACCATGGCGCATGACGATAACTTCATTGGCAAGTGCCCGCACAACTTTCAAATCGTGGGAAATAAATAAATAAGAAAGATTGTGCTTTTTCTGCAAGTCCCGCAGTAAATCCACCACCTGCGCCTGCACGCTCATATCCAGTGCTGATGTTGGCTCATCCAGCATAATAAACTTTGGTTCAAGCACCATTGCGCGGGCTATCGCAATTCGTTGTCGCTGGCCACCAGAAAACTCATGCGGATAGCGATGCCGCGCTTCTGCGTCTAATCCAACCTCTTGAAGCGCATTACACACGGTTTCTTCTTTTTGTTCTATGCTCAAATCAGGTCGGTGAATGCCCAACCCTTCGGCAACAATTTCAGCAATCGACATTCTTGGAGAAAGCGAACCAAAGGGATCTTGAAAAACAACCTGCATTTCCCGGCGTAAAGGCCGCATTTGCTTGAATGAATATTCATCAATGCTTTTGCCGACAAAACCGATTTTTCCTTCTGAGGAGATCAATCTTGAAAGAGCCAGCCCAAGTGTGGTTTTTCCTGAGCCGGATTCGCCAACCACGCCCAGCGTTTGCCCTTCTCGCAAAACCAGATCGATACCATCAACGGCTTTGACATGGTCTATTGTCTTTCGCATAAAGCCGGCCTTAATTGGGAACCAGACTTTAATCTGCTCACCCTTCAATACGATGGGTGCCGAATTATCCGTTATTGGCGGGTCGCCCTTTGGTTCTGCTGCCAATAAATGTTTGGTGTATTCGTGTTGAGGGTTTTCAAATATCTCATTTGTCGGACCATGTTCAACAATCTTGCCATTTGTCATTACACAAACCCGGTCGGCAATTTTGCGTACAATACCCAGATCGTGAGTGATAAAGAGCATGGAAAGACCACGCTCACGTTGTAACTTTCCTAAAAGTTCCAATATTTGCGCCTGAACAGTAACATCAAGCGCGGTGGTTGGTTCATCTGCAATCAAAAGCTCAGGTTCATTAGCGAGCGCCATGGCAATCATCACCCGTTGGCGCTGCCCACCTGACAATTGATGTGGATATGCATGAAGCCGTTTCTCAGGATCATGGATACCAACCTGGTTAAGCAGTTCTAATATCCGCGTCCGCGTCTGCTTTTCATCCATAAGCTGATGCAGACGCAGTATTTCACCAATTTGCAATTCAATTGTATGTAGCGGGTTCAGCGATGTCATCGGTTCTTGAAATATCATCGTGACGTCATCACCACGAACCCGACGAAGATCCTTCTCATCACTATCTAATAGGTTTTGCCCCTTGAATAAGATGGAACCTGTGGGGTGAGCAGCCGTCGGATAGGGTAACAGTTTTAACACAGACAAAGCTGATACGGATTTGCCTGAACCGCTTTCACCAACCAAAGCAAGGGTTTCACCCTTATTAATATAAAAGGATATTTTGTCGACCGCAGTTGAAACTATTCCACCCGACGAAAAGGTAACCGAAAGGTCTCTTACATCCAACAAAGGTTCGCCCTTGGCACTCATATCGCCATCATTTGAAGAATCTCTACTCATTATTTGAAATTCTTCCTTGGGTCAAAAGCATCACGGGTCGCTTCACCGATAAATATCAGCAGAGAGAGCATGATTGAAATTACCAAAAAGCCCATCAGCCCCAGCCAGGGAGCCTGTAAATTGTTCTTGCCCTGTTGCAGCAACTCGCCCAACGATGCCGAACCTGGTGGCAGGCCAAAGCCCAAGAAATCAAGCGAGGTCAATGTTGTGATTGAACCACTTAGAATAAATGGCAGGAATGTAAGGGTTGCAACCATCGCATTTGGCAGCAGATGTCTAAACATAATAGTTGGATTAGAAACACCCAATGCCCGGGCGGCATTTACATATTCAAAATTTCGGGCACGAAGAAATTCAGCCCGAACAATGCCAACAAAACTAACCCACGAGAACAGCAGCATAATGCCTAGTAGAATCCAAAATCCCTGTGGTAGTACCGCTGCAATAATCATCAGTAAATACAAAACCGGAATAGACGACCAAATTTCAATGAAACGTTGGAATAAAAGATCTACCCAACCGCCAAAATAGCCTTGAACGGCTCCTGCTGTCACCCCGATGACAGCAGATGCTGCGGTCAAAATAAGCCCAAAAAGTACAGATACTCGAAATCCGTAAATCAGCCGCGCGGCAACATCGCGGGCTTGATCATCGGTGCCAACCCAGTTCCAGTTTCCAAGAACGCAGCGTACATCATCCACACCCTTTTCATATTTTTTACACCGTTCTTCGTTGGTATACATCCATGAGGGTTTCGCTGGGGCGGGCGAAGGAATATCGGCATTTGCGGTTTGATAGGAATAGCGAATTGGAGGCCAAAGCATCCAGCCATTGGCTTCAATTTCATCAGAAATTACCGGGTCGCGATAGTCTGTTACTGCATAGAACCCGCCAAATTTCTCTTCCGGGTAATCAATGAATACAGGTGCCAATATCTCGCCTTTGTATGAGACAAGAATTGGACGATCATTAGCGATAAACTCAGCCAACATTGCGGCAACAAATAAAAACAAAAATATCCACATCGACCAATAACCGCGTCGATTGGCCTTGAACCCTGCCCAGCGGCGCTGGTTTAGTGGTGACAGAGCAAACCGGCCGATTTTTTTTACGGCTTTTTTAACATCATTATTTAGATTGAGTGTCTGATCCATGTTACACATCCCGCCGGTCAAAATCGATGCGCGGATCAATCCAAGTATAAATCAGATCGGAAATCAGTGATACTAAAAGCCCCATCAGCGAGAAAATAAACAAAGTTGCAAAAACCACCGGGTAATCCCGATTGATGATTGAATTAAACCCTAAAAGACCCAATCCATCCAACGAAAAGATTGCTTCAATTAGTAAGGAGCCAGTAAAAAATGCGGATATGAAAGCGCCAGGGAACCCGGCTATAACAATCAACATGGCGTTTCTGAATACATGGCCATAAAGCACCTGTCGATCGCTCAAGCCTTTCGCCCTAGCCGTTACAACATATTGTTTTTTAATTTCATCCAGGAAAGAGTTCTTGGTTAGCAATGTTGTGGTTGCGAATGCCGCTAAGGTCAGAGAAATAAGCGGTAAAGCCATGTGCCAGAAATAATCTACAATCTTACCCAAAATACTCAGATCATCAAAATTATCAGATGTGAGCCCACGTAAAGGGAATATATCCCAAAACGATCCCCCGGCAAAAAGTACAATCAATAAAATTGCGAATAGAAAGCCTGGCACCGCATATCCGATAATAATAATACCGCTGGTCCACACATCAAAGGCCGACCCATCGCTAACAGCTTTTTTTATACCAAGCGGGATCGAAATAGAGTAAGAAATCAAGGTAATCCAAATGCCGAGTGAAATCGAAACCGGCAATTTTTCTTTGATCAATGCTAAAACTGAAATATCGCGGAAATAGCTCTCACCAAAATCAAAGCGGGCATAGTTCCAGATCATTAGCCCAAACCGCTCCCATGCGGGTTTGTCAAACCCAAATTGCTTTTCCAACTTCTTGATAAATTCAGGGTCTAGCCCCTGTGCGCCACGGTATTTTGAAGTATTTTCACCACCGCTGACAGATGAATTTTGCTGCGTAAGATCACCGCCGCCGCCGGAAATCCGATCGGTTGCGGCACCTCCCTGCCCTGTAATTTGGGCGATAACCTGTTCAACAGGACCTCCTGGGGCAAACTGGATAATGGCAAAACTGATTAGCATAATACCGAGGATCGTAGGGATCATCAGCAGCAATCGTCTAAATATATATGCACCCATCTGGTCGCAATCTCTTTCTGCTTAAACCCGACAACTATGCGCAAGAATCAGGCTTTGCCAATGGCTTTAGCCTTTTTCTCATCAAACCACCATATTTGCTCCACCGGAAATCCGTAGTCCGGTTTTGGCTCCTTGAATCCAAACATATCCCAATAAGCAATTCGATGATTGGCCGAATACCAATTCGGGATCCAGTAGTGATAGCTGCGCAAAACCCGATCAAGGGCACGCATGGCAAACACTAAATCTTCGCGCGATTGGGCCATACCCACCGCATCAATCAATTTATCAACGCTTTCCAGTTTAATGCCCGGATAGTTTTTGCTTCCATTCTGATCGGCATATTCCGAAAAAAAGAACTGTTTCATGCTTTCGCCTGTTGGAGTTGCCTGCAAAGAAAAGGCAATCCCGGTAACATCAAAATCAAACTCTTCCAGTCTTGCCTGAAACTGTGCGGGATCAACGAGCCTTATTGATGCATCAATACCAATGGCTTTCAGATTGGTTACGAACCCACTGAGTATGCGTTCAAATGTTGGGGAGCGAATGAGAAATTCCAGTGTAAAAGCCCTGCCATCTTTATCCACTAGCTGGCGGCCCTTGCGCTGCCACCCAGCCTTCTTCAGTAGTTTTGTGGCTTTTCTAAGCGAAGGGCGCATTTTTCCTGAGCCATCAGTAAAGGGTTGCTGTACCGCTTCGCCAAATACTTCGCGTGGTAGTATTGATCGCATTGGGTTGAGCAATGCCAGTTCTCCAGGTGATGGCAGGCCGTTGGCGCGAAAATCCGAGGTTTCAAACAAAGATTGAGACCGCGCATAAGTGCCGTAAAACAATTGTTCATTAGTCCACTCAAAATCAAAGCAAAGCCCAATTGCCTGCCGTGTTTTTATGTCAGCGAATTTATCACGTCTAGAGTTGATTGCCCAACCTTGCAGAGTTGGCCGCAATTCATCAGTAAAATGCCGCTTGATTACCTTTCCTTCATTGAGCGCAGGAAAGTTATATTCCGTTGCCCAAACTTTCGAAGTAAATTCTTCCCGCCAATTGATTTTGCCCTTTTTAAATGCCTCAAAAGCTGCCTGACGCTCACGAAAAAACTCTATTTTTAATCGATCAAAATTGTTGTGCCCGATGGCGAATGGCAGATCCCTGGCCCAATAATCTTCGACCCTCTCATATTCAATAGATATACCGGCGTTAATTTTACCAACCCGGTAGGGGCCGGATGAAAGTGGGGCATCCAACGTGGATTTATCAAACTCACGGGCAGAGTAATAGGCTTTGGAAAAAATCGGGTATAAAACCAAAGTCAAAATTGTACGGTCTGATTGTTTGCCGTTAAATCTAAGCTCCACAGTTGAGGGGTCCAGTACCTCCGCTTTGATCAAGTCCCTTAAATCAAGCGAAAGATCAGGGTGCCCTTTTTCACGCAATATCTCATAAGAAAATGCAACGTCTTCAGCCGTAAGAGGAGAGCCATCATGAAAGCGAGCTTCTTTTCGCAGTTTAAACTGATAGGTGTTTCTATCCTCCGAAATCGTAACAGTTTCAGCAACCAATCCATAAACTGAATCAGGTTCGTCCTGAGTCATGGTCATCAATGCATCAAAGCACAACTCCATACGCGGCGGCGCTTCACCCCTCAAAACAAAAGAGTTTAGCGTATTGAAGGTCTGAGAGTTTTGATTGAAATTCCAGTTTGAAACTGAAAAATTGAACGTTCCGCCTTTTGGTGCCTTTGGATTTATGTAATCAAAATGGCTGTAGTCTTTAGAATATTTCAGGTCCCCAAATGCGGAAAGACCGTGCAATGGTTTATCAGTTTTGTTTCCAGCCAGGGATATTTCAGTCCACATGCTGGTAGCGCCCGCAATGGCAGCTCCGCTGGTAAGTACCAGAAACTTGCGGCGATTAAGTTTGAACCCTTCCAAAGCCATTTTTAACGACCTCTATATTTCTTTGCGAGTTCCGCTTCTTTGTCTGCATCAATCCACCAGGAAAAAGGATCCAATCCAACAAATTTGGGTTGCGGACGAGGGATTCCAAATTTATTCCAATAAGCAACCCACACTTTGGGGTTATGCCATTGAGGAATATAATAATAATTCCAAAGCAACACACGGTCCAGCGCCTTGGTCAAGGCAACCAATTCCTCTCGGTCTTTAGCAAAAATCAGTTGCTCAATAAGCTCATCTATCACAGGGTTTTTAATTCCCGGATAGTTTTGCGAACCCTTGCGATCTGCAGCAATCGAACCCCAATATTGACGCTGCTCATTTCCTGGCGATTGCGATTGCCGCACCCCAAGGGTTGTCATATCAAAATCGGATTCATTCATCCGTCCGATATATTGAGAGACATCAACAATTCGGAGGGTCGCATCAAATCCAAGGCGCTTTAAATTAGTAATGTATGGATTCACTACCCGCTCAGCCGATGCATCACGTGCAAGATATTCAATTTTGAACTGCTTACCAGTTTTCTCGTTAATTAACTTCCCGCCCTGATTTACCCACCCCGCCTGCTTCAGCAATTGGAAAGCAGCTCTTAGATTTTTCCGGGTTGCATTGCGAGAATCAAATTTTGGAAGTTTGAATTCCTCGGTAAAGACTTCATCTGGAATTCTTCCTCTGAATTTCTCCAATATTTCCAGCTCTTTACCGGTCGGCAATCCACTTGCGGCAAGGTTCGTGCCTTCAAAATAACTGTCGGTGCGCACATATTGCCCATAAAACAGATTTTTATTCATGGTTTCAAAATCAAAGGCAAGAGTAAGTGCCTGCCGCACACGTCGATCTTTAAACTTGTCACGTCTGGTGTTGATAACAACGCCCTGCATTGTCTGGCTGGAGTTTGTCTCAAATTCTTCTTTGATTACATCGCCGGCTTTATAAGCTTTGAAATCATAGCCAATCGCCCATTTCTGCGACCGGTTTTCCCGACGATAATCTTCAAACCCGCCTTTGGTGAAAGCTTGCCACATAGCATTTTCGTCCTTGAAATACACATAGCGAAGCAGATCAAAATTAAATCGACCCACACGAGTTGGCATATCCTTCGCCCAATAGTTTTCCACCCGTTGCCAGATGATTTCCTCGCCGCTTTTGAAACTTTCAATTTTGTACGGTCCACTACCCAATGGTGGCTCAAGAGTGGGGCTGGAAATATCGCGCTTTTCTCCTTTGGCGTTTACGCCCTCCCACCAGAGTTTCGGTAAGACAGGCAAATCACCCAGTATTAATGGAAGCTCCCGGTTGTTCTTTTGATCAAACAAAAAAGTTACTTCGCGCTCATTATCAATACGCACGCTGGTCACATTGCGAAAATATTGGGTGTATTGAGGGGAATGTTCTTTGAGTTTCTCAAATGACCATTTTACATCTTCGACAGTAATTGAAGTTCCGTCATGCCATTTGGCAGCCGAGTTAATACGATAGGTTGCGGAAGAATAGTCATCTGGATATTTATAGGCCTCGGCGATCATCGGGTAAGTGGTACTGGATTCATCAACAGATTTATCCATCAAATTATCATATAGAATACCACCTTGATAATTGACTCCGGTCGCTGGAGTTCCTCGAATAACAAACGGATTGAAGGTATCGAACGTACCTCTTGATACGGAATTTAATGTACCGCCCTTGGGCGCATCTGCGTTTACATAATCATACTTTGTGAAGCTGTCCTGATATTTGGATTTGCCAATCAAGGATGAAATTGTAATCCAGCCACTGTCACCGGCCAGAGCCTTAAAAGGTGTTATCAGGATTAATGTCGTAATGATTACGGACAAATAGCGATTCATGGATAATCTCCTGATTGTATAAAATTTGTAGCATAATGTGATTTTGGGCAGCTTGCAGGCAAAATATGAATAATGACGAAAAATTAATCTGAGCCTGATCAATCTGGATTTTACTATTTTCTGCGATTTTTGGGCTTGATACGGCTTTCATACAAAAAAACCGGCCATCTAAAATAGAGGCCGGTTTCGAGTTTCTCAAATTTGTATATTACTCAGCAGGCAAAGCCGCAGGTGTATCAGCAAGAGAACGTAAGAATCCAATTAAAGCTGCACGGTCAGCCGTTTTTTTCAAACCGGCAAAACCCATTGATGTCCCACTAATATAAGCTTTGGGCTTATACAAAAAATGGTTCAGTTCGGCATAGGTCCAAGCTTTACCCTGACCAAATTCTTTTAAGCTGGTTGAGTATGAAAAACCTTCCACGGAGCCAAAGGCACGGTCAACCACACCATAGAGATTTGGCCCGACTTTCTTTTTCCCACCCTTGTCAAAGGTATGGCAAGCCGCGCATTTTTTGGCTACTTTCTGGCCGGCTGCTAAATCGACAGATGCAAGCATTGCTCCGATCGGCTCAATCGTTGGGCCGGTTTTCTCTTTCTTAGCAGCCTGTCCACCATCTGCGCCCTCAACTTCGATGGCAAAGCCTGCTGTTTCCGGTGCATGGCCGGCGAAAATTGCATCCGAAATAAACGACAGGCTTAAAACAACAAAAAGCGTACCAAGAAGTGCACCTGCAATCTTGTTCAGTTGATATGAATCCATGGTTTGACCACTCCAAAAAGATAAAGCGCAGCATCAATTATTAGTACGCTCTATAAGTATTCCAACATTTTGCCGGAAACTATGACTTTTGCACTTATCTTGCAACACCTATAGAAGGCCTTCAATGTGAGACCAATTGACACTTGTGAACAGGCTGAATATGGCGAGACTTCAAAATTCCGATATTATTATTATGATTCCGGCTCGCATGGCATCAACCCGACTGCCAAACAAACCTCTTGCCGATATTGATGGATTCCCAATGATTATACAAGTTTGGAAACGATCAATAGAAGCAAATGTTGGCCGAGTAGTTGTTGCAACCGATTCGGAAGAAGTATTTGATACCGTTCTATCTCATGGGGGCGAGGTGATCATGACTTCTGCGGGTCACCTGTCCGGCTCTGATCGAATTTTTGAAGCACTTCAAATAATTGACCCTGAAAAAAAAGTTAAAGTAATTATAAATGTTCAAGGTGACCTGCCAACCATTGAGCCAGAAACCATTCAAGCCAGCCTTATCCCGCTCAATAACCCTGACGTAGACCTATCAACGCTGGTTGCTGAAATCAAAATTGAAGAAGAGCGTAGTAATCCAAATGTTGTGAAGATGATTGGCTCCCAGACAAGCGCACGAACCTTTAAAGCCCTATACTTTACTCGTTCAACGGCTCCCTATGGTGATGGCCCTCTTTATCATCACATCGGCCTTTATGCATGGCGACGTGAAGCATTGGAAAAATTCGTGGCACTTGAACCTTCAGTTCTGGAACTACGTGAAAAGCTTGAACAACTTCGTGCATTGGAAGCAGGAATGCGCATTGATGCAGTGCTCGTTGACACAGTTCCGTTAGGCGTTGATACTGAAGCTGACCTTGAGCGCGCCCGCACTATTTTAGCAAATAAATCGGAATAATAATGGTAAAAACAACCGGTACAATCGCATTTCAGGGAGAGCCTGGCGCAAACTCTGATACAGCCTGCCGTGACATGTATCCGGACATGGAGCCATTGCCCTGCCCAACGTTCGAGGAGGCGTTTGCTGCGCTTAAGGACCATCGGGCTGATCTAGCAATGATCCCGATTGAAAATTCAATTGCCGGAAGGGTTGCTGATATTCACCACCTGTTGCCTAATTCTGATCTGCACATAATTGGTGAATATTTCTTACCTATTCATTTTCAGCTGATGGCAAAGCCCGGCGTTAGCTTCAAAGATGTTAATACTGTTTACAGTCATGTGCATGCATTGGGTCAATGCCGTAAAATTATTCGCGATAATAGTTGGAAAGCAATTGTCAGTGGTGATACCGCCGGATCAGCAAGAATGGTTAGCGAAATGGATGACACGTCTTGTGCGGCTCTCGCCCCACGGCTAGCCGCATCCCTATATAATCTCGAGATTTTACGTGAGGATGTCGAAGACGAAGAACATAACACAACCCGGTTTGTTATTCTTTCTCGCGAAGCTGAAATTCCGCCTGCCAATAACGGACCAGTTATTACATCTTTTGTTTTTCAGGTACGCAACGTACCGTCTGCTCTTTATAAGGTAATGGGTGGTTTTGCCACCAATGGCATTAACATGACCAAACTGGAATCCTATCAGATCGGCGGGGCATTTACAGCAACGCTATTTTACGCCGATATTGAGGGTCACCCGGATGATCAATCAGTAAAATTTGCATTGGAAGAAATGGATTTTTTCTCGGTGCACAAAACTATACTTGGCGTCTACCCTGCCAGTGACTTTCGGACCAGAAACAAGAACGATATATAATAATGATGCCCAAAGAAGGATTATAGTATGAGCGCATATGTAATTGTTGATACAAAAATTAGTGACCCGGATGCTTATGAGAAATACAAGGCTCTGGCGCGCCCGGTTGCTGAGAAATATGGTGCTATTTATCGGGCTCGCGGCGGTGACATGGAGGTGGTGGAAAATGAGCTTTGGACGCCAACGAGAATCGTCATGCTGGAGTTTCCTGATATGCAAACTGCACATGATTTTGTAAGCTGCGAAGAATACGCCCCGATAAAGGCAATTCGAAACGCAAATGCTGAATGCACTACCATCATTATTGATGGCATGTGAGCAAAACTCGGCAGGTCTATGCTAATATACGTGGCAGAAAATGACTAATGCCTGCTTCAGATAATTAGCGCATGCAATTCTGCTCCATGCGTCTTCAGCCAAGAGCGTGATGATTTTGTATGCGCACAGGTTTGCTCAACCAATGCCCAAAATTGAGGAGAATGGTTCATTTCTCTTAAATGTGCCACTTCATGCGCGGCGAGGTAATCAAGAATGTCTGGCGGTGCCAGTATTATACGCCATGAAAAAGATAAAGTGCCACTGGACGAGCAGGAACCCCAACGGGTTTTGCTATCTCTAATACTGATAGATTTTGCCTTAACCCCGAGACGCGCACCATGCACCTCAACAGCAGCCGCCAAGTCTGATCGCGCCTGGTTTTTCAGAAAGTCCAATACACGGCGCTGCATATGGCGTTCGTCGCCAAAAACTTGAATTTGGAATTGTTCATTCTGCAAAATGGTTTTAACAACCCCTCTGCCTTTTCCCATATGAACAATTTCATGCGGCACCCCACGCAAATTTATAACTTCACCGGCCGTAATGGATTGCACTTTTGGCATTCGTGAAAGCCGGGCAGCCACCCAGTTTTGATGCTTGCGTAAAAAGCTGTCAATTTCTCGAAAAGGCGTACTGGGGGGAACTGAAACCCGCAATTCCTTACCACCAGGTTGAATGCGCAGGGTCAATCGCTGACTGCGTGGATTTTCCGATATAGTCACAGGCACATCTCTCCCGCCCACATCAAGCCATGTGTTGCGAAGAGCTGACTGTTTTTGCTTTGGCTGTTTTCTGTTAAGCAATGAAAATCTCATAATCGCCCAAACTTACATAGTCGCGCCAATTTGCCAGGGAACAAATTCATAATCACCCATGCCTTGTGCTTCTGAAAGAGATTGTTCGCCGGAAGCCACAGCTAGAACACGAGCAAATATTTCTTCTCCTACTTCTGCAATGGTAGCATTGTTCGAGATAACCCGCCCAGCATTAATATCCATATCCTCACTCATTCGATCATACATCGCCGTATTTGTGGCAATTTTTATAGAGGGCGATGGCTTGCAACCAAAGGCAGACCCTCGCCCGGTGGTAAAGCAAACCATATTGCACCCGGATGCGATTTGCCCCGTTACAGAAGCCGGGTCATAACCGGGACTATCCATAAAGACAAAACCTTTGCGATCGATCATTTCACCATAACGGAATACCCCGTTAAGCGCGGTCGTCCCTCCCTTGGCAACTGCACCAAGGGATTTCTCTAATATGGTCGTCAGGCCACCACGTTTATTACCGGGCGATGGATTATTATCCATCGAACCAAAATTACGTTTGGTATAATCCTCCCACCACATAATTCGCTCGACCAGCTTTTGCCCGGTTTCCTCATCAACCGCACGCCGTGTAAGCAGATGCTCCGCACCATATACCTCCGGTGTTTCAGCCAACACAGCCGTTCCGCCGTGACGCACAAGCTTGTCCGCTGCATAACCAAGTGCAGGATTGGCAGTGATGCCGGACCAACCATCGGAACCACCACATTGCAAAGCCAGCATCAATTCAGATGCATGGCAGGTAGAACGCTCAATAGAATTCACTTCATCAAGCATTGATTTAACAATTGATACTCCCGCATCCACGGTTTTGCGCAGGCCGCCGGTCGTTTGAATATTCATTGTTTGAAACAGAGGCCCACGCTCTATGCCATAGGCTTCCAGCAGAAAATCAATCTGGTTAACCTCACAACCCAACCCGACCAGTAAAACACCGGCGACATTGGGATGGCGAGCATAGCCCCAAAGTACGCGCTGCAAGTTGGCAAATCCATCACCATTATCGGCCATACCGCAGCCGGTGCCGTGCACAAACGCCGTCACATCATCAACATTTGGATAGGCCTGCAAGCTTTCGGCGTTGAAGGCCTCGGCAATAAACCGTGCGGCAGTGGCCGAGCAATTAACGCTGGTTAAAACCGCAATTGTGTTGCGAGTTCCCACTTTGCCATTGGCACGACGATAGCCTTTGAAGGTTGCCTGCTGTTCAAGCGGCAGAATTTCTGGGCTTTTTGCATCAATACAAAATTGATAATCGTGGCCCACATCACGGTATTCCAGATTATGACTATGCACATGGCTTCCGGGCAAAATATCTTCCGCCGCGTAGCCGATATTCTGAGCATATTTAATAACACTTTTGCCTTTTTTGATTTCCTGTGTGGAAATCTTGTGACCGGTTGGCACTTCATCGCGCACAGTAATATTGTCAACCAGATTACCGGGGGTTAATTTGCGCCTGGCGACGACCACATTATCAGCTTTATCTAACCTGACTGTTGAATACCCATTTTCAGCCATTGAACACTCCAATCATTAGTTTAACGACTAACTATCTTCCGTAAATTTTTTTAGCGTGAACTTACTGTTGTTGCCATATTTAAGAATCGCCTGAAAAATTGTTACTCAACCTTACATGTTAGATTGATGCGCGTCATCATTGCTCCTGAACGAACACAAATAAATGCAGGGATTGGGATGATCATTGCGAATGCTTGTGCTAATTAACAAGAGCTCCATGATAATCAGCGGCTACGGCGCGCTAATAAATTTCTAAGATAGGCTTCCAAATGACCCACGGTGAAACGAAAGTTCCGGCGACTGCTTTCCCGTCAACAAAATTAAACGGCGCGGTTAAAGTCCCCGGCGATAAATCCATCTCGCATCGCTCTCTCTTACTTGGCGGCGTGGCCAGCGGCGAAACCCGCGTATCTGGCCTGCTTGAATCCGAAGACGTGCTGAACACCGCCAAAGCGATGGCGAACCTCGGAGCAACCATCTCAAAAGACGGCGATGACTGGCTGATCTATGGCACCGGCAATGGCGCATTGTTAGCGCCTAAAGCGCCGCTTGATTTCGGTAATTCAGGCACCGGTGTACGGCTCGCCATGGGCCTGATCGCGCCCTATGATTTTGAAGTTAATTTCATTGGCGATGCATCTTTATCTTCCCGGCCGATGGGCCGAATACTCAACCCGCTGCGCGAAATGGGTTTGCAGGTTTTTCAGCATTCCAGCACCGAGGACCAATTGCCTTTGTCGATCCGGGCCTCCCGCCATATGGCTCCAATCACCTACCGGGTGCCGGTTCCTTCGGCCCAGGTTAAATCTGCGGTTCTTTTGGCCGGGTTGAACATTCCCGGCACAACAACGGTTATCGAGCCGGTAATGACGCGCGACCATACAGAGCGAATGTTGGCCGGATTTGGCGCTGATATTTCAATTGAGAATGATGCAGATGGCGCACGTCATATTTCGATTGTCGGGCAAGGAGAACTGCAAGGACAAAATGTGACTGTACCGGGTGATCCATCATCTGCAAGCTTTGCCGTGGTCGCGGCTTTGATTGTTCCGAATTCGGAGATTTCCATCAAGGATATCTTGCTTAATCCTTCGCGTATTGGGCTTTTCACTTCGCTGATGGAAATGGGGGCAGACCTTAAAATCAGTAATGAACGCGAAAGCGGAGGTGAGCTGATTGGTGATATTACGGTACGGACCAGCAAGCTGAAAGGCATTACGGTTCCTTCCTCCCGCGCCCCATCAATGATTGATGAATATCCGGTTCTTGCGGTCGCAGCGAGTTTTGCCGAGGGTGAAACCATCATGCTGGGCTTGGATGAATTACGGGTGAAAGAGTGCGATCGGTTGACAGTCACCGCCGTTGGCCTTGCGCAAAACGGGGTCGATTGTGAAGAGGGAGAAAACTCGCTCACCGTTCGCGGTGGCGCAGGTGTTAAAGGTGGCGGCACTATCGAAACCCACCTCGATCACCGGATTGCCATGAGCTTTCTCATTATGGGTTTGGCCGCAGAAAACCCTGTATCGGTTGATGATGTCAGCATTATAAATACCAGCTTTCCGGAATTCCTTGGCCTGATGAGTGATCTTGGCACGCGTATTGAGGCATGAGGTGGCATGGAAAAGGGCAGCCTAAAAGCCGCCCTTTATTCAATTCAATGCTGTCATTTTGCCTATGCAGCTTTGTCCTTTGAAGCTGAAGGATCGAACCGGCCATAAAAAGTTTCGCCATTCTTGGCCATTTCATTCATCAGTTTGATGGGTTGGAAATGCGAACCGTATTTCTTCGCCAATTGCTTGGCGCGGGCAACAAAAACATCTGCACCCATGCCATCAATGAAGGACAGCGGCCCGCCGGTGTAAGGCGCGAAACCAAAGCCGATAATCGCTCCCACATCGGCTTCGCGAATGTCGGTTACGACACCTTCCTGAATGGTTCGCGCAGCCTCCATCGCCATGGTGTAAAGGAACCGGTCTTTTAGGTCTTGTACGCTGACGTCGTCGGGGTGCTGCTGTGGATAAAGGTTTTTAAGCTCTGGCCAAAGGTACTTTTTCGCCGGCTTTTCAGGGTACTCATAAAAGCCTTTGCCGTTTTTGCGGCCGCGGCGCCCGTTGGTTTCAACCATCGTATCGACCAATTCCAGATAGCGCGGATCGACAGCTTTTTCGCCGAGGTCTTTCACCGTTTGACGCAGTACTTTTTGCGACAAGTCGATGGCGACTTCATCGTTGAGCGACAGAGGCCCGACCGGCATACCCGCCATTTTTGCAGCATTTTCGATCATCGCTGGTGGAACGCCTTCCATCAACATGTTGTAGCTCTCGTTCATGTAGCGGAATACGCAACGATTGGCGAAGAAACCGCGCGTGTCGTTGACAACAATCGGGGTTTTCTTGATCGCCAAAACATAGTCAATTGCCATGGCAAGAGCTGCATCGCCGGTTTTCTTGCCGAGGATAATTTCCACCAACAACATACGGTCGACAGGTGAAAAGAAGTGAATGCCAATGAAGTTTGTGGCCCGCTTGGAGGCTTTGGCGAGATTGGTGATCGGAATGGTCGATGTGTTGGAAGCGAAGGTCACATCACTTGAGACAACAGCTTCAACTTTTTCGGTCACATCAGCTTTGATGGCGGCGTCTTCAAACACCGCTTCAACGACCAGATCGCAATCTTCCAACGCGTTGTAATCGGTAGTTGCTGTGATCAAACCAAGCAGCGCTTCTTTGTCTTCAGCAGTAGCCCGACGGCGTTTGATCGCCTTGTCCATCAGGTCGGCGGAATAGGATTTGCCTTTCTCGGCATATTCCTGTTCGCGGTCGATCAGCACAACTTCGATGCCAGCCTTGGCGGTGACATAAGTAATGCCTGCGCCCATGAAGCCTGCGCCGATGACGCCGACTTTTTTGATTTTGTTAGCAGGAATATCCGATGGACGACGCGCGCCTTTGTTCAGTTCCTGCATAGAAATAAACAGCGTGCGAACCATTGAGGCTGCTTCGGTTGTCTGCAGCACATTGGCGAAATAGCGCGACTCGACCTTAAGCGCTGTATCAAACGGTAGCAACAGGCCTTCATATACGCACTTCATGATGGCGCGCGCGCCGGGGTAATTGTCGTAGGTTTCCTTGCGATAGAGCGCATTGGCCGGTGGAAAAAGATTGAACCCGGCAGGTGAGTAAACCTTGCCACCCGGCAGGCGATAGCCTTTTTTGTCCCAAGGTTGCTTGGCCTCCAAACCGTTGCGGATCAGTTCTTTCGATTTCTCAACAACTTCATCGGCTGCAACAACTTCGGTCAACAGGCCAAGCGATTTGGCTTTTTTGGCCGGATGGGCTTTGCCTTGCAACAGCATTTGAAGCGCGTCTTGAGTATTAGTCAACCGCGGCACACGCTGGGTTCCGCCGCCGCCGGGCAAAAGGCCAACTTTTACTTCCGGCAGGCCAACACGCAGTTTTGGGTCGTCACTGGCAACCCTTGCATGGCATGCGAGTGCAATTTCAAAACAGCCGCCCATGGCAAGGCCGTTTAGGGCCGCAACCCAGGGCTTGTCACCTGTTTCAAGGCGGCGCAGCATCAGGTTCAACCGGTAAGCGTTATCAAATAGCGTTTGCGTTGCTGCTTCTTTGTCAACGCCCTGCTTCGATTGAAAGTCTGCAAGCATATCCTGCAACATGGTCAGGTCTGCACCGGCACCAAAGGCTTTTTTGCCAGAGGTTATTACCGCGCCTTTGATGGCGTCAGTTGCGGCGACTTCGTTGATCACCGCATCCAGTTCATCCATAACCGATTGATCGATCACATTCATGGATTTACCGGGCATATCCCAGGTTATGAGCGCAATGCCATCACTGTCGGTTTCAATAGAAAAGTTTTTATAGGTCATGATCATTAGACCCTTTCGATAATAGTTGCTGTGCCCATTCCGGCACCAATGCAAAGGGTTACCAATGCAGTGTTGAGGTCGCGGCGTTCAAGCTCATCGAGCACTGTGCCCAAAATCATCGCGCCGGTTGCGCCGAGCGGATGGCCCATGGCAATCGCCCCGCCATTGACGTTCATTTTATCGTGCGAAATATCAAAGTGCTGCATATAGCGCAGAACCACGGAAGCAAATGCTTCGTTCAGTTCAAACAGATCAATATCTTCGATCTTCATTTTCGACCGCTTAAGCAACTTTTCAGTCACATCGACTGGGCCGGTAAGCATCAATGCCGGGTCAGAACCGATATTGGCAAATGCGCGAATTTTAGCACGGGGTGTCAGCCCAAGAGATTTGCCGCCGCGTTTAGAGCCCATCAATACAGCACTTGCGCCATCTACAATGCCGGATGAGTTGCCCGCATGGTGCACGTGATTAACGGCTTCCACATCAGGGTGGGCCTGAATGGCTACATAGTCGAAGCCACCCATTTCGCCCATCATGACAAATGATGCATTGAGTGAAGCAAGCGACTGCATGTCTGTACCGGGGCGCATGTGCTCATCGCGGTCAAGAATGGTCAATCCGTTGATGTCTTTCACAGCAACCACAGATTTATCGAACAATCCGTCTTCCCATGATTTTGCTGAGCGCTTCTGGCTTTCAACCGCATAGGCATCCACATCATCGCGTGAAAAACCATATTTGGTCGCGATCAAGTCAGCCGATACACCTTGCGGCATAAAGTAAGAAGGTACTGCAACACTTGGGTCCATCGGCCATGCACCACCGGATGCACCAAGCCCGACGCGGCTCATTGATTCAACGCCACCTGCAATGACAATGTCATCGGCACCAGACATAATTTTTCCGGTCGCCATGTTAATTGCATCCAGACCAGAGGCGCAGAAGCGGTTGATCTGCATGCCCGGAACGTTGTTGTCGTACCCGGCTTCAAATACTGCTGCACGGGCAATATCACTACCTGCTTCACCGACCGGATCCACACAGCCTAAAATTACGTCATCGACAGTGCTGGTATCAATGCCATTGCGGTCGCGCAAGGCGCTCAAAGTGTGAGCGGCCAAGCGAACGGCCGGCACTTCATGCAGCGAACCGTCCTTTTTGCCACGCCCACGCGGGGTGCGCATGTGGTCGTAAATAAATGCTTCAGGCATTTTCTTCTCCTATCAGTCCCTCTTGGGACATTTCATTATTAATTTAGTTCGTTGGTAGAATGAATGATATTTTCTTAGAATAAACCCTCAATGTGCTCATTGGGGTTTTCCTGTCTTCGTAGTTGCTGAAAACGGCATAATGCGGGCGCTTGTTGTTGATCGCGCAGCCAAGCGGCCTTGCAGATCAAACAATTTGCTTTCCATGAATATCACCGATTTCCCGGCCCGTGTCACATGCGCTTCAACAGTGATATGCCCCATTGGAACCGGGCGCATGAAATGCGTATGCAAATCAATCGAGGCCATGCCGACTTTCATGCCCAGATGCACAAAGGCGGTGAATCCCATTGTGTCATCCATCATCGCGGCAAGAAAGCCGCCCTGAATGACGCCGTTGAAATTGAGCAATTCCGGTTTGGGATCAAATGAAACCTTCACATAACCTTTTTCAGCATCCATTTCCACAAGGTCCATTCCCAAGAACTTGGCGCTGGGTGGGGCCATTTCTGGCGAAAAAGACATATTATTCATGATTTAAAGGCTCCGCGCGATCAACAGTTTCATAATTTCGTTTGTGCCGCCATAAATACGCTGCACCCGTGCATCGCGAAACATTCGGGCAATCGGATATTCATTCATATAACCATAGCCGCCGTGCAATTGCAGGCATTCGTCCATCACCTTGCATTGAAGATCGGTGAGATAAAGTTTGGCCATCGAGGCCATTGTCTGGTCAAGCTTTTTCTCAAGGTGCTGGGCCACACAATTATCTACAAAGATACGGGCAATCGTCGCTTCGGTCTTGAGTTCCGCCAGCTTGAATTGCGTGTTCTGAAAATCCATGATCGACTTGCCAAATGCCTTGCGCTCTTTGACGTAATCAACTGTTAGCGCCAGCGCCCGTTCGATGGCGCAAATTGCCTGATTGGCAATCAACAATCGTTCCTGCGGTAATTCTTGCATCAGTTGGAAAAATCCAAGCCCTTCTTCTGCGCCCAGCATATTTGAAGTTGGAATGCGCACATCGTCAAAAAATAATTCCGATGTGTCATTGGCTTTCAAACCGACCTTATCGAGATTTCGTCCACGACGAAATCCTTCCAGTTTATCCGTTTCAAGCACCACCAGCGAGATGCCTTTGGCACCCTTGGATGGGTCGGTTTTGACTACAACTATAATCAAATTTGCGTGCTGGCCGTTGGTAATGAAAGTCTTTGAACCGTTGATCAGATAATGGTTGCCGTCTTTTACGGCGCTTGTTCGAATGCCTTGAAGGTCCGATCCGGCACCGGGCTCTGTCATGGCAATCGCGCCGATCAGTTCGCCCGATGCCATGCGGGGCAGCCATTTTTGCTTTTGCTCCTCTGAGCCATGATGCAAAATATAGGGCGCAACGATTGAATTATGCAGCGCCAGCCCAAAACCGTCGATACCCACATGGCCAATCGCCTCGGTAATCACCGCCTCATGGGCATAAGTTCCACCAGCCCCGCCATATTCTTCCGGCATTGAGGCGCAAAGCAAACCCGCTTCACCAGATTTTTCCCAGGCGCTGCGATCAACAATCTCTTGCTTTTCCCAACCATCATAATGCGGCAATAACTCACTGGAAAAAAACCGATTGGCCATCTCCTCCAATTGAGCAACGTCGCCGTTGCGCCAATCAGGAGTAGGTGCTTGCAATATTTCTGAGGGAAGTGTCATCGTTGGATAATTACCTTAAAATGCGTCGGCCTCAAGTTCCATCATGGTATCGCAACCGGTGGATATCCGTGCCAAATGGGCAGAGGTTTCCGGCATAACACGTTCCATAAAATATTTGCCGGTCACAAGTTTTTTCGCCATGAATTCCTTTTCATCGTCCTTGTCATTTTCAAGGGCGGCCTTCGCCATTAGGCCCCACATATAACCCATGGCAACAAGGCCAAACAGGTGCATATAATCAGTTGATGCAGCACCGGCGTTATCGGGTTTCTGCATGGCATTTTGCATCAACCACATGGAAGCAGATTGCAAATCTGTCAGGCCTTTCGACAATGGCTTGGTATAAGGAGCCATTGCTTCGTCTTCTTTATTGGCAGAAATAAAGCTACCAACTTCCTTAAAGAATGCTTGAACGGCCCGACCGCCATTGGCACCCAATTTACGGCCAACCAGATCAAGCGCTTGTATGCCGTTGGTTCCTTCGTAAATCATTGCAATGCGAGCATCGCGGACAAATTGCTCCATGCCCCATTCAGCGATATAGCCATGACCGCCATAAACCTGCTGTGCCATTACGGTGTTTTCAAAGCCCTTATCGGTGACAACACCTTTAATTACCGGCGTCAGCAGTTCCATGAAATCTTCAGCAGCTTCACGGTCTTTTTCATTATCAGAGCGACGGTTGATGTCACCTTTGAGCGCCGTCCATAAGATCAAGGCACGTGAGGCTTCGTTGATGGAACGAATGGTCATCAAAATACGCCGAATATCCGGGTGCACGATAATTGGGTCGGCTTTTTTATCCGGCGCTTTAACGCCTGAGATAGAGCGACCTTGCAGACGCTCCTTGGCATAAGTTACGGCATTTTGATAAGCGACTTCTGACACAGCCAGCCCCTGCATACCAACACCAAGGCGCGCTTCATTCATCATAGTGAACATGGCGCGAAGCCCTTTGTTTTCAACCCCAACCAACCAACCTGTTGCATCATCAAAGTTCAAAACGCAGGTTGAATTGCCGTGCAGGCCCATTTTTTCTTCAATTGAACCACAAGTCACGCCATTTTTGTCGCCTGAACTGCCGTCCTCATTGATCACATTTCTTGGAACAACAAATAATGAGATACCTTTTGTACCTTCTGGCGCACCTTCAATTCTGGCAATGACAAGGTGAATGATATTCTCGGTCAAATCATGCTCACCAGCTGAAATAAATATTTTCTGGCCGGACAATTTGTAAGACCCATCTGCCTGCGGAACCGCCTTGGTGCGCAGCATACCCAAATCGGTACCACAGTGAGGCTCGGTCAGGTTCATGGTGCCAGTCCATTTGCCGGAAATCATATTGGGCAGATATTTTTCTTTTTGCTCTTGGGAAGCGTGCGCTAACAACGCAGCTGAAGCGCCCGCGGTTAGTCCAGGATACATGCCAAAAGACATATTGGCTCCGGTCATGAATTCGCTGACAGCCGTTGCCAAAGTTGCCGGCAAGTCCTGCCCACCAAATTCTGAACTAAAGGGAAGTGTTCCCCAACCTGCCTCTGTATAAGCGTCATAAGCTTCTTTAAAGCCTGTTGGCGTTTTTACCGAGCCATCATCACTGCGGGTACAGCCTTCGCTATCCCCAACCCGATTGAGTGGCTGCAAAATCTCTTCCGAAAACTTTGCAGCCTCCCCAAGAATTGCTTTAATCATATCAGGCGTAGCATCGGCAAAGCCTGGAAGGTTATTGTAGCGTTCAATTTCTAAAACATCATTGAGCACAAACAGGGTATCAATGGTAGGGGCATGGTAGGTTGGCATTTACTGTCTCCACAGTCGGGAAATTAATTTCTGCCCTTACCTTATCAAACTTTGACGTTTCCGTAAACGTCAAAGTTTGATAATCATGAAATTATGCAGACCGGAACTAGAAACAGCACCGCATTAAGTAATTTACTTTTAATTTCAATTGGTTGCGACTTCAAAAACTTCAAATCAATATACATAATCGACAGAAACAGTCAGTTGTCATCGGCAAACATCCGTAATAATAGAATACCTATCGATCTCTGATCAAAGACTCATATATTTTGATTGTTTCTGAACACATGCGCTGTGTGGAAAATTTCTCGACAACATGGGCTCTTGCATTTTGTATTATTCGCTGCCGAGCCGCCGCTTCAATTTGCAAGACTTCCACAATTGCATCTTGCATGGCTGGAGCATCATTCGCAGGTATTTTCCAACCCGTTCGTTGCGACTCTTCTATAACCGGCGGCGACAATACTGTTTCCCCTGCCCCGCCAAGATCAGACACAACGACAAGTGACCCAAGGGCCTGTGCTTCCACGGCAACACGGCCGAATGTTTCAGGCTGGTGGGATGAAACTACCGTTACCAGACTGATTGAAAATGCGGCAGCTGGATCTTCACAATGCCCAGGAAACCGAACATTTTGAGAAACCCCCAGCTCAGCGCACCGCTTCTCAAGCTCCTGCCGGTAGCCCGAATGACCCTGATCATCACCTGCAAACACAATAACAGCATCCGGATTGGAACCCAAGATTGCAGGAATTGTTTCAATTAAGGTTCTTTGGCCTTTGAGTTCCGTAATTCGAGCTAAACTCAGTATGATTGGCTGATCTTCATCAACGCTCCAAATATCCCACAAAGCCTGTTTCCGCGCTCGACTAATTGCCGCTTTATCAAATTCATTAAAATCCGTTCCGCGATAAACAGTTTGAATATTCAAATCTCTGTTTGGGTATCTCGAGCGGATAAGCTTTGAAGTCCAATTTGAGTTGGCAATTGTAATACTGGAGCGAACCATAACTGAATTATACAGGGCTTTTATTTTGGAGCTTTGTTTGTAGGCGCCATGGTAGGTGGTAACAAATGGAATACCGCATATTCTGGAGGCCAACAATGCCGACCACGCAGGTGCGCGCGAACGTGCATGAATTATAGAAATATTTTTCTGGCGAATTATTGAAACCAACCGCCATGCATTGAATAATATTTTAAATGGGTTTTTGCTGGCAGCGGACATCATGATATGGGTAGAACCTTGCTTCTCAATGCTTTCGACCAACCGCCCCCCTTCTGAAACAACAATCGAAGCCCATTGATTTTCAACAATCGCACGCGCAATATCCAGAGTAGTTTTTTCTGCGCCACCGGAACCAAGTCTCGGAATAATTTGCAATATGGATGTCATTGTATCCAAATCAGACATGTGTGAGCTAATAATTCCTGGTTTTACATAATTGGGCGGCGCACGTTTTTCATACCCTAGAAAGGTAAAGGCATAAATTGGCAATTGAAACAAGACATAGTCTAAAAGTCGGCAATGGGAAACACACTCGTGAAATAGCTGTTAGAAAAATTGACGGGGGAACGCCTGGATTGATCTGGCTTGGTGGATATCGCTCGGACATGACCGGCACGAAAGCACAAGTTATCGTGGATTGGTCTCAGAAACGCGGCCTTTCTGCCGTTCGATTTGACTATTCTGGTCATGGTGAATCCGGTGGAGAATTTCGTGAGGGTACAGTTTCTCGCTGGCTGGAGGAAGCTCTTGCGGTTTTTCAAGAATATACCGAAGGGCCGCAAATTCTGGTGGGCTCCTCTTTGGGCGCCTGGATCGCACTCAGATTGGCGCAAGAGTTGCCAAAAAAAGGGACATCCGAAAGGCTTGCAGGAATGCTACTGATCGCACCGGCCCCAGACTTTACCTCCGAACTTATGGAGCCATATTTTTCCGGTGCCCAATTGAAGGAGTTGGAATCCCAAGGCTATATCAGCGAAACCACTGAGTATTCCGACGAGCCCAATATTATTACGAAAAACCTCATTGAAGATGGCAGAAATAATCTGGTTTTGAACGGGATTATTAACACAGGGTGTCCAGTTGCAATTTTGCAAGGCATGAGAGATCCAGACGTTCCCTATAAACATGCCATGAAGCTAATCGACCATTTGCCATCTGAAAACGTAACCATGACCTTAATTAAAGATGGAGATCACCGTCTTTCGCGAGATCAGGACCTTGAGATTATGAAACATATATTGGAGCAATTACTGGAAAACCGGTGATTTTATTTGGAGCAAGAGTTGAAAATTATTCAACCTTCGAGGAACTCACTAAATGCGTAGTTTTTTCCCATTCAAATGGTCGTCGAATTAGATGCCATACTGCCCTCCACGCCGCAATCGATATCAGCAACCAGTAAAGCGGAACACCAATCAGTTTTGGCCGCAAGGATTTATGGCCACAAACAGGGAGTGTTCGCCAAGCCAGCACTGAAAATGCGAGATACCCAAATAGAATGTTGGAGATATCGACGGCGGCCAAAACATAGTAAAAAACTTCTACATTTTGCGCTGAGCTGATGTGCACAATCGTCGCAGCCAGTGAAACCAAGAAAAAGGGATGTGATAGGGCGGAGACAATCATACCCGTGATAACCGCGTGGAAAATAAATGTATTGTACCAACCTAGGTCCCTGCAAAGTTTTATAGGGTGGCGCATATGGACCAGCCAAGTCTGAAGCCAGCCCTTGAACCACCTGGTTCTTTGCCTGATCCAAGAACTTAAATGCGCGGGCGCTTCCTCGTAGGTCGGGTATTGGAGGGTTCCAGTCAAAAAACCCATACGTGATAATCTTATGCCTAAATCAGCATCTTCAGTGACATTGTAAGGATCCCAGGCCCCTATTTTTTCCAATATGGACCGACGAAAATGATTGGAAGTTCCACCAAGGGGAATTGGCGTTTTCCATTTTGCCAATGTTGGTAACAGACCACGAAACAATGCCGAATATTCGATCGCGAATAAAGACGGCAACCAACCGTGATGCGCGTTATGGATGACAAGTGGGGCCTGCAAACAGGCCAATTTACCACCATCATCACAAAACCTCGAATAGGCTTCACGGAGTTGCCCTGGATGGGGCCTGTCTTCTGCATCATAAAGAACAAGATATCGTCCCGTGCACAGCGGAAACGCAAAATTTAACGCCTTGGGCTTGGTTCGAGGAAGGGTTGGTGGAACGATCACCAATTCAAATGGAAGTCCGTGAATTGCAGCCTTTACTGCATTGATACTCGCGTAATCATCACCTTCACAAATTAATTTTATTTCCAACTTGGATCGCGGCCAGTCAAGATTTGACAGTGAATTTATCAAATCTTTGATTTGATTTTCTTCTTGATACAATGCGACAAGAACCGAATATACAGGAAGTTCTTTATCGTCAGCTCTTTGTTGAGGAATCGTATGAATGGAACAATAATCAAAAGCAGCCGCCATTCTAACCCATATACATAAAAGATAGAAAATTGATGCAACCATATGAAGCGCAATTACAAGGGCTTTGCTAAAAAATGCGGCTCCAATTACCAAGGCGAGAATTATAAAAATGAGTACTGCAGATTGCAATCCAGTAATTGTGGTTTTAGCTGAGTAGGTCGGAAATTTTTGAAGTAACGAAAATACTGCGGAACGGACAAGAGGGCGCTGCCGTCTTGCAATGAACATACGTCTACTATTGGTAAATGTCGTAATTACCGTCCTTTTCTTAAGGGCCGGGTACTTTTCCAGGAACCTTCTCAGTTCGATCAAAATTCGTCGATTTGGCGATGTGTAAACGAAGGAAGATTGGTCGGCACCACGAATGAGGATCAGTTTCGCGTTGTCAATTTTATTGGATGCGTTAGCTAATTCGCCCAAGCACGCATTGATATCCAATTCAGTATTGTCAAAAGGCAATTTCAGATAGTGAGCCATGCACCTAAAATAGTCTACTTCCGAGATCATACTGTCAGCTATCATAATCTCGGCTGCGGATTTTTCACCTGTTTCGGACTTCACCGAGGCTTCTTTAAGCGTTCGGTAGCTTATTCCATATTGATGCAGGAATGCTATATCCTCGGGTAACAAGCGCTCAGTAATTCGATGCCCTATTCTCTTCCATACCTCAGGGTCGGATTTGGTATACAATGGTCGCGTGCAGGAACTATCCTGCGCGCCATCGGGATATGGATCGCCGCTGGTCACTAGAGTTATCTCTACAGTTCAAAAATATCGAGGAAAATCCAGCTGACCCCGGTGCCTCAAGGGGTCAGCTGGAAGTTGTTTAAGCAGCGGCGCCAATGACGCGAGGCTCCTGATGATTGATTAAATCACCTTCTAGGCCCCATCTCAGCTTAAACTGTTCAAGGTCATACTCATCAACCTTGAACATTCCGGCGTAGGTTTTCACACCACCTATATCAACCGGCCCACCAACCAGCGTCTCATCGCAGCCAGCACGGGAAATAATTCGTCTCAGAAAATGGTCATAGACGGTGACAATATTCGACAGGCCCGCAAGCACGCCAACTTCTCCCATCGCGGCAATTATTTCGGCTGTTGCCGTATTCAGATTAGACAATGACCGATTTCCATCACGATCACGCAAACTCACGCAAAATCGGCTACTTTCCCAAATAACAGGTGATTCAATAATTTCACCGGCGGGCAAAAGGCAATGAAAAATGTCGCGTAACATATTGGGGCCGGTTGTCGGCAATAGTCTCAGTGCACCCCTTACATATCCGGCATCATCCAACGAAAGGAGATAAAGAGGGTCATAATCGTCAAATTTATCGATTTCCCAATCGCCTTTAATCTCAACGTCCCATTTTAAGCGTTCATGAAAAACTTCTTTTCGAAGCACATGCATTTGATCAATAAGCTCGGGATAACGAGATCTTTCATTTCCATTTATTTTAACAATCATAATAATATCCTCCGTAATTTAGGATATTATCTGTGCATATTTAATTGAGAATTTGTACCTGTCATAAGTAACAGGTTGACTAATTAGAGCACGGGAAGAATTAGCCCAAGAGCAGAAGCACGAGCGACCGCATGAGATCTGGTAACGGTATCCAGTTTCAATTTTGCATTGTTTACATGGAAGTTTACAGAGCGCTTTGATAAACCGAGAATAATAGCAGTTTCCTCAGAGGTTTTTCCCAATGCGGTCCATTGCAAAGATTCTATCTCTCTGGCTGTTAAATCTTCCCCAATATATTTCTCTTCAATAGAAGGATTGCATTTTGGAGAAAATCTTTCATGTAGCAGATAGGCAATATTTACCAGCTCGCTGCGATAACGGCGCGAATATTTTTCCCATTTCTGATCATTGAGGCTAATTGTCATGGATACAAGTGCCCGGGCACCAAATCGATCTCTGATTGGAATGCTAAAACCATTCTCCCCCAACCCAAAATCGCTCGCTACATTCAAAAATGCCAACTGTGCGGGGTCGTACAGCTCTACATTTCTCCATTCAAAAGGTACGATTTCGCGCAAACCGTAAATTACAGCTGGATCATGATTTTCTGCATCAGTACGAAGATAAAATTCCTGCCATTCAGACGAATATGTAACCTTGTAAATCGGGTCCCGACTTTCCAGTGAGAAAGGATCTGTCGTAATGTAGGCCAGGTTCTCAAGTCCATAACAAGATAAAATCGAATCAAGTAGATATTGATCGGAATTTGCCTTGTTAGGCGGCGTATTACCACTTTGAGAAATATTTTGTAACTCATCTAATAAATGATGTAATAATCTATTTACTGAATTGTCCATTTTCGTCCCTCAAACAAAAAATGAACCTAACACCAACAAACAATATCACGCAAGTAACAAAACCAGTACAAACGCCTTACAAAACGACTTCACAACATTTACAAATAATAATGAGGCTTTAAATTATGACTACATTGGAAAATTCTCATATTATGAGAACAACCGCTGTAAATTTACTCAATAATACCCTTGCCTATGCCGTGATGTTTCTCATTTTAGTCACTAAATTGGCATTTTCGGAAGAAATTACCATCCCTAATAAATGGGACCCAAATGAGCGTTTTATTAAGCCAGCCACAACAAAATCAGCAAATATCAATTTCATAACAACAACAGATTTCCCGCCTTTCAGTTTCATTGGAGGCGAGAAACAGATTACCGGTTTTCACGTAGACTTAGCCCGTGCCATTTGTGCTGAATTGGGAAGATTGAGCGCGTGCCAAATTCAAGCACTTCCATGGCAGGAACATGAAGCTGCCATGAAACAAGATAAGAACTCTGTGCTGATTTCCGGACTGGCAATTGATCAAGCAACGAGAAAGAAATATCTATTTACTAGGAGCTATCTTACCTTACCCGCCCGATTTATTGGCCGAAAAACCAACATAATCAGGGAGCCGCTATTTCGAAGCCTACGCGGCAAAACTATTGGAGTTGTTGAAGGCACTTCGCATGAGGCATTTCTTGTTTCAAATTTCAAGAAATCGAAACTGCGAATATTTGCAGACCAAAAATTAGCATACTCTGCATTGATCAATAAAGAGGTAGAGGCCTTGCTGTCAAATGCGTTACAGAGCTCGTTTTGGTTACACTCTAAGCAATCAAATAATTGCTGCAAATTTGTTGGTGGGGCTTATTTGTCAAATAATTACTTTGGCCACGGATTAGCGATCGCGGTAAATCCCGAAAATAATGAGCTCGTAAATACGTTGAATTTCGCGCTTAAAGCAATCAATGACAAAGGTATTTTATCAGAACTATACTTGCGGTATTTTCCTGTAAGCTTGTTCTAGGGTCTGAACCCTAGATATTTATACGGATTGGTGACGCGCGCGCGCACCTCGTTCAAGTGCGGCGGTCACAAGCTTGTCCAGTGCAAGCTTATTACGAAGCAACTGCAAGAACCTTAATTCTTCCTGCTCAACGTGTAAATCAGCGGCCGCAACTTCAACCGCCAAAGCATAAGCTGTCTCGTATAGATTCTCCGGCAGTTCTGCCGCAATGTTAAGGATGGTGCTCAAATTTTCCTCATCCTGTAAAATTTCACCGCAAGTCTTGGAGACTTCCGTTAACCGGTTCTCATCAAACTTAGCAAATACAGGCAGCGATTTAATGATATCACCAATACGGGATAATTCCAGATTGCTCATTTTTCGATCAACCATAGACATGGTGACCATGATATAGATGAGTGAATCGTGAATCGGTATGGCGGACATGTAAATTACCTCTTGTATTGTTTTATCAGATTTGGAAAGTAAGGCCTTCGTAAGGATTGTACAACATATCCTCTAAAAACTATGAATTTTTTCAAAATTACACAAAATTGGTGAAACAATAACCGCTTAATTCCACGAATATTAATTGGATAATCCAAATGAATGCAAATGAGCTTCCCGATCAGGTAAAAAACTTAGTTGCTCTGGCAGAAAATGCCAAGGCATGGCCTTTTGAAGAGGCCCGCAAAGTCGTTGCGCGTTATAAGAATTCTGGATTTCCAGAGGAAGTATTATTCCAAACCGGTTACGGACCTTCGGGCTTACCCCATATCGGTACATTTGGAGAGGTATCCAGAACCTCAATGGTAATGCATGCTTTTCAGGTTCTCACAGAGAA
>Ga0256839_1001397_pt1 | contig 29301 bp, 32 predicted proteins | sample 354166metaG_FD_185968 | JGI IMG/M metagenome (GOLD analysis project Ga0256839, IMG submission 185968) | Hydrothermal vent microbial communities from Mid Atlantic Ridge, Atlantic Ocean - 354-166 | ecosystem: Environmental > Aquatic > Marine > Hydrothermal vents | place: Atlantic Ocean: Mid... | reverse complement strand
GACCACTTGATCGACAGCTCCACCCAAGACATCCGCGAAATCGTCAAATCCTTGGGCGGAGCCGACGTGGTTTACGACCCAATCGGGGGCGACCAGTTCAAAGCCGCCCTGCGCGCCTGCAACCCCGAAGCCCGCATCATCCCGCTAGGATTCGCCAGTGGCGAAGTTCCCCAGATCCCTGCCAATATTCTGCTGGTGAAAAACATCACGGTCATCGGGCTGTACTGGGGCGGCTACGCAAAATTCAAACCCTCGGTTCTGACCGATAGTTTTGCACAATTGTTTGCATGGTACTCGGAAGGCAAATTGCACCCGCACGTCAGTCACGTCCTGCCCTTGGAACAAGCGAACGAGGCGTTGCAATTGTTAATAGATCGTAAAGCCACGGGGAAGGTTGTGGTGCAGGTCAGCTAAAAGGTTAACGCAAAACGTACATACGTGTTGTGTACGCATTGTGTACGTGTTGTGTACGCGAAAAACACGCGAAATCGGGCAAAGGTTAACGCTATTCCGCCGCCCGCAGCGCTTCCGCGCCATAGGCCTGACGAACCAGATTTGCCAACCGCTGGGCAAGGTCTGCCTGCGGGCCGGAATTGACGTACATATTAATATTGAAAAGCGGCAAATCGGGCAACGCCCCGTTGTGCGATATAACCTCCAGATGGTGATCAACCGTCCCCTCCAACGCTGCATGAATGGCTAAATCGGCGGAAACCGAGGCTTCCACAGTGCGGACCGAATCCGATTCCACGGCCATTTCCCAACTGATTCCAGCCTCGTCTAACGCGCGCTGAGCGCAACTTCGAAACCCGCAGGTATGCTCAAACGCCAAGCGGGCAGGGCGGTCTTTCCAGCGTGAACCACCGGGCGATCCAACCCACAACATTTGCGCCCGTTGCAAGGTCTCGCCACCGGTATCCATTGCGGATTCTGTGGTCAGGATCATATCCAGCTCGCCGCGCCCTAACTGGCGTTTCAAGCGGCTGGTATAAGATGATATAAGGTTCACCTTGATGCGTGGGTATTCCATCGCAAACCTTTGTAATACCGAAGGAATATAGGGATATATAATATCCGATGGCACGCCCAAAGTGATCTCCCCCTCATACGCCTGATTGGTCATGCGCGCCCATGCTTCGTCGTTCAAGGCCAAAATCCGGCGGCCATATCCCAGCATCTGTTCGCCGTGGCCGGTTAAAGCAACACCGCGCCCAGCACGCTCCAAAAGCCGCTGGCCAATGGCCTCTTCCAGCCGCTTTACCTGCATCGAAACCGCCGATTGCGTCAGGTGCAATTGCCCTGCCGCGCGGGTAACACCCCCCGTTTCGGCAACGGTTACAAAGGCACGAAGGGCGGTCATATCCAGATTTCTTGGCATATCAATATCCGTGATGTGTTACATAAAAAACATTCGTTACTATTATAGATCATACTGTGAGATATAAATCAACATTCCTGATAGGAACTAACGAACTCATAACGAAACCCACAGAAAACCCGATGGAGGGCATCATGCACACCGCAACTTTTAAAGCACACACACAGACACGTAATATTTCAGCAACCGCTGCCCTGAATTGGGTCGTCGAGAGCGTCCGAATCGCAAGCCAACGCCGCTCGCTGGCCGCCCTAAGCCTAAGCGCACTGGACGACATCGGCCTATCCGAAGCCCAAGCCATGCGTGAAGCAGGCAAGCCATTCTGGGCCTGATAACAGTCTGATAATTAACAGTTAAATTAACGTCCGCCTTTGAAGTAAAGGTGGGCGTTTATAGTATCCGGTCCAGAAACTTATCCATACTATTCCAGACCTGCGCCTGAATTTCCGGCGTTTCCATCCAGACTTCATGCTTGCCGTCTTGGATGATTTCCAACCGATCGTTCGGAAGCGTTTTGGCCCGCGATTTGATCGCCTCGCCATCAACAACGACCTCTTGCGTCCCTAAAAACGTCAACGTCGGAATGTTGGGTGCTGCGGAATCCATCAGCAAACCCATTTCCTTAATCGCCTTAACCGCCCAATGAATAGTCGGCCCGCCAAGCCCCAAATCCGGTTGCGCAGCCAGATGCGATTGGAACATCGCGTAATAGTCAGCATCGTTAGTTAACTCGTTGCCTTCAAACGGGTTTTCCACGACGTAGTAGGTGGGTTTGGTGTCCGGAACCAAGGACTTATGTACACCAAACGGTCTGCCGATAACGTTTACGACACTAAGCAAAACCTTATCTTTGGTCGAGGCCGCCAACCCCCACATCGGGCTGGAAAATACAGCACCCTTAACATCAAGCCCCTCAACCAGCGCCCGCAACCCAATGCATCCCCCCATCGAATGCGAGAACAAAACCCGTGGGCCTTGTAGCGCAACAATTTCCGGCGCATTCAGCGCGGCCGCGATATCCTGTTGATAATCCACGAAATTCTCAACATACCCACGATCACGACGCCCATCGGGGCGATCTGATAATCCTTGGCCACGCCAGTCAAAAACCACGACATTCAAGTCGCGCGCCGTCAGTTTTTCAACCATACGGCCATATTTTTCAATGTATTCCGTGCGCCCCGGAAACAACAAAACCGTCCCGCGCGCGCCGCCCTGCCAATAGGCAATACGAATTTTCGTGCCGTCTTTAGCCGACACAAATATCGCTTTCCCGCCTTCGGGAACACCTACCAGATTATACAGGGGCGCGGCTGTCATCAGGCCAGCAAAGCCCCCAGTTTCAGCGCCATGCTCATGTCGCCGTCAACCTTCAACTTACCAGTCATGAACGCCGCTGTCGGGTTGGTATCCCCTTCGATGATCGCCTGAAACACATCCGCATCGGCGGACAAGGTGCAGTCGGCCTCCGTATCGTCAACGCTCACACCGTTTTCGTCGATACGGATGGCGCCCACGCCGACCAGTTCGAACTTTACAGACCCGTCAAGGGATTGATCGTCGATCTTGCTGTTCAATGCTTTAACGGCTGTTTCCAGAATATCACTCATAATTGTCTCCGAAGTTATAATGTTTCGTGTAACTTATGGCGCAGGCGTCTATAATGGAACCCTCTGATGCACTTATCGTTGCGTTAGGTAGGGTCAGGGTTTTAAGCGGAGGTTACGGTGCGGCTAACAGGTATATTGTTGATATTGGCACTGCAATTTTTTGCAACCATTGCTGGCGCGGATGGGGGGAATACCGCGCAAGATGTAGAATTGCGTCTGGACGATTTGCTCGCCCGGTTGCAGGAGGCCGAGGCCGAAGATTTCGTTGATATTGAGCGAGAGATCATCGGAATTTGGAATCACTCCGGTTCCGCATCAATGGATTTGCTGTTGGAACGCGGGCAGATCGCGATGGCGCAGCAGGACTATCCCAAGGCCCTCGAACACCTGTCTGCTTTGATCGACCACGCGCCGGAATTCGCCGAAGGCTATAACGCCCGCGCGACGGTTTATTACCTGATGGATGAATATGCGTTGTCGATTTCAGACATTAAGCAGACGTTAATCCTTAATCCCCAACATTTCGGCGCATTGAACGGCCTTGGGCTGATATTCGAGGAACTCGGAAACCCCAAGGGTGCCTATAAAGCCTATACCATGGCCCGTGCCATCCATCCGTTCCTTGAAAACGTGAACGAGGCCTTAACTGCTTTGCAACCGCTTATTGACGGTGTCGAGCTGTAGTCGTAAGTCCGAAGGATGCAGTCAACGATTACCGCCGTATTAGGCCCGACCAATACGGGTAAAACCCACTATGCGATTGAACGTATGCTGGCGCATAGGACGGGCGTGATAGGCTTGCCGCTGCGCTTGTTGGCCCGGGAGGTGTACGACCGTATCGTGGCATTGCGTGGCCCGTCAGTCGTAGCCTTGGTGACGGGCGAGGAACGCATCGTGCCACCGCGCACCAAATACTGGGTTTGCACGGTCGAGGCGATGCCTGTCGGGATCGGGGCTGATTTTCTGGCGGTCGATGAAATCCAGTTATGTGCTGACCCTGACCGAGGATATATCTTTACGGATCGGTTGTTGAACGCACGCGGGTTATCCGAAACCTTGTTTCTTGGCGCGGATTCCATGCGGGGGCGGATTGCCTCCTTGATACCCGAAGCGCAGTTCATGCGCCGCGACCGCTTGTCCAAGCTGTCCTATTCCGGCGAAAAAAAGATTAGCCGAATGCCGCCCCGTTCTGCCATTGTCGCGTTCTCGGTTGATAATGTGTACGCCATCGCCGAACTTTTGCGCCGTCAAAAGGGCGGTGCTGCGGTTGTGATGGGGGCATTGTCGCCGCGCACACGAAATGCACAGGTGGCGCTTTATCAAAACGGTGATGTTGATTATCTGGTGGCGACAGATGCGATTGGCATGGGGTTGAACCTCGATATTAACCATGTCGCGTTGGCGGGAACTTCAAAGTTTGACGGGCGGCGGCATCGGTACCTGCATCCTAACGAGCTGGCGCAGATCGCCGGACGGGCAGGGCGCTTTACCACGGACGGCACATTTGGCGTGACTGGCGAGGCTTCGCCGCTGGAACCCGAATGGGTCGATGCGATTGAAAACCATCGCTTTGCGTCGATCAAGAAATTGCAATGGCGCAGCGCACGGTTGGAATTTGGCACGCCGGATGCGCTGATACGGTCCTTGGAACAGGTGTCTGACCATGATGAACTGGTCCGTGCGCGCGAAGCGGATGATCTGGCCACGCTCAAATTACTGTGGGGGATGCCGGAGGTTAAAGACAAAATCGACGCTGGCCCTGATGTGCGCCAGCTTTGGGATGTTTGCAAAGTACCGGATTTTCGCAAAGTTTCTGCCGCTGAACATGCGAGTATCTGCCAGAAACTGTTCGATTTCATGCACGATGGTGGGCGAATTCCCACCGATTGGCTGGCCGAACAGGTCAAAAAGATTGATAATGTGGCTGGCGACATAGATGCACTGTCAAAACGACTCGCGTTTATCCGCACTTGGACCTATGTTGCCCAGCGTAAAGACTGGGTGGCCGATGCCGCCCATTGGCGTGATGAGACCCGCGCCGTTGAAGATAGACTGTCAGACGCCTTGCACGAGGCCCTGACCCAACGATTTGTCGACCGGCGCACCAGCATTTTGCTGCGCCGATTGAAACAGAAGGAGGCCCTAGTGGCAGACGTAAACGAAAACGGTGAAGTCACCGTCGAGGGCCAATTCATCGGCAAGCTTGAGGGCTTCCGTTTCCAACTCGATCCATCCGCATCTGCGGAAGAGGCAAAGACCTTGCGCGCGACCGCGATTGCGGCGCTGCAACCTGCGTTCAATTTGCGGTCAGACAAGTTCTACAACGCACCAGACACAGAGATGGACATCACTGAACAGGGTGGCCTGATGTGGGGCGAATATGCCGTGGGTAAACTTGTGGCAGGAGCTGACGCGCTTTCCCCCGCCGTTGAGCCCTTCGTCGACGAAGAAGCCGGGCCAGAGGTGGCCGAGAAGGTTCGCCGCCGCCTAAGCCATTTCATCGATCGCCGGATCACCGCACAGTTCGAACCGCTACTGGCGCTGAAGAATGACGAGACGCTCACTGGCATGGCCCGTGGTGTTGCCTTCCGCATTGTCGAAGCGATGGGTATTCTGCCCCGCGCCGATATTGCCGATGACATCAAAGGGCTGGACCAAGACCAGCGCGGATTACTGCGCAAGCACGGTGTGCGTTTCGGCCAGTTCACGATTTTTCAGCAGCTGATGCTGAAACCTGCCCCCACGCGCCTGCGTCTGGTGTTGTGGTCACTGACTGCAAACTTGCAAGAATTCCCCGAAGCACCGCCCCCGGGGTTGGTTACTGTGCCTGCCGTTAAGGACGCGCCCGAAGGATATTATGCCCACGCTGGATACCGTCTGGCAGGGGACCGTGCGATCCGTATTGATATGCTGGAACGCCTTGCCGATATGATCCGCAGCCAAGATACCCGTTCTGGTTTCGAGGCTAACCCCGATATGTTGTCGATCACCGGCTTAACGCTGGAACAATTCGCCAACTTGATGGAAGGTCTGGGATATAAGGCCGAAAAAGGCGAACGCCCCAAGGTTAAAGCCGTGGTGCCAACGCCTGAGGCTGAGAAGCCCGCTGAACCAGCCACTGACGCCGAGGCCACCGAAACGGTTCCTGTCGTTGAACCAGAAGCGCCTGTTGAAGCAAAAGAGGCCGATACTGAGGCGACAGAACCAGAGGTCGAAGTGTTCTATACCTTCACATGGGCGCCACGTCGTCGTCCATCCGCACCGCGCAATGAAAATCGCGGGAAGGGCAAGCCGAAGGGGAAACCTCGGGGTAAGGGCAAACCGGACACCAACAAGAAGTTTTCGGCACGCCCACCCAAGCAGGAAAAACCGATTGACCCCGATAACCCTTTCGCCGCTTTGCTGGCGCTAAAAGGTAAATAGAACCTTAATGAACGAGCCGCGCCCAACCATTCGCCTCGATAAATGGCTATGGCAGGCGCGGTTCTTCAAAGCCCGCTCGATTTCCGCCAAAGTGGTTAACGCCGGACATGTGCGCTTGAACGGAGTGAAGGTTAAGAAAACCTCAATGCCGATCAAGGTGGGGGATACGCTGGAATTCCTGCAAGCCGAAACCTTAAGAATTGTTAAGATCGAGGCGTTGGGCATGCGTCGTGGCCCCGCCATGGAGGCCCAAACCCTTTATGAAGACTTAACGCCTATCCCCGAAATTCCGGAGGTCACACCGGAAATTGAACGAAAAGGTCGCCCAACCAAGCGGGATCGCCGTGCTATCGACAAAATCAAGCGCGGTGGGCCTTGATCAAATCGCAAAGCGGTTCTAAATAGCGGGTGTTATGAAGTGTGACAGGCTTCGCCCATAATTTTAATCGAGAGTATCCGATGACCTATATCGTGAACGACGCCTGTATTGCTTGTAAATATACCGACTGTGTTGAGGTTTGCCCCGTAGATTGTTTCTATGAGGGGGAAAACATGCTGGTTATCCACCCTGATGAATGCATTGACTGTGGTGTGTGCGAGCCAGAATGCCCCGCCGATGCAATCCGCCCTGACACGGAACCCGACGCTGAAAAATGGGTTGAGTTCAACCGCAAATATTCCGAAGCATGGCCGGTTATCATCAGCCAGAAAGACCCGCTGCCAGACGCCGAAGCGCGCGACGGCGAAGAAGGCAAGCTGGAAAAGTACTTCAGCGAAAAGCCCGGCGAAGGCGGTTAAACCCTTAATAATCCACCCCTCTTTTTTTAGCATGATTTTTGTGTTATATGAGTCGGGTAACTCGCACGGCTCCGAGAAAACATTCCGGTTCGCGGAATCTGGAATGGTAGGCTGTAAGCTGGATAAAAAAGCACCACAGACTGCATCTGATGCGGCCTAGGGTATTTTTGTCCGTCAAAAAAGGAATGAAATGTATGAGCAAGAATAAATCGGACATGATGTTTAGCCCCAATGATTTCGTCGTTTACCCCTCGCACGGGGTTGGCAAAGTCGTGTCGATCGAGGAACAAGAAATTGCCGGTTTCATGCTGGAAATGTTTGTGATCAGTTTTGAAAAAGACAAGATGACCTTGCGGGTTCCAACGGCCAAGGCCGAATCCGTAGGCATGCGTCCGCTTTCCAGCCCAGATGTTGTTGCACATTGCATGCGTACCCTTAAAGGCCGCGCTCGTGTGAAACGTGCGATGTGGTCGCGTCGTGCGCAGGAGTATGAACAGAAGATTAACTCTGGTGATCTGATCATGATCGCTGAAGTGGTTCGCGATTTACACCGTAATGACGACCAACGCGAACAGTCCTATTCCGAACGTCAGCTTTATGAAGCTGCGTTGGAGCGCTTGACCCGTGAAGTCACTGCCGTTGATGGTGGCGATGAAGATGCGGCGCGCACAAAGATTAACGATGTGCTAGACAGCCGCGTGGTTGTTGCGGCCTAAATAAATTCAAAGCCGTGCCGAGGTTTTGGCGCGGCTTTTTTATGTCAGCAAGGCGATTGCGGCCGCAAGCCCGACGATCTCGGCGCTTTGTTGTGCTGCCCCAAGAACGTCGCCAGTCTGCCCACCCAAAGTTCGGTTCGCGATCCAGTAAACAGGCAATGCGCCCCCGAATACCAGCGCGAAAAGCACGACACCGGATAATCCCGTGAAGGCGATGCACACAATAAATGCGATGCCACTAGCGACCAGAACGGTTGTTCGGTTTGGCTTGCCAACGCTTGCCGATAACCCCGATTCACGCGCAGAGGGCATGGCATACATTAACAAAACCATAACCGCGCGCGACGTTGCCCCTACGGCGGCGAGGGTGAATATGATGGCCCAGCCGGACAGTTCGCCAATACCGGACCACCGCGCCAGCAGCGCAATCGTCAGGGCGACGACGCCGTAAGCGCCAATGCGACTGTCCTTCATGATTTCCAAGCGCCGCTCCTTGGTCAGGCCACCCATAGCGTCGGCGAAGTCGGCCAAGCCGTCCTCGTGCATCCCACCTGTGATTACGGCAAGAAATGCCAAGGCGCTTGCCGCGGCCAAACTGGGTGGTAAACCCAGCCATCCGGCAAGGGCTGCCAACCCGCCAGCCGCCCCCCCGACGATCAAGCCCACGATGGGAAACGCCCACGCCGCCGCCGCACCGCGCGCACCTGCACGGGCGTGATCAACCGGCACGGGCAGGCGGGTTAACAGGCTGAAGGCGGCCCAGATATCATGAGCTTGAAGATCTAACTTATCGGTAGTCTCGGTCATTATGTGCCTTGTCGTTTTTGGCCTCTACACGGGATTCCAAACCCGTTATGCAGAGGTTAACAAAACACAGAGGGACAGAACATGCCAGCCAAACAGTTTACGAACCTTAAAGATTTCGCCGCCATTACTGATGCGTTTCCCTCAAGCGATCAAACCGCCGAGGCGGGCGCCAAGGCGCGTAACGATGTGTTAACCAAACCCCCCGGCGCACTTGGGCGGCTAGAGGATCTTGCCATTTGGTATGCGGGTTGGCGAGGGCAGGCGGCCCCTACGCTGAACAACCCGCAAGTGATTGTGTTTGCAGGAAACCACGGTGTTACCGCGCAAGGTGTTTCGGCGTTCCCTGCCGAGGTGACCGCGCAAATGGTTTATAATTTTGAGGCGGGCGGGGCGGCTATTAACCAGCTTTCCAAGGCGTTCGGGGCTAAAATGTCTGTGCATGCGCTTGATCTGGATACGCCAACTGCCGATTTCACAACTGAGGCTGCGATGAGTGAGGCCGAAGTGACCGAAGCATTGAAAACCGGCTGGGATGCGGTTGATCCGGCGGCAGACCTGCTGGTGTGTGGCGAGATGGGGATTGGCAACACGACATCTGCTGCCGCCATCGCATCGGCCCTATTTGGTGGAAACGGTGACGACTGGGTTGGGCGCGGAACAGGTGTGGATGATGAAGGGCTTAAGCGTAAGGCATCAGTTGTTGATCGCGGTGTTGCTTTGCACAGGTCGGCAGACTCGGCGCTTGAGACATTGCGTTGCCTTGGTGGGCGTGAATTGGCGGCCATCGTTGGCGCAATCGCACGTGCAAGGGATGAACGTATTCCGGTAATTCTTGACGGGTTTATTTGTACGGCTGCGGCCTCGGTTCTGGAAAAGACGGCTTCGGGCGCGCTGGATCATTGTGTGGCAGGCCATGTTTCGGCTGAACAGGCGCATAAACGTCTTCTTAACCATTTGGGTAAAGAGCCGCTGTTGTCGCTTGGCTTGCGTCTGGGCGAAGGTTCCGGTGCGGCATTGGCGATCGGTGTCCTGAAAGGGGCAATCGCATGTCATTCCGGCATGGCCACATTTACAGAAGCCGGTGTGAGTGACGGGTGAATAACCCAGAAGGTGGAGGCGAGTACCAGAGTCGAACTGGTCTAGACGAATTTGCAATCCGCTGCGTAACCGCTCCGCCAACTCGCCTGACACCTTCGGGTCGAGGGTTGCTATAGCAATCGTGAATGCGGCGTGCAAGCGTCAAACGTAATTTGTCAGATCAAGTTGCCCCCTCCTGCGATATGTGCCAAAAGATGGCTATCAGCCCAACTTAAAAGGCCATTCTCATGATTGATTACCAAGCCGCTCGAATCGCGATGGTTGACGGACAAGTCCGCCCCTCGGATGTGACCCTGTATCCTATTATCGACGCAATGCTGCACGTCCCGCGCGAGGTCTATGTGCCTGATGAAATGCGCCCGCTCGCGTATGTAGGCAAGCACATTACCCTTGAAGATGGTGGCGTGGTTCTGGCCCCGCGAGTTCTTGCTAAGATGCTTGAATCACTTAATATTAAGTCGAATGAGTTGGTTCTGGATATCGGTATTGGTCTTGGCTATTCAGCCGCAGTAATCGCACGTTTGGCGGAGGCCGTGATTGCGGTAGAGGAAAACCCCGCGCAAGCTGCCATCGCAGAAACGACCCTAAGCGAACAGTCGGCGGATAACGCTGTGGTGCATGTTGGGCCTTTGGTTGATGGTGCGGCTAAACATGGACCCTATGATGTGATTATAGTGGAAGGGGGCGTTCAGGTTCTTCCTGATTCCCTGACATCGCAGTTGAAGGTCGGTGGTCGGATTGCCGCAATCTTTGTGGAGGGTCCGAACGGGCAGTGCCGCATCGGTGTTCGCACAGCATCCGGAATAAGCTGGGACGCTGTATTTGATGCTACGGCCCCGATTTTGCCTGGCTTTGCTGCGGAAAAGACGTTTTCTTTCTAAGCACACCTTGCACTCGTGTATTAAAACGACACATAGTGAGCAACCGATAACTTAACGGAGAGTCGACGATGCAGCGCAAGTTAAAAACCTGGTATTTGGTTGCCACGATTGCTGGTATTCCTTTCATGCCACTTGGCGCGTCGGCTGTAACCTTGCAAGAAGCGTTGATAGAGGCGTATCAAAGCAACCCATCCCTTGAAATCAGCCGCGCGAGCCTTCGTTCGCAAGATGAATCGGTGATTCAGGCTGGGGCAGGAAAACGCCCTTCGGTTTCGTTGTCCGGTGTTACGGCCTATACTGCCGATATCGACGCCCTTAGTGATCCGGCCAATACTTTACGCGCGTCGCTGGATGCGCGGTTGGTTGTTTTTGACGGTGGGCGTACGGCGGATGCGGTGAATGCGGCGGCCTATATGGTCTATGCATCACGCGAAAACCTTAAGGCCAGCGACCAATCTGTGTTGCTAAGTGCGGCGACGGCGTATCTTGATGTGCGGCGCGATCAAAAATTCCTCGCACTGGCGCAAAACGATGTCACGGTGATCGAACAACAAGTTAAAGCGATGCAAGACCGATTTGCGGTCGGGGCGGTTACACGCACGGATGTGGCATTGGTGGAAGCACGCCTTGCGGCAACGAAAACAAGTCTGGCAGCCAGTTCCGGTCGTTTGGCGTTGTCCAAAGAAATATACCGCGCGATTGTGGGCGGGGAGCCTGTGAACCTGCAAGCGCCACCGGCATTGCCAAGGTTGCCAAATTCTCTGGCCGAGGCCGAGTCGATTGCAATGCGCGAGCACCCTTCGATTTTAGCAACGCGGTTCGCTGAAAAGGCCGCCGAATATGATATAGCCCGTGCGCGCGCCGCGCGTTTGGGAACGGTCACGCTGGGCGGGGCGATGGAATATACCAACGTTCCCGGGCTACTCGATCGGGTTGAAAATACGCAAGCGACGGTTTCGTTAAGCGGCCAGATACCAATTTACAATGGCGGCGTGATGTCCAGTTCGATCCGTTCTGCGGCGCAGATACTGGAAAGTCGCAAAGCCACGACACAAAACGTTATGCGTCAAATTAGGCAGGGAACCGCGTCTTCCTGGGCCAATATTCGGGTAGGGCGGGCATCCATTGTTGCGGCTAATTTGCAGATCGAAGCATCGCAAATCGCCTATAATGCCATCAAAGAAGAAACACGGCTTGGTTCGCGTACAACGCTTGATTTGCTGGATGCGGAGCAAGATTTGCTGGCAGCCAGATCAAATCTGGCATCGGCGCAGCGGGATGAATATGTGGCAGCGTTGAACCTGTTGTCTTCCATGGGGCTGCTGACGGTCGAGAATCTTGATTTGGGCATTCCGGTTTATGACCCGCAAGTGAACTTCGATGCCGTAACCAGCAAAACGTCAACGCCATTTTCCGGCAGCAGCATCCTTGATGCTATCGGAGATCGCTGGAAGTAAAGCTGTTGACGCAAGAACACGAACTCCGCTAATTTGATTGCAGATCAACAGGTGTGAGGGCGTGTGGAAAATCCGGAAAAAGAAGACTTGAACGACGTTTTAGCGGCCATTCGTAATATGGTTCGCGATGAAACACGTGCGAAGTTTCCAGAAACATCCACACCGCCCATCCAGCTTGAAAAAGCTAAGAAGAAGCCGACGAAGCGGGCAGTGCAACAACCAAACCTGCCTGCGAAAATCCTAATCCTTCATCCGCATATGAAGGTGAAGGTCGCGAACCCGAAGGCGCGAGTGCTCGACAAAGCCGCGCGCGTACCGCATGACACTCCCAACGCTTTGGGCGAAAGCTTTGCTGTTGCGAACCCCGCAATTGATGAAGGGCTTCTGCGCGATATGGTGCGCGAAGTGGTGCAAGAACAGCTTCGCGGAGAGCTTGGCAAAGAAATTATCGGGGCGATTAAACGCGATATGGTGCAGTTGCTCGAAAAGCAGCGTTAACGCAGTTTTGGCGGGTTTTGCGGGTCCATTCCCGGGGCCAATGGTTGTAACGGGGCGGGCAACACCAAATCGGGTACGTCAAATTTTAGACCCACATTGGCGAACCCTTCGATATGGGCGGAGTCCACCGCAAGGAAGGTCACGTCCAGTTGTCCGGCCTCGATCCCGCTGAAAGCCAAGGCTTCGGAAATCGCCTCGGCGACGCCCGCTTGTGCGGGGTGTGGTACGTCAATCATCGCCAGCATATGTCCGCTTTGTCCACCCGTGTAGGTAACCCCCACGAGATACGCCGCCGTAACAACGCCAGACATGTTCGCAAGCTTGGTATCTAGGGCCGAAATCAAACTTTCAGGCAACCCTTTAGGGGGATGGAGTTGTTCGGGTACGGCCTCGGTTACGCTGGATTTTGCGCCCAATACTTCGTTCAGCCAGTCAACGCTTGCGGGTGGCATTAACATGCTTGACGGGGCAACGCCTAAATTTAGGCCCATCCCGATATTTTCACCAGCCAGCATCTTTGCGATACGGCGGCCAGACATGGCGACAAACGGGGTTGGCGAATCAACAAATTCCGCGAGACGGTCTTCGCGGTCAAACACCATCGCAAAGGCCCCGTCGCTGGTGTCAAAGATCAACGGACGGGCGCGATCTTCGCTGGCCTCTTCTTCAAGCATCAAGAACAGCTCCGCGTCAGCAAGACGTTCATAAAAACGCAGGTTTTGTGTTTCATCCGCGGTCATCAGGGCATGGGCTTGATCTAATGGGGTTTGCATGGGTGCGCCTAACTAACGAAGTTTACGATCAGGGTGATGCCCAGCAAAATCGCAATCCACAAGACCATTGATCCGGTTGGCCAAACCTGCGCCATACGTCCCTCGGGACCATGGGAGTTATTCAGGCGTGAGATAACGCTCGATATTGTACGATGCCAGAATGTGCTGTTAAGCGCCCAGACTTTGGACATGCTGCGTGCGACCGTGCCTATGACGTTTGGCAAGAATCGGCGGTAGGTCCAGTCTGTGTCCAGATTGATAGCCCGGATTTCGGGTGGGTGAATGCCGGTGCGCATCAACACACCGAAGGCAAGCAAGGCGAAGAGCAGAAGTTGCAACTGCCCGACCACGTGCCCGGTTGTGTATGGGTGGTATTCCACGTCGTAAGGTAGCAGGCTATAAAGGAAATTGGGCGAAATGCCGATATAAATTGATATTGCTGCGGTGAATCCCATGGCCAGCAACATGTGGCTCGGTGCCTCTTTTGGGCGCAAGCCGCTGTCGCGGGCGAAGAAGGTAAAGAACGGGACTTTGATGCCGGAGTGCAACAACACCCCCGCGCTGGCAAAAATTAAGGCCGCCCAAACGATTGGGTAGTTTCCGGCCCCTGCTTCGTCGATGATTAAGGGCTTAGTCACAAAGCCGGAAAATAACGGAAAGGCCGAGATGGATGCCGCGCCGACCATGCAAAATACCGCCGTTAGCGGCATGGTTCTGTAAAGCCCGCCAAGTTCCGTCGCTTTGGAGGTTCCGGTGCGATACAGCACCGCGCCCACGCTCATGAATAGTAGGGATTGGTAAAGGACCGACGCGACGGCGTGGGCTGCTGTACCGTTTAGCGCCATCTCTGTGCCAATGCCAATACCTACGACCATGAAGCCTAGCTGACTGTTCAAACCGTAGGATAGAACGCGGCGCAGATCGTTACCGATAACCGCGAAAAAGATCGGAAACACGGCCATAATGGCGCCGATATAGATAAGAATTTCGGTGCCTGCGAACCCACGGGCCAACGCGTATATCGCGAGTTTCGTGGTGAAGGTAGACAGGATAACGGTGCCTGTAATGGTTGCGGCTGGATAGCTGTCTTGCAGCCAGTTGTGCAGCAACGGGAAAGCAGCTTTGACGCCGAAGGACAGGAATATTAACCATGTTCCCAGCGAACCTAACGTCATGTTTTCAAACGTGATTGAACCGGTTTCGCGGTACACCAGCGCCGCGCCTGCCAGCAGGACAACACCGGAGGCAATCTGGATGATCAGGTAGCGCATGCCGGTATTATAAGACCCTTCGGTGCGACGCGCCCAGATCAGGAAGACGGAGGCCAGCGCGGTGCCTTCCCAATAGAAAAACAAGGTTATCAGGTCGCCTGCGAACACCGCGCCGATGGCGGAGCCTGCATATATCAAGGCTGCAACCTGTTGGACGGTGTCGCGTAAATGCCATGCGTAAAGATTGCCAAGGAAGGCGGCGAGTGCGAAAATCAGCGCAAACGCGCGCGAGAGTTTATCGACGCGCATCAGATCAAGTGTGAAACCGAAAAGTTCGACTTGGCTGGATATGCCTGCATCAAGGTTCCAGACTTGATAGCCAGCGATAATAGGAACTAGCAGCATAAACGAATTGCGGATCGGGCCCTTAGGCACAGCAATCACCGCTATGGCTGCGGCGAAAAACAGGAAGGCGGTGGGGATCTGGTCAAGCATCGTAGTCAACCTTATCCAATTGGTCTTCGGGGTAATCCTCGGCGTCTATGGCTTTGTCACCGTAGTAATCCTCGGGACGTTTGATAAAAACACGTAAGGTTTTTGCTATCAGGATCAGGGCGGTGAAGGCGACGAAGCCGAATATGCCGTAAAACCCGGGGATTTCTGCGATATGAAAATTGCCATGCTTTTCGTAGGTGAAATCCGCCAGAAACGCGAGGATACTGGCGATTGTCAGCCCCCAGAAAATCTTGTTGGCGCTGCCTGGTTTATCGACCCACAGCATCATGCGACCCAAGGCGGGGTAGTTGGCGGGGTCGTCTTTTTGCTTGCTCATGACCTCTCCTTAATCCGCTGAAACAATTGGGGACAGGAATTCCTGCAAGGCGCCTGCGTAGAAGAACAACACGATTGTGCCGAACGCGGTTATGGCAGGCGGGAGCCAGACCAGAACGGGGGATTCAGATATTTTTGTCGGGCTGCCTTCGGGTAGTGGCGAGAAGAAACCGCGCCCGATGATTGGCAGTAGATAGGCGACGTTTAGTAACGAGCTGATCATCAGGACGCCGATCATGAACCATTGTTGGGTGTCTGCTGCCCCGACGATTAACAGCCATTTGCTCCAGGATCCGCCCAAGGGTGGCAGGCCGATGATGGAAAGTGCGCCGATGAAAAATGCGCCGTAGGTGATCGGCATGACTTTCCCGAGGCCATTCATCTGGCTGATGTTTGTCTTGTGGGTCGCCACGTATATTGACCCCGCAGCCATAAATAACGTGATTTTGCCCATGGCGTGCATGGCGATGTGCATGCCGCCACCAAGTGCCCCCATGGATGTAGCCAGCGCCATGCCAAGTGTGATGTAGGCCAGTTGGCTGACCGTTGAATAGGCAAGCCGCGCTTTTAGGTTGTCTTTCGTGAATGCAATTACCGAGGCCGCAATGATGGTGTACGCTGCCAACCACATCAACCATTCCGAGGCACCTGTGGCCGCCAGAAAGTCGATGCCGAAGATGTATATCCCGACTTTAAGCATGGTGAAAACACCCGCTTTCACGACCGCAACGGCGTGCAACAGCGCACTTACCGGTGTGGGCGCAACCATCGCGGCGGGAAGCCAGCGGTGGAACGGCATCAGTGCTGCTTTGCCAATCCCGAAGGCGTAAAGGGCCAGCAGGACGGCAACGGCGGGACCTGCGATGTTCCCCTCCAATATGCCGCCTTTGGTGAAGTCCAGCGTTCCGGTGATCGTATAGGTCCAGATGATCGCCAGTAATTGTAATCCGATGGAGGTGCCAAGCAGTATGCCAAGATAAGTTCGCGCACCGCGGATAGCCTCTGGTGTGCCTTTGTGGGCGACCAGCGGGTAAGTGGACAGGGTTAATATTTCGTAAAACACGAACAGTGTGAACATGTTGGAGGCAAACGCGATACCCATCACCGCTGATATAGCTATGGAGAAGCTGGCGAAGAAACGGGCGTGGTTATCCTCGTTATTGCCGCGCATATACCCGATGCCATAGAGGTGCGTGATGATCCATAGGCCCGACGCTACAATCGCAAACAACAGGCCGAGGGGTTCGACGTTAAACGCGATATCCAAGCCGGGGAACACCTCGAACAACACCAACGGTTCGGTTGTGCCGTTGCCCACGTTGGACAATATTGTCAGGACCATTATGAAGGTCGCAACAGCGGCGGCCAGTGTTATTCCGTCACGCAAATCGGCACGGTTGCGAAACAGCATGTTCGTCACAGCGGCCCCTGCGGGGATTAGCATTGTCAGCAATATGGCGGTGTTGGTTTCCAAGATCATTCCCTACATCATGCCCGCACTACCGGCCAGCAACCCTTGAGCAGCGGCGCGGGCGGCGGTTAGTGTGACGTCAGTTGCAAAGCCGAAATAGATGGTGGCAAGGGCCAGTATCCACATCGGGATCAGCATGGATAGCGGGGCCTCTTTATAATCGGTTCCAGCGAGTGGGGCTTTTAGATAAAGTGTCTCGAACACACGCCAGACGTAGATCACGGCCAGCAGGGATGACAGAACGATCAGTACGGATACCGGCCACCAGCCTTTTTCGATTGTTGCCTCGACCAGAACCCATTTGCTGATAAATCCGGCTGTGCCCGGCACACCGATCAGGCTAAGCCCGCCGATCACAATCGCGCCGCTTGTCCAAGGCATGGTTTTGCCCATCCCCTGAATGCGGTTGTAAAACGACCCACCGGAGCGAAGCACGAGTATGCCGACGCCCATGAATAGTGTGGCCTTGGTGATGCCGTGGTTGAACAGGTATATTATGGTGGCGGTTAGGCCGGTTTCCGTCAACAGGCTGATGCCTAGCAACATATATCCGATTTGCGCGATGCTGGAATACGCCAACATCCGTTTGAAATCGCTCTGGAAGATCGCGATGAAGGAGGCTGCAAACATGGCGAGAATGGCGAAAGGCAGGATGATGAACTCTAACGTGTTCACTTCGAACATAAACGCTGGTTGGAACACCGAGAATGTGAACCGCAGCAGCACATAAATCGCAACTTTGGTAGCGGTGGCCGCAAGGAAAACTGTAACGGCGGAAGGGGCGAATGTGTAGGCTCGTGGCAGCCACAGATGCAGCGGATAGATGGCGATCTTTAACCCCATGCCCACGACGATAAACGCGAAGGCGGCGCGAACCGTACGGTTGGAACCTTGGTCGGCAATCCGGTCGGACAGATCGGCCATATTCAGCGTGCCGGTCGCCATGTAAAGCATGCCAAGGCCGATCACGAAGAACGTAGCACCAATCGTACCCATGATTAGGTAATCATAAGCAGCTGTTAGCGCGCGTTTATCGCGGTACGAACCTTGCGCAATCAACACATAAGTAGACAGCGACGAGATTTCGAGGAACACAAACACGTTAAATGCATCGCCCGTGATGGTCACGCCCAACAAGCCCGTTAGGCACAGCATAAAGGCGGCGTAGAACAGGGTGTGGTGACGTTCCGGCACCTCGAATTTAACGCTTTCGCGGGCGTAGGGCAGCACGAGGGTGCTTATACCCGAAACCAGCATCAACACGAAGGCGTTGGTGGCATCAACGCGGTACTCGATCCCCAAAGGGGGCGCCCAGCCGCCGATTTGATAGGATATAATGCTGCCGTCGATCACCTGCATTAATAGTAGAATTGCGATGACGAAGGATAACGCGCTCGCGGTGAAGGCCAGTGACCACGTTAGGCGGCGGCTGCCGATCAGCACGATCAACGGGGCGGTTACCAACGGAATCAATATCTGCAATATCGGCAGTTGTTCAGTCAGCGTCATGGCAACATTTGTAGGTTCAACAGCCATTAAGCGCGCCCGCCCATAGCATCGCCGTGAATGGCGTTTTCAGCCTGCACGATGGCACGTTCGATTTTAAGGATGTCGTCTTCCTCGATCGTGTTAAACTCTTCTTGAATGCGGACAATCAACGCCAACCCCAGCGAGGTTGTCGCGACCCCAACAACAATCGCGGTCAATATCAGCACATGGGGCAGGGGATTGGAATAAATAACATCAGGGTCAATCTCCATATCCAGCGGGAAAATCGGCGCAGTACCGCCTGTGATTTTACCCATAGAAATATACAGCATGAAAACCGAGGTTTGAAAAATGTTCAGCCCGACGATCTTTTTCACGAGGTTGCCTTTGGCCACCACGATATAAAGCCCTGTCATCATCAACACGGAAAACAGCCAATAATTCATATGGCCGAGGATGTATTCTTGTGTAAGCTCGAAACCCATCACCATTCCTCGTCGCTTAGTCTTGGGGGCCGTCCTGCGAAGGCATAATAGATTGCCACCATCACGGCGGTCACGGTAACTCCGACGCCAAGTTCGACGGCGAGAATGCCATAATGCTGCCCGCTTGACGGGTGCGAGGGCACGAACGACCCGTAATCCAGAAAGGTATAGCCAAGGAACATACTGACGACGCCTGTGCCGGCGTAAATCAACACACCCAAGGCCACCAGTTTATGTACCAGCCACGGTGGGAGTACGCGTTGGACGTTGTGTAGGCTAAAGACCAAACCATAGAGGATGAAAGCCACGGCCATAATCACGCCCGCCTGAAATCCACCACCGGGGGAAAAATCCCCGTGGAACTGGACATAAAACGCAAACAACATGATCGCGCCGACCAGAAGTTTTGTAATAACCCGCAAGATAAGGTGATGGCGCATCAGACCTCCTCGCTTTCGTCGTCTTCATCGTCGCGGCGACGGCGGCGGCTTAGTCCGCTGATAAGCATCAAAACACCGATACCTGCGGTGAACACAACGGCGGTTTCGCCAAGTGTGTCAAAACCACGGTAACTGGCAAGGATAGATGTCACGACATTCGGAATGTCGATTTCTTCCACGCTACGCTCAAGGTAATCAGGGCCAACATGCAATTGTGCTGGGGCATCGGCTGAGCCGAGGTTGGGCATATCGAGTGTGCCGTAAATCAATGCAGCGCCGGTTACCATAACAACAAACAGCGGCAATGCTGGGGATCGTTTGGTTGGCTTTTCAAAGCGCGAAGTCAGTGCCAGTGTTCCTAACACCAGCACTGCTGAAATTCCCGCACCAACTGCGGCTTCGGTGAAGGCCACGTCTACAGCATCCAACGTTATGAACAGCAGCGCGGACAGCAGGCTGAACACGCCGGATAGCATTGCAATGGCAAACAAGCTGCGCATCCGCACTACCGCCACGGCTGTAAGAACCAGCATAACGAACAACGCAATATCAATGAAAATCTCTATGATGCACCTACCGCTATTCTGTACTTGCCGGATCGGCGGTTGTGTTTGTTAACGGCTCTGGTTCAACACCAGTGAATCCTTTGGCCTCTTTAGGACGAAGCCCCGAAACAAGTGCGGCGTTTGCAATTGCATGGGTGGCGGTCGGGCCGGTTACAAACAGAAAAACCCCGATAATGATGAGTTTGACGGTTATAAGCGTGAACCCTGCTTGCACAGCCATGCCTGCGAACAACAGTATCACACCGGCAGAATCTGTGATCGAAATGGCATGCAAGCGCGACCAGAAATCTGGAAAGCGCAGCGTTCCCACAGCCCCAACGATAACAAAGAACGAGCCGGACAGTATAAGCGCCCAACTGACCGCCTCGACAGCTATATCAAGAATGCTCATTGTCAGCCTCCGTATTTAGCGGGGACTTGTCGCCAATCGCGCGGTAGCGAAAAAATTTGAGGATGGCGATCGTGCCAACGAAATTGATCAAAGCATATAGAAGGGCGATGTCTAGAAATTCGGGGCGCTTCGTCAGGAAGCCCATAAGGCCGATCAGCAACACTGTGTGCGTTCCGAATGAATTAACCGCAATCACACGGTCATATAAGGTTGGTCCACCAAACAGGCGCACTAACACCAGGACCATCGCGACGAAAATTGCAATAATTGCAACGGCGAACATCATGCTAAATCCGCCTTTTCACACGCGGTCACCCGACGGTCCATATCTGCCAGCGCGTCTTTATCATCCGCCGAATAATCCAACGCGTGAACCAGAAACCTTCCCGGCTCAGTCTCTATTGTAACCGTGCCGGGTGTGAGGGTGATCGAGTTGGCGAAAATAACTTGCCCAAGGTCGGATTTTTGGGTGTGGGGTACAGAAAACATGTGTTGTTTTAGGTGCATTGAAGGCGAAAGAACAATTTTGGTGACAGCCCAACTAGCCTTGGCAATTTCAATCAGAAGCCAGCCCTGATAGGAAAGAAATGCTAAAGGCCTGATGTGGAGCTCAACGCGGTCTTCGTCAATGGTATCCATACGGGCAAGTATGAAAATAACGGCAAGTGTAGAGGCAACACCAAGCCCGACTGTTAACGGCTTGTAAATACCGGACAGCAATAGCCAAAGCCCAAGGAAAACGATGAATGCCCCGAGTATCCGCACCTTATGTCCTTTGATCTGAGTTGGCGTAGCTTCTAGATGGCTTGCAAGCTGCGCCGTTCAATGCTTCCTGTAATATATGCTTGAACGATTACGGGAACGCAACCGATTTGCATAATATTTGATACTGTGTTTGTTAGCAATTTGTTGATAGACGTTGGTATACGCTGCGGGAACATATTTACCGCGCCCCTTAATAATACGAGCCGTGAATGATAGAATTTAGAAATGTTAGTAAATCATTCTGGACTGGCACCCAGCGCAAAGTGATTTTGGATCAGGCGAGCTTCAAAATCGAACTGGGGCGGTCCATGGGAATACTTGCGCCTAATGGCACGGGTAAAACCACGATCATCAACATGATGGCAGGGCTGGAACAGCCGGACGAGGGGAAGATACTTCGGACCTCCCGTATTTCATTTCCTTTGGGCTTTATGGGGGGGGTTGTCGCCGCCCACTCGGCTGGAGAAAATGCGCGGTATATTGCGCGAATATATGGTCTTGACCCCGACTATGTCGAGGCGTTCTGCCGATATCTCGCCGGATTGGATGAATATTTCGAGATGCCGCTAAGTACCTATTCCGCAGGTATGAAGGCCCGGTTTACGTTTTCGTTGCTTTTGGCGTTGGATTTTGACATTTATCTGATTGATGAAGGTATGCCGGGAACGTCGGATGTGGAGTTTAACCGCAAGGCTGGTAATGTCCTGCGCGAAAGGCTTAAGCGGTCGACAGTTGTGATAGTTTCACATAGTCCGAATATACTTGAGCAGTACTGTTCTTCGGCAGCCGTTCTTAGAAATGGCAGATTGCATATGTTTGACACGCTCGAAAAAGCAAAAGAGATGTATAATTACAATGGCTAACGACGAAACCCCATCAGATGATGAAAGCAAGCCAACACCGAAGCGTACGCGCGCATATCTGCGCAAGGCGCGCCAAAAAGCACGGCGCATAGGGCTTGAAGCAACTGATGACGAGCATGCCGCACGCCTGCTGGAAGAGCTGGGGATAGATGTTCTTCACGATGACGTGTCGCTGATTAACGTTGGCAAAACTGGCGATAGCGCGACGTCGCCAAATGAAGGCACAGGAATAAGCGAGCAAGTTTCTGCAAACGTTATGCTGAATGATGCGGAACGTCTGGCCGAAGTTCATGCAATTCAACGGGATTTGATCCGTCGGCGCCGCGTGCGTCTGGTTTTACTTATGGCGCGGTTGTTGTTTTTTGTTGTGTTGCCGACCTTTCTTGTTGGGCGGTACTATTACACCGAAGCGACGGATATGTATGAAACGGAATCGCAATTCGTTATCCAAAAATCTGAGTCAGCTGGTGCCAGCGGTCTTGGTGGTTTGTTTTCCGGCACCGGGTTTGCCAATTCTGCTGATTCAATAACAGTGCAGGGCTATCTAACATCGCGCGAGGCGATGATGCGCCTTGACGCTGAACTGGGATACCGCGCCCATTTCCAGCAAGACTTTATTGATGATCTAAAGCGTCTTCCAGAGGACGCCAATATGGAATCCGCGTACAGTCTTTATAAAGATAATGTAAAAGTCGGGTATGATTTGACCGAGGGCGTCATCCATCTTGAGGTGACCGCTGCCACTCCCGAAGATTCGCAGGCGTTTTCAAACGCCCTGATCCGGTTTGCCGAAGAACGTGTTGATGAACTGTCACAGCGCGTGCGCGAAGATCAAATGCGCGGCGCGCAGCAAGCCTATGACACAGCCGAGACTGAAATGTTCCTAGCGCAAGCAGAAGTTCTACGTCTGCAACAAACCCGTGGCGTGTTAAGTGCTGATGCAGAAATTGCGTCACAGATGGGCATTATCAATTCGTTGGAATTACAAATAGAAGACAAGCTGCTTGAACTAGCCGAGATACTCGACAACCAAAATCCCAACAAAATACGCGCGGATATTTTGCAACACGAGATTGATCGGCGTGTAGAACGTGTCGCGTTTTTACGTCAAAAACTGACAGAGACAACCACCAGCAGTGTTTCCTTGGCTACGATTTCCGGCGAGTTGCAAGTCGCTGAAGCAAACATGATGACACGGCAATTAATGCTTCAACAATCGTTACAGCTGCTCGAAACCGCGCGTGTGGATGCAAACCGGCAGGTGCGATACCTGAGCATTGGTGTGACGCCGATTGCGCCCGATGTGCCGACATACCCTCGCAAGTTCGAAAGTACGGTTTTGGCGTTCATTATCTTCATGGGGATATACATTATGCTTTCATTAACGATTGCAATCCTACGTGAGCAGGTAAGCGTTTAGTGATGTACAAGACTGTACAGGTTGGCGATGTAAGGGTTTCCAATAACTTACCGCTAACGATTATCGCAGGCCCGTGCCAACTTGAAACGCTGGATCATGCATTGATGATTGCGGATAAGCTGGCCGAAGCTTGCACGCGACGTGGGGCAGGGTTTATCTTTAAGGGAAGCTTCGACAAAGCAAACCGAACATCTTTAGATGGGATCAGAGGCGTTGGGCTTGATGCCGGCTTAAGCATTTTGACGCAAGTGAAGGAACGTATCGGTTGCCCTGTGCTAACGGATGTACACACAGTAGGTCACTGCGCGCCTGTCGCCGACTGTGTGGATATTCTGCAAATCCCTGCATTTCTGTGCCGCCAAACAGATTTGTTGTTGGCCGCAGGAGCGGCGGGCAAGCCCGTAAACATCAAGAAAGGCCAGTTTTTGGCCCCGTGGGACATGCCGCACGTCGCGCAAAAGGTAGCCTCTACCGGCAACGAAAACATTCTGCTGACAGAGCGTGGAACAAGTTTTGGCTATAACACCCTCGTCAACGATATGCGGTCTTTACCTATACTGTCTGATGCCGGTTACCCGGTAATTATGGATGCCACACACAGCGTGCAACAGCCCGGCGGGCAGGGTGCTGCGTCGGGTGGGCAACGCAAATTTGCGCCCATAATCGCCCGCGCGGCTGTTGCCGTAGGGGTTGCTGGTGTGTTTCTGGAAACGCACGAGACACCGGACAACGCCCCCTCAGACGGGCCAAACATGACCCCGCTTTCTCAAATGCCGGATTTGATCGCGACATTGATGGGTTTTGATAGGTTAGCGAAGGCAAATGCGAACGCCGGTCGATAAATATGCCCCCCTTGCAGGTGTATGCAAATTTCCCCTTGCGACCGGACGACAGCCTATTTATGAAGCGTATAAGTTGGGATGTAGCCAAGTGGTAAGGCAACGCTTTTTGGTAGCGTGTATCGTAGGTTCGAATCCTACCATCCCAGCCAGTTTCTCTAAGCCTATGAGTAATAGACGGTATCGCACTCTTATGCCCCAGAGTGCCCCGCTGGCATACCTCCACCTGGACCTTTCGCGCTTTAGTGCCGCTCCATGAACTCATTTAAGCGGCAATCCTTTCGAATGCCAAGGGGCTTTTCCAGCCTAGTGCCGAGTGTTTCCGGCGTGGATTGTAGAAGCCGTTAATGTATTCAAAGATAGCCAATTCAGCGGCACGGCGGGTGTGCCACGGATGCCGCCAGATCAGTTCGGCCTTGCGCTGCACGATAGGTGAATGCGTAGCAATCATCGTAAGTGATGGTTTTGAAGAACGCCTCGACGACCGCGTTGTCGTAGCAATTTCCCTTGCCGCTCATCGACGCTTTGAAGCCATGTTTGCGCAGACGTTTCTGATAGTCGTGTGAACAATGCTGGGAACCGCGATCCGAATGATGAATGCAGCCCTTCGGTGGTTTTCTTAATGCCACGGCCATATCCAGAGCACGGATCGCGAGGTCGCGTTTCATCCGGTTGCTGACAGCCCAGCCGATGACGCGTCTCGAATAAAGGTCCAGAACCACAGCCAGATACAGCCAACCCTCCTGAGTCCAAATGTAGCTGATATCAACCACCCATTTCTGGTTAGGGTGGTCTGCCACAAAGTTCCGGTTAAGCAGGTTGGGTGCAATGTTGAACTTGTGGTTACTGTCGATTGTCACCTTGTGTTTTCTGGTTCTGACAACAGATATTCCGTTCTGGTGCATCAATCGGCCAATACGGCGATGGCCAACGTCAAAGCCCAGCTCTTTCAATTCCTCCGTCATTCTTGGCCGACCATAGCTGCCTAGAGACAGCCGATGTTGTTCCCGGATATGGGCCAGCAACACCATATCCTTACGCTGGCTCTGGCTGATTGGGCGGGATCGAAAAGCGCGGTAACCGCGTGAACTAACATTCATGATCCGGCACAGCCGTTCGGTTGGAACGGCAGTTCGGTTTTCTTCAACGAACCTAAACCTCATGGCTTTTGACTCGCGAAGAATATGGTGGCTTTTTTTAACACATCCCTCTCCTCACGGAGCAGTCGGTTCTCTTTTCTAAGCCGAGTAACTTCTGCCTCAAGATCGCTCTGGGCTGTCGGGGCAGGCAACTCTTTGCGTTCCAATTGTATCCAGCGGCTCAACGTCGAAAACCCAACGCCAAAGTCAGAAGCTACCTGCTTGCGATTCAATCCGCTCGTCAGTGCTACGCGCACTGCTTCCTGTCTGAATTCTGCTGTATGTTGTGATGCCATTTCGTTTCTCCTTTTGCGTATAATACGCGGTTAAAGGAGCGGCACAATTCCGCGACAGGTCCAACCCGCTACGGTCTGATTAAGAACACAGTAGATCAGCCGGTATGCAGCGACCTGACGTCCATGGAAGCGGAGCTTTCGAGGTTTGGTGGTGTTGGTAACGATGCAGCCAGTTTCGGTTGCCGTGCCCCCAGCGAGAAGCGAGTCAGCCCGCGAGCGGGCCTCTTCATAGTGGTTGGCGAGTATATCCGTGAGCCATAATGGTCCTGTCACGGTTATCTAGCCCGAACAGAACGGAGGCGAGGTGGCAGAATGTGCTTTTATCCGCGAGTAGAGGAGGGTGATACGCAGTCTGGCTGGTTTGTCTTTGATCAATCTCCTGCTTGGTTACATGAAATCAACAGATTGAGTGGGTTTTTATCCTAGCGCCGACTATATCTGTTTGAGGTGTTATTTTCTGTTTACAAGCACTTAACCACCGTGCAGTATAACTTCCGTTGCGAGATGTCTTGTGCTGTTCCATCAAGGTTTCTGCAAAATATATAACAAGTAGCCTTTGTGTGTTTGGTTGGTTGATATTATCGAGTGCGTCCATTTTTACCATTTGGTGAAACCGGACACATCACCTTACTTTCTGTAATTTCTTAGGGTTCGATCGAGGGTAGAACACATGCTACGCAAAATGAAAAAAATAATTCCGTTGAGTCTTGCTGTCGGAATCTCTACCATTGCTACCGCTGAAACGGTAACATTGAAAAGCCTTGACGGAGCGACCTCGCTCAGCGGCGAATTTCTGAATTTCGACGGACAGACTTACACAATCAGGACGATTGTGGGCGATTTGACCATTGACGCATTTCAGGTCACCTGCGAAGGCGATGTATGCCCGACAGCGGTATCCGACCCTTCCAACTTCAGTATTTCTGGCGACTCGAACGCTGTAGGTAAACTTTTTGCCGACTTACTGTTTAAATTTGGCATCGACATCGGTGGTGACACCGTGACGTCTCTCAATCCAAACGGGCCGGCCGAGGTGCAGTTGAGCAACGAACTGGGTGAAGAGCTCGCTAATATCACGCTTAAGTCCAATGGCTCGGTTCAGGGTCTGCGGGATATTTTCTCGGGAGAGGCCAGCCTTGCTGTCCTGACACGCCCCATCACCAAAGAAGAAAACGCAATCTTCCAGCTTGCAGGTTTGGGCGATCTTACCTCGCCGGAGCAGCAAACTATTTTCGCGCTGGACGGGCTTGTGATCATTACATCTAAAAGCAACCCACTGCGCGCCATTGCAGAGCAGGACCTCGCCAAGATTTTCTCGGGGAAAGTAACCAACTGGGCGCAAATCGGTGGTCCGAGTGCAGATATCAACTTGTATGCCCGTGACGGAACCAGCGGCACAGGTGCTGTCTTCAATACGCTGGTTATGGATCCGGCGGGCGCTAAAATTGCTGACACGGCCAGTATTCTTGATACTGATGCTGATGTAGCCAAGGCCGTGGCTGCCGATCCTCTTGGGATTAGTGTAACGAGCCTCTCGGATGTGGGTAACGCAAAAGTTCTGGCAATTCGCGGCGTATGCGGAATTCAGGTGCCTGCCACTCCCTTCACCATCAAGACCGAGGAATATCCCCTTACCCGGCGTCTATATACCTATCGGACCAATCAGGAACTGCCAGCACAGTTGACCCGTTTCCTCGATTTTATTGATACCGAACCGGCACAAAATGCTATTGCCAACGACGGATTTGTTGATCTGGGAGTATCCTTCCAAAGCAATGATGAACAGGGGTTGCGTTACCTGTCTGCGGTCCTTCCGACAGATGTTGAAATGACCCTCGGCCAGTTGCGCGACATGACAGCGAACCTGATGGCTTCAGATCGTGTGTCGATCACCTATCGCTTCGAGCTTGGTTCGGCCCAACTGGACGCACGTGCGCAGGACGATATCCAACGCCTGGCCCAGATGCTCTCCACTGGCGACTTTGACAACAAAGAAGTTCTATTGATCGGTTACACAGACTCTATAGGTGGTGGGACCAGCAACCAGCGTCTTAGCAAGTTACGTGCCGAAGAGGTTCGTGCTGCTCTGATTTCTGCGCTTCCCGGTGGAGGAATCGAAGGCTTGCCGATCCGTGCCATGGGCTTCGGTGAGATATCACCACTCGCCTGCAACGAATCCAAAAGTGGTCGAAATATCAACCGCCGCGTTGAAGTGTGGTTGCGAGACAACGTAACAGTATCGCAATAATCTGGAGGTTGAAACTTATGTTGACCTACAAGCATGGTAAACGGAAATGGAGCAATATAGAATGAAAATCCAAGCGATTATAGCAACTGCCGCATTGTTTTTTTCCGCAAGCAACGTATTTGCCCAAAGTGTGACAATCAACGAGGCGGTAGATGCTTGGCTCAACGGCTCAGATGCCGCAAGCTTAGAGATGCTGTCAGATCTTGCCCATAGTGGCAATACAGACGCCCAGCTGCTTTTGGGACAAATTGACCGCGATGTTGTGCCCGGTGGATATTCCGACTTTGTAGTCGGACTAGACTATACAGAGCGGGAGCTGCTGTTACGCGCGGGTGACCTCGGGAAATCTGTTAACTGGCTTCTCAGCCTGACGGATCCGGAGTTGGCTGCCTTGGGCGAAGCCATTTTCGGATACCGTGTAGGCCGCGATCCTATCGGCAATGCTCTCGCACTTCAAAAGTATGGCGAACCTGCGGCGGCAGAAAATGTTATCTGGAATACGGTCAACAATGGTCGTTTTGACCTTCTTAACACTATTCCTGCCGAAAACTACGGCCTGTTAGATTCCGGGTTCTTGCAATGGATCACAGCCTATATGGCCAATCCGAACAAGGCATTGACCGTGAATCGTCTGCTCGCCGATCCTTCCCCCGAAAAAATTATGGGGTTGTTGGCTGTCAAACGTCTGGCCAGGGTTTTGAACCTGAACAAACACTTCTCGGATGAAATAAACCAGTTTATCGATATTATCCTCGGAAAAGGTTATGACTTGCCGGATGATGCCAATCTGGTGGATCTTTCGGCGGATATCGAGAAGATTGCAGAAGTAGATGCCCCGCTTAGTATTGCCGTACGCGCGTGCAAACGCTGGGAAACCGATCATGTCGACTATGAGTGTATAATTCAATCTCTCGAAATCGTCAGCGGATACAAAACGCTCCTGTCTATCCGCACACCGGTGGAAAATGTTATTCCGGCAGAGGATTTTCTGGCGTCCGAGCACGTTGTAGATATTTTTGAAAACCTCGTCAAAACCCGCGCTTTGTATTACAAACGGCCGATCAGGTCTTCGACGCTGCAACGGCTGCTTTCGGGTGAAGGCTGAAAACGAAGGAAATAATCACTAAAGGCGGCGATGCTCAACATCGCCGCCTTTTTTCTGCGCATTGAATAAGGCGGGAATATACTCTGCATTTTCGCAGATGTGGCGAAATACCGAAAGGGAGTAATAAACAGGTTGCTTGCCTTACTGGACGATGCTGCCAACCGATCTTTCAAGAGTGGTAATCCCCCCGAAAATTAGTGATTTTCACGTGTAGAATTTTCTTGGCATAATATCTGAGGGGGTTTTGATAAAAAAGCAGGATATAGCGACGCGCAGATTATGGGTATTTTGAAGCAAGCCGAGA
>Ga0256839_1001396_pt1 | contig 29304 bp, 21 predicted proteins | sample 354166metaG_FD_185968 | JGI IMG/M metagenome (GOLD analysis project Ga0256839, IMG submission 185968) | Hydrothermal vent microbial communities from Mid Atlantic Ridge, Atlantic Ocean - 354-166 | ecosystem: Environmental > Aquatic > Marine > Hydrothermal vents | place: Atlantic Ocean: Mid... | reverse complement strand
CCACGGAGATCGCCCGGCTACTCGATGCCCGCCGGGGCGACGACGAGCTCGTCTCCGCTGGCCAAACGGAGCCGCACGGGGCCGGTACGATCGCGCACCAGGCGTTCGAACTCGTCCGGATCGCGAACCCGTCGATCTTCCACATGGGTGATGAACATCCCCGGCCTCAGGCCGGCCTGAGCTGCAGGGGACCCGTCGACCACGCGTTTGACCACCACAGCGCCGTCGGCAGCCTGGCTGAGCCGCTCGCGGGAGGTCAGCCCGACGATTGCCGTGGAAACCCAATCGACGACAAGCCCGCGCCACGGTTCCCGAGAGGGAACCTGCGCAACCTGCCCGCGCACGGGATACTTGCCCAGCTTCACGACCACTTCCACGCGCTCTCCTCCCCGTATAACCCCCAGCCGCGTGCGTGTGCCTGCAAAGCGGGTACCGATCTTGAGAATGAGCTCCTCGGAGTTTCGGACCGGTTCGCCGTCCACGGACACGATGATGTCCCCGGGCAGCAGCCCGGCCAGGTAGGCCGGACAAGCGGGATAGACCTGTTGCGCCACAACGCCATGCTTCAGACCAGGGGGAATATGTCCGGGCCCAGCCTGTCGCCGCGCGGCAAGCACGTCCTGGAGCGTGATGCCAAGGAAGCCGTACTCCACTTCGCGTCCCTGAACCAAACGGGCAATGACGGGGCGGGTGATGGAATCGATGGGTATGGCGAAGCCGGCGGGTTTGTCGTAGTCGCTCAACGCGGGCAACGCGGTGATGATGCCAACAAGCTGCCCGCGCAGGTTCAGCAGTGCACCGCCCGAGGTACCGATGTCCAGTCGACAGTCCGTCTGGATCAACGTGCCGTAATGGTGCAGCGTCCGCTCTTCGCTCATCAGAGTCTCAGGCGGGGGCAAACGACGATGCAGGTTGGCAACGATGCCCCAGGAGGCCGTAGCCCGACCGTCGCGTGCCGTGGCAAACGGGTTGCCAAGCGCCAGCACGATGTGGCCCTTGCGCAACGATCGAGCATCGCCCATGGGGATGGGTTTCAGCCCCCCTCTTGCAACCCGCAAGACCGCCAGGTCACTACGGGGGTCGCCGGCATATAGCATCGCTTCCTGAGCGGAACCGTCCTGGAAGCGGACGTAGAGAGCAGCGGCGTTGCGCACAACGTGGAATGCGGTGAGGATGTACGACCGGCGTTTGTCGGACGCGATGACAACGCCGCTGCCAAAATCGTTCGGGATCTGGTGGGGGTCAGTGGGGTCGAAACGCGGACTGCCTGGGCCAGGCACCACAACGATTCCCTGAGGCCCGCGAAAGAATTCGTTCTCCGCACGAGCGTGTGGGCTGTCCTTAATGCGGATCACGCTCACTACAGAGCGCTCGCAGTCTGCGATCACTCGGGTCAAGCGGTCCTGAATCGCCAGCAGAACAGCCAGCCCTGGGTCGCGATCCGCTTCGTTGACCGAACGATCGCGGCCCTGCAGGTTCTGATCCGCCGCATGAACGGGAGGGATCGCGAACGCTGCGACGGCGCAGAGGAGGCACAACAGAGCAGCGATACCCCGGAGACTCACGCGGTAGCAGAAAGCGGTTTGCATGCGTTCGACCAGGTTTCGTGGAGTTCAGGAGAAAGCCGACACGGGCTTCAGCCGTGACTGCGGTGCACCAATCTGCACATGCCACGGGCCAACACGAGACGCGGTCACCCGTCTCCATTCGAAAGCTACTTCTTTCGGCGCCCACGTGTCGGCGCCGCCTCCACCGGTTCTACCACATCGGACTCGGTAATGGCACCGGCCTGCTCGGACTCTTCGCCTTGAGCAGCGATCGGCTCTTCCAGCCCCATCTCCTGACGGTAGCGCCGTTTGACTTCCTCGACAAGCTGGTTGAGGAGGTCCGGGTTTTCTCGGAGGAACCGCTTCGCATTCTCTCGGCCCTGTCCAAGCCGCGTGCCCTTGTAGCTAAACCAGGAGGCACTCTTGTCCACCACCTTCATTTGGGTGGCGAGGTCCAGAACATCGCCTTCGAGGCTGATCCCCGAGTCGTACATCAGGTCAAACTCGGCCTGTTTGAACGGCGGGGCCACCTTGTTCTTGACCACCTTCGCCCGGATCCGGGAGCCAACCACCCGATCTCCCTCCTTGATCGTCTGGATCCGCCGCACATCGATGCGGCAGGAGGCGTAAAACTTCAACGCGCGCCCCCCCGGAGTGGATTCGGGACTCCCGAACATCACACCGATTTTCTCGCGAATCTGGTTGATGAAGACGACGCAGGTGCGCGAGCGAGAAATGGCACCGGTGAGTTTGCGCAGCGCCTGGCTCATCAGCCGAGCCTGCATACCGGGCTGGGAATCGCCCATGTCCCCCTCCAGTTCAGCTCGCGGTACCAGAGCCGCCACAGAATCCACAACAATGACATCCACCGCGTTCGACTTCACCAGCATCTCGCAGATCTGTAGCGCTTCCTCCCCGCACGTGGGCTGACTGACGAGCAACGACTCCAGCTCAACTCCCAGCCGCTTGGCCCAAGACGGGTCAAAGGCATATTCGGCGTCGATCAGCGCCGCTATGCCTCCGGCTCGCTGAGCGTTCGCCATGATGTGCAGGGCGAGCGTGGTCTTCCCGCTCGACTCGGGACCGAAGATCTCCACCACACGCCCTCTGGGCACCCCAAATCCCCCCAGCGCCAGATCCAGGGCAAGCGAACCGGTGCTGATCCCTTCGATCCGCATCGGCTGAGTGTCCCCCAGCCGCATCACGGCCCCCTTACCGAACTCGCGCTCGATCTGCGCCAGCGTCGATCGCAACACCTGATTGCTTTCGATCCTATCCTGAACGGCCATTTCCACCTTCCTTTCCAGCCTCCTTCGGACTGCTCGGCGCGAAGAGATGCCGCCACTGACGACTCATTGAAGTCTAGTGATCTGTCCGCTCACTATCAATTGGCCCACCGCCCCCACACGGTGACGAGCCACAGCTTGCCGCCCACTGCGAACGAACCGCATGCGCTGCCCAGGTAGCACGACATCCGTTCACCGGCAGGCGGGATCCACGTCGGCCGCCAACCACCGGCTCTGCACACACGCCTCCGCAGCCGACGCGCGGCGCCGGTTCCGCCTCGGGCAACCGCCTCTACAGCTCCGACACCTCGACCCGCTCCTCGCCCTTCTCCCTTACAGCGCCCTTGGCTCCCGACTCGCGGCGGCGAAGGAACATGCGGATGGGAACCTCAGGATAGGGCGAACGCTCACGGAACCCACGGAGCAGGTAGCGTTGGTAGGTTGGATCGAACAGTCCCGGATCGTTGCAGAACAGTATGATCGTCGGCGGGTGGACACTGACCTGGGTCGCGTAATAGATCTTGGGCCGCCTGTTCGCCCGGATCGGTGGCGTATGCGCCTGAAGCAAATCCTCTACAATCCGGTTGACCTGGGCAGTGTTCAGCCGTTTACCCGCCTGCTCGTGCAACTGACGAGCCACCTGAAGGAGAGCCTTCATGTTCTTGCCCGTCAGCGCCGAGATGAACACGATGGGGACGTAGAGAAACGTCCGCAACTGCCCCCTGATGTGGTTCGCCATCCGATGGGCCGGCATCTTTTCCATCAGATCCCACTTGTTCACCACAAACACGCACGGCTTGTACTCCTCCGCGATGTAGGCGGCAAGCTGTTTCTCCACACGCGTTACCCCCTCCGTGGGGTCAAAGAACAGGAAAACAACATCGGCACGGCGAATCGATCGGCGCGCGCGAGCAACGCTGTAGAAGTCGACCGCGGTCACAATCGACCGGGGCCTCATTACGCCGGCCGTGTCGATCACCAGATAACGGTCGCCGTCCAGTTCCACCCGTACGTCCACCGAATCCCGGGTCGTACCGGGGACTTCGCTCACGATTACCCGTTCGGCCCGAGCCAGAGTATTCACGAACGTGCTCTTGCCCGCGTTGCGGCGGCCCACCACCGCCAACTTTAGCTCAGGCTCCACCTCGGCATCGGCCGCCACTTCGGCCGGGAGCCGCTCCACGATTGCATCGATCAACTCCTGTTTGCCCCGATTGTGACAGGCGCTCACGCAAACCAGACGGCCGCGGCCGAACTTGTAGAACTCACCCGCAAGATCATCGTGTTTGGGTGTGTCGCACTTGTTGACCGCCAGCACAACAGGCTTCTGGGTGTAACGCAACTTCCTTGCCACGAGCTCGTCCAGAGGCGTGACCCCCTCCTGAACATCCGTCACAAACACAAGCACATCCGCGTCTTCGATGGCCCGCTCAATCTGCCGCTCGACGAGCTGACCGAGCTGGTCCAGATCGCTGATGCCCATACCGCCCGTGTCGACCAGCTCGACCGTGCGGTCCTTGAAATCCACCACCGTCGAAACCCGGTCGCGGGTCACACCGATTGTCGGGTCGACGATAGAGATCCTCCGCCCGGCAAGCCAGTTGAAAATCGAAGACTTGCCGACGTTCGGTCGACCGACAATGACGACTTGCGGCAGCTTCCCAGCCATGATCGTTCTCGTGTCTCACGGGATGCACCCGGCCTGAGCGGTTCGGTAATCGCGCGAGACCCCCGCGCATCTGAGCCGCCGACCTGTGCCTCCTGGGCGGCACACGGTTATTCTCCGTCCAGGTCCTCCTCGTCCGCATCTACCGAGCCCAGCGACACCCACGACTCCACCCCTCCCACAGACTCCTCCACGCCATATAGGGGTGCTCGGGCCAGCACAGCGTACACCGGACCCTGCTTGGTCAGTTCGCTGGACAGAACGACCAGCTCGTCCACCTCCATCCGACCCGCTTTCCAATCTTCGTACCGGCGGAACACGCCCTCCAGTTCCGTGTTGGCACGGGGCCGCCGAACCCGGCCCAGCGTGACGTGCGGCTGAAACCGCCGCCCTTCCGACGCCCAGCCGGCCTCCGCATACTCCCGGTCCAGCATCTCCTGAAGGGCGCACAGAGCCGCGTTGCCCGCGCCAACACCCGCCCAGAGCACGCGCGGACGCCGAGCATGCGGGAAAGCCCCTACACCCTTCACTTCAAGCTCAAAAGGCTCGTGTTGCCGGGCCACCCTCTGAGCTATTCGGCAAACGTGGTACAGATCTCGCTCCAGAACCTCGCCCAAAAACTTCAAAGTGATGTGCATGTTCTCCGCCTCGACCCACTTGGTGTCCGAGACGGACTGGGCGAGCACACCCTGCATCCGGACCGCACGGTTCTTAATGCTGCCCGGCAACTCCAGTGCCACGAAAGTTCGTATTCGCTTTCCCATAGCCCTGTGTCTCATCGTGTTATTGGTCCCGTTATCAACAATCACCGCCCGTGCTTATCCTAGTGGCCACTTCCCGCTCTAGCAGCGGGGAAGCCGGCGGAGTTGGCTGCCCAGGCCGAGCAAGCCATCCTGGTTCCTTTCGCCCCAATCGGCGCTACCAAGCAGCACGTGCCCGAGGAAGGCTGGGCGTCCCCAAGGGGCGCCGTTCGCCTAGGACCAATGCTGGCGAGGATACACGACAGCCTGGGATGCCGTTCAACCGGTGGAAGGTGCACGTCTATCTCATAGACGGACCATCTGCCGGAACCGTTCCATACGCTCCTCGATAGCTACACGGTCTATCTGCACGAGACGTTCCAGACTGAAGCCCTCCACGGTGAAGCTTGCCGCCACTATCCCGTACGCCATGGCTTGCTTCAAGGACTGAGCGGACACGGCTTCGCTGTTGGCCGCGAGATAGCCCATAAAGCCGCCTGCAAAGGAGTCGCCCGCGCCTGTCGGATCCACAACGTCTGGAGTGGGGAAAGCGGGCAGGACGTAGGTGGCGTCGCCGTCGAAGAAGAGCGCGCCATGCTCGCCCTTCTTCAGTACGACGAAGCGCGGGCCCATCTGCTGGATCACCCTCGCGGCCCGGACGATATGGTTCTCCCCGCTCAACAGTTGTGCCTCCTGGTCGTTCAGTACGAGACCATCGATGCGCCGGAGCAACTCCAAGAGCTCATCGTGCTGGGACTGGATCCAGAAGTCCATGGTGTCGGCCACAACGAGCCGAGGCTCACGGAGCTGGTCGAGGGTTTGAAGCTGGAGTTTCGGGGAGGCGTTCGCCAGAAACACGTACGGGACGCTTGCATGCTCGTCACTCAGGCGGGGGCTGAACCGTTCCATGACGTTGAGGTGGACTTCGAGGGTCTCGCGGCGGTTCATGTCCTCGAAGTACCGGCCGCGCCACCGGAACGTCTTGCCGTCCGCGACCACTTCGACACCGGAGAGGTCAATGCCGCGGTTTTCGAGGAGCTCGCGGAACTCCTCCGGAAAATCGGCCCCGACGATGCTGACCAAATGAACCCTGGTGAAGAAGCTGGCAACGTAGGAAAAGTACGTAGCGGAACCGCCCAGCACATCATGCGCGGCCGCGTAAGGCGTCTCGATCACGTCGATGCCAACGGTGCCGACCACCAATAATGCCATGAACGGATGTCCTCCACCTGCACGGGCCCGGGACGCCCGGGAGTCCGACTCCGTGGGGCACATTCCCAACCGCTAATTGTGCACAGGAGTGCGTGAAATGCCAGACCCAATCCGCCGGCTCGCGCTGCACCTGGGCGTGCTCTTGGCTGCGTGCGCCTTTGCAGGTTGCCAGCGCGGTACGAATGCGCCGGAGCAACCAACGAGCTCGGGCGAACGATCCGAAACGCAGGGCGTGTCGCCAGGGGGGCCAACCGCTCCGGCAGCTCCGGAAATCGCCGGCGCGGTAGATTCGGGCGAGCAACCGGCGGCAGCCGCCCAAACCGGGGAAGCAGACACGGGGGATAGCGTTACCCCTTCGGCCTCGGATCAGCCCCCCGCTATGGCCGGGGAGCTTGAGGAAGAACCGCCGGCTCCGATCCCGCCTGCCCCCGTGGAGGAATGGCCCTTTTTCAAAGAGATTGCTTCGCAGGGGGGTACCGTCACTCTTCTGGATCGGGCCACCGGGAACGTGTGGCTGGCCGTCACTCCGAAAAGCCGGGCAGTGGCGGTGCTCGCGAAAGTCGTCCTGCGTCGCGGCATCCTGGAGCACTTGCTCTGCCTGACGGGCACCAAGGAGCATGAAGCCATCCTGGCCGCCACCCTGACCCCAGAAGTCCTCCACGCTGCGCTGATAGCGGCCGGGGCGGAGCCAGGCTCGCCCGTCCGCTACGATCCGGAATACGGGCCCCCGACCGGTACGCGGATCGAGATCGAGCTGGAGTGGTGGGACGGCAAGGAATGGCGGCGTGAGTCGGCGAAGAACTGGCTCGTCGAAGACCGAACCGGCAAGCCGTTTCGGATGGAGTGGGTCTTCGCCGGGAGCAAGACGGTGAAGCACCCCACGACAGGGGAAGAGTACTACCTGGGTCGCGAGGGGGATCTTGTCACCGTGGCGAACATGGTCTCTGCGGTGATCGACGTGGCCGGGTTTTCCAGCGCTTCGAACGAAGCCCTGCTGTACCGCACCCGAGACGAAGCCGTTCCACCCCTGGATACGCCGGTTCTGGTCATCCTCCGGCCCGTAACGGAAAAAACGGCTTCCGAACGGACAACACCTGAGGCGGTCGATTTGGAACGTTCCCCCTGATTTCAGGCCGGTTCAATTCCGCCCCACGGTCATGATTCGCACGGGCGCCTTTCAGACGGCCAGGCTTGGAAAGGCACCCATTTGGCTTTGGCCGACAAGAAAGGCGGCCTCCCGGGCTGTGCCGGGAGGCCGCCGGCCGGACGACTGACATCCGCCGTCAGGCCAGGGCTAGGGTGTAACCAATAGGCCTCGCAACTCCTCCTCTTCCTCGAGGATCACAATTCGCGGGGTCACCATCATCAGCAGGCTCTGCGTCACCGTGCCCACACCGGTGTTGCTGAACAGCCGGTTGATGTAGGGCAGCTTGTTCAGGATCGGCGTGCCGAACTCGCGCCGCTCCTCGGTCTTCGACTTCAAGCCGCCCAGGAGGACCGTGCCACCGTCAGGAACGGCCACGGTGGTCAGGACGGCATTGACCCCGATGATGGGCAAGACCAGCTCGGCCTGGATGAGCTGCTGGGTTTGCCCACCTCCAAAACCGATCTGCTGGGCGGTTGCAATGATGGGGAACCGACGCTCCCCGACGATGTTCTGGAACGACGGGGATACAGACAACCGCACGTACCGCCGATCCGCCGAAATAACCGCCTGGACGAAGAGGAAGTTGCCCTCCAACACCATAGACGGGAACGGCTGGAATGCCACCGCACCGGCCGCAACCACCGGCACGAGGGCGAAGATAAACGGCCGGCTGATCCCGGAGATGACCAGGGCGGCCTGGCCATTGAACAGGGTCACCTTCGGGGCGAGGAGGACGTTGCTGCGGTTGTCCTGTTGCACGGCTTCCAGGAACAGGAAGACCTCGATGTCGCTCAGGAAAGCCACGCCTACCGAAAGCGCCGGGTTCTGGAAGTTGGCCGGCCGCCCGATCTCGAACCCGTCCGTCCGGAACGGGATGTCGAGATCGCCGTTGAACAGGCCGTCAGGCCCGGCCAGACCAACCGTGAGCGACTGGAGGTGGTCGAAGTCACGCAGGATGTCCGCGATACCGTCCTCGTCGGTGTCACGACCAAACGGCTGCAACGGCCTCTGGCTGTCGTCGTCGATCTCCACGTCGAAGTCCACGCCGATTCTCTCCAGGAAGTCCTCGGTCAGCGTGATGAAGCGGACCTCGACAACGACCTGCAGGTCCTGGAGCCTGCGCAACTGCTGGAGGAGGTCGCGAATCTGGTCGTGAACCTCCTGCGTCTGGCTGATCACCAGGCTCAGATTGCCCGGGAACTGCTGGATCGTGCCGGCACCGCCGGCGTCCTGCCAGGACTCCGGCGCGATCGTCTGGGTGATCAGCTCGATAAGGCTCTGGAAGTCGACGGCGCCAGCGGGCGATGCGGCGGCCTCCTCACCCGCCGGTGCGCCTCCGGCGAAAGCCGACTGCGCATCGTAACTACCGCCACCGACGCCGAGCTGGGTCACCGGTTGATTGGGTAGGCCAAAGGGCTGGGGCGTGGTACCGAGCAGACCACCGAAGCCCGCCATGTTATTCGCATCAAAGACCCCCATCGGCGTGACGACTTTCGGTACATGCCGCAGATTCACCACCAGATCGGCCACGTCATAGACCCGGGTAATCAACCGCCCCTGATCGCGGAGGGGCGTGGTGATCAGCAGCACGTCATCACGAATCGTGTAGGTCAGACCGAGCTGACGAACGAGCAGGTTCAGGGCTGACCGGAACCGGACACCTTCCAGACGCAGGCTGACCGGCGTGTTGGTCGTGATGCCTGCCATCTCCAGCCCCGGCCAATCCACCACGATGTTGATACCGGTAGCGTCCCGGAGGAAGTCGATCACGTCCGAGAGGGGTGTCTGCTGGAAGTCGAACGGCGCGATCGGATCATCCAGCTTGCGCTCGATCTCCAGCTCCATCGGGCTGCGGAACGCTTCATCAACCCGGCTGTACCGCGCTTTGCGGCGTTCGGTGAGCTCCTGCCACGTGCGCGCATCCGGGTAGACAATCGGCTCGCGGTCATCGAACGGGATTGCGGACCAGTCGACGCTGTTCATCGCGTTGACAAAGCCCTCCTCGGACAGCTCTTTGATCTGCTTCGCCTCGGCGAGGCGTCGGCTGAGCTTGGCCTTCCAGTAGAGGGCGTGAGCGGCCACGTTTTGAGGGTCGAGTTCGCGGGCACGCTCTGCCATGAGCACCGCCTCGTCGTAGCGGCCCTCGTTGAAGAGCTGCTGGCCCTGCTCGATGAGCTGCTGCACCTCCTTCTGCCGCTGCGCTTCGGCAGCCAGCTCACGGGCTCGCTGTTCCGCCGCCGCACGCCGGGCCTGTTCCTGGAGCCGCTCAACTGCGATCCGCTCCTTCTCGCGCTGAGCGAGGCGGATGGCAGCCTCGACGCGACGGACAAGCGGCATGACCATCGACTCATCGAGCCCGCTGGACTGCAGTTCATCCAGGGTCTGCTGCAGGTCGGCGATCGCAGCGTCGGGGTCGCTGGCAAGCTTCTGGCGAGCAGCCGCGACCCGGTTGTTCGTGAGAACGATCAACTGCTGCAGTCGGATCCGTTCCCGCTCGTACTGGTCCGCAAGCTCGCGCGGTACTCCTTCCTGGCGGATCGCTTCGGCCTGTCGCGGGCCACCGGCCGCAACATCGGCCAGCTCCTGCTGACGGATCAGCACCGGAAGGCGGGAAACGTACTCCTGGAGCTGTTGTTCGGTGACCGGATCGAGCGGCACGTCGCTGGCCGCGACCTGGCGGAACAGCTCAAGAGCGTGCCGGTAATCGCCCTTCTTGACGGCCGCGATTGCGGCGTTGTAGACCTCGAGCACCGCATTGAGCTCGGTCATCTCGATCTGGGTCACGAGGTCGCGCGCTTCGTCGGCCAGTTCGGGATGGTTCTGGGCGACCTGGATAGCGATTTCCTTGGCACGCTCGTAGTTGCCCTGCTCGTAGAGCGCCCGAGCGTTGGCCAGTTGGTCCGCTCCCGCGCTGGTGCCATCCGCGTCGGACGTAACGCCCCGATGCACGACCCGCGCACGTCCGGGCTCGGCCTGTGCCGCGGTCGCCTCTCCGGCCGATGCCGGTGCGGGTTGGATGTCAGCGATCTCGCTAATTTCGCTCGGTTCCTGGCCGAACTCCGCCACGTCAGAGACGGGGCTGTGGTGATCCTTCTCCTGTGGCGTTGCCGGCTCTTCTGCGACCGCGGGCTGAACGGCCGGCTCGTCGGTGGCCACAGCACCGGAGGGCGTCACTGGGAGCTGGGGCGTCGACGCAGCCGACGACGTGGTCTCTTCGGTCGGCTCCTCGGTCGGATGTGGCGTCTGCTGTGCGATGGCACCCGATGGGGTTGCGGTTCGGATGGCCTTGATCTCGGCCAGCAGATCGTCGGGGGTCACTTCGAGGAGCCCATACGCCACGTCGAGGCTCTTGGCCTCCAGGACCTTGGCCTCGGCCTCGTCGATCTTGCCCTGGTCGATCAGGTCGCGCGCTTCGCGCAACAACTGCTGTGCTTTCTTCTTGAGCTCTACCCGATGCCGGGCCGCAAGTCGCTGCTTGACCACTTCGCAGGCGCGGAGGACTTTGTCGGGGGTGTCACCGAAGTGGAATAGGCCGAAGCGGACGCGCCACCCTTTGACGCGACGAGCGATCTCCTCGGCATTTGCAATGTCGCCGCGTTGCAAGCGTCGGCGCGCGTCGGCGAGGAGTTTCAGAGCGATCTTGCGGATTTCGCGCTCGCTTCCCTGCGGCCGCTCGGTCGGAATCTTGGCCACTTCTGGATCGATTTCGCCGTTGATCACCTTTTCGGGCTGCACAACTTCCTCTGGCGGCGCAATGGGTGTGGCCTGAGCCGCACGAGCGCGGGCAACGTCGCGGAGAACCCGTTCGGGGGTGTCCTCGAAGAGGCCGTACTCCACGTCGTGGGCCTGAGCCTCCAGGGCGAGCCGCTCGGCCTCGTCGAGCTTCCCTTCCTCCAGGGCCTTGCGCGCCTTCTTCAACAGGTCACGCGCAAGGTCCGCCTTCGCTTCCTCAGTTTTGGCGTCCCTTTCCTCGACGCCGGCCGGCTGGACAGGACTGCCGTCGGCGGCCACGGTGGACTCCCTGACCGACTCCTGAGCGATCGCTTCCAGCCTCTGTTGCTCGAACATCTGGCGGACTCTTGCCCGCCGCAATTCGCGCCGCACCTTGGTTGGCGAGTCCTCGAACCAGCCCCAGCGGACGTCGATCTCCTCGACCTGCTTGAGGATCTTTTCGGCCTCGTCCAGAACGCCGTGGTCAATCAACTCGCGCGCGTTCTTCAACAGCTCGCGAGCGATCTCCTTGCGCTCACGGGGAGGCAGGTCATTGATATCCACCCGCTCGTCGCTCTGGGTCGAGCCGGTCTCCGTCGCCACGGGTTGAGCCACCGTGGCCTGCACCACTTCTGCAGACGCGGCAACGGACTGATCGATCGTCTCCGTGGTCGCGGCCGCTGCGGGCTGCACCGTCGATTCCCCAACCACGGTTGGCTCCGCCCGCTGGGCCGGTTCGTCCCCCTGCGCCAGCTCTGCCACCTTGGGCTTGGGGGTCGCTTTCGGAGTCGTCGACGCCACGCCGGTTGCCATCGGATTGACCGCCTTCATGCGGCGTGCTCGGTTGACCGCTGCGAGGATGTCCTGGGGAGTGACCTGGTCTTTGGAGAACTTGACCCCGTAGGAGGAGGCCTTCAGCGCAAGCTCTTCCGCCCGGTCGTAGTCGCCGATGCGAAGGGCCTCGACCGCGTCGGCCATCAGCTTCTGAGCAGCCTCAGTCTTGCTGCCCGCCACGTATACGTTACCGGCAGAGGACGGTGCGGTTGGAACTGTGGGGGTGCGGGCCTGGGCGGGGGCCGGTTCTTCGGCCGCCACCTGGACGACGGCGGACGCCGATCCGCCGGAGCCGGCGCCGTTTGCCGCGATTTGCGCGAGCAGAGCACGGGCGGAGGTTTTTTGAGCGGTGGACGCGTACGGATTGATCAAAACGGCACTGGCCTCCTGCTCAACGACTCCAACCGCCCCCTTCTTCGCCGCCTCGCGCGCCCGTTCCAGACGGCGTTCCGCCTCGGCCTGGCGAGCTGCTGCCACAGCCGCAAGATCGGTGTACTTCGACAGCAGGGTTCGCTCCGGCTCGCTCAGTTGCTGCTCCTGCTTCTTCGCCGCCTCGAACCAGGCCTTCGCTTTGGCGTAATTGCCCATGCGGAACTGCGTGATCCCCTCGCGTAACGCCTCCTGCGGTGAGGCGGCCCGCGGAGAGCCCTCTGCAACCGCCTCAGGAGCATGCCAGGCGTTCCAGACGCCCCCAAGAATGCCCAGGGTTGCAGAGGCAGTGACGACACCCCCTACGATTGCGGCATAACGTCGAGACTTGCGCAAGGTAGCCTCCTTTCCCGTCCGAACGGATGTCCTCTTCCGGTCCTTCATGTTCACCCTCACTGGCATTCCCCTACCAGTGGGCCCCTGGCCTGACCGAACACCAAACGGGCACGGACAGGACGCTTACACGTCAGATATGCGCTGTCCTCCCTGAACCTCACCTGGCCGAGTCGCCGCGTGGTAACCCGCCGGGCTGGTTCCGTCAAGCCCACTACGCGGACACGACGGCGGCGCACGGCCAGAATGCACACAGCGAACCCGGGTTCGTAGGTTGTTATCGGCCGCGCACGCTTCAATCTTTCGCTAACCTGCACAACCTGCACGAGCGGAACGACTGGCAGAACAGGCGGGATCGGAACGAACCCGGGTGGATTCCTGTGTCCCCGTCTCCCCGCTTCCGCTGCACCCGTCGGACGGCAAGAGCTGCTCCCTCTCGTCTACCCCCGCATCAACCACGCGCACAGGGCCGGTCCCACCCGAAGGGGATTCGGTGGTCGACGGAGTGCTAGAATAGTGCGTTAAAGTGGCACTCATCGACCCGTTCCATGGCTGCACGTTCGGGTCGTTCTCAGCGGAGGACAATCGCGAGCATGACCCTGAGAAGAACGGATGGTGTGGCTGGCGAGCCCCGTTCCTTCCAATGGGGAATAGTCTTCCTGGTCGCCTTCCTCCTCATCCTGTCCGCTCCCCTGGCAAACCAACAGCTTACCACCGCGTGGGGGCAAGATGACCAGGTTTCGGCCGAACAGGCCAATCCGAACGGAGCTCAACAAGAGACCGGGGCTGCGGCTGAAGAGCAGGCCGAGCCGACTGCCCAGGAGCCGGCCGGCGATGGCGAAGCCGAGGCCCCCCCTGAGTCCGAGCCCAGCCCCCTCGAAGAGGGGGACGTCCAGCAGGTATCGGCCGAACCCTTGTTGGTCTGGGTCTACAACGCAGCGGGCGTCTTCTTCTGGCCCCAACTGTTGCTGTCGTTCCTCGTCGTCGGCATGATCGTCCTGTACTCGATGCAGGTCAGACGGGAGAACTTCATCCCCGACCAGTTTGTGCGCGAGTTCGAAACGCGGCTCAAGGAGAAGAAATACCAGGAAGCCTTTGAACTGGCCCGAGTGGGAGCATCCTATCTGGAACGGGTTGTGGCGGCCGGCCTGTCCCGGCTTTCGGCAGGCTACCGCGCTGCTAAGGAGGCGATGGAGAGCGTGGCCGAGGAGGAGGATATCGCGTACGAGCACCGGCTGAGCTACCTGGCGATGCTGGCTAACGTGGCCACCATGGTTGGCCTGCTCGGCACCGTATGGGGCATGGTGGCGGCGTTCCGAGAGATCGCTGCGGCCGATGTGCAGCCGAAACCACGGGACCTGGCCAACGACGTTTCCATGGCATTGATCACCACCGTGTGGGGGCTGATGCAGGCCATTCCGGCCGTCGTGGCATATACGATCCTGCGCAATCGCGTGACGCGGCTGGCGCTGGAGGTCGAAAACGAGCGGGATCGCCTGATGGCCCGGTTCGCCAACGTCGGTGCCCGCTCCAGAGAAGGCGACTCGACAATCGCGCAAGAATAACGCGGCTCGACAGGGTTCACCGGACCAAGGACTTTCCGTCAAAGTCGTTCCCGAAGCCTGGAACTATGGCTCAATCGCGTCGAAAAGGGCAACCGTCGGTGCGGCTGGAAATGATGCCGATGATCGATGTCACCTTCCAGCTCATCGCGTTCTTTCTGTTCGTGCTCAATTTCAGCCGCGATGAGATCAACGAACGGGTCCGGTTGCCCATCGCCGACCAGGCTCGACCTGTGGAACTGCAGACGGAAGAACCGCTGTTCCTCAACATTGACCGCGACGGCTACTTGCTCGCCCTCGGCGAGCGCTGGCACATTGTGCGTGACCGCGACAAGATCGAGGCGTTCTTGAAGCGCGAAGCAGCCTTCACCCGGCTCGAAATGGCCGCCACGGCGCGACGGGACCCAAACAGTCGAGCCGCACGCGACCTGAAAGAAGGGCGGTTGAGCGCGATCGTGGTGCTCCGAGCCGACCGTGACACTCCTTACGGCCCCCTGCGAGAGCTGGTCACGCTCTGTCAGCGCGTTGGGTACTATCGGTTTGCGCTCCGTGCAAAGGCACGTGAGGGATGAGTCGAGCGAACTCCAGCCGCAGAAACCGTCCGGAAAGCGACGATCGCCCCGAGATCGCGATGACCCCGATGATCGACGTCGTTTTCCAGCTCCTGATCTTCTTCCTGATGACGTTTAAGCCGATCGTCTTCGAGGGCCAGTTCACGATCAACATGGCCCCGGCAGGCAGCGCCGTCCCCACGGAGAGCCTTACCCTTCCTCCGTTGGTCGTACAACTTGCCGCGGACGACGAGGGCAACCTGGCCGGCATCGCACTGGGAAACACCGCCCTACCAAGCTTTGACCACCTGCGCCGCGACGTAGCGATGCTCGTAAGCGGCGGCCTCGCCGAGGAGGTCGAAGCGGAGATTCGGGCCGATGCGCGGCTGAAGTACGAGCACATCGTTGGAGCGGTGAACGCGCTTACCCGTGCCGGCGTCACCAAAGTCAACTTCGGTCCGGCATTCACGCCGTCGGCGGGGAGCCAGCAGTGATGGCATGGCATGGTATCGAGGGACATGACGAGATCCGCGATCTGTTCCGCCGTATCGTGGCCAGCGGCCGGCTTGCCCACGCGTATCTGTTCCTCGGCCCCGAGGGAATCGGCAAACGCCGGTTCGCCCTGCTCCTCAGCCAGGCCCTCCAGTGCGAGCATCGTCCTGCCGAGGAACTCGACCCGTGTGAAGAATGCAGCTCCTGCCGCCAGATCAAGGCCGGCACGCACCCCGACGTCACCGTAGCCACCCGACCCGAAGATCGGATCGAGTTCCCGATCGAGACCGTCCGGAGCGAGATCATCCGGCCTCTTTCGATGAAGCCAACCCAGGGCAGGTACCGGATCGTGATCGCCGACGAGGCGAACACCTTCAACGAATACTCGGCCAACGCCCTGCTCAAGACCCTCGAGGAACCGCCCCAGCGTTCGCTGCTGATCCTCCTCAGCACCAGCCCAGAACTCCTCCTGCCCACCATCCTCTCCCGATGCCAGCAGATCTGGTTCAAACCGCTCAGCCCGGAGGTGATCAGTCGCATCCTGGTGGAACAGGGGGCCGTTTCCGACGTCGAGACGGCGCGCTACTTTGCAGAGCTCGCCGAAGGCAGCGTCTCCGAAGCCCTGCTGCTCGTTTCCCCCCAGGTCCAGAAGCTGCGGGCGGCGCTCGTGGGCGCCTTTGGTGCACCGAGACTGGACGCGGCCCGATTGCTGGAGGTGGCGGAACAGGCGATCGAACTTGCCGGCAGTGACACGGCTTCGCGCCGTCAAATGGTCCAGGTGCTCTGCCGCCTCACCGTCTCGTTGCTTCGCATGGCGCTACGACTGGCGGTGGGCAACGGCGGTCTTCCCCCCATCTTTGGTAAGGCCGAGCAAGCAGCGATCGAATCGTTGGCACGCACCGTCGGCCCCGATCGACTCATCCGGATGATCGATCGCACGCTGCTGGCCGGCTACCACAACGACCGCAAAGCCCACGTGCCCTTCCTGCTCGAAGCGTGGGCCTGCGCCCTGGCCGACCTCGCCTTTCCCCCACCGCTGACCTCGGCCGCAAGGCGCTAGTCCCGTGCCGTGCCCTATCCCCTGCCCTTTGCCCACGGCTAAGGACGGCGGAACTCACGGAAAGATGCTGCCTATTCGCATCCCCCACCCGTCCAGCAAGCTCTGCTATCACCTTTGAAGCTCTGTTGCGCTTAGCCAAGCAGATGCGTCAGCGGGTCCCCCATCGGCGCATGTCACACTCCGGAACCCGTCGCCGCGCTCCCTCAGGCGCGGCGCCTGTGCGGACAGAAGCGAAACGCGACCGGCAGAAGGATGGCCCACAGGAGAAGCAGAGGGACGAACTCAATCGCGCGGTAACGCGACCAGGAACCGGACGCGTCTACCAGAATCTCTTTCACCCGATCCTCGCTAAGCCAGGCCGGGAATGACACATGACCACCATCCGCTTCCCCCTCCTGCCGCCCGGCCCCCTCGCCCCCGGCGCCGGCCTCGGACAGTTGCTCGGCTAACCGGCCGATCAACATATGCCCCAGGTTTCGCTCGAACTGCGCACCGCCGGCCAGCATACCCAGCACCGATCCTTCGCCCCCTTCGGTAGGCTGCTCACCCCGCCAACGTGGCAAGACGACCTGCTCAAGCGGACGGTCGAACACCGGCGGAAACCGACCGCCTACAGCCACACATCCCAGGTTTACACCCACGCCCACGAGCACCAGCACCATGGCAGGTAAGACCAGCCACCTGGACCGCAGCAGACGAAATGTCCCGCCGGCAAGTACAGCAAGAATCGGATAGGTGGCCGTCAGCAAGCGCGGTCCCGTACACCATCCACCATCCCAGGCGGGGTACACGAGGTTGACCCAGATGAATGCCCCCACGGCTACCAAAGCGGTGACCAGGATGCCCCAGAACCTGCTGAACAGGAGCACAACGGCCCCGACCGTGGCCAGAGCGAAAAACGGGGCGTACCACAGCAACCCTCGCCTCTGCTTCCAGAAAAGCTCCGGCAACCGCTTCCAATCGGGCGGCTCGTCCAGGCGAATCCCCAGCGGCTTGTCCGGAGAATGTACCTCCTGGAACATTCGCGACGCCTCGTACTCGTAGCTCAACGTGAACGGACTCCCGAACGCCTTATAGTTGTAGGCGAGAAGCAAACTGGCCCCCATTACCGCACCGTAGGCGAATACGAGCACTGCGCTTAGCCTCCGGAACACAAACAGGGCTGCGACCGCAAGCGCGGCCGATGCCAGCGCCGCCGGGTATTCCACCACCGGCACCAGCCCGACCAGGAGCCCGCACAGCAGAGCGTTCGACAACGGGCTGGACCGAGCGATCAGGGTGCGTGCCAGAGTATAGAGGGCGGTTACCAGGAACAGGCCGGTAAGGTTGTGGCCGTAGAAGAGCGTCCCGTACACGAACGCCGGGCTCCCCAGCCCATACGCCAGCCCGGCGGTCACGGCAGCCCAGCATGGTGCGCCCAGCAACAGCACAAAGCGATAGACAATGTAGGCTGCCAACGCGGTCGCCAGCCCACTGGTCCCCAACGTCACCCAGTAGTCCGCAGCCCAGTACGGCACGGCATCTCGATCAATGGGATGGGGCTTGATCCCGTCGCGCTGGGGCAGGATCGCATAGACGATCGCGCCAAAGAAAGAAAGCCCCGGAGCCTTATCGCTGTAGAAGTGGCCCTCGCGGTAGGCGATGTCGCCCCCTCTCACGAGAGGCCCATCCGCGCCGTATTCCACGTCGGCACACTGACGCTCGAAGCCGTCGATCGACAGCGATCGACGGTCGACAAGAGCGTAGGTGAGCATCAAACGGGAGGCGGAGTTCCAATCGCGTGACTGCCAGAAAAAGGCGTAGGACGCCAGGCAGGTGAGCATCAGCACGATGCCTGGCGCCCGCCGCGGCCGCTCTCGCACCATGGGCATTACTCCAGGACCGTCTGCTCTGGGCACCCCAATTATCTAACCGCTCTCGCACCCGTGGGATCGCTAACCCGGCGCGTATCGGTCGGCACGCAACAATGTTCGAACCCCGGCCCGATCAAGAGAGGCGGCGCACAAGCAGGCGTTTGCCCAGGGGGTTATTCGGCGAGGTCATACCGAAGTCGCCTCGGAACTTGCTCACGGTGCGGAGGGCAGCTTCTGCCTGGCTATCCACACCGTCGGCGGCCGCGACAAGGATCCCTTCCAGACACTGCGGATCCGCGGGCCCACCGCGCTGGGTCGTCTGATGGCTGTACACGATGTGCCGTAACACGGCCAAATCCCCGGGATCCACGCCGAGCCTCCGCCCGTGGTCCAGGAGAGTGTCCTGGAGCGTGACCCAGTGGCCGAGCAGCCTGCCCAACAGATACGTGGCATCGTCCTGATCCCCGCGGTGCAGGAGCTCCTCTACCTTGCCCAGATCGTGGAGCACCGCGCCACAGATGACGAGGTCACGCTTGAGATAACGGCCGAGCACGGGATAAGCCTGGATGAGTTCGTCGGTGATCCGAGCGGCCAGGCGAACGACCGAGAGCGTATGCTGTATTAGCCCCCCTGGAAAGACATGGTGGAACGCACGCGAAGCAGGCAGGTCCAGAAGCTGGTCGCGTCTTTCCGCGACGATCACCTGCACCAGTCTCCGCAGCTTTTCATCCTCCACCTCACGCTCGACGAGCTGCTCCAGTTCCGCCATCCACCTGGCCGCTTCCCGTTCCGCTTTCTCGTCCTCCCCACTCACCCGCTCGGAAACCGGCCTCATCCGGATAAGCTCAACCCGTTCCCCCTGCTCAGGCCGGGGCCGGACAACCAGGTCGTAGAGCGCCCCGACGCGGAGCCGTCTGGCCCATCGGATCCAGAGGGGGGAATCTTGCCAGATCCGGATCGAGAAATCAGTGCCGGCGGGGGTGCGAAATGTACATAGCAGCGCCTCAGAGCTATGGGGTTGCAGTTCCGAAGCGATGAGCCGTGCTACAACACGAACGACTTGCTCGTTCGCGTACCCCCAATCCCTGCTCATCGCCTTCTCCTTTGAGCGCTTGACGGATGGGAGGAACCTGGCAGCGACCGTCCGTTGTGCGACTTGGGAAACCGGCGTTAGAGGCGGTCCACAGAAGTGACAGCGATCCGGAATCTCTGGGTGAGTTCCTGGCGATAGTCGCACAAGCCGTGGAAGTCTTCCACCGACTCTCCTGGCCCCAGCTCCACATCTCCCGTACGAACCAGATTTCCGATGATCTCGCCCACATCGGAACTTGTATAGATATGCCAGCGGCTCAACACCAGGGTGGCCAGGAAGCCGAATTTTTCCAGAGCCAGGTCACGAACCCCCTCGACAAGCTGAGCTGGGGTGATGTGACGGATCCGCCGCGACGCCGCTTTACCCCTGGCTAGCTTCCGTTTAGCGTACTCGATCGCCTCGTACACGAACTCGTATGCGTCTAGGGGATACCGATCGTCCTCTTTGAGGATTTCCGACAGGGTCGGCAGCTCACCAGCCATAGGTAACTCCACACTAGACGCGAACATTCCGCGCACCCTAACCGCACCTGCTCGGCGGCAACCGCGAAATGCTGCCACAGCAGGCTGACCTGACTGAAGCCGATGAATTATAGGACTGCCGCCATTCGTCAACCGCAAAAGCAGAGTCGCTCTCCGCCAAACGTCCAGGCACAGGGCGGTGGCACCGCGGGGGGCCGTTCCTCACGGGCGAGGGTGATGCCGGGCGTGGATTTCCCGTAAGCGGCGAGGGTCGACGTGGGTGTAGATTTGAGTGGTCGTGATCTTCGCATGCCCCAACAGCTCCTGCACCAAGCGAATGTCTGCCCCCCTGGACAGCATGTGCGTGGCAAAGCTGTGGCGAAGCGTGTGGGGGCTTACGTTCGGGGGGAGGCCAGCCCGGACCGCGTACTTTTTCACGATCGCCCACAGGCTGACCCGCGACAGGCGACCACCAAATCGATTCACGAACAACCAGGGTGAGTCCGGTCGGTTTCTCACCAGCTCCGGCCGCTCCTGGTCCAGGTACTCCTCAATCGCCCGTTTGGCGGCCCGCCCGATCGGGACAATCCTTTCCTTGCCCCCCTTCCCGACACAGCGCAAAAAACCTTCGCTGAGGGCAACGTCCGTGAGTCGAAGCCCTCCCACCTCCGAAACCCGACACCCGGTGGCGTAGAGGGTCTCGAGAATCGCCCGGTCCCGCCGGAACCAGGCGTCGTCGACCGTCGGAGCGGTGAGCAGACGGTCGACCTGCTCTTCGCTAAGGACCTGTGGTACGCGCGCCCACAATGCCGGTCGTTCGATGTGCTCCGCCACGCTCGCCGCCAACCGCCCATCGAGCACAAGGAACCGGAAGAACATGCGGAGCGATACGATGTGTCGGGCGATCGTGGCCGGTGCCAGTTTCTCCTTGCTCAGAAAGTCCAGGTAACCGGCCAGATCTCGCACGCTCAGACGACGATAGTCCCCTTTACCGGCCGCCTGCAACCAGCGAGAAAACCGGTTCAGGTCGCGGCGATACGCCACCACCGTGTTCTCGGCCAGGCCACACTCTGCCTCAAGGTAGGCGCAGAACGCGCGGACATCATCCTCCAAAGCCGCTGAACCGTCCGTAGATTGCCTCGGATGCACGATTCGAAAGGCACGGGCCATCTGGCTCCTCCTGAGCCCTCGAACAACCAAAAGCTCCGGGCAGCCCCGCGGTCCGGGACGTTTGACCGGATCGCGACTTATGCCGATGGCTGGCCGTAACGAGCCGTCAGCGCCCCCGCGGCTCCTCTAATCGGCAATCCCGCTAGCTCTGGCACACGGGGTCAAAAACGCACAGGTCACGTCCACCACACACAAGAGAACTCGGCAACAAAAGGCCGAGTACTATTCACAGTTGCTGGTGGAGTGCGCCAGCTCGGTGGCTGCACAGCCTTCGATCTTTGTCGGCCGATCTGACCGCCGAGGTTTGCGCGGATGCCAACAACGCTGATAACGGGCGGTGCGGGATTTATCGGCTCGCACCTTTGCGACGCGCTCTTAGCCGAAGGCCACCGCGTTATCGCCGTGGACAACCTCCTGACCGGGCGCCGCGAGAACATCGCCCACCTGGCGAACGAGCCCAGGTTCATCTTCATCGAGCAAGACGCTTGCGAGCCGCTCCTGGTCAAGGACAAGCTGGATAACGTGTTGCATTTCGCGTCGCCGGCCAGTCCGTCTTCGAAAAGCCCGGTGGGCTACATGAACCTGCCGGTCGAGACGCTGAAAGCCGGCTCGCATGCCACCCTGAACACGCTCGAGCTCGCCCGCCAGCACGGCGCGCGCTACCTGCTTGCCAGCACGAGTGAGGTGTACGGCGACCCGGAGATCACGCCGCAACCCGAGGACTATCCGGGTCGGGTCAGCCCCACCGCGCCGCGAAGCTGCTACGACGAGGCGAAACGGTTCGCCGAGGCGGCCACCATGGCCTACCACCGCAAGTTCCACCTGCCCACCCGGATCGCCCGGATCTTCAACACCTACGGCCCCCGGATGCGGCGGGACGACGGTCGCGTCCTGCCCAACTTCATCTGCCAGGCACTCACCGGACAACCGCTCACAATCTACGGCGACGGCAAACAGACCCGCAGCTTCTGCTACATCAGCGACCTCGTCGGCGGGCTTCTGCGCCTGCTCCATTCCGATTACTCCCAGCCCATGAACCTGGGCGATCCGGATGAGATCACCATCGAGCAGCTTGCCCGCGAAGTGCTGGAGCTGACCGGGAGCACGAGCACCATCGCCTACGAACCGGCTCCCGAAGGCGACCCCCAGCGACGCCAGCCGGACATCCGGCGTGCGAAACAGGTTCTGGGCTGGTCACCCCGGGTACCCCGCCGCGAAGGACTGTTGCGCACCATCGAGTTCTTCCGCACAGAACTGGGGCTCAGCTAAGCGCCGGCGAGCCGGCAAGGTTCATCCGGGCAGCAACAGAGGCGGTGCATGAAAGTTTTCGTCACGGGCGGTGCTGGATATATCGGTAGCGTATGCGTTCAGGCCCTGCTGCGTGCCGGACACGACGTGCTTGTGTTCGACAACCTGTCCGAAGGGCACCGGCAGGCCGTGCTTGATGCCCCCCTCGTGACCGGCGATCTGCGTGACCACTCGTTGCTCGACCGGACGTTGCGCGAGTACGCGCCCGATGCGGTCATGCATTTCGCGGCCTCCGCTCTCGTGGCCGAATCGGTCGAAAACCCGCGGAAGTACTACGAGAACAACATCGAGTCCAGCCTTTCCCTGCTCCGGACCATGCTGGCGTGCGGCGTCCGCCGGATCGTGTTCTCCAGCACCGCAGCCACGTACGGCGTGCCCGAGATCGTCCCCATCCCGGAGGATCACCCCCAGCAACCGATTAACCCGTACGGCTTCACAAAACTGGTGATCGAACACGCCATCCGGGATTACGCCCGTGCCTACGGCCTGGGAGGCGTCATCCTCCGCTACTTCAACGCGGCCGGAGCCTCCCACGACGGGCGGCTTGGCGAACATCACCACCACGAAACCCACCTGATCCCGATCGTGCTCCAGGTCGCTCTTGGCCAGCGCGAGCACGTCAAGATCTACGGCACCGACTACCCAACCGAAGACGGGACGTGCGTCCGCGACTTCATCCACGTCGAGGACCTGGCCGAAGCGCACGTTCGCGCGCTGGACTACTGCAGGGACGGACATGTGCTGGCTGCGAACGTGGGCACGGGCCAGGGGCATTCCGTTCGCCAGGTGATCGAAACGGCCCGCGCCGTCACCGGCCACCCGATCCCGGCTGTGGAGGCCCCCCGTCGACCGGGTGACCCCCCTGTCCTGGTGGCCGCCGTCGAACGGGCACGGCGCGAACTGGGCTGGACGGCCACCTGCTCAGACCTGCGGTCGATCATCCAGTCCGCCTGGCAGTGGCACCGCGCCCATCCACACGGTTACGAAAACTAACGCAACCATATCTTGCGAGGATCCGGCCCACGCCGTGGCGTCTGCCGGTAAGTGGCGAGGCCGTCAACAAGCCGGTTATTCGTCCAAACGAAGAAAAGGTTGACCGCCCGAACTGGCCCCGCCGGGCCAATCAGCCGCTCACGACCATCGCTAACTAGCGGGCCATCGTTTCTCCCCCCTACGACACGCGGTCGGCTCTGGGCTCCTCATCAACAGCCCCCTCGGCCAGCTTGCCTAGAAACTCCTCGGGCGGTCCGGCGTCCTGGGCAGGCTCGATCGCAGCAGGCTCCGGCTGCCGGCGAGGGGGCCTAGTGCGAGCCGACCACCAAAGCACCAGACCGAAGGTCAACACAAGTAGCAGGAGCAGTACCAACAGCACCGGCTCCAGGGCACCCAACCCGGTGCGAGAGGGAGCCGGGTGCCAAACCAGTCTGGGCCCGATCAGCAACGGCGCGAACCGCATCCCATCCCCTGCCTGGTACGCCCACAACTTCAGGAAGTATCCCGTAGCCGTCACCCGCTCACGCAACCCATCCCCCGTGGGCATCGCTCGTGGAACGTGGAGTACCACGAAAATCCACGGGTTCAAGTCATACTCGTCCGAAAACACGGCACACTCGTAGAGCACCCGCACGCCGAGATCATTCGGCCCCGGGTCAATCGGCGTGACTCGCCGCACGTAGCCGTCCAATCGGACCGGCTTACCCCGGAACGCGTCAGGGTTGCGGACAAGCTGGACCAGGGGCGGGTTGGATATGGCCAATCTGGTCTCCAACACCTGGGGACGCACCTTCATGGCAAGCTCCACCAGGTGGAAATAGGCCCCCTTTGGAATCACCCGGGTTTTATCGCGCACCGTCGAGAGCAATCGCATGTCCGGGTGGGCTTCCTCACGGGCAGGCCGCTTGCCTTCCGCTTCGTCAGCCCCTTGAACCCGACCGCCCTGCCGTTGCTCTGCGCCAGGCCGGGAAGACACGGCAGCACCGGCGGGGAAAGACGTCTCGATCACCGCCTCGTCCCCCCTGAGATCGCGCACGCGCAGTCGATCTTGCCGGCCACGTCGGGGGGCGTAGAGAAGCCCGATGAGCACGATCGTACAGGCCAGCGCGATGAGCAAGACACTGAGCGCGGGCGGACGGTGTGCAGGGGGCCTTCTTCTTCGGCTCATTGTTTACCGCGTGCTGGAAACCGCTGGTGTTCGCCTTAATTATGCGGCAGCCTCCTGGCGATCGTACCATATCGAACCCGGCACCGCGGACCAGTACGGCGGTGCGGGTCCCCGGTGCATATACTGGCCTTGGACACCGTGCATGAGCACCGCCGGAGGAGCTGCGTGGATCGGAGCGAAATGTATCTGAACTGGATTCGCCGTCGCGCTCGGGAGCTGCGTCAGGGCGTTCGCCCACCGAAGACGCTCGCCGAGTGGCAGAAGCGGCGCAAGGAATTGCGCGCTCAGATTGCCGCCGCCCTGGGCAGAGGGCTCGAACGTGACCCTTGTGATCTATCCCCTCGGTTGCTGCGAGAACACCGCCGCAGCGGCTACCGCATCCAGTGCGTCGTGTTCCAGGCTCGTCCGGGGATCTGGGTAACCGCGAACCTCTATATCCCGGACGTGGCGGAACAGGGGCCCGTGCCGGCTGTGCTCAACGTACACGGCCACTGGCGCGAGGGGAAGATCGCTCGGACACCCCACATCCGGGCGGTTGGCTTGGTGCGACAGGGCTACCTGGTGCTCGCCGTCGACGCGTTCGGGGCCGGGGAGCGCGCCCCTGACCCCCTTCGCCCTGAGTATCACGGCGCGCTCCGCGGCGCTGCGTGCTGGACCGCAGGCTACCCTCTGCTGGCGCTGCAGGCCTACGACAACATGCGGGCCGTGGACTACCTGCTCACGCGAGATGAAGTGGACCCCGCCAGAATCGCCGTGACCGGCGCCTCCGGCGGCGGGAACCAAACGATGTACGTGGGCGCACTCGACGAACGGATCAAAGTCGTCGTGCCGGTCTGCTCGGTGGGCAACTACCAGGCGTACCTCGGCGTGGCCTGCTGCGTCGGCGAAGTGTTGCCCGGCGCCCTCACCTTCTGCGAAGAAGGAGACATCCTAGGCCTTGTCGCCCCCCGACCGCTGCTCGTGATGAACGCCTCCCGAGATTCCGTGCAGTTTTCCATCATTGAGGCGGCCAAATCCATCGCCTGGGCGCGTCAAATCTATCGGCTCTACGGGGCCGAAGATCGCCTCGCCCACGCCACCTTCGATGCCCCCCATGGATACAACAAAGCGATGCGGGAGCAACTCTACGGCTGGCTGAATCGGTGGCTGAAGGACGCCCCCTCGGCGGATCCTGTGCCCGAGCCCGAGCTCAAACCCGAGCCGCAAGAGGTGCTCCGCTGCTTCCCCGATGGTAAGCGGTTCGACAACTTTCTGACACAACCCGAGTTCGTCGCTTCGTGCTGGCGGCGCGCCCTCGATCGCCTCCCGCGACCAACCCACCGCGAGGCATGGGAAAGCCAGCGCCTGTTGCTCGAACACCGCCTGGAGACCATACTCGGCGGAAAGCCCACGGTCACGCCCACAGCAGAACTCGCCCAACAAACCATCGCAGACCTGCCGGAGAACACTCTCGGCCAACAACTCATGGTCACGGTGGAACCAGGTATCGAGATCCCGGTCACCGTCGTTAGCCCACGCACCGGTACCATGGACAAGCCACTGATCATCGTGGCCGATCCGGAAGGTCACGTCCTCGCCCCAAATCACCCCTTCGTTCGCGAACTGGTCCGTCTCGGCACGCATGTAGCCCTGGTCGAGCTTCGAGCGACCGGATCTTCGGCAGTAGCCCGGGACCGAATCGCCGACGCCATCGACCACAACTCGTGCGAGTGGGGTGTCTGGATCGGGGACCCACTCGCCGGACAATGGGCACGCGATCTGATCGCCACGATCGAGGTTACGAGCAACCGGTTCGGAGTCGACCCGACACGTATTTCCCTGGCAGCATGGGGCGGAGCAGGAATCGCCGCGGTCATCGCCGCCATTTTCGACGACCGCGTGAACGCTGTGGCCGCCGTCCGGCCCCTCGCCTCCTTCACCAGCGCTGCCCTGCCCGCCGGCCACCGAATGGTGTACCACATCCCACACCTGGTTACCGTTGGCGACCTCCCCTACCTCTACGCCATGGTGGCGCCACGCCGTCTCGTGCTGGCCGAACCCATCGACCTCACCGGGCATCCACTGAACTCGCAAGAAGCCGCTCACGCGTTCCGCTTCACCCGCGCCATCTACGGCATGTACCGGCGGATGTCCGACATCCGGCTGCTGCGGTCACCCGTCGAACCAGGCGAACTCGCTCTTGCCGTGGCCCAACTCGCATGAGAGGAAATGGCAGGCGAGCACTCATCCACGCCATGCTGGTCCGCTGCGACCAGCAGTTCGTGCACGGAGCCGGTCGGATGCCAAGCGGTGCGGCGGCACAAGATGGGGCGGTGCCCGGTGAACTCGGTTGCGTCGGGTCGAGCCGCCGAATAACGCGACGAGCTCGCCCGACGTTGTAACTGTAGCCAAGGGGGCTCAGGATTGAGATCGACCGCGACCTGGCCAGCACTGTGCGTCGCCGGCCTGCTCATCGCAGCCGGCTGGATGGGCTGGGCCGGACTATCTGTGGCGGGCGGCACCGGCCTGGCGACCGGTGTCCTCCTGTGCTTCCTCGCACGTCGTGGATGGCCTGAAAACGGCACGATATCGCGAGCCGTCCTGTTGCCCGCCGCTGCGGTCGTTGGCACCCATGCGTTCGCGGCAATCCAGTCCAGGCTGCCGCCCGGCGTGGACGCAGCTTTCCACTGCACAGTCGCGTTGCATTTCGCCAACACCGGACGCATCACGCCTGATCTTCGCCCCCTCGAGGATCTGACGCTCAACTACCCCACCGGCAGCCATTTTCTGGTCGCATCGCTCACGCGTCTGGCCAACGCTCTGAAACTCGACGTCCCCCCTCATCTGGCCTTCAAGCTCTGGTTCCCCATCGCAGCGGCCGCGGCGACACTCACCGTCGCCTGCTTCGAACCCGTTCTGGGAAGCGGGACAGGAGTGGCCACCGGCTGGGTCTACGCCCTCGGCATCTACCAGATCTCGCTGTTCCCGTACACGTGGGGCGGCCTGCCCAGCCTTCTTGCCATGTGGCTCGTGATGGCGGGGACCCTCTACCTTCACGCCCTTCCAACGACCAGGGGATCGCTAATAGCGGGGCTTCTCTGGGGCGGTGCCATGCTGGCACATCATCACACCGCCGTGGCGCTCGTTATCGGGGCGGCCGGTGTCGCACTGCACCTCTGGAAACGGTGGCGGGAAACGGCGCGGCAGACCGTGACGGCGGTATCGGTTGCCGTTCTGGCCAGTGCCCCTTATTGGTGGCGACTGGTCCTGAACCTCCCGAGCCTGGGCAGCACAGGCATGCTGGGCTACGTGGAGCCCTTCCAGTTTCCCTGGACGCTGGTCTGGCAGATGGGGCCGATCTTCCTTGTCGGTTCCGTGGTATTCGCGCTGAGACGACAGCCCTCAGGAAAGTGCGTACGTTACCTGACGGCGCTAGGGGTTACGTGGCTCGTCGTGTTCCTCGTCCTGGATTACGGAATCCGGGCTGCATCTGGCCTGGTTATGGGGCGAGCGGTTACTCCGTTCACTCCGTCGCGGTTTCTGTTTGACCTGCAATGGGCGTTCTGCCCGCTCGTTGGGGCAGCTTTTGCGCGTCTGAGCAGGGGGCACAGCATTGCTGTGCTTGCCATAGCCTGTGTGGCCACGGGCATCTGGGGCACGTGGGACCGTTGGACCGGTACGCCGCTGTCGGCCCTGCCGCGGTGGATCGCAGAAGGTCGGTTGCGTCGAGCCGAAGGGACGATTTTGCGCGAGGACTTTGTTCTCGAACCCGGTGCCTACGTGGCTCGCGTCGCCCCGCCCCGCGCCGTGATCCTGGGCACGCCAGGTCAGGTCTGGCTGACGTACTGCACCCGCCGCGAGAGCACATGCCTGTTTCTACCGATCTCGGAACCGATTTCGGACCGGATTCGCCTGAAGTGGCGAATGCTCCAGCGGCCGACGGCTCGCACGTGGCAAGCGTGGAGCAGGTCCCTGGGAGACGTCCCCATCTGGGCAATCCTGCCGGCACACATCACACTCCCCGGCGAACAGGTGTTGCGAGTGTTCCACCCCCTGAAAGTCGTTCGACTCTGGCCCCCTTCCGCGCCCGAGAGGCCGCCCAAGGTGCTGGGGCGACCCTCTGGTAGACCAGCCCGCTGACGTTATCAGCAGGCGACAATCGTGTGGGCCACCGCCGCACGCCGCGCATACTCGGCGCTATCACAACCGGTTCCCCACAGCCTGCTGCACCGCCCATTCGATCTGCCGTCGCACCTGGGGCAGAGCCCGATAGATCCGCGCCGGAGCGCGCAGCGGATAGCGCGTCACCTGGTACACCTTCCCGGCTCGTGTAAGCGGCACGATCCAGACCTGACCGGAACGGAGCGAGGAAAGAGCCGATTCGCTCACTCCCCGGACAACGATCCGCTGCCCCGGCGTTACGTCCCCCTTGTACACCGCAAGCACCTCGCCCCGAAACCCCGCCGTGCTGTCGGACTGCTCGACCCGCACCTCAGCCACCACGTCTGCAGCAATAAGCTGAGGGACGGAAACGAACCCGTGGTCGGCGTAGAGAACCGCCAGTACGGCCACGACGCCCAGCCAGAGGATCATCGCAAGCAAACCGACGAACCGCACCGCACTCTTGTCCGTTACTTCTTTCAACTGGCGTCTCCGTCATCAATCACGTTCTCGATCGCCTTCCTGTGCTATTGGCGGATTCAGCACCA
>Ga0256839_1001395_pt1 | contig 29309 bp, 18 predicted proteins | sample 354166metaG_FD_185968 | JGI IMG/M metagenome (GOLD analysis project Ga0256839, IMG submission 185968) | Hydrothermal vent microbial communities from Mid Atlantic Ridge, Atlantic Ocean - 354-166 | ecosystem: Environmental > Aquatic > Marine > Hydrothermal vents | place: Atlantic Ocean: Mid... | reverse complement strand
GCGAACAAAGCTACATCGAAGCAGCCAGGAGCCTGGGCTTGCCCGAAAGGCGCATCTTCCTGAAACACGCCCTGCCCAATGCCCTCGGCCCGGTATGGATCGCTATAGCCTTTGGCTTTGCCGGAGCTATCCTGGCCGAGGCCACCATTTCTTTCCTTGGAATCGGCCTGGCAGCCGAAGACGTCAGCTGGGGCAGTTTACTCCGATCTGCCCGCAGCAACATCAGCGCCTGGTGGATGGCCGTATTTCCAGGCATAGCTATATTTATCACCGTTACCATCTTCAACATCCTCGGGGAACAACTGAAAAGCAAGTAAAACAAAAACAACATGGGTATCCATTTCAAAGAACTCGTTTCCATAACCTTGATTCTCTTTTCCGTTATCGACATCATAGGTTCTCTACCGCTGATCATAGATCTCAAAAAACGCGGGCAGCACATTCATGCCGAATACGCCTCTATAGCAGCTTTGTTGTTTATGGGTGCTTTTCTCTTTGGCGGAAAACCACTGCTCAGCCTTTTTGGTGTTTCTGTAGAAGCCTTTGCCGTGGCCGGAGCCTTGGTCATTTTTCTGCTTGGCCTGGAAATGGTACTCGGCATACGCATTTTCCACGACAACCCTCAGCTAAAATCCGGCACCATAGTACCGGTGGCTTTCCCGCTCATCGCCGGTGCCGGCAGCATGACGACCATCATCTCGCTAAAAGCCAAATACGAAACAACTGACATCTTGCTCGGCATCCTGCTCAACATGCTGTTCGTGTACCTCATTCTTCGCTCCTCGGACTGGCTGGCAAAACGCCTGGGTGTAGCCGGCAGCATCATCCTCCAGAAAATTTTCGGCATCATCTTGCTCTCTATCGCCATCCAGCTCTTCAGCGAAAACTACAGCCACGTCATCCAACAACAATGATACTCCATCCGACGAATTGGGGTTAGGAGAAATCTGTCACATTAGAACCCAGAAAAACAATTTCGTGGCTTTAGAGGCAAAATACAAATCAATAACTCCATGTTCACCAGCCCTATAAGCAACTAGCTTGTTTTTAGTCGCTGAGGCAATGAGGTTTCCAACAAACTATACCCAAACCGAAATAGTTTGGGTTATTTGCGACTCGCAAACGGGCAAAAGGTAGAGCACTTGGAAGGCTGGCGCCTCCCAAACCACTTCGCCATGAGTATAAAAAGGCGTTTGATTGGGCCCTAAACCAACCAAACGCCTCCTTGTCATGGCGTAAAGCCCATCGGCAAACAGCCGATTTTATGGACCTGCGACCACGCCTTTTCCGGTAAACAAGCCCTCAGGTGTTTCCAGTTGATAGATGAAAACGCCTTCCGGCAAATTTTCCAAGCTAAAGGAGCCCGGGCCTGCCTCGGCCATGCGCTTCTCACTATAGAGCAAATGGCCTGAAAGGTCATACACCTTGAAGACCAACTCGGCCGGCTGCTCTAAACGGAAGGGAAGAACAGCAGAAGTGCGCATGGGGTTGGGATACAACTTACCCAAGCTAAAGCCCTGCCCGTCTCCAAGCTCCATAAATTCCAACACGGGCGTTGCCGCCCAATCATTTGCCCCGAAGGCCATAGCCGCCGTAGCTGAAGAACTCAGATGGAGAACATCGCTCAAACGCCCCGCTTGCAAAGTGTGAAAGCGCAGCGATATCGTCTGGTTCTCAGCTCGGCAAGATCCGTCTGCATAAGCTCTGGCAAAGGTGAGCCAACCCGCATCGGCATGCGCCAAGCCCCAGTCGCCTTGCCCCGAGCAAGGGCCTTCATCAACAGCCTCGAAAGACAAAACTTCTTTATCGAACTCCAGTGTAAACTGCAAGGCCCGCAGAGCCTCACCGGAAAGCTGCAGCACACAAGACACTTCTTCTCCTGACTCAAAGGTGAGGTCTTCGAGTTGAAGGGGGTAGCGCTCAGTCGATCGAAACTCCGTCTGCTCACCATCAAAATTCGTGCTCGCCGTCGAATTTACATCACCGACTTTGATGGCGATGAAATCGGCAGCCAAATCATCTACTTGCAAATTGTTGTAGTTCAACACTTCGGGGAAAACCTCTTGCCAAGGATTCTCCGGGTCCGGAAAGACGTAATCAGCATCCACAAAACGCCAAGAAGTGTTGTTCGGAAATTCGGGAATCATCTGAAGCACCAACTGCTGAATATAAACCAAATCCACCGTACTGACCATCCCGTTTCTGTTGACATCAGCAGCAATGATCTTGTAGGGCGAGGACAGGGGCTGCATCTGTAAAATGTGTAACTGCACGTAGTACATGTCCAATGTGCTGACGCCATTGCCCGGCAAAGTGTCTAACATGGGAGAAAGGGTGTAATCTCCTCCAATGGGCAATTGCTGAAAGGCATACTGCCCGTCCAAATCCGTGAGCTCTTGAAAAGCTCCCCCGTTTACATCCACCTGTACATGAGCAACCATCTCTTCTTCCTCGGTGTAAATGTGCCCGCTGACAACCACCAAATCATCGCAAACCCCCAGGTTGTCCTGCAAGAGAACAAAAGTGCTGCAAAAATCTTGATTGCCCGCCTCATCGGTTACCCAGATCTCCAAGGGCTGATACCCCTGATCCAGATCGCAGTAATACGTCCGAAAAACATCAGCTGTATCCGAAGAGAAAGAAAAGATCAGGGAATCCGAGCAGTTGTCAAAACTTCCCGCATCAAAATCCGAAGCCCAAATGGTGATTTCTCCGGTTTGATCAAAAACCAGAACCAAGCCGTCGGCACAGTAGGGTGTCGGTTTTTTGCAATCCACTACGCTGATGTTCATTTGCCGAAAGGCAGTATTGCCACAGTCGTCGCTGATGGCATAGGTCGCCGTATAATTCCCCGGCGGTACTTGGGTATAAGTGTAGGGATCTCCGGGCTGCGGGTTGGGCAAGTCCGTAGTAATCTCCGTACTCAAAGCGTCGCTGCAATCGAGCACATCGGGTACGGGCAGTTGTACATCAGCAAAGCAAGTACTTCCTTCAATGCAAACCTCCAGATCGCTCAATTCAAAAATCGGATCTTCTTCGTCCACTACCTTGATGACTTGCGTAAACTGTATAAAACCATCAGCTATGCCGGCACTATTGACGCCGTCTTTGAAAGTGCGATCATCCATATCCCCGTCACCATCAAAATCCTGCCCAATCTGGGCTTCGGAATACTCTGGATAGGCATCGTAACCGTACTGGTTATAAAGACACCAATTGACCACCGTCCAGGTACGAAGAATTTTGTAACAAGCATCTGACACCGTTTCAAAGAGCTGATCGTTGGAAGAAATGCCAATCAATTCACAATCATCGAAGAAGATTTGCGGCTCGCCAAAATCCGGCAAACTACCATCTTGACATTGAGCTGTTATGTCTTCAGGAAAAGTAACCACCCAGTCGGATTGGTGCTCTACAAAAATGGTCTGTGTACAATTTACCGGACCGTTTTGAGAGGCATCAACGGCGCTCCAGGAACGAATGATGCTGCCCTCCGAACAAGTGTTGATGTTCATGCTTACGACATAGCTGGTATCCACTTCACAATTGTCGGAAAACAGCGGAGTTCCGTAAACATCCAATACGCTGTAATCACCCAGAGCCAAAGCAGCAGCCAAGGAGTCCAAATAGGTATTGCAATCAATCTGCACATCTGTGGGGCAACTGAGCAGCTGAGGAGCCAAGTTGTCTTCCACAAAAACCTGAACAGTACATTCGTTGTAATTCCCGGAACAATCTACGGCCCGCATGGTAACTTCCACCGGCCCTGCACCCACATCTGCACAACAGAAAATCACCGAAGGACCAAAGTCCGTATTGCCTGCCACGCCACAAGGATCTGAAGTGCGTTTGACCAACAACTCGTCCAAACAACAATTGTCCAAACTGCCGTTGTCAAAAACCGAAGCAGGCGTAAGCGCTTCACCGGAAGTGGGCAGAGAAATGGTAGTGATCTCCTTGCAAATGGTCACCGGACTGATGTCGTCCACCACTTCTATTTCCACATCAACCGTCGTAACATTTCCACAGGCATCTTCAGCCTGATAAGTAATCGTATGCGTCCCCAAAGGCAAACCCGGCGGCGGAATCAAACCGCCCTGCGTTCCATCTACACCATTCAGGTAAACGGCTTCACCCACAGGCGTAAAAATCAAAACCGTCCAGTCGTTGCAATTGTCACTCACTGTGGGCGGGAAGAGATAATCCTGAGAAGTACAGCCCTGATAACCGGCACCGGAAATGTTGGCACTTACCGTAAACGGACTGATAGACAAATCCGGAGGCGTCTGGTCCACCACTTTGATGAGTTGCACGTTGTCTTCACCCTGAGCATTGCTCAAAATGACTTGATTGGTGCACCAATCGAGCACCGTCCAGGTGCGCAAAATGTCAAAGGAATTCCCACAAGAAACTAACAGCTGATCGCTGAAAGAGTAGCCGTAATTGCAATAAGTGCCTTCTATGCCTTCCGGCAAACCTGAGCCGGTGGCACTCAGCCAAGAGGCATTGCTAACACCCGTCGCATCCAGGGGTAGCGTACCGTTTTGCAAAGCGGCAATGGAGGGATGCAAAGCGGCAGCATCGGTAATGTTCGGATAGGTGTTGTATTGATCACAAGACCAATAAACATCATTGGGAAAGTCCACCTCATCGGGCCGGTGAATTTCAATGATTTGCTCACAAGGAGCCGAGCTATTGCCATAAATATCTTCGGCTATCCACCTTCGACGGTAGCGCACAATGTCATCATCACAGACATTATCGTCAACAATCACCTCTTCAGTGAGTAAAACTTCTACAGGTGTACAATTGTCGGCAGCAGGAGGCGGCGGTACTGAAGCCACTTCCTGCGTACAGGAAATGGAAACCGTATCCACGGCCGCACAATCTATGACGGGAGCTAAATTGTCGTAAACGACCAAAGTGCCCCAACAGGAGTTTCCACTGACTAAGTGGGTGATTTGCACCGTAAGCCCTTGCCCTACGTACGCCCCGCTTACGGGATTGGGTATCTGATTCACCCCTGCATAAATGCTCACTTCATAGTCGTCATAACAACCGTAAGTACCTTCCAAAATCATGTCGGGCGTAATCAAGGCCTCGCAGTTGGCATCAATGCCCACATTGACAGCGTTGTTGCAAGACATCTGCACTGGCGTAGAAATGATGCTGACCAATTCTTGAACCGAAGCTACACAACCGGGATCTGAAGGGTCATTGGAGCCGGCTGTACCCGCATCCACGGTGTATTCCACCGTATGTGTCCCCACGCCCAAAGCAAAGGGATCAAAAACCGTCGCAGGATTGCCGTTGATGGTGAAAAAGGAATCCACCAAAACGGCTCCGCCTGCCTCACCCGTGAGATCCACAGCCTGGCTGTACAAACAGAAAGGCCCGTCCAAGCCGGTAATCTGCGGCTGAGGATAATAGCAGGTATTGGAAATTTGCAAGATCACACCCGGGAAAAAGGCGCTGCTTGCCGTCAAGACATACCCCTGCCCGTCTAAGTGCACGCCGGCTAAGACGTAAATGGACTGACCGGCTCCAACCATCACTTCCGTAAAAGGCGTACCGGCCGGATAGGGTTGCAGCGTATTGGGGTCCAACAAGTCTGTAGAAGCGACCACCCAATTCATACCCTGACCCGTGGGGCCAATGACGACCTCTTCATCAAACTCCCCGTTGCCACGGCAAGTACAAGGGTCGGCTATGGTGGGGCCACCTGCATTGGAAATCTCCGGTGGCGGACAAGCCGCAGAAGCGATGACATCCAATTGAGCCGTACAGCTGTTTTGGTTGCCAAAAGCATCGGTAATGGTAAGTTGCACGCTTTGTGCTCCCACATTAGAACAGTCATACGTGGCTTTGTTGAGCGAAAGTTGCCAACCACCACAATTATCGCTGCTGCCGGCATCGACCTGAGCGGGATCTAAAACCCCATTGCCATTGGTATCCAGCACAAGTGTGGTGTTTTGACAGAAAGCCACAGGAGGGATGGGGTCTTCTACCGTTACAACAGCCAGACAGGTCGCCTGATTGCCATAGTTGTCCTCCACGATAAGTACCACCGGATTATCTCCTAAATCGGCACAGGAAAAAAGATTCTTACTCACCTCCAAAGAAGCCAGCCCACAGGCATCCGTACTGCCTCCATCAACCTGTGAAGCAGCCAGGGGAGCCTGCCCCTGAGCATCCAAGTAAACGGTTGCGTCCTGGCATAGCGGGCTGGGTGGGACAGTATCGGTAACCGTTACCAAAGCCGTACAGCTGGCTTGGTTGCCCTGCCCATCGGTACCGGTCAGGGTTACGGCGTTCAAGCCCACTTCATCACATTGAAAGTGCAGGGGAAAGGCCGACAAAGTCAAACCGCCACAAGCATCGCTGCTACCGGCATCGAGCATAGCCGGCGTAATCTGAGCCTCTCCATTGCCATCGAGAAAAATTTCTATGTTTTGACACGACATGCTAGGCGGCACCTGATCTTCCACCACAACCGTCGTCTGACACAGATCGGTATTGCCGTTGTTGTCCGTAACGGTCAGCGTAACGGTATTGGCACCTATGTCCTGGCAATCAAATTGAGAAGGCACAACCAAATAAGAAGCTATGCCACAAGCATCACTGCTGCCTCCATCTACCTCTTCACCCAAAATAGCAGCCTGCCCTTGAGCATCCAGCTGTACGCTGATGCTCTGACAGACTGCATTGGGGGGTATGTTGTCTTGCACCGTAACCGTAGCCGTACAAGAAGAGCTATTTCCACTGTTGTCCGTAACGATCAGCGTTACGGTATTTTGCCCGACTTCGCTGCAAGTAAAGTGCAGCGGTGCTGCCGTAATTTCCGCTATGCCACAGGCATCCGTGCTACCTCCATCCACGGCCGATGCCAAAAGGGTAAATTGCCCATCGGCCTGCAATTGCACCGTGAGATCCTGACAAACGGCATTGGGAGCAACCGGATCAGTAACCGTAACCACAGCCGTACAAGTCGAGCTATTGCCACTACCATCCGCAACGGTCAAGACCACTGTATTGGTTCCTATGTCTTGACACGAAAAAATGTTTGGCGAAGCAGCCCAATTTTGAATGCCACAGGCATCGGTGCTGCCTCCGTCAATTTGCTGGGCGATAAGAGCCACCGTGCCATTGGCATCCAATGACAGGCTGATGTCCTGGCACTGAGCAAGGGGAGCAGTCTGATCGAATATCGTTACCATTGCTTGGCAGCTCGAGCTGTTGCCACTGCCGTCTGTAACGGTCAAAACCACCGGATTGACACCCAGGTCCGCACAAGAAAAACTGTTGGGGGCTACACTCATGGACGCTATGCCGCAAGCATCCGTGCTACCGGCATCGACCTGTGCCGCGGTAAGGCTCACTTGCCCCTGAGCATCCAGCTGCAGGCTGACATCCTGGCAAACAGCCTGAGGAGCCACCGTGTCCAAAACCGTAACCAAGCCCGTACAAGTCGAGCTGTTGCCCGACAAATCCGTAGCGGTCAAGGTGGCTGAAACAGCCTGTCCTACCTGGCTGCAGTCATACACAGAAGGAGAAGCCAGCAAAGAGTAGAGAGCACAATTGTCAGTGGTGTTTGGGCCCAGCTGTAGGCCGTCCAAAACTGCCTGGCCGTTAGCATCCAAATAGAGCTGAACGTCCTGACAAACGGCCATAGGAGCTGTCGTATCTATCGTATAAACCCAACTCGTACAACTGGAAGTATTGCCTGCCAAATCCGACAAGGTCAAAGTGGCCTGAGTACCGGTGTAGTCTTGGCAGTCAAACAGCTGAGGTGAAACGGTCATGGAGAAGATTTCGCAGTTGTCGTAGCTGCTGCTATCCACCTGAGATGCCGAGAGCATAGCCTGGCCGTTATCATCGAGCATCAGTTCCACCGTCGAACGGCAAAGGGCTGTGGGTGCTGCATCGTCCACTACGGTAAGCTGGGCCGTACAGGAATCCAGTTGAGCAGCGGTATCCCAGACGTACAGTGTCAGCGTATTGGGGTTGCCGCGATGGCTGCAATCGAAAGCCGTTTGGCTGAGCGCCATGCTGTCTATACCACAGGCATCGCTGCTGCCGCCGTCTATTTCATTTGGCGAAAGCTGATACTGACCATTGGCATCCAAAGAAACCGTCAAATCCTGGCAAACAGCCAGTGGAGGCAAGCTGTCCAAAGCTGTAAAGAGTACCGTGCAGCTGTCGGTATTTCCCGAAAGGTCGGTACCCACAATGGTTATTTCGTGTACGCCTGAACCCACCAGGGTGCCGGCTGCCGGACTTTGCGTGAGTATGACATCACCACAATTGTCGGAAACCTGCAACAGCGACTGCACCTGAATGGTTACGCTAAAATAGGCCGTATCGCAATGCACCACGGAATCAGGGTCTATGACAAAATCCAGCCAATCTCCGACCTGTACAAAAGTGGACAGGCTATACGAAGTGCTTTGTGAGCCCACCGCTTCATCGGAAAAAATTTCTTGACCATTTTGCAGAATCCGCACTTTGAGACTGTCTGTACAACTGTCATCTATATCGTAGTAAGCCCCTGAAATACTGACTTGGCCGGTAAAGTCACTGGTCCAACGTCGCACGGCCCAGGCCAGGTCATCAGCTCCTGCCATCATAGCCGAAGGGCCTATCAGCGGCGTGCTGTCGGCCTGGTTGCCGAACCACACTCCGTTGTCAAACCACGGCAGGGGGGTAAAATTCTGATAATCATAAGCGGCATAGCTGCCGTAAAACCAACCGCCTTGGCCCTGCAGGCCGGAAAAGTCGGCCGTGGACGAAGCCAGAATGTTACCGGGCAATGGCGTAAAATCCGGTACGGCAACTTGGCAATTGCCATCTACCGCCAGGCTCAAAGGTGCGGGGCAATTCACAGCCGGAGCCAGGGTATCCAACACAGACAAAACGGCATAACAAGTATCAGCCAAGCCCACACTATCCGTAACAATCAAAGCCGCACTAGCCGTTCCCAGCTCCTGGCACGTCAGCAAAGCAGGTTCTACCTGCAGGCTTTGCAAACCACAGTTATCAGAGCTTCCTGCATCTATTTCTGCAGGAAGCAGCAGATGTTGCCCGCTGCCATCCAGAAAAACCTGCACGTTTTGCTGGCAGGAAGCTACAGGGCCTATGGAGTCCGTAGCGGCACAGCCGGCAAACAAGGACTTGGGGCCTGCATCATCCTTTAAATAAAAAGAATCCGAGGAAGCTCCATACCAAGACCAGCTGCCGACGAAAAGCAGGCTTATGAACAAAAGGTGGGTGGGTGAAGTAAATCTCATTTCATCAAGTTGTTTTTACACCATATCCATCTCCAAATCAGAAAAACTTCTGCGAGAATTCACGTGAACTACAAGAGGTAAAATTATGACGTAAGATGCAGAAAGACGGGTACTCAAGCCCCTGTGGAGGTGGGTATCGGTTTTTCATGGGATTACAAAATCGGTTTTCATCCGCGGGCTTCGGCCTCAAACCCGACAAGCCAAATGCTAGCAAAAAACATTCGCACATGCCCGGAATCAGACTTCCCCCCAATTCGCTTACAAAATTAAAGCATTATTTCCAACTTATCCATACCTGCATCAGTGTATTTTTTAAGGCATCCAAAAACCACTCGAATCAGTAAAATATTGCGATACTTGCAGCCCGATGAAGAAACTCTTGGCGCATCTGTTTCTTTTTGCTGCGGCCCTTTTGTACGGGGCCAATTACTCCATTGCCAAGTTGGTTTTGGACGACGGCTACATTCGCCCTCTGGGCTTCATCATGCTACGTGTGCTGGCTGCCACCCTGCTCTTTTGGCTGAGTGAGCGGCTCTTTATTCGCCAAAACATAGCGCGTAGCGACTGGCCTCGCCTCATTCTTCTGGCTCTTTTTGGAGTGGCACTCAATCAAATGCTCTTCTTCAGTGGCTTAAAGCTGACAACGCCCATCCACGCGGCCCTCATCATGACCACTACCCCGCTTTTGATTCTCGTCATTTCTTTTTTTCTGCGAGAAGAACCCATCACTCGACGCAAATTACTGGGTATAAGTGTCGGTATCACCGGGACCATTTTGTTGATTTTGGAAAAAAGCGGAGCCGGTTCAGGTAGTTCACCCTCTGCCTTTCGGCAAATGGAAGCCGTCATTTTAGGCGATTTGATGGTCTTCATCAATGCCCTTTCTTATGCCGTGTACCTGGTTCTTGCCCGCAAACTGATGCGCAAATACCACCCCATCACCGTCGTAAAATGGGCTTTCACGCTGGGCATCTTCTTCGTTTTGCCCTTTGGGGGAAATCAGTTGGCTGCCGTTTCCTGGTCTTCCTTCTCCACGACCATCTGGCTGGCTGTGGCATACGTCTTGGTGGGAACGACCTTTTTGGCCTATCTGTTCAATGCCTTGGCGCTAAAAATGGTCAAGCCTTCCATAGTGGGTACTTACGTGTATTTGCAACCCCTGCTAGCTACCCTGGTAGCCCTTGCCATGCAAGCCGACCGCCTCACCTTCATCAAAATCGCCTCCGGCTTGCTCATCGTCTTGGGGGTGTGGATGGTTAGTTCAAAGCCTAAAACTCAGCCTTGAAATTCTCGTAAATCAACACGCCAAACAGCGAAAACAAAAAGGCTGCCATGGCCACCATCACAACCATTAAGCTGCGCTTGGGGCGAGATTTTATGACGGGCACAGAGGCCTCCTCCACCACGTGTAGCGCCGTAAAACCCGATTCCAAGGCCGTTTTTAACTGCTTTTCGCGAGTCCGCAACTCGGAGAGCTTCTCGGAAATCTCTTCATGGGCAGCTTCCAGCATTTCCACCTGAGACATGCCTTGAGAAAACATCGCCAGGCTCTGCCGCAAATTTTGCAGGCTTTGCTCCCTGCCTGCAATGGAAGCCCGCAAATAGCGCAAGGTATCTCGCGGCACGCCTCCGACTTTTTGATAAGCGGCAAGGCGTGCCTTGTCAAAAGACAATTTTTGCTCTTCCGAAGCCAGCTGCGAAGCTAAAAGCTCGCTTTGAGCCTCCACATTGTAAATCTTGTAAGCCTGACGCAACTGCTGAAGGGTATCTTCCAACTGAACTAAATAAGCTTGCTGCTCTGTAATGGCCTCGGAATAAGTCTGCAACATCTTTCTCTGGCTTTCTCGAATCAGGCGCTGCGCCTCTTGGTTGATGCGCTCCCGAGCGGCATTGGCCATGGCAGCGGCCAATGCAGGGTCCTGGTCTTCCACGGTCAATTCCAAGGCATCGTACTTGGTTTTCTCCACCGTATAGAGCTTTAATAACTGCTCTTGAATCTTGTAAGAAGCCTTAGGCTGGGTAGAGTCTATTTCGTAATGCTCGTACAAACCAAATTGCTTGATCAAGTAGTCTGTCAAAACGGAAGAACCGGCAATAGAAAAAAGTCGGTCGCGATCGGAATCCGTGCCGTAGTAACGGGTCGTGGTCGATGAATTTCCGAAAATTTGCTCGGGAGAAGCCAGATCCGGGCTGGCGGCATAAAACAAAGTGGACGCCTTGTAATACACCGGCACCAACAAGCTGACTATCGCAGCCAAAACGGCTGCTCCTAAGGTAATACCCAGAATGTATTTGCGCCAAGCATACAGACGCTTAACGACATCTACCAGGTTTTGCTCATTTTGATTCATCTTCTTTCAGGTATTGTTCACCCTTTCCTTCCGACAAAGGTACACAAGGGCTTTATTTTACAGCTCATTTTTGGGGCGATACTCCAAATCCAAATTCACCAACAAGGCCAGATAGATGAAGAAAAAAGCACCTACTTTATCGGTTTCAATCATGTCATTCATCAGGAGAAAAGAAGCAATAATGCACAAACCCAGGGCAACAGCCAACAAGCGATAATGCACAACAGCATTTGCCGAAAGGCCGGAAGAATTCGCCTGACTCAAACTCAAACTCTCCTCCTTTCTCAAACGCGCATACAAACGCTCAGCCAAAACAAAAGCGTAAAACAACAAAAAAACAAACAACAACAAGCCCGGAATTCCCTGCTCTGCCAACAACATCAAAAAATAATTGTGTATGCCCGATCGCTCCGGATTGTCACTTACGTAAGTTTTAAAACTGCTCACCGTATAAGGTTTGTAGGCCTCGTAAAAATTACCCGGCCCATACCCTAAAAAAGGACGCTCTCTACCCATTTGCACGCCTGCAATCCAGCGATAAAAACGCTCCATAGTCGAAATATCTTCCAGCTTGTAAGTTGCCTCCAACAGATTGTCAAAGCGATGGTGAGCTATAGTCGTTTGATAATTGGGAGCATAGTCCAGATAGCGATTTTGAGAAGCCAACCAAAACAGGGCACCTACAGCAACGCCCGCTGCAAGCACCAACAACTGCCTAACCAAGCCCCATCGCAAAACCAGGTAAAAACCCGCGGCCAACAAAAGACTGATGTAAGCCGTACGCGTATAAGTGAGCTGAATGGCCAGCAAAAGCACCAATATGAGCAACACGTGTTTTCTACTCCCACTCTTAGCCTTGGAGAACCCATAAGGCCAATACCACACCACAGGAAAAAGCACCGTCATGATGGCTGCATAGTCTACGTGATTGCGGTAAAAAGGAGCCATGACTTTGTTGGCACTTTCAAAAGAAAAGCCCTGAAGACCGTGTCGTATTACAATCACAAAAATCGTGGCAAACAAGACCCACAACACTGCTCGAAAAAAACGACGAATGCCTTGCTCCTGCTGCAGCAAACTACCCGCCATGAAGTAGTAAACCACAATATACCAGCTCTTCGCCAAAAAGAACTTAAAAGCTATAAACGGATGCAAAGCGCTAAAAGAGGTGAGAAAAATCCAAGCCCAATGAACCAAAAGAATCAGGCTAAGCGGGTGCAAAAAAAATTTTAAAGGAAAGCGCTGTTTGACATCTCCCAGCACCCACAAAAAATAAGCGCCCATCAGGCCTACGGTATAGGGCTCTACCGGGAAATCCGTGCTAAACCCTCCCGGCAAATCCAGTTCGATGGACAGGGGAATGAGCATGCCCAAAAACACAAAAGCTCCCGATAAATCGAGCACGACATACCAGGCTATCAAGAACACCAGCGGCAAAGCCATCCACAGGGGATTATCCAAAACCACAGTCAGTAAACTACTGGCAAACACAAGCCCCCCCAAGGCCAGTAGCAGAGGTGGGTAACGGCGCCATGCTGTGCCAAGCTGATTCATGTAAGTGCTTTTGTCGTCAGCTTCATGAGGGCCTCTTCCCTTTGAGCCGCTTGCTCCTCCGCAGCCCCAATGCGTTCCAAAACCTCTGAGCGAAATGCTTCATCGCCTTTAAAATCCAGCAAATTGATGCGAACGTTCATCGCAGCACCCCGCACGGCAGCACGCGCACAAAGGGCTCCTACGGCCGCATCAGTAATGGAGTTGGGATTGCCCTCTTTGACCATAGTCTCCAGCAAATCAAACGCTCGCAAAGCGGTTTCCGCCACTTTGAGCGGGATTTCTATGGCATAACGGGTAGCGCTTTGAATAGCTGCCCGCCTTGTAGCCTTTTCTTCTGCCGTGCCTTTCGGCAAACGAAAAGCCTGCATGATACCCTCAAAAGCCCGGGTATCCTCATCCACTAATTTTAACAACTCCTCCTCTATCTCCTGCCCTTGCTCCGCCCAACGGCTGAAAAACTCCCAGCGCTCATCCCAGCCGCGCTTATGCGCAGAGAGATTCGCCACCATGGTGCCCAAAGCAGCGCCCAAAGCGCCCACATAGGCCGAAATGGAACCTCCGCCCGGAGCAGGGCTTTCGGAGGCCGTTTCCCGGGCAAAAGACCGCAAATCCATAGCTACCAGGCGATTGTTCTCCTCCTCTTCCAGCAAATATTCGATGATTTTTTTCCCGGGTTCAAAAGGCGACAGCTCATCCAGGCCCAGAGAGCGCACAGCTATGCGAATGATTTCTTCTTCGGGTATGCCCAGAGAGCGCTTTTGCTTTCGCAAAAAATATTTGCCGGCATCCAGCAAAACGCTCTTCGGTACCAAGCCCACCAACTCGGAGCCCGTTACCCGCAAGCCACGCCGATTGGCACTTTCCCTGCAAGCTTCAAAAGCCCGGTGCAAAGGCGTAACTTTAATATCGGTCAAATTCATCGAAATCTGCGCTATACCGTATTCCTCAATGTACCAACCGATCGCTTTGACGGCCTTGAGCAGGCCGGGTTCGCGCAGCGGCTGCCCCGTTTCATCTCGCAAAATTTCACCCGTGAGGGGATTCCCCTTGCGCTTCACCCGTCCCTTTTCCCGCACGTCAAAAGCCACGGCATTGGCCCGCCGAACGGAGGTCGTGTTTAAATTCACGTTGTAGGCTATCAAAAAGTCGCGCGCGCCCACGGCCGTAGCTCCGGCTCGGGCATGGAACGCCGCCGGCCCGAAATCCGGCTTCCACTCGGCTTTTTTCAGCTTTTCCGGTAAGGCTTCGTATTCCCCCGAACGCACATAAGCCAGGTTGCGCCGCTGCGGTGTAGTGGCAGCTTCCTCGTACAAATACACGGGAATGCCCAGTTCTTCCCCTATGCGCCGACCCAATTGTCGGGCATACTCCACCACCTCCGCCATTTCTATGCCCGAAACCGGTACCAAAGGGCAAACATCGGTAGCTCCCATACGCGGATGCTCTCCTTGATGCTTGGACATATCGATCAGCTCGGCGGCCTTTTTTACGGCTCTGAAAGCAGCCTCCACAACCGGTTCAGGCTCACCCACAAAAGTTACTACCGTGCGGTTGGTTGCCTTTCCCGGGTCCACATCCAGGAGTTTCACCCCTTCAACACTGCGTATAGCCTGGGTAATCTGCTCAATAAGCTGCATATCGCGCCCTTCGCTGAAATTGGGCACACATTCAATGATTCTCTTTTGACTCATGTTGCTCGCGCTTTCGCGCAAAGATACACAGCTACACTACAATTTCAGCCCCGGCTCCGGCCCATTCGGCCCTGTCCAAGTTTCTGCACTGTATGGCTTCCGCCAAATGGTGGAAGGCGATATTTGCCGTGCCTTCCAAATCGGCAATGGTACGGGCAACTTTGAGAATGCGGTCATAAGCCCGAGCCGACAATTTGAGCTTTTCCATAGACTTCTTGAGCATTTCTTTGCTGCTCTTATCCAGCTGACACAACTGCCTCACCATGCGCCCCGGCATTTGCGAATTGGTATAGATACCGGCGCAATCCCTGAAACGCTCCGTCTGTATGGAACGAGCTTTCACTACGCGAGCCAGTACTTCCGCACTGCTCTCCGGTCGAATGCTCTCATCGGCCAGCTCTTCATAACTGACCGGCGTTACTTCAATGTGCAAATCGATGCGGTCCATCAAAGGCCCGGAAATGCGGTTGAGGTATTTTTTTACCAAAACAGGACTGCAGGCGCAACTCTTCTCCGGATGGTTGTAAAAACCACAGGGACAGGGATTCATAGAAGCCAGCAGCATGAAGTTCGCCGGATAATCCACCGAAATGCGCGCACGAGAGATACTCACCTTTTGTTCCTCCATGGGTTGGCGCAACACCTCAAGTACGCTGCGGCGGAACTCCGGCAGCTCGTCTAGAAAAAGTACGCCGTTGTGTGCCAGAGAAATTTCCCCGGGAGAGGGATTGGACCCCCCGCCCACCATGGCCACATCACTGATGGTGTGATGAGGCGAACGAAAAGGACGGGTGGTAATTAAGGCCTGCTCCCGAGGCAATTTGCCGGCTACGGAATGAATTTTCGTCGTCTCCATCGCCTCTTCAAAAGTCAAAGGCGGCAAAATGGTGGGCAAACGACGGGCCAGCATGGTCTTGCCCGCTCCGGGAGGACCAATTAAAATGGCATTGTGCCCCCCTGCTGCTGCAATTTCCAAAGCTCTTTTGATGTTTTCCTGCCCCTTCACATCCGAAAAATCGACCTGGTGCTCGTTGTGCTGGGCCAAAAACTCCTCCTGGGCATTCACCTTTACAGGCCTCAACAAGGTCTCTCCCATCAAATGCGCTATGGCCTCTTTCAAGTGGCTAATGCCAAAAACCTGCAAGCCCTCTACTATAGCCGCCTCTCTGGCATTTTCCATGGGTAAAAAGAGACCCTTCTTTCCCATCTTTTTGGCCAAGCCCGCAATGGGCAAAGCCCCTCTGATGGGACGCAACATCCCGTCTAAAGCCAATTCGCCCATCAGCATGTAATCCTCCAAATCTTTTACCGCTACCTGGCCGGAAGCAGCTAAAATGCCCAAGGCAATGGGCAAATCGTAGGAAGACCCCTCCTTGCGCAAATCCGCCGGAGCCAAATTCACCACGGTATAACGCCTCTGCATGGCATAACCCAAGGTGGTTATGGCAGCGCCAATTCGCTGAAAACCTTCGCGCACGGCATTGTCGGGCAAACCTACCATGCAATACACCTGGCGATCATTGGAGACCTGCCCTCGAACATTGACTTCAACCACAATGGGGCGTGCCGTAACGCCCTGTACGGCACTGGCATACGTTTTGACTAACATCTCTCGACACAAATTTGTGAGCACATCCACAAGAGGTAAAGCCCCATGACGTGCTCCGGTTCAACAATCTGCGTTCGTGTGTGTCTTGAGAGATGTAGGAGAAAAGACTTGCTACAAAGATACAACTTTTTGGTGAATGAAAAAAATGCCTAAGCCAAGGCATGAAGTACCCACGCTTGACCTTCTTTAGTTTGAAGACAAAATGAAGTCGGTCATTTTCCGGTACAAATGCAGGCGGGTACCTCCCCCGTAAATGCCGTGATTGCGGTTTGGGTAAAAAAACTGTTCAAACTGCTTTCCCGAGGCGATCAAGGCATTGAGCATTTCCACACTGTGCTGAAAATGCACATTGTCGTCTCCCATTCCATGAATCAACAAATAGCGCCCCTTCAGCATATCGGCAAAATAAACCGGCGAATTGTCTCGATAGCCCTCCGGATTTTCTTCCGTTGTTCGCATATAGCGTTCGGTATAAATCGTATCGTACCACTTCCAATTCGTTACGGGCGCCACGGCAATGGCATAGCTGAAGACATCATTTCCCTTGAGGATGCAAAGCGAAGACATGTAACCACCGTAGCTCCAGCCGAAAATGCCGATTCGACTTTCATCAATCCAGGACTTTCCACCCAGGTAGCGCGCCGCCTCAATCTGATCTTCTGTTTCGTGTTTCCCAAGCTGTAAATAGGTCATCTTCTTAAAGTCCTCTCCGCGTCCGCCCGTGCCTCGGTTGTCCACACTGACCACCACAAAACCTTTTTGGGCAAGCATTTGGAACCACCAATAGTTTTGCCCACCCCAACGATCGACAACTGTCTGGCTGCCCGGTCCGCCATATACATACATAAACAGAGGATACTTTTTTGCAGGATCAAAGCTCGGAGGTTTAATCATGTATCCATTGAGCGAAACGCCCTCCGAAGTTTTAAAGGCAAAAAACTCCACCGGCTGTACGCCATAAACCTCTTGCATTTGCCGCAAGGCAGCATTCTCAACAATAGACCTCACAAGTTTCCCCTCCTTGTTAAACACAGCGTATTCAGGCGGGGTATTGGCTGTAGAATGCTTCAAAACGAAATAATCAAAGGTCGGACTGAAAGTAGCATCGCTCCAACCCGGCTTGAGGTGCAAAGCTCTCTTTTTCTTCCCCTTTAAGTTGATGGAGAAAACACCCCGACGCAAAGGACTGTCATCCGTGGCCTGGAAGTAGAGCACGCCCCTCGACTCATCCAAACCGTAAAACGCCGTTACCTCCCATTTGCCTCGCGTGAGTTGCCGCTCGAGCTGTCCGTCCATGCGATACAAATAAATGTGGTTGTAACCGTCTTGTTCGCTGGTCCAGATAAAGTGCTCCCCATCTTCCAAAAAAGTCAGGTTGTCGTGTATGTCGATGTAACGAGCATTTTGCTCGTGCAACAATAGACGCAGAGAACCTGTACGGGTATCCGCCAGCAACAGCTGCAAATCGCTTTGATGGCGGTTCATGTAAAAGACACAGAGCTTTCCCGGGTCCTTAGTCCACTTGATGCGAGGCACGTAAAACTCACGAGAAGTATCCAACTGCACCTCAGTGTTTCGGGCTTTCGCCAAATCGTAAATAAAAATGCGCACATCGGCATTTTTCTGCCCGACCTTGGGGTATTTAAAAGTCTCGTACTCAGGATACAGCTCGTCGTGATACAAGGTCATGGTAAACTCCGGCACGTCACTTTCATCAAAGCGATAATAGGCAATGCTGCCGCCATCCGGAGCCCACTGAAAAGCCCGGGCGAAGGAAAACTCTTCCTCATAAACCCAATCCGTAGCACCGTTGATGATGTGGTTGTACAGGCCGTCACGAGTGATGCGCACTACCTGACCCGATGATAAATCTTTGTAATACAAATCGTTTTCATAGACGAAGGCCACTTTGCTGCCATCCGGGCTAAAGGTCGCGTATCGCTGTTTGCCCTTTTCAAAAAGCGGCTCCAAATGGCCTTCGGAATACACGTAGTAATAAGCTCGCGTAGAATGGCGATAGATGTGTTCGGTCTGCGTCTCAATCAAAATTTTTTGCTCGTCGGGGCTAAAGGCATAGCCCTCCAGCCTTTCTACCCCGCTTTGCGGCAAACTGTCCAAATTGAACAGCACAGCTGTCTGCTTACCCGTATGCAGGTCGTATTGCAAAATGCGATTCCCATCCTGCAAGCTGTAATGCCGACCATCTCGCTGAAAGTTGAAACCCGGGGTGCTCTCAGGCCAAAAGGTGTAATTCTGCCAAAGGTCTTCCAAAGTAATGGTGCGCTGTGCCGGAAGAACAGAGAGAAAAAAGAAAAAGCCAAACGAGAAAAAGAATATCCGCTTCATTACTTTTTGCCTGCAAGATAAAACAATTCCACAGACGGACAGAGCCGAACCCTACTTCCCCAACCAAAGGGGCTTGGCGTATTTGAAAAGCCTAAACACCGAAAGCTCAAGCCTGCCAACCACAACACAACCTCCTTGCCAACATCACTTCAATAGCGTACTTTTGTGCTATACCCAAATCGAAATGGCTTGGGATATTTGCGACTCGCAAACAGGCAGAAGGTAGAGAGTTTGGGAGGCTGACGCCTCCCAAATCACTTCGCCATGAATATACACGGGGCCATTGAATTTTAGCTATGAACATCGACAAATCGCGCATTTTCTTTTTGCTTTTTCTCTTCCTGGCTATGCTGACGCTGTATGCCGCTCTGAGTCAAACGCTCTGGCTAGTGGCCTGGAGCAAGCCCTTTGTCGTGCCTGCCTTGGGCCTTTTTTTCTGGTTTAAAACCCGCAGAAGAGATGAGGCGGGACAATTACCGGCTCGAACTCGCTTTTACACCTTGGCAGCCTTATTCTTCAGCACATGGGGAGATGTCTTGCTGCTGCTGGAAGACGGCAAAACCAATACGAGTTACTTTGTGCCCGGGCTGACGGCTTTCCTCTGTGCCCATTTGTTTTACATCGGTGCTTTTAGAGAACTGCGCGGTGGCATGCCACTTCGATTTGAAAGCATATGGCTGCCTCCCCTCATTTACCTGATGGCTATGTGGTATTTTTTACTCCCCGTTTTGCCGTCCGCCTTGGTCTTACCTGTAATTCTATACAGCGCCATCCTGATGTTCATGTTAATTACCGTTTTGTCTCTACATCGCTATCTGTCGGCGCGGGCCTTTCGAATCCTCTTGGCAGGAGCTTTGCTCTTTGTCATCTCAGACAGCCTGCTGGCGGCCTTTCGCTTTGGCTTGCTCAGCCCTCAGCTGCCCTATGACCAACTCTCCGTTCTGGGCACTTACTTTGCCGCTCAGGGACTCCTGGTGTTGGGGCTGGTACAGGTAGGGCGTAATCTAAAGAGAGAGCATTGACAGCAGCAACGCTCTAACCACTTCAAACGCAGAAAAGATGCCACCTTTTTCCTGCACTCCCTTGGGTGAACAAGCTCTCTTGATGCAGTTTGAACAAAAAATTGACGCCGCAGTGCTCCGCCGCATCATGGCTATGGAACAATTAATCCAAACGCATTTGCCGAAAGGCATCCGGGAACTCATCCCCGCTTACGCCTCCCTGGCCGTATTGTTTGAGGACGAGCACTGGACTTATCGAAAATTGGCAGAAGCCATGCTGGATTTGGGCAAACTCATCCCCGAAGCCATACGTCATTTGCCGAAAGGCCGAACGCATGAAATCCCCGTACAATACGGAGGCCGGAACGGGCCCGATTTGACAACAGTCGCCCAAAAACTCAAACTAACTGAAGACGAAATTGTAGAGCGGCACATCCGAAGGACATATTTGGTTTACATGTTAGGCTTTCTACCCGGCTTTGTTTATTTGGGCAAACCGGACCCCGCTCTGCACTTACCCAGGAGAGAAAAACCACGGCTCAAAGTTCCTGCCGGCAGCATTGCCATTGCAGCCGAACAAACTGGAATTTACACCCTGGAAAGCCCGGGTGGTTGGCACATCATCGGGCGAACGACGCAAAATTTGTTCAACACGCCTCAAGCTTCAAACAAAAAAAAGAAGCCCGAAGAAGCGGAAAACCGTTCACCTTCTCTGCTTCGACGGGGAGATTGGGTGAAATTTGTTGCTTTATCACAAGCTACGACATGATTTTAGTACGTCGAGCCGGCGCATTTACCAGCATACAGGACCTGGGGCGACCGGGATATCGCCGTTATGGCATTCCCCTCGGGGGTGCGTTGGACCGCATCTCGGCCCGACTGGCCAATCGACTGGTGGGCAACGGTGCCCATGCACCCTTACTGGAAATGACCTCAACAGGCCCCCTGCTGGAATTTCAAGCGGAAATGCTCATCGCCCTTACCGGAGCCGATTTTCAGGCGAAACTCAACGGGCTTCCCGTGCCTCGCTGCCGGGGTCTTTTGGTCTGTGCAGGCGATTTACTCGATTTAGGCACAGCCCGAAAAGGCTATCGCGCCTATTTGGCCGTGGCCGGAGGCCTGCAAGCCCAAAGGCATTGGGGAAGCTGCTCAACGTACTCTCCGGCAAAATGGGGCGGCCTCAGGGGCGAAGCACTCAGGGGTGGAGACCTACTGCAAGTAGCTGCACAGCTTCCCCTACGCCTCCGACATGCCACCCAGGTCGAACAGAAAAAAACAAAACACCCCCTGACGCTGTCTTGTTTGCCCGGGCCTGAATGGGACAGCTTTTCCGTTCAAAGCCGCATGGATTTTTTTCAACAGATTTTTACGGTCCATTCGCATAGCAACCGCACGGCCATTCGCTTTCGCGAAAAATGGCTGCCCGACAAAAAACCTCGCCAATTGCTTTCCTCTCCGGTCTTGCCCGGCACCCTGCAGCTCACGCATGGCGGAGAACTGCTGCTGCTCATGCACGACGGCCCCACCACCGGAGGCTATCCGCGTCTTGTCGTACTCACAGAAGAAAGCCTACATAAGGCAGCCCAACTCGCCCCTAATCAAAAAGTAGTTTTCACGCTGCAAAAACAAAGCACAGAAAAAGAGTGGTTATACCTTTAGCCCCAACAACTTAGCCAAGGTTTTAATAATAATTTTCAAATCCTCTGCAAAACTTTGCTTTTCCACGTATTCCAAGGCCAATTCCAGTTTATGGGGCAAAACTTCCTCCAGATAAGTCTTTTCGGGATCTTCACTTTGCGCCAACACCCGGGCTTCGTCGATGTAATACAACGAAGCATAATCCGTAAGCCCAGGTCGAACATCCAGCACTTTTTTTTGACGCTTACTATACCGCTCCACATAACGAGGCACCTCCGGGCGAGGCCCCACAAGGCTCATGTCTCCCTTCAGCACATTCCAGAGCTGTGGTAGTTCATCCAGTTTATAGCGACGCAAAAAGCTACCTACGGGGGTGATGCGCCGGTCTCGGCCTACTGTCAGCAAGCCCTGGCGATCGGCATCCACGTACATGCTGCGAAATTTGATCAACTGAAAAGGCCGTCCCTGCAGACCCACCCGAGTCTGCCGGTAAAACACGCCCCCCCGAGAGCTCAAGCCTACAGCCAGGGCCATCAGCAAAAAAAGCGGAGACAAGACCAACAAAGCTGTCGCCGAAGTGAGCAAATCAAAAAGGCGCTTTCCCATAGAGCAAAAGTAAAACTATACTTTCAAAGCCCGATTTAGCACGGCGGCCACCCGATCTACTTGCTCGTCCGTGAGATCAAAATAAACCGGCAGAGTGATTTCTTTGCTGTAAAAGTCAAAAGCATTTGGATAGTCTTCTATCCTGTAGCCGAGCCGGCGATAAACCGTAAGCATGGGCAAAGGCTTGTAGTGTACGTTCACCGAAACGCCTTGCTCAAAGATTCGCCGAATGAGCGCATTGCGCCCCGCTTCCCCTCCGGCTCTCATGCGAAGCAAATACAAGTGATACGAACTTTCTCGCTGCTCATCTCGATACACGGGCAGCACCCAAGCCTCTTTTCCGAGCAGAGCATCATAACGCTCGAAAATCTTCCTTCGCCGGGGAAGAATCTCCGATGCATACTTGCGAAACTGAGCCAGACCTATAGCCGCCAAAACATCCGGCATGTTGCATTTGTAACCCGCCTCCAGCACGTCGTATTCCCAGGCATTTTGCCCGAACTTTGCCAAAGCGTCTTTTGACTGACCGTGCAAAGAAAGGGTGTTCAGCTCTGCATACATCGCATCCACCTCAAAAACATCCGGCCAGTTGAGTGCTATAGCTCCACCTTCGGCCGTTGTGAGATTCTTCACCGCATGAAAAGAAAACACTGCAGCATCACAACGCGATGCCGCCGACACACCTCCGTAAACAGCCCCCAGAGAATGAGCCGCATCGGCTATCAAAGCTATGCGCCCAAGAGCCTCTTGTCGTTCATTGCCAGGGGAATACTTCGAGGCCGAAGCTGCTATAATTTGCCACAAGGCGGTATAATCCACCGGCAAACCACCCAAATCCACAGGCATAATCACTTTGGTGCGAGAAGTAATAGCCCTGGCCACAGCATCCACGTCCATGCAAGCATCCAAAGGGCTGATGTCCACCATCACCGGCTTGGCTCCACAATGCATAACCACATTGGCCGTAGCACAGTACGTATAAGCCGGCACAATCACCTCATCACCCGGGCCTACCCCCAACCAACGCAGCATCAACTCCATGCCCGCCGTTGCAGAACTCACGCAAAATGTTCGTTTTGCAGCGGTATAATTTGTCAGCTGCTTTTCAAATTCTTTTGTTTTGGGGCCTGTGGTAATCCAACCCGAATGCAAAACTTCGGCAACCAAAGCCACAATTTCTTCATCGATGTGAGGTGGAGAGAAAGGTATAGGCTGTGTATCAGACATTACAAGTCATTGATTATCAAGGAATTACAACACATCTTGCCAAAAAAAAGAGCCGCGCCCCCTGCGCGACTCTTTTACTAAATCCCATGAACATATTTTTTTTCCTTCAGATTTTTTTTTGCTCAAAGACTCAAAAAACTTGCCTCGTATGACAAAAACATCTTATCTTTGCAGCATCCTACCTATTTATCCCGTGAACTGCTTTTTAGCAAGTTGAATCCTGTGAACAATTTTCTGAACTTGGAGGGCTGATTTTTATCAGCCCTACTTTTTTACCCTGTAGCGTGCTCTCACGCAAGGCAAAGTTTTTAGTTGGCTTCGTTTCTTGGTGCTCCGGCTTTTCCAAAGCAGTTGTTTCTGAACTTGGAGAGCTCATGAGAAACAATAGAAGCGTGCCCCCGGGCGGGGGCCCCGCTCTATCGGCAAAATATAATCCCATGAACAAATTATTTTTGCTTCGCTTAACGCTTTCAAAAGGGGGGAGCCAAGCCGTTTTCCCCAAAACGGCTTGGCCAAACTTAATCCCATGAAAATGGAAAGCGAATCATACTGTCTTTTCAATTGGTGCTTCCTCCTTTCGAGTAAGCCTCTGTTTTCCTCTTCTTCCTCCTTCACTTCTTTTGACGATACAAAAGTGCAACAAGCGTTGGGTGTAGGCAAGGACAAATTTTGAGCATTGTGAAAAAAAATGACGACACACAAAAACAACTAAAGCACTCATAATGAATCAGTTAAATCAAAAAAGCATGCCATTTTTGTGAAAAAAAATAAATCAAAAGAAAAGTAAAAAACTAAAAACAGGGGGGTAAAAACCCTCAAAAGAGACAAAAAGAAAGGGCATGGCTCTGTTTTTTTCACCGGGCCGGGCCTTCAAATATCTGCCATGCCCGAGGCAGAGTGGGCCGGGAAAACGAACCACCACCGATGTGGTTGCCACCAAGGCACAAAACGCAGGCTCAGCCTGAGCTGTGGCGACGCTTTGCAAGGCAGACGGAGGCAAGGATGAACAAATGAACAATTCCCAAACCAATTCATGATGGGTATATATCTTTGCAGCATGCCTTTTAAGCTGCATCCCGAGCCCGGAGAACTGATCTATGCCGAAGTTTTGCTCCCTTTGCCTTTGCGCAGCACCTACACCTATGCAGCCCCTACTTCTCTGGCAGCCCAGCTCGCTTTTGGCAAGCGAGTTGAAGTGCCTTTCGGCAAAAAAAAGCTCTACGCCGGACTCATTGTCGGGCTTTCCGAACAACGACCGGCAACAGAAGCCCCGCTGAAACCCATTCTGTCGGTAATTGACGAACAGCCGGTCATTCATCCTGCCCAATGGGCTTTCTGGCAATGGCTGGCCGAATATTACATGTGTACGCCCGGAGAGGTGATGCATGCAGCTTTACCGGCTCACCTCAAGTTATCCAGTGAAACCCGGGTAGTCTTGAACAAGGAGTTTTCCCAACTCGAAGCCGAAGCGCCACTTTCTGACAAAGAATACTTGCTTGCAGAAGCCTTGGACATGCAATCGGCTTTGCGCATTCAAGATATACAGGCCATTCTCCGGCAACAAACCGTTTACCCGCTCATCCACCGTATGATGCAGCGAGGCTTAGTCAGGGTAGAAGAAGAGCTAAAAGACCCGTATAAACCCCGACAAGTACAGGTCGTGCGCTTACAACAAGCTTACAAAGAACAACCCGAACTGCTCGCTAAAGCCTTCGAACACACCGCAAAATCTGAACGGCAAACGCAACTGCTGCTGGCCTTTCTCGACTTGTTCAAAAAACGGCCCTACGTCCGACAAAGCGAGCTGCTCAAGCGCGCCAACAGCTCCCATGCCGTACTCAAAGCCCTTTGCAAAAAGGGCATACTCGAAACCTATCGGCGCAACATCAGCCGCATCCAAACCTATGAGGGAGAGCAGGAAGCCGAAATCGAACTTTCCGCTCAACAGAAAAAAGCCCTCCAAAGCATAAACCAACTCCTGTCTTTTTCTTCCTCGAAAAAAAAAACCAAGCCTATCCTGCTCTATGGCGTTACCGGCAGTGGCAAAACCAGGGTGTACATCGAGCTAATGCGCCAAGCCTTGGCTCAAGGCCAACAAGTGCTGTACCTCTTGCCCGAAATAGCCCTCACCACCCAAATCGTACAACGCTTGCAGAAAGTCTTTGGCAGCCAGGTCCTGGTGTACCACTCCCGCCTCAACAACAACCAACGCGTAGAACTCTGGCAAAGCGTTTATCAAGGAAAGGGCATCGTGCTGGGTGCTCGATCTGCTCTTTTTCTGCCTTTTTCCCGACTCGGCCTGATCATCGTTGATGAAGAGCACGAGCAGGCCTACAAACAACAAGACCCCGCCCCACGCTACCACGGCAGAGATGCCGCCATCTATCTGGCACATCAACAAAAAGCCGCCATCATCCTCGGCTCAGCCACGCCTTCCTTGGAATCCCTGCACCATGCCCGACAAGGGAAATATGCCTTAGTAGAAATGAAAGAACGCCATGGCGCTGCCGTGTTACCTCAAATCGAGCTCGTTCCCATGCGGGAACAAAGCTCGAAAGGCCCCGCCCACCTGAGCAAAGAACTCACGGAAGCCATCCGGCAAACCATAGAACAAGGCGAGCAAGTCATCCTCTTCCAAAACCGAAGGGGCTACGCCCCGGCCATGCGCTGCGAAACCTGTGGATGGGTACAACACTGCATTCAATGCGACCTGAGCCTCACCTACCACAAATATCGCAACGAGATGCAATGCCACTATTGCGGTTACCACACCAAACTCCCCACCCACTGCCCCGACTGCGGCGGTGTCGAACTGCGCCTGCAAGGCTTTGGCACTGAAAAAATAGAAGACGAACTCAAAATCTATTTTCCCGAACTGCGCACCCAACGCATGGACTACGACACCGTCAGGGGCAAAAACAGCTATGCGCGCATCCTGGGTGAATTTGATGAGGGGCAAATCGAAGTCTTGGTGGGTACGCAAATGGTCACCAAAGGCTTGGATTTTGAAAACGTAGGCCTGGTAGGCATCATCAGCGCAGATCAATTGCTGCACTTTCCCGACTTCCGCGCAACGGAAAGGGCCTATCAACTCATGGTTCAGGTAGCCGGACGAGCCGGGCGTAAAGAAAAACAGGGCAAGGTGCTCATTCAGGCCATCAACACCTCCCATCCCGTTTTGAGGGAAATCCGGGAAAACGACCCGGCATCTTTTTACCAGCGCGAATTAGCCGAACGACGCGACTTCTCTTACCCACCCTTCAGCCGCTTAATACGCATTACCCTGCGCCACCGCAAAGCCGAGCGCGTCAACCGGGCAGCTCAGCTGTTTGCCGAAAGGCTACAACCCGTCTTTAAAGACCGCCTCGCAGGCCCTGCTGTCCCTCACGTGGGTAGAGTACGAGGGTTTTACCTGATCCAAATGCTCATCAAATTGCCTTTACAGGCCAGGCAAAACGCAAAAATCAAAAGCTGGCTCATACAAGTCGGTGACTTCGTGCGCAAGCAGCAAGGCCTCAGCGGGCTTCACATCATCTACGACGTAGATCCCGTATAATTTCAACTTACTTTCCTACTGAAAAGTAAAAACCCAACTTCCTTTTCAGGTCTTCAGGCAATTCGGGCTTTTCCGAACGCGGAATGAGCAAGGTAGAAATGTTGGTCAGGTCAAAAAAGAGATGGTGTTTGTCAGCTGTTTCTTTTAGGTAGTCGTAACCTACAGACCCTCCCGTACCCATTTTTTTGCCAATCATCCGCAAAATCATTTGAGCATGGCGGTAACGCCAAGTCGTAAGCAGTTCATCCATCTCAACAAAGCCCAGGAGCAGGCGATAAGGCGTCTGCAAAATGGGTTCATCCCTGTAGATGTTGATGAAAAGAGCAGCCATAGTCGCTTTATGAGAGAGTTTGAGCTTGCCCTCATCCAACAACTTCTGGTGAAAAGCCGGATCAAAAACACTTTCCAAGTACTCCTGATTAGCCTGCAACATGCGCAAGCGCAATTGCTTGTGCTCTTCCGGAATATCCGCATCCAAAACGGCCTGGCGCTCGCTTTCGTACATGTTTTTGACGGCCTGGCGATAAGCCTGCGCAAAATCAAAATCGCCAAATTGCAAAAAAGGCGTCCGTTCCAACCAACGCTCGATCAAACTGCACAAACTTTCTCCCTCTTCAATGGCTTCCAATTCCTTTCTTTGCCTTTCGGCAAAAGGCTCTTTGTAGTCTTTCTGCCCGTAAGTAATCCTTCCTTTCGTTCCCAGCCCCAAAGTCGCTTCGAGCTTTCTAAACTGAAAACTCTGAAAACCCGATGCCGGCAAGAGGTAATTGCGAAAATCGAGGAAATCCAAAGGGCTCATTGTCTCCAGAATGCGCAATTGAGCTACCAAAACTTTGAGAATCTCATTGATTCGACCGATGCGGGCTACCGCTGTACCTATACTTCGCTCATCAACGACATCCCTGCGAAACATCTCCAAAACGGAATCCAGCTCGTAAAGAATCTGCTTAAACCACAACTCATAAGCCTGATGCGTAATGATAAAAAGCATCTCATCATGAGCTTCTACCCCTAAGGCCTCGCTGCGCGGATGCTGGGCATCAAGAATTTTGTCCAATTCCAGGTACTTGCTGTAGTGAACGGAAGCGTATTTGCTATCGGGCATAAATTCTTGTTTTACACAGTGAATAATAAGCGTCCAAAACCAGCTTGAACGGATAATCAAACAAAAGGGTGAAAATTGCAGGATATGCTCATTTCAAGGAAGGCTTCCCAAAGGCCAAAAGTCCGCTCAACGCTTTCCAAATTCAAACAGAAACAGGAAATATCGTTCAGTGGCTTCTCTCTATAACCTCCTTAGGTATTGGGCCATGAAAACCGCTGACAAAATGCCGCAGCCTTCAACCGCGGTCAACTTTTGCGCTCAAATGCCCTTCAGTTGAACACCGGCAAAACCGAGGCCGATGAGGTCAACCTCGGTTTGAGCAAAAGTAGGCTTTTTTGCGCTCTCTCCCAAATAAATTCGGGTAGATTATTCTTGCATAAGACAAAAAAGCAGCAATTTTACCCCCCCCCCAATCAAAAAGCGTTCAGCCATGCAGTTCTTACCGAATTACCGTCGAGCTTTGGTTCGAAAACCCGGCAAACGATTTGCCGAAGGCCAAACAAGTGCCGAGCGGGGAAAACCCTCCTACTCAACAGCTGTGAGGCAACACGAGCTGTACTGCGAAGCCTTGGAGGCCATAGGCTTAAAACTCACCATACTCGAGGCCGATGAGCGGTATCCCGACGGCTGTTTCGTCGAAGACACCGCTGTCATCACCGATGAGGTGGCGGTCATCACCCGTCCGGGCACACCCTCTCGCCTGGGGGAGGAAGAGGTCATTGCCGACCTATTGGCCAAAGAGCGTACTCTGGCTCACATCAAAGCTCCGGGCACCTTGGACGGAGGAGACGTCATGCGCATCGGCACCCACTTTTACATTGGGCTTTCAGGCCGAACCAATGAGGAAGGTGCCCGACAGTTAGCGAAAATACTCAACGAACACGGCTACACCTCATCTACCCTACCCGTACGCACTGTTCTTCATCTGAAAACCGGCATCACCCCTCTGGCTCCCGACTTGTTCGCCGGCATCAAAGAATTTGCCGAAAGGCCGGAGTTTCAAGTCTGCCTGCCTATGGAAGGAGAAGATGCTTACAGCGCCAACTGCCTGCGCATCAACGACATCCTACTCATCCCTGCAAGCTCTTCAAAGCACTTTAAGAAACAACTCGAGAAGCACGAAATAACCTTTGTAGAAATTCCCATGACAGAATTTCGAAAAATGGATGGAGGCCTAACTTGTTTATCGCTTTTGTGGAGCTGAACAGGGCTACCATATCCACGCCAAAAAAGGTTGGGGCAGCTTTCAGCCTACCCCAACCTTACTTCAAAATTCACAGGCGCTACAAAACACCTCATCAAACAATTCTTTAGCGTTTATGCCGCTGTGGCCCGTGC
>Ga0256839_1001394_pt1 | contig 29319 bp, 27 predicted proteins | sample 354166metaG_FD_185968 | JGI IMG/M metagenome (GOLD analysis project Ga0256839, IMG submission 185968) | Hydrothermal vent microbial communities from Mid Atlantic Ridge, Atlantic Ocean - 354-166 | ecosystem: Environmental > Aquatic > Marine > Hydrothermal vents | place: Atlantic Ocean: Mid... | reverse complement strand
TATCAAGATGTAAATTGTATTGATACGCGTATGATGCAAGCTAATTTTTCCCTGCCGTTTTCATGACGGCGAAAGTACAATATAGATTCGACTGATCTGACTTGTTTCTTGGGCATTTCCCAAGAAAAGAATTTAAGGGGTTCTGACCCTGGCTCTATGTGCTGGACCTTTCGGCAACAGGAGTTGAGACATGCCGCGCGGCAGCTTTTTGCGCAAAGCGGATGGCTTCGTGTGTTTTGCTCCCGGTGGCGAGACGGGCGGCCAATGCGCCGATAAAAGCGTCCCCCGCCCCGTGGGTTGAAATGACATCAACCCGGAACGCAGGCTGCTCCATAAGCGCATTGTGGGCATCAAGGAAAACCACCCCTTTCTCGCCAAGAGTAACAAGAACCTCAGAGGGTCCTTTTTCCCGCAGGATCCTTGCGGCCTGTCCCGGAATCATCTCCTTCTCTGAAACAGAGCTGAGCAATGCGGCTTCGCCCCGGTTCACGACCAGCATATCCAGCAGGCCCAGAAGGCTCCCCGGCATCTCCCGTGCCGGGCCTGCGTTCATAATAACTTTGGTGCCGGCCTTTTTTGCCTTTTCAGCCAGCGCGATATTGAGTGTTTCGGGCACCTCGTTTTGCAGGAGTAGAATTTTTGTCCCCGGGGGGATATCAATTTTGTCTGCCACAATTTCAAGATTTGCGGCCGAGACAATCACCGCACCATAATTGCCCTCAGAGTCGACAATGGCGACACTCATGCCCGAGGCTCCGTCGCCCCTCTGTATCTGGCGGGCATCCACCCCTGATGCGTCAAGATGGGCGAGTAGTTCGTGGGCGAACTCATCGGTGCCTACCCGCCCCGCCATGGCGGTTTTTGCACCGAAGCGCGCCGCTGCCACGGCCTGGTTACCCCCCTTGCCTCCGAACTGATAGGCCACATGGCTTCCCGCAACCGTTTCGTCAATCCGGGGCAGATGGGGAGCATCAACCACCACGTCCATATGCAGGGACCCAACCACAAATACGTCGCAGGTCATTTGTTATTCCCGGTAAAGGGCCTGGGCCACGACGCGCATCGAGGCTGTTGCGTCCTGGCGGGCGATGGCCTCTTCAAGTTCAGTGTTCGCGCTCAGGGATTTGGCGACAGCGCGCAATTTCATGGCCATGAGCAGGTTGGTTCTGGCCTCTTCAATTGCATTCAATCCCCCTTGGTCGGGGAAAGTGTCAAAATAGATCACACCATCATAATCCATATGCTCAAGAGCAACGAGCAGTTCAACGGTCTGTACGGGGTGCACGCTGCCTACCATCAGGCCATCGTCACGCTTTGCATAACCATCATTCAGATGCACCCCCAGCAGGCGGGAATGGCGGGCCACCAGATGTGCGGCATGGGCCGGCATCTCATCGGCATAAAGCACATGGGCAAAGTCCAGCGTGACCCCGAGATTGGGCCGCTCACTTTCCCTGATCGCAAGAAGCGTTGTCGCCACATCGGGCATCAGGGCAAAGGCACGCGGTTCATTGGGTTTGTATTCAATAGCGATATCAACATCCCTGTTATGATCCGCCACCTGCCTGAGCGCTTCGATATTATTGTTCCACATCTTTGCGTAATCACCCTGAAAGGAATAATCAAAACCGTCCTGTCCCATCCACAGGGTCATCAGCGAACCGCCCATCTCGCAAAGCGCATCGATGCCTTTTTTTGTGATATCCACTGCCGCCTGACGCACCTTTTTATCCGGGTGGGTAAACGCCCCGAGCTTGAAACCAGGGTTGGTATAATAGCGCATGGCCAGTCCGTTCAGCGCCATGGAATTGTCTTCAAGAATTGCGGCAAGTGCTGCCGGGGCATGGTCTGTGAAATGATCCGGGTAGTTCAGGTCGGCGGCATCAAGCCCGCCCACTTTCCCTGCACACGCGATAAGGTTTTCAACGGTGGCTTTTTTGCCTGGCTCAATGCTTGATTTGAACGCATTGAGGCGGGCGGCATATCGGGGGCGGCTGGAAACATCTTTGGGCATGGGGACCTCATTTCAAAAAACCAGAGTAACAATATCTTTTGTTGTTAGGGTCAGGACCCATTAATTTCATCCATTCTGCGCCAACGGATTTTGTTCGTGAACAGGCGAAAGAAGGCAGGAAACCGCGTGGTTTTCAAGTTCTTTCAACGCATTCAGGGGCAAAATCCGTGGCACCCGAAGGGGTTGAGCTATAGCATCCATCTGAAACAAATTTCCGTTCAAAAAGGTGAAAGACATTGTTTCGTGGCAGCTTTGCTTCATCTGAACACTCTTTCTCAAACAGAATGGATGAAATTAATGGGTCCTGACCCTAAACACCTAAAACTCTCATGAGGCCTGTCGCTGAAAAATCGGGCTCATTTCCGGTGGCGGCAGGCGCCGGTTAGCGGGCACCCTCCAGCCTTTTACAGGCCCCTGAAAAGATTTTGCAGTTCGCCTCCAACTGTGTTTGCGCCCCGGGACAGTTTCTGTGCTGACATTTGTCCCAGTTCTAGCAGATCATCCATCACCTGGACTGGCCCGCTTGCAGCATGCACGCGGGGCGGGGCTTCTGCGTTTTGCCCGGCTTCTTGCTCTGGACTTCCCTCAATCTGCAGCGCGTCATAGGGAACAAGAACATACTCGGCGCTGCGGTTGCGCAAGCGGTTGCCTGAATCAAAGGTGATCATGATCAGCTCGATTCCATTGTGAGAGACCGGGGTGATGCCCTCGGCTTTTTCCAGGTCAATATTATCCGGAAGGCGGATCCTGCGAGGCTGCTGTTCCCCTTCGGGGTTCCACAACCACAGTTTGAAGTTTTTGCCTCTTTTTTCCTGTCGCGAGACAATGAGAAACCCGTCCAAACGGGGGGCAAAGGCCATCGAGCGAATACCGCCCCCATCCAGGTCAAGATAGAATGGGTCGGCAGAAAAAGGGTTCCCGTCCCCTGAAAAGGCAACATCCGGTTCAAGGCTCAGAATCACTGCCATATCGTCAACCACCGGACCGCGCAGACCAATCAGCAACAGGTCGTTCTCTCCATCATAGGCCAGGCCCTCCACTATCAGGCCATTATCATCCTTGGCATCAAAAACATCTGCAGCCTCCGCCAGTTCATCGCTCAACTCTGCAATTTTGTCCCTGAGGTTTGTGACAAGGGAAAGCTCGGTTACCCTCGTGTCGCCAACCATGAAACGCACCAGTTTTTCACGATCAGGGCGCCGCTCACCCGAGGGCGTTCGCGAATGCGAAGTCATGGCAAAAACAAACTCTTCTCCACCAACCGTTACTGCCTCCAGATCATCGAGCGGGCCGGCTGAGCCGCCGAGCATGAGGCTCAACAGGCTCCCCACCCTGAGCGGTGTGCCACTCAGGGTAAAATCATCAAGGAGGGTAAGTATGCTGATTGAAGCTTCTCTCTCGTCTTCAACCAGGACAATGCGGCCATCAGGAAGCTGGGTGATGCCCGAGGGTTCATAATATCCCCTCAGGGGCTGACGTTCCAGAGGCGGAGCACTGCCCCCGGCCAATGCCGGGGGCGAAGCCGCCAAAGCCACGAACAGAAGCAGACATAGCGCAAAAACTGCCTTCATCATATCAGGCCCCGCTCAGCGCGGAACGGCTGATCACCACCAGCAACAAGGCAACACTGATCACCAGACCGACCATGAAGGCACTGTAGGAAATATAAAGGCGGGTGAATTTTCGGTTGGCGGTGATGCCCATGCCATGGATATGTACGATCATGTTATTGTAGATGCGGTCATTGTTGCGCACCATTTCCTGCATGGCAGTGAGATAATCTTCCCTCTCCAGTTTAGAAAATTGCTCAAAAACCAGCAGGTCGGCCTCATCTGTCCTGAAGTCGCCAAGCTCGCGCTTTTTGTTGTCGATTGCGGGGCGCGCTGCCAGAACGGCAAAGATGATTGCCACCGTGCAGGTGAGCAGAAAAGCCACCAGGGGAACTATCAGCATCGGCTCGACACTCAAAAAATAGGTGCCCGAAATCAACAGGATTGAGACCAGAAGTCCGTTGAGCGAAATCATGATGTTGGCCTTTGTCGCTGCCAGCGCAATCATATCGAGCTGGGCCCGATAGGAGTTACGAAACATCGATTCAATGCCTCTTGAAGTGCCCATGGAAGAATTCTTGGGCGGATTTTTCATACCTGCGTTCTTGCCATTGGAGTTTTTAGCACCCTTGGAAGCGACAAGCGCAAGCTTTGCCTTTGGCTCAGAATCGCCTGGCGATTTGCGCCCGGATTTTTTTGACGGCTTTTTTTCGCCCATGTCCTTCACTTCAGCTTTCACCTTTTTTTTCTCCTTTCCTGGCCTTGCTGTCCGGTCTGTTTGCTTTTTTTTCTGGCTGGTATCCTTGGCCTGTGGCTCACCTTGTGACATTTGCATTCTCCTGTCCCGGGCGTGCGCCATTGAGCGTTTCGGGTTGCCCGGGTTGGGGCGGCCTGGTGCTGAAGGCGGTGCGTTTTCTTGAATTTGCGGAGGCAATGGCCAGTTGCTGGCATCCCTGAACCGGTTTGCCCCCCTCAGACCGGCGCTGTACATATTCACCTCCCGGCTTCATCTCCCAGGCGGAACGAAAATCACCAAGCTGGGTTTCAAAAATTTCTTCGAGCATATCGCGGGCGGGCAAATTCCTCACCGGAGCCAGAACTTCCACCCGTCGCTCCAGGTTGCGGTTCATCAGGTCGGCAGACCCGATGAAATATTCCTCCACACCGCCATTGCGGAAATAAAAGATGCGCGAGTGCTCAAGAAACCGGCCGACAACCGAAATCACGCTGATATTTTCGGACAGGCCTTCAACACCGGGGCGCAGACGGCAGATATCGCGAATGATGAGTTCAACCTTTACCCCCGCCTGCGAGGCTTTGTAGAGGGCGTCAACAATGTCCACATCCTCAAGCGCATTGACCTTGAAGCGGATGAGGCCGGGATAAAGCGGACTGTGCTGGGAAATTTCGCGGTCAATTTTTTTAATCAATGCTTTTTTGATGGAATGGGGGCCAACCAGCAGGTCTCTATATCCCCCATGGCTGCTCCAGCGTGTGGTGAGGTAATTATAAAGTTCTGTCAGATCATCGGCCAGATCCTCATCGCAGGTGAGTAAACCCAGATCGGAATAAAGCCGGGCGGTCCCGGCGTGGTAGTTGCCAGTGCCAACATGCGCATAGCGCCGCAGGCCGTCAGCCTCCTGACGCACAATGAGAATGGTCTTGCAGTGGGTTTTCAGCCCCAGTACTCCGTAATTGACATGGATGCCGGCTTTTTCCAGCCGGGTGGCCCACTCAATATTGGCCGCTTCATCAAAGCGTGCCTGAAGCTCCACAACCACCGCAACCTGCTTACCGTTACGGGCGGCATCAACCAGATATTCAATGACTTTAGTGTCCGCCGAGGTGCGGTAGAGGGTCATTTTTATGGAGAGCACCTGGGGGTCTGTGGAGGCCTCGCGCACCAGGCGCTTGACAGAGGTGACAAACGACTCATATGGATGCTGGACCAGAATGGAGCCGGCCCGGCGAATGCTCTCAAAGATGGGGCGGTCAGGGTCAAGACTTGGATTGTCAATCGGGACCATGGGCGGGTAAAGCAAATCATCTGCACCGCAACCCGCCAGTTCCATCAGATCACCCCCTCCCAGTACGTCGTCATTTTCAAATACATCATGGATGTGATCCAGCCCCAGTTTTTGAGCGAGCTCGCGGGCGTTGTCCCCCGATATTCCGGGGCAGGTCTGCAGGCGAACAACTGGTGCAAACTTGCGATTTCGCAACTGGCTCTCAATAACTTCAAGCAGGTCGTTGGCGCCTGTCGGATCCATGTCGGAGATGGCGTTTCTGGTAATGCGGAACAGGCCCGAACTCAGTACCTTCATATCGGGGAACAAAAGGTTCAAATGCGCAACTATGACATCCTCAATGAGGACAAACTCGCGGGATTTCGTGCCCAGCTTGATAAATCGTGGAACCAGCTTTGGATCGGGTATTTTGATCCGGGCGGCGACTGTTTTCTTACGCTCTGGGCGGGAGAACTCCACGAACAGGTTGAGCGAAAGATTTGAAATAAAAGGCAGGGGGGCATCCCGCTTTATGGGCAGCGGCGTAATGAGAGGCAGAATGCGCTCAAGAAAGAACGCTTTCAGGCTTTCGCGCTCCGAGGAACTCAACTCGTCCATTTTACGCACTGCAATACCCGCCCCGGCCAGCTCTGCCATGGTTCTGACATGAGTTCTTGAAATCTCGTCCCGAAACTCGCGTATTTTGGCAATACACTGAAAAAGCTGCTGTTCAGGAGTCCTCCCATCCACGCTGAGTTTGGAAACTCCGGCACCAATTTGTTGTTTCAAGCCCCCGATCCGCTTCATATAAAAATCGTCTATATTCGTGCTGGCGATGGAGAGGAACTTTATCCTTTCCAGTAACGGGGTGCGCGTGTCAGCCGCTTCACTCAGCACACGTTTGTTGAATTCAATCCAGCTGAATTCGCGGTTGAGATAGAGTTCTGGCGCTTGGGCACTCCAGACCTTGTTTGCAGGAGGCGCCGGACAGGGCAGCTTGGAAACCGCGTCTGGGCTGATGTTGTTGATGTTGTAGTTTGCGTCCTGATCGGCCACTTTGTTCTCTCCCTTCGCGGGACTACCGGATTTGTCTGACATTGGCGCCTGCACGCCATTTTCTGATATTGTCTGGGCTTGGAGGTGGCCTGTTGTGCAGGCCTCTGTCGGGTGAGGGTTTATGCCCATCACGTTCAACTCCCAAAGAGGGCACGGGCGGCAAAAAAGGCGATTGCGACCGGCAGCACGCGAGCAACACTGCTATTGCCCAGTATCAGTCCGCTTGAGAAGACTCCGGTGGAAGCGGGCTGCATGTCTGGAGAGAACATTTTGTTTTCCTTTGCGTTAGCTGTTGATACTGCGGGGGGTCAGATGTTCTGGACTATCTTCAATCCAGTTGTGCACCTGACCCCTTTTCCGCTCCCTTTGCTGTTGGAAGGAACGGCGTGTTCATCAAGGCCAACGCTTGGGGTGAAAAATTATTCCCGCATTGCAAAAATTAGTTTGAATCGGATTGTATCTGGCCCCGCATTTCAGCATCCCCATATTGTTCAATTCTGCCAAAATCGGCGTAGTCCCCGGGATTCTGATGAAGGAGGATGGGGGGGGAACTGGGAACTTAAAGCGCATTGATGGCCGCTTTACCCGGGTCACTGACGGGGGCTGGCCGATAAGGGCCAAGAGATTGAGGAAGTAAAGAGCGTAACAGCCCTCCTGATTGCAAGCCTGCGTGTAATCGCTGCCTTCGTACCCAGATCGGTGAAGGCTATTCAAGCGAGTTCATCAAGATCGTGGGCGCCGGGGTTGCAGACTTTCCCCCTGACAGGTTTTAAACCGCAAGATGGGCCATAAGTCCGCCATCAACAAGATAGTCCCCTCCCGTGCAAAATCCTGACTTGGGTCCGGCCAGGAACGCAATGAGTTCGGAGGTTTCTTCAACGGTTCCAACCCGCCCGATCGGATGGTCGGCACCGAATTGGGCGATTACTTCTTCAATATCTCCCTTGGGGCCGGCAACCTCCCCTGCGGCAAATTCCAGCAACGGCGTGCGAATGGAACCCGGAGAAACCGAATTGACCCGGATATTGTCCGCCGCACAATCCACAGCCATGGCCCGGGTCAGGGCATGGATAGCGCCCTTTGTGGTTGCATAGGCCAGCACATTGTTCTGGTTGGCGTGTCCCTGCACCGAGGAAATATGAATTATAGAGCCGCCCCCGCGCTTTTTCATGTGCGCATAAACATAGTGGGAGAGCAGATAGCAGGAACGCAGATTAACCGCCATCACCCTGTCCCAGTGCGCCGGGTCAGTGGTCTGGATTGTGCCATAGGTCTGGATTGCCGCGGCGTTGACCAGAATATCAATGCCCTGCTCTTTTTCAGCCACCTGTAAAACAAAGGCCGCAACCTGAGCCTCGTTGCACACATCAACCTTGTGAATTTCAACTTCCTGCCCGGTGCTTGCTGTCTTTGCGCTTTTATTGTGTTCGTCATCAATACCGCACAGATGCACCCGCGCGCCTCCCCGGGCCAGTCGGAGCGCTGCGCCAAGTCCAATCCCGCTGGAGCCGGTAACTATGGCGACCTTGCCAAGAAAATCCTGTTCCATATAAATTTTGCCTTACAAAAGCGCCTGCTCGTTTCGTCCAAGGAAGCGGAAGGCAATATAAACCGCCGCAGCGCTCAGCACCAGCAATATGCTTGAAAGTGCCGCTGCCGTGCCCAGGTCTCCGTCCAGAATAAGCAGATAGATGCGCACCGGCATGGTCATTGTGGAACCAACATAAAGCACCAGCGAAGAGGAAAGTTCGTTGATTGCGGTGATAAAGGAGAGCATGGCTCCGGCAATGATTCCGGGCACGATCAGTGGTACCGTGATCTTGGCAAAGGCCTGGAACGGTGAATAGCCGAGCGAAATTGCCGCTTCCTCCATGCTTGGCGGGATCTGGCGCAGGGCTGAGGAGGTGGTGCGCACGGTATAGGGCAGACGCCGGATGAATATCGACAGGATGATGATCAGAGCTGTACCTGTGAGCACCAGAGGACCGGTATTGAACACGGTGATATAGGCGATGCCAATAACGATGCCCGGCATCACGAAGGGAATCATCAGCGCCCCGTCCAGCAGGGAGGTGTTGAGCGTGGTCTTGCGGGCAACCAGCGCCCCTATCAGGGTGCCGATAACCACAATAAGGAAAACAGAAGAAAATGAGAATGTCAGCGAGTTGCGCACCACATCCCCAAGGCCAAAGATAATGCGTTCATAGCTTTGCAGGGCAAACCCGGACTGAAAAACCGGCCCGCTGGTGCGGCGCAGCGAGAAAATGATCGAGACAATCACCGGTGTCGCACCGGCCAGTCCGATGAAGTAGACCGCAAAATGGGCCAGAGCATTTTTCCAGCCTTTGAGACGGATTTTGATTGGCTTGTTGATGAGGTTGCCGTGATAGACATTGCGGCGCAGGAAAAAGCGCTGCACCAGCACAAAAAACATCGAAAGCAGCACCAGAATGATACTGATCGTGGTCGCCATTGAGGGGTTGGAGCCCACTTCAGCCGAATAAAGGGTAAAAGCCTCGGTGGCCAGCACGTTGAAGCCGCGCCCCAGCAATCTTGGGGTGCCAAAGTCGGCAATCGCCTGAATGAGCGCCAGCAAGCCACCGGCTGAAAGCGCCGGCAAAACCATCGGGAAGGTGATTTTCAGAGTACGCTGCCAGGGGGTGAGGCCCAGGCCTTCTGCCGCTTCTTCCAGCGAGCGGTTGACGTTGGAGAGCGCACCCGAAACCAGCAGATAAACAAAGGGGTAGAACTTGAGCGAGAACACGATCAGAATGCCACTCACCCCGTAAATCGTCGGCATGTTGATGCCGAATTCACGCAGGAAGGTGCGAAAAATCCCCCCTGCGCCAAACAGCACAATCCACGAATAGGCCCCGATAAAGGGGGGCGACACCAACGCCAGAATTGCCATCATCGACACAAACCGGGAACCGGCAATTTCAAACCGGGTGAGGCAAAACGCCATGATCGTACCCAGCAGCAGCGCGCCGCCGAGGCCGGCAAAACCGATGATCAGCGTGTTGACAAATGCCCGGCGCAGCCGCGTTGATTCTATGAAAGTGATATAATTGTTAAGGGTCGGCTCTCCCACCTTGTCTATGAAACTGGCAACCAGAACAGTGCCCAGCGGAATAAACAAAAACACGAACAACAATGTCCATGCAAAGATGAGAACCAGTGTCCAGAAGCCGGGTATGCGCATCAGGCCGCCCCTTGAGCCGGTGTATTGCCGGTGGCGATACGTTTTCCTGCGCCATCGAATCCAAACAGGGCATCTTTGCTTATCTGCACACTGACGGTTTCTCCATGGGCGTGTTTGATGGCCCGTGCCGGGTTGGCAACATGGACAACTATTTCTCCGAGCACGGTTTTGAGAAACAGATGAGCCTCGCGCCCCAGATAGGTATATTTCTGTACTGTGCCCTCTATTTCAGCCACCGCCTCACCAGAGGCAGGGGGTGCCAGATCAGAAAGAACCAGAGCCTCGGGGCGTACCGACCATGCAGCTTTGTCTGCCGACTTGTCCGCCTGGGAAAGCCCCAGTGTTTCAAGAATTCCATCAAGCGTTGGGCCGCGCTGAAGCTGATTTATGGTGCCGACAAAATTGGCCACGAATTGTGTTTGGGGGTCACCATAGATTTCTTCGGGTGTGCCGATCTGTTCAACGTGTCCGTCACTCATCACACAAATCCGGTCGGAAATGGCCAGCGCCTCCTCCTGATCGTGGGTGACGTATATTGTTGCAATTCCAACTTTTCGCTGGATATCGCGGATTTCCTCGCGCAATTCGATGCGCAGCTTGGCATCCAGGTTGGAAAGCGGCTCGTCCATGAGCAGTAATTGTGGATTGATTACCATGGCCCGGGCCAGCCCGATACGCTGTTGCTGCCCCCCGGACATGGCGGCCGGCAGGCGCTCGGCAAGAGCTGTGAGGTGGACGGACTCAAGGGCATCAGGCACACGCTTTTTTATCTCGTCAGCCGGGATTTTGCGTGGTTTGAGACCAAAGGCAACATTGTCAAAAACACTCAGATGCGGAAACACCGCATAATCCTGAAACACCATGCCGATATCGCGTTTGTGGGGCGGGATACGCCCCAGATCGGCGCCATTGACACGGATGTCGCCGGAGGTCAGGGCGTGGAAACCGGCAATGGAGCGCAGCAATGTTGTCTTGCCACAGCCGCTCGGTCCCAGAAGTGTGAAAAATTCGCCTCTTTCCACAGAGATGGAAACATCCCTGAGCGCAAAAACAGTCTCTCCAAAACGCTTGGTCGCATTTGTGACTGTCAGATAGGCCATGTTCCCCCCAATCCCGCCAGTTCCGGGACCCCTTTTTGAGTGAATTATTGTTGTTCATTCTTGCATAGAATTTTCGCAATGCAACAATATTTTATTTTCACATTGCAACAAAAACCTCCCCGGTTTAGGGTAAATGGGACTAAATTTAGTCGCAAACGAAAATAAGGGAGAGAGAAATGAACATTCGCAAGCGCTCATTGCTGGGTCTGGCGGTCGGCCTCATCGCGGCCACCAGCCTGACACCGGTTGCCTTTGCGCAAGAGGGAACTGTGGTTGTCTATTCAGCTCATAAATCCTCGATCATTGACCGGCTGTTGCCGTTATTCGAAGCGGAAACCGGCCTCAAAGCCGAAGTCATCAAAATGGGTTCGGGTGACATCGCCCGGCGCGCCCGCGCCGAAGCTGACGCTCCGGCCGCTGATGTGATCTGGAGCATTGCCGGCAGCCAGTTGACCGCAAATGCCGATCTGCTGGAGCCCTATACTCCGGCTGACTTCGACAAGGTCGACCAGCAGTTTGTCAAAGACCCGGCCTGGACGCCCTATACACTGGTTGTCTATGTGCTGGCGGTGAACACCGATATGCTTTCGGTTGAAGATGCGCCCAAAACCTGGTCGGCCCTGGCTGACCCCCAGTGGAAAGGCCAGATTGCTTCGGCGCGCGCCAATGCGTCCGGTTCCGCGTTGCAGCAATTGCAGACTGTTCTGACCCTGTTTGGCGATGATGGCTGGGATATGTATGAGGCCATTTCGGCCAACTATGTGTTCACCGACAGCTCCGGTGCTGTGCCCCGGTTTGTTGCTGATGGCGAAACCTCCATGGGCGTGACGCTGGAAGACAACGCCCTGGCTTTCGTGCAGGGTGGTGCTCCGATGGCAATTCTGCATATGAGCGATGGTACTCCGGCAACTCCCGATGGTGTTGCCCTGGTCAAGAACGGACCCAACCCGGAAGGTGCAAAAGTGTTCATTGACTGGGTCATGTCTGCCTCCACGCAGGAGATTTTGACGAGTGAAATCGGTCGGCGTTCAGTCCGTACCGATATGGCAGGTCCTCCGGGTACCCCTGATCTGGGCGACCTGAATGTCATGTCACCCCTGCCCCTGTCAGAGTTCGGCGGCGTTGAAGCCGTTCTTGCCAAGTGGCAGGAAGTGACCGGCCAGTAAATCTGCCGGTCTGAAACCAGAAACAGCCGGGGCGTGGCAATCGACAGCTGCGCTTCGGTCCGCAAGACCGGATGCAGGGCCGCGGGAGTCGCGCTCATGTGTAACGGGGTGCCGATCACTTAAAAACAGGTTCTTCAATGAAGCGTTTAGAGGCTTTTTCTCTGGGCAAGAAACTCGATCAGCCCGAAGCCAATGAAGACAGTTTTGTCGTTATTCCAAACGTTGGTTATGCGGTAATCGATGGCGTCACTGATCGCAATGGAACCCGCTACGAGGGCATGCTTTCGGGGCAGTACGCCTCTTTGCTCATCAAACGGGCAACAGAAATTTATTTTTTAGCGCAAAGCGACCCCCGCGCACCCACATATATGCGCTATCGCGGCCCCAAGAGTTTCATTTCCTATCTGACGGATTGCCTGCAACAGGGCTACAGGAAAGCCGGTGTTGCCCAGGCGGTAAAGAACGACTGGAAACTGCGCGCCGGCTGCACATTGATGGCTGCCTTTGTCCACGAGGGGCGTCTGGAGATCGTCGCTGTTGGTGATAGCGGCATTCGCATAAACGGAAACGATACCTTGCAGGTGCTCAAGCCACTAGATGACGTTATGGGCATCTTGCGTCGCGAAGCCTGGCAATTTTTTGCTGACAGAGGCGAAAACCCGCAACGCAGTGACGAACTGGCCGCAGGAATTACCTGGCCGGGCACTGTCAACCAGTTGCCCGGCAGCGAAACTGCAAACGAAGAAATTCTTGAGGAAATTGAAAAACGGGCCCTTGCGGCAAGCAAAAAGCATCTGCCTAGGATAGCCGAGGCCGAGATTATTGAACTGCTTCATCATGGCATTGCTTATGGACAGGGAAACTTCCAGAATGTGGATGGCCGTGACCTGGGCTATGGTGGACTGGATGGGTTCCCGGTTCCCGAACGCTATATCGAGCACCGTTCCTACGATCTGGCGGAGGTAAAACAGCTTGAGTTGTTCTCGGACGGCTATTTCAAACTTGGCGAAGGTTTCGGGATTGAATCCTGGGAAAAGGCTTTTCGCGAAGTTGAAGAAGTTGACCCCTATAAGATCGGCGCGTATTTGAGCACAAAGGGCACGACCGCTCAGGCATTGACCGATGACCGGACTTATCTGGGGATTGTACTTTAGGTCACGGACACATAAATAGGGTCAAACACGCGCTTCAAACCGCCAAAATATGCAAGGAAAAGGGTAAAAAGCGTGTTTTGACACGGTTGAGACCTTTGACGAAGCCAGATTGCAGCGGTTTGAGCGGCCGAAGGCTATGGCCAATTTGCCCGCCTAATGCGTTGCAAGAGTTTGAAAACCAGCCTGTCGGCGTGAGACCGAAAAATGAGGTTTCCTTCACTCTTGCGCCTGTTATGCAAACAAATTGACTCATACCATTGTAATCCTATTTATGGGTCCGTGACCTAGGGTCCGGCCCCGCAGTCGGAATTCTTGAGGCAAGGGACAACAGGAGGCGTTCACTGGCGGACCAGAATACAAAATCGCAATCCACAAAATCCCAGCCTTCCAAGGGCAAGGGGCGGCGCAAGCGCATCCTGGAAGCGGTGCGTGAGCAGGGTGCTATTTCCGTGGCCAATCTTGCTGCCCAGTTCAACGTCACCCACCAGACCATCCGCCGTGACCTGCGTACCCTTGATGAAGAGGGACAGTTGCAAAAGGGATTTGGCGCCGCCTTTGCTTCGCCAGGCGGGGGGAGCCATTTCGGTTATTCCGAGCGTCACGGCACGCTGGTTTCCCTAAAACGTCGTCTGATACGCGGACTTCAGGAATTTTTGACCCCCGGGGCCACGGTTTATGTGGGCCTGGGCACCACGTTTTATTCATTTCACGAAATCGTCAAAAACTGTCCGCGCATTCTGGTTGCCACCCCCAACCTCTCGGTGGCCCATTCCTGTGCCATGGAAACCGATGCCACCATCTATCTTTATGGCGGCTATGTACGCAAAAAAGAGCCTTCGGTTCTGACTACAGCCAATGACCCAAGCCACCATCGGTTCAAATTTGATGTTGCTTTCATCGGCGGTAGCGCCGTTGACGAACAAGGAGCAATTCTTGAGTTTGACCCCATGGAAATAGAACTGGTCAAAGATATTCTTGAACATACAAGAACCGTCGTGATGGTGGCCCGCGACGAAACCTTTCGCCGCCGCGCGCCTCATATCGTCACCACCATGGAAAAAGTCGATGTTCTGGTAACCAATGCGGATACGGACGAGCTTTTTTCAGACCCCGCCATTCTTAAAAACGTGCGGGTCATCCGGCCGGACTGAACTCCACAGGTTTTAGTATTCAATCGCGCCGGTTCGCCTTATCTTTTTCTGCAAAAGCAGGATTGCAATGCTATAAATCACTTTGTTTGCACAACAGGTGCAGGAGGACAGGAAAGCTGCAGTTTTCCGGTTAGGGAACGCAGCAAAATGAAAGACGCTCAAACCGCTGCAATATGCCAGCCGTCCGGCGTGCGGACAATGTCAAAGGTCTCAACCGTGTCAAAACACGCTTTTTACCCTTTTCCTTGCATGTTTTTGCGGTTTGAAGCGCGTGTTTGACCCTGTTTACGGGTCCGTGACCTAGACCGGAATCGCAGGGGGAAACAGGGTGCCCACCAGCATCAAACCGACCATACCGCCCACAAGCTTGGCAATCAGGAACATAGCAATCTGGGGAATGGTCAGCGTGACAATCAGCCGCCCGATATTGATCTCTATAACCAGCACACCAACCACAAGAACCAGAAGCACAAGGGACAGGTCGAGCCCCATGAGGCCAAGAACGAGGGAGAGGATGGTGGCAAAAAAAGTGGCCCAGTTGCTGGCCACCAGATAAGGCACCAATCCGTCAAGTCGGCCAAACTGACGTAGGGCAATCGCGCCAAAACTGATCTGAAGTACATAAAGTACCGCAACCACCATCAGCGCCTGCCAGGCGGGAGGTCCCTCACTCGCATGGCCCATCAAGGCGGGAAGCAGGGCATTCAGGCCCGAAGCAAATACGAAGGCAATAAGACTGCCGACCAGTCCCCGTGTCCCCAGGTCGAAATAATCGGGCGCGTTGCGCTTACCCAGCAGCAGGGCAACCGAGCCCCGCGCTGCTGCCAGCATTTCTTCAATCAGTGTCTTGTTCATGGTCTCAGAAAAGCCCGGGTCAAAAAAACGGTATCTCAGAGTCAGGCCCTAGCACAAACTCAGAAGAAATTGCGCAGGAATTGTGCGTAAATCTTTGTGAGTTGCTCCAGTTGCATGATTTCCACACGTTCATCGACCTGATGCATGGTGGTGCCCACCAGCCCACACTCAACCACCGGGCAATAATCGGCGATAAAACGGGCGTCGGATGTGCCCCCGAATGTTGCCATCTCCGGCATAATGCCGGTGACTTTGTGCACGGCCTCACGCAGTGTTTCAATGTCCTCAGAAACCGGGGAAACAAAACTGCGTGCCACTGCGGCAACCTGGGACCACTCAACTTTCGTGCCGCCAGTATCCACTTCACCGATACGTTTCTCGATCCACTCCCGGATGGAATGGGGGTCCCATTTGTCGTTGAAGCGGATATTGAACATCGCCGTGCCCTGTGCGGGGATAACGTTGCTTGCAACATTGCCCACATCGATTGAGGTGACTTCCAGATTGGAAGCCTGGAAATTCTCCGAACCCTCATCAAGGGGCGTTTTTGAGAGATGGCCCGCAAGGGCTGCCAGTACCGGTACCGGGTTGATTGCCCGGTCGGGGTAGGCTGAATGCCCCTGTTTGCCTTTTACGGTGATTTTGCCGCTGATCGAGCCGCGCCGGCCGATTTTCATGGAATCGCCCAGGGTCTCCGCCGAGCTTGGTTCGCCCACGACGGAAAAATCAAACCTGTGGCCCTGTTCGGCTGCCCATTTCAGCGCTTTGACCGTGCCGTTGATGGCGTCGGCCTCCTCGTCATTGGTGATGACAAGGGAAATAATGCCCTTGTCCGCATCACCGCTGCGCACCACTTCGGCCAAAGCGGCGCAGAAACAGGCAACCCCGCTTTTCATGTCCACCGCCCCCCGGCCCCAGATCATGCCCTCAGCTTCTTCTGCTGCAAAAGGGGGGTGGCTCCAATGAGCCTCATTGCCTGGCGGGACCACATCGGTGTGCCCCCCGAAAAGCAGATGGCGCCCCGAATTGCCCCTTGTGGCAAAAAGATTGGCCACCGGGTAGGAGTTATCGCCTTCAAACACCAGCCGGGTGCAGGTAAAGCCAAGGGGTGTGAGAAACGCCTCCACCACATCAAGAACGCCTGCGTCCTTTGGCGTCACCGAAGGGCAGCGGATAAGGTCCTTGAGCAAAGCGGCAGGGCCGCCTGAATTATTTGTGCCAGGCATATTTTTTGGTCCCGTCGCTGGAATTGTTGCTTTTTAGTTTGTTCAGGCTTGCGGGTGCGGACCGTAGGCGTTTTCGCCGTCATCACCGGCAAGAAAACCGCATACGACCAGCAGATAGAGAGCCAGAACCCCCGAGGCCAGCATGATGATTGTTGTCAGGGTTGTTGGTGCGGCGATGGAAAAACCGGCAACTTCGACAATGGTGTAACCAAAGCCTGTGGCCTGCAACACAATCATCAGGACAGCAAGAGCGGCATAAACCCAGTATTCCATACCCGCCGAACCCCGGTCATGGCGGCGCTTGATGAAAAGAGCGGAGGCGGGAACAAACACGATGAGGTAAATAAGCAGGTTCATCCACCCCATTTTGCTGCTCAGAGCCAACATGCTTTCAGACATTTCCTCAAGGGAAAGCCCGTCTTCTGCTGTCATCATATCCATGGCTCCGAACGAGTTAACGCCCAGTATCGGTGACAAAACAAAGCTCAAAGCGATGGCTGCCACCAGAATACCCAGAAGTCCAAGCCAAAAAGACTTCCGCCCGATCCGTCCCTCAAAGCTCAGATAGAGTGATTTTATATCGTCCATTGGTCCCTCCTTGATGTTTGCCGCCCTGACTGGCGACAGGGCGCGAATCTTAGATGCCCCCCGGCAATGATACCAGCCCTTTTTGGGCTTTCAGTCCCGAAGCAAATCGTTGATCGAGGTTTTGGAGCGGGTCTGTGCGTCCACGCGTTTGACGATGACAGCACAATAAAGCGAGGGGCCGGGGGAGCCGTCAGGCAAAGGTTTGCCGGGCATCGAACCGGACACGACAACCGAATAGGGGGGCACTTCGCCCATGTGAACTTCGCCGGTGTTGCGATCAACAATTTTTGTTGATTGGCCGATAAACACGCCCATTGAGATAACCGAGCCCTCGCGCACAACAACGCCTTCGACAACCTCGGAGCGGGCACCGACAAAACAATTGTCCTCGATGATAGTGGGGCCGGCCTGCAAGGGTTCGAGCACGCCGCCAATGCCAACACCGCCCGAAAGATGCACATTTTTGCCGATCTGGGCACATGAGCCAACGGTGACCCAGGTGTCAACCATGGTGCCTTCGCCTACACTGGCCCCCAGGTTGACGAATGAGGGCATCAGGATCGCTCCGGCCCCGATATGGGCGGAGTGGCGCACAATGGCACCGGGAACTGCACGAAACCCCGCCTCGCGAAAGCTGTTTTCGCTCCAGCCGGCAAATTTTGAGGGCACCTTGTCCCACCAGTGTGCTCCCCCCGGACCGCCGGGGATCATTTCCATGTCGTTAAGGCGAAAGCTGAGCAGAACTGCCTTTTTGAGCCACTGGTGAACAACCCAGTTGCCGGCTTCGTTTTTTTCTGCGACCCGTCTCTCACCACTGTCCAGAAGATTGAGCGCCGCTTCAACTGCGTCGCGCACCTCCCCCTTTGTTGAATAGCTGATCTGATCGCGCGCATCAAAGGCTGCGTCAATGGTTCTGGCGAGGTCGGCGTGGCTCATTGTTGTTCCTGACATGGGTAAAAGATATCCAAGGCACAGGTTTAACCATATTTGCCTTGCGAGGGAACAGCGCGGCGTAAATGAACTTTTCCCGATGTATCAAGTTTCTTCTGGCAATAACGCAGCTTTGAAGGGGAGGTGCCCGGCAGCACATTGATCCTTAACATCCCTGTGCGAGGATTTCCCCTCAGTTTTAGTGGAAGGAATACCGATAAATGGCCAGACGCCACCATACACCCCTGCGCACCTCCAAACAGGACATTGAAACCGTTCGTAAAGTGCCCCAGACCCCGCAGACTGAGGCGGCAGCCTACCGGCTGGCTTTTTCGGATGAGGAATTCATGACCTCGGACGACATGCGCGGCGTGCGTTTTCAACTTGAATATCTCAAGCCTGAATTATGGCTGCGCGAGCGTGGAGTGAACTCGACCATCGTTTTGTTTGGCGGTGCCCGCATCCCCGCGCCCGGCGAGAACCCCTGGGCGGCCAAGACCCCCATTGCCCGTGAGAACCTGATGAAAAGTGCGCGCTACTACAATGAAGCGCGCCGTTTTGCCCAATATGCCTCCCTGACCTCCAAGGCCATGGATTTCAAGGAATATATGGTGGTGACCGGGGGCGGTCCCGGTGTGATGGAGGCTGGGAACCGTGGTGCGGAAGAAGTGGGGGCGCCCTCGATAGGGTTCAATATTGTTCTGCCTCACGAACAGGCCCCCAACACTTTTATCAGCCCCGAATACTGCTTTAACTTCCATTATTTTGCCACCCGAAAAATCCATTTTCTGCTGCGCGCCAAAGCGGTTGCAGTGTTTCCGGGGGGCTTTGGCACACTGGACGAGTTTTTCGAGACATTGACGCTCATTCAGACCGGGCGCATGGATCCCATCCCGGTTATCCTGTTTGGCGGGAAATTCTGGGGGCGGGCCATAAATCTTGAGGCGCTGGCCGAAGAAGGCACCATTTCCCCTGAGGATATTGATCTGTTCTCGGTGGTTGATACGGCCGAAGAGGGCTGGGAATGCGTGCGCAAATGTTACGACCTGCCCAAAATCCGTCTGGGAGACGAATAGGAATATCCGCCCGGCGAAATAAAGCCGCCGGGCGGGAAATGTTGTGAAGAATTATTCGTTGGCAGTGACTTCCAGATTGAGCAATTCAAGGGCCACTGCCGGGTTGGCCATTCCTGCACCAAGCACCAGAAATTGCACACCCTCATCTGGATTGACACTGACCTCAAGGCTTTGCGGGTCTTTGAGATAGGTCGAAACCGCACGGGCAATGCGCTGTTCAAGCTCGGGATCGCCCAGTATGGCCAGCATATCTGGTGCCATGTTGGCAACACCGGAGATGAACTCCTTGCGGGTGATGCCCTCTTCCTCCATTATAAACTCGATGAATTTATTGGTGAGAGAATCGTCATCAAAGCGTATGGAGGCCGAGTTCAGTGTGAGGTCTGAAACCATTCCCATCATCATCTGCATCGAACGCGCTTCGTATTCGGAAGAAGACGGGTCCATGCTGGCCATCTCTTTGCTGGTTTCCTGAATCTGCTCCAGCAGTGCAAGCGTGTAACCGCCAATGTCAATTGCAAGATTCAGCTTGCCGATATTCTCAATCGTTACCGAGGATTCGGCGATGTCCATGCGTCCATCGTCAAGATACCACACCGCATTTCCATCCATGCGGGCATTGAGTTCGGACAGGCCAAAGGCTTCAAGAAAATCCGTTGCCTCGTCGTCCTCGATCTTGCTGAGGTCGCCATAGATGCCTGCAATGGCATAGGAACTGGAATAAATGCTTCCCGCCTCATCATGTTCCACGTCAACAATAATGGAGTCTATGGAAAATACCTTGTTACCCTCGATGGTGACTGACATGGGGCCCGCTGACATTCCCCTGTAGAGCAGCATGGTTTCAAGCACATCGGCACCCGGTTCGGCCGCAATCTGGATATCGGTGAAAATGACATTGCTCACCACCAGGTTCACCCCATCACCGGTGTAATCCAGATCATCAAATGTGGCGCTCTCGGCCCGATACCCACCCTCTGGTGTTTCCCTCACTCCCACAAAAGTCAGGGTGCGATCAAGCAATTCTGCCGCCCGTTTGCTGTCCATGGCCGGTATGATGATGTCGCTGAGTACAATCGTATCACCCTGGGCAACGGCAGAACCGAACTGAACATCCACAGCGCCAATAATTTTGATGGTTTCAGAGAATTTGTCGGCAAAAGCGCGCGCGTCCTGCGCATTTGCGCCGCCGGAAAAAGTAAAAACAGCGGCACCGACGAGTGCGGCCCGGGTTAGTGCATTCAGTTTCATGAATATTTTCCTGTCGTTTCCGTTTGGTCCTGGTTCGAAAGGCGATATACAAAACAATATTAGATGGTTTTAAGAAACTTCGCCAAATCATCAGTTATATGGTGAATGTGGTCACAATCGTCCACACGATTCAGTTCCCAATCATCGACCTGATCGTGAACAAACCCCTTGGTCGCCACCACATGTACGGTTGCCATACCCATGGTGTGAGGAACCAGAAGGTTTTTTTCCAGATCGTCAAACATCACTGCCTTTTGAGGGGAAATGTCGAAGGTTTTAAGGAACTCCTCATAGGCCGAGCGCTCCGGTTTAGGCTTGTACCCGGCGGCACGAATATCAAAAATACCCTCGAACAGATGCCTCCCGCCCAGCTTGTCCAGCACCGCTTCTGCGTGGGGAACATCAGCATTGGTAAAAATGAACTTGCGGCCAGGCAGCGCGTTGATAATCTCCACAAGCTCGGGGTGCGCATCGACGGGCGAATAGTCAATATCGTGAACAATGTTCAGGTAGTGGTCGGGGTCCACCCCATGATTGTTCATCAACCCGTTCAGCGTTGTACCGTGGTCGCGGTAATAATCTTTTTGCAACTTACGCGCTGAGACATGCTCAAGTCCGGTAATATCCATGACATAGCTGGTTATGAGGCTGTCAATCTGAGCGAACAGGTTGCAGGTGCGCGGATAGAGCGTATTGTCCAGATCAAAAATCCAGCTTTCAATTCCATCCAGTATCGAAGCTGCGGGGCTAATCGGGTTCATGGGTACTTTCTCCTCACACCGCTTTTGCGGGGTGTCTCAAGGGACAATCAGTGTGCCGGCACCATAGTCGGTAAACAACTCTATGAGCACCGCATGGGCAACCTTGCCATTTACGATCACCACCCCTCCAACACCCTGTTCAATGGCCTCAAGGCAGGTCTCAACCTTGGGAATCATGCCCCCGCTTATGGTTCCGTCCGCGATTAACGCCTTAGCCTCTCTGGCGCTGAGTTGTTCGATGAGATTGCCCTCCTTGTCCAGCACACCGGACACATCGGTCAAAAACAGCAGGCGTTCGGCGCTGAGTGCTGCGGCAATCGCCCCTGAAAATGTATCGGCATTGATATTGTAGGTCGCGCCATCATGCCCCGGTGCCACCGGCGCGATAACGGGAATAATACCGGCCGCCGCCATCTGGTTCAGAACCGTGTGGTCAACTTCAACCGGCTCACCCACAAACCCCAGATCAATGATGCGCTCGATATTACTGTCAGGGTCAATACTGGTTTTTCGCGCTTTGTGCGCAAAAACCAGATTGCCATCCTTGCCGCTCAGCCCGACAGCGCGCTCGCCCTGGGCATTGATGAGCGCCACGATTTGTTTATTGATCAAACCAGCAAGAACCATCTCAACAATTTCAATGGTTGCCTTGTCAGTGACCCGCAAACCACTCTCAAATTTTGACTGAATTCCCATCCGGTCCAGCATGGCGCCAATTTGCGGGCCCCCACCATGCACGACAATCGGGTTGACCCCTGATTGCTTGAGCAATGCCACATCGCGGGCAAACGCCTGGCCCAGCACGGCATCTCCCATGGCGTGTCCGCCATATTTTATCACAACGGTCTGGCCCTCATAGCGCTGCATGAAGGGCAGGGCCTTGGCAAGGATTGCGGCATCGTGGCTGATCGTGTCCTGGTCGCTCATGAGTACTGGCTCTGAAGTTGTGCTGGTTTTTGTTTTGCCTGTTTATAGTGCCTGGCACACATTGTCTTGCCCCTTCATGATCTCGTTTGAAAAAAGTAGAGTTGTGGCAACTCTGCAGATACCCTGATGCGTCTTGATCTGGTGGCCAACAGTTTCTAAAACCCGCATTCCGATGGCTTCACCTGAGCGGAACCTCAGCCCATGAAACTGACCATTTTACTCACCGGGGAGAATTCCAGCGCCTTGCAGACAAACTTTGGGCCCTATGGAAAAAAGTTTGAACGCATGCTCAAGAAGGCCAACCCTGGCTTTTCTTTTGAAACCGTAAAAGTGCTCGAATGCGAACCGGTGCCGGATGTTTCAGAACTTGAGGGGGTAATCGTCACCGGGTCAGCCAAAGGCGTTTATGATAATACAGAATGGATGGACCCCCTGCGCGATGCCATTCGCCGGATTTATTCGGCACGGGTGCCCATGCTTGGCATCTGTTTTGGCCATCAGATCATGGCCGATGCTCTTGGGGGGAAGGTCGAAAAGTCAGAAAAAGGTTGGGGTCTTGGCCGCCACGTCTACAAGCTCGATAATTGCCCGGCCTATTTTTCCCACCCCGCGGGCGAGTTGGCCATTGCCGCCAGTCATCAGGATCAGGTGATTGCTCCCCCGGAAAGCGCACGGACCTTCATCAGTTCTGAGTTCACCCCCTATGCGGGTCTCATCTATGCCAATGGCGCCGCCATAAGCATGCAGCCCCACCCCGAATTTGAGCTTGAATATTCAGCGGGCATCATTGAATTGCGGCGCAATAATCCGCTCAACGACAATGAAGTGCAGGCGGCTCTGGATAGTCTTGCCGGACCCATGGATAATGATTTCGTCGGCAATGCGCTTGGGGAGTTTTTCCTGCAGGCCGCACGGAGATAAATCGGGCTAGCATACTTCCAGGCCGTTCCTGGCGGTCAGACTGTTCCTGGCGGTCAGACTGTTTCAACTTAAATGCGGAACAGTCTGAAGCCTGTCCGGCTTTGATGGAATCAAAAAAACCGACTCTTGCGTCTTTGCTTTATCGCGTTTCCGAACCGGATAACCATTACCCACCTATTCTGGAAACGCTCCGGATCACGGGCCATAAACAGGGTCATAATGGCGCTATTTATGGGTTCTGAAGCACTGTTCTTGCCTTGAGCGCCTGGGAAAGTGTGCCCTCGTCCAGATAGTCAAGCTCCCCCCCCACCGGCACCCCGTGGGCCAGCCGGGTGATTTTGATATCCAGTCCTCCGATACGGTCAGTAATGTAATGGGCGGTGGTCTGGCCCTCCACCGTAGCGTTGAGGGCGAGTACAATCTCAGCGAATTCACCGGCACGGGCGATCAGCGCGTCGATTGCCAGGTCCTCAGGCCCGACCCCGTCAAGGGGCGAGAGCACGCCGCCAAGAACGTGATAGCGCACGGGCCCGACCCCGGCCCGTTCCAGCGCCCAGAGGTCGGAAACATCCTCAACAACAATGAGCATCATATTCTGCTGGCGCCGCGGGTCAGTACAGATGGCACAAGGGGAGTTGGTGTCCACATTGCCGCATTGCTCACAGATAGTCACCGCTTCCACCGCCCGCTGCAGGGCTGAGGCGAGCGGGATCATCAAAGCGTCCTTGCGTTTTATCAGATGCAGCACCGCGCGCCGGGCCGAGCGGGGCCCGAGCCCGGGCAAACGGCCCAAGAGCTGGATAAGCTGCTCGATTTCGCTGCCACCGGTATGGTTCATGCCATATCCATCAGAAAGGCAGTTTCATGCCCGGCGGAATGGGCAGGCCTGCAGTCAGTTCCTGCATTTTTTCAGCCTTGGCCACCTCGGCTTTAGCGCTGGCGTCATTGTGGGCGGCGATGATGAGATCTTCAAGAATTTCCCCTTCGTCTGCCTTGAGCAGGCTGGGATCGATGGAGAGGCTCTTGAGTTCGCCCTTGCCGCTCATGGTCAGGTTTACCATACCACCACCGGCGCTGCCCTCAACCGTGGCGTTTTCGATCTCCTCCTGTATCTCCCCCATTTTGGCCTGCATTTCCTGCATCTTGCCCATCATGCTCATAAGGTCTTTCATGGCTTTTTCCTAATCTGTTAAATCGCTGTTGTTCTGTAAGGTTTTCAATTCCCGGACATCAACCAGCTCGGCACCGGGAAAGGTTTCCAGTACTGCCCTGACCAGCGGGACCGCATGTGCCTCGTCAAAGGCCTTCTGCTTTGCCGCTTCCTGAGTCTCGCGGATGGTGGGAGCGCTTTTTTGCTCGGAAGATATGGAGACCATCCAGGTGCGCCCGGTCCACAGTTTCAGGCGCGCACCAAGGGTCGCCACAATGGAGTGGTCCGCATTTTCAGTCAGCGCGATTTCCATGCGCCCGGCCTCAAAGCTTAAGGGCCTTATGTCGGTTTCAAGAGCATGCTTGAGAAGCAGATCGCGCTTTTCAGCGGCCAGAGCCACCAATTGGGCGAAGTTCTGCGGGCTGGCAAGGGCCTCGGCCCCGGGGTCGGCATGTGCAGCGGGGTCGGGATGCGGCGCGGACAGCGGGGACGGGGACCCAACAAAGCCACCGCCCTGTCCAATGGTACGGGGCTGAGCACTGCCTGAGCCTGCGCTGCCACCTGAACCGGCCGGACCACTCGTTTGCGGGCCGGTATGATTGCCCCCTTCAGGAACATGGGGAAGCTTGGCCAGCTTTTGAATGATTTCGTCCGGCGTTGGCAAATCCGCAGCATATCCCAGCCGGATGAGTACCATTTCGGCAGTCTGTATGGCGTTGCCGGCGCGGGAAACCTCGGCGGCACCCCCTTGCAATATCTGCCAGGTGCGGGTCAGGTGCCGCATGCCAAGAGAAGCGGCAAGGGCTGCACCGCGCGTGCGCTCATCCGGAGTTATCACGGGGTCCTTTGCAGTGTCGCCAACCACCTTCATGCGGGTGACCAGGTGGGTAAAATCCGCCAGGTCGGTGAGAATGGTCTGGGGGTCGGCACCCCCATCATAGAGCTTGCGCACCAGGCCAAGCGCGTCAGCGATTTTACCCCCCATCAGAACCTCAAACAGATCTATGGTCTGGCCGCGGTCGGCGAGACCAAGCATATCGCGCACTCCATCGGCCGTGATCTTGCCATCCCCAAAAGCAATGGCCTGATCAGTCAGGGACAGACAATCGCGCACAGACCCCTCCCCGGCGCGCACAATCATGGCCAGCGCCTCAGCATCGAATTTTATTTTTTCCTTTGTCAGCAGCCCCTCGAGATGAGCTGTCATTATCTCGGGCGTCACCCGGCGCAGGTCAAAGCGCTGGCAGCGAGAGAGGATGGTCACCGGAACCTTGCGGATTTCGGTGGTGGCAAAGATAAATTTCACATAAGGGGGTGGCTCTTCCAGTGTTTTAAGCAGCCCGTTGAAGGCCTGCCTTGAGAGCATGTGCACTTCGTCAATGATGTAGACCTTGTAGGGGGCCGAGACCGGGCCATAGCGCACCGAATCTATAATCTCGCGAATATCGTCAATACCGGTGTTGGAGGCTGCGTCCATCTCCATCACGTCAACGTGGCGGCCTTCAATAATCGCCTGGCAATGCTGGCCCTGCATGTCTAAATCCAGCGTCGGGCGGGGGCCGTCCTTATCTGCATAGTTAAAGGCTCGGGCTAGAATGCGCGCGGTGGTGGTTTTGCCCACTCCGCGCACGCCGGTCAGAATATAGGCATGGTGAATACGATCGCTCTTGAACGCGTTGGTGAGGGTCTGCACCATGGCGTTCTGGCCGATCAGGGCCGAGAAATCCTGCGGGCGGTATTTGCGCGCCAGCACCAGATAAGGCGTTGTTGATTTTTCGGCGTCTGGCATATTCTGGAATTTGCTCTTTCAGGGGCCACAGTCAGCCGGGAATCGAAACCGTTCGGCCTTCAGTTTAAGAGCAGAGCGGAAGGCTGGCAACGACCCGTATCAAAACTCGTTAGGGCTGCTTCCTTCCGGACCTGACCCGGTTGGCGAGGAATACGTCCGCGCCAACCTTCCTGATGCTGTATTTGGGGGAAATGCAGGTCGATTGCAAGGGGGTGACTTGCCCAAAACTTATAAAAATCAGACGCTATCCCCACCCGCTTTTGCCGCCGGATAGACCCCCAGTATGCGGAAGTGGTCGGTGAAAAAGCCCAGTTCCTCAAATGCAAGCTGCACGTTCCTGTCGTCGGGGTGACCGCCGATGTCGGCATAAAACTGGGTGGCGGTGAACGAGCCATCAATCATATAGCTTTCCAGTTTGAGCATGTTCACCGAATTGGTGGCAAAACCACCCATGGCCTTGTAAAGTGCGGCGGGCACGTTGCGCACCCGGAAAATGAATGTGGTTTTGACATTGTCTCCGTCGGGTTTGATCTGAGACTTTTCCCGCGACATCACCAAAAACCTTGTAGTGTTGTGGTCAGCATCCTCGATGTTCTTTTCAAGCACATCCAGACCATAAATTTCTGCGGCAATCTCGGAGGCAATGGCAGCGCGGCTCTTGTCGCCGCGTGTTGCAACCTCCCGGGCCGAGCCTGCGGTGTCAACGGAATTGATGGCTTCAAGATTGTGTTCCTTGATGAATTTGCGGCACTGACCCAGTGCCACAGACAGGCTTTGCACAGATTTTATATCACCAAGGGTTGCGCCCTTCACGCCGAGAAGGTTCATGGCGATGGGCAGAAAATATTCGCCGACGATGAACAATCCGCTTTCAGGCAGTATGTGATGTATGTCGGTGATACGCCCATAAAGGGAATTTTCCACAGGCACCACCGCATAATCAGCAGTGCCGGTTTGCACGGCGGCAATGGTTTGCTCGAAGGTCACGCAAGGGACCGGCGTCTCATCGGCGAACAGGCCAAGTACCGCTGCGTGACTGAAAGCCCCCAGTTCCCCCTGAAATGCAATTTTTTTTGCCATGGCCAAAGTTCCTTAAAATACCGTGCACAGGCTGTTATCGAAGAGGCCGGACCAACAGTCAACACATTCTGAATACTCAAACTTTACGTTTCGGGTACCTTCACGCGCACCGTTTGTCGCACCTGGTTCAAACGAGGTTGCCTCGCAACCAACTTGCTTATATCTTCCGCGCGCGTCGGCAGGGGACTAGAATCAGCTTAAAGGCTGGTCTAAAGGGTATTTTTGTCGTCGTTGTGGGCGAAGCCGGACCGGAGAGACCTAAATGAATGCTTTTGAAATGAACAAGATCATTGGCGCTATTCTTGGCACATTGGTGCTTGTCATGGGAATTGGCTTTCTGGCCAATGAAATTTATGCGCCGATCGAGGGGCGCGGACCCGGATACAATCTTCCGGTGCCTGAAACTTCCGGCGCAGGCGCGGAGGCAGAACCTGAACCCGCAGCTGTTCCTCTTGCCGTACTGCTGGCCTCCGCATCTGCTGATAACGGCGCGGGCGTGGCCCGCAAATGCGCCGCCTGCCACACATTTGAACAAGGGGGCGCCAACAAGGCCGGTCCGGCGCTCTATGGTATTGTCGGGGCCAGCATAGGTTCCGTTGAGGGGTTCGGATATTCCGACACTCTTAGCCAGCTTGGTGAAGAGGGTGGTACATGGACCTATGAGAACCTGAATGCGTTCCTGACATCTCCCAAGGAATTCGCGCCGGGCACCAAGATGACTTTTGCAGGTCTGAGGAAAGAAGACGACCGGGCCGACCTGTTGGCTTATATGCAAAGCTTTGCTGCTGATCCGGTACCCTTCCCCGTCGTGGAAGCTGAAGCGGCCAGCGAGGCAACCGAACCCGCGGCCGAGCCGGCACCGGCACCGGCACCGGCACAAGAAGCGCCAACTCAGGACACGCCGGCAGAACCCGCATCTGAAACAACCCCGGTTGAAGAAGCGGTGAGCACTGCAACAGATAATGTAACCGAGGCAACTCAAGGCGCCGCCGACACGGCAGCCATGACCGATGAAGTTGCAAACGAAACAACGGAGGCTGCAACAACCGTTACAGACACGGCGAACGAAGCTGCAAACACCGTGACGGATACCGATACTGCCGCCACTGCACCCGAGGTTGCCAGCGAAGCCGCCACCGAAACCACCGCCATTGTTGAAGAGGCCGCGCCTGCGGCACAGAACTCGGCCCTGTTTGCCTTGCTGAACAGTGCATCGGCCGAAGATGGTGCACGGGTTTCGCGCAAATGCGCCGCCTGCCATTCCTTTGACGAGGGGGGCAGCAACAAGGTGGGTCCGGCGCTTTATGGCATTGTGGGCGCTCAGATTGGCGCCAACGAAACCTTCAAATATTCTGATGCGTTCAAAGCGCTGGCAGACGAAGGTGCAGAGTGGAGTTTTGAAGCGCTGGATGCATTTTTGCTCAAACCAAGGGACTTTGCTCCGGGCACAAAAATGTCGTTTGGCGGATTGTCCAAACCCGAAGACCGGGCAGCCCTCATCGTTTACATGACAGGCTTGTCGGCGTCCCCCGTCCCACTTCCCTGACGGGCAGTGACCACGAAATTTTCAGACAGGCCGCGCTTGCAATGTGCGGCCTGTTTTTGTTTGAGGAGAAACCGGAATGCTTCTGCTGCACCTTTCTGACGTGGATGAAGCGCAGTGGATTTCAGAACTCGGTGCTCTGCTTGAGGGCTACCCGATTGTCAGCCGCAGTGATGATTTCGACCCCGGCGATATCCGCTATATCTTCGTCTGGAAGCCACTTGAAAATGCTTTTGAGGGGCTGGACAACCTCAGGGCCGTGCTCTCGCTGGGCGCGGGGGTCGATGCACTCCTCAACCATCCAAATCTGCCTCAAGAGGTGCCTATTGTGCGCTTTGTCGAGGACGACCTCACCCGATGCATGAGTGATTATGTGGTGGCAAATGTCACCATGCACCATCGCTGTTTCACCCGCTATAAAAGAGACCAGCAGTCCCGGAACTGGTCGCAGTTCTATCCGCCCGCCGCGCGCAACAGCACAGTTGGCATCATGGGGATGGGGGTTCTGGGGCAGGATGCGGCGAAACGTCTGCTGGCGCTGGGATTTGAGGTAAGGGGCTGGAGCCGCTCACCCAAAACCCTTGAGGGCATGGAGAGTTTTTCGGGGATGGAACAATTCGATGCGTTTCTTTGTGGCACTGATATTCTGGTCGATCTTCTGCCGCTGACCCCTGAAACAGAAAACATTCTGAACTATGAAACTTTTTCAAAACTCAGACGTGACAGGCTCAAGGGCGGCCCGGTGATTATCAACGCGGCCCGTGGCGGGCATCAGGTCGAAGACGATATTGTAAAAGCCCTTGGTGACGGCACGCTGGGGGCA
>Ga0256839_1001392_pt1 | contig 29333 bp, 22 predicted proteins | sample 354166metaG_FD_185968 | JGI IMG/M metagenome (GOLD analysis project Ga0256839, IMG submission 185968) | Hydrothermal vent microbial communities from Mid Atlantic Ridge, Atlantic Ocean - 354-166 | ecosystem: Environmental > Aquatic > Marine > Hydrothermal vents | place: Atlantic Ocean: Mid... | reverse complement strand
GCCAAAAAACCAACGAGATTATTATTGAGACGCTCCTGCAGCGTGATGCGGTGAAAGAGGGCGATGTGGTTATCATCACCAAGGGCGATACCTCAGGCATAGAAGGGCATACCAATACGTTGCAGATTATCCGCGTTGGCGATCATCTTGCTGCCCCACCCGGCTGAAGCCCCTCTGCTCCCTGCTGATAGATGCCTGGACGCCTGAAATCACCACTCTCTATTGCGCTTGTCAATGGCATGCTGGGCGCGCTGTTTCTGCTGACACCCTGGGCATCCCGGTTAGAAGAGGATCTTGGACTGGGGTGGCTGTTTCAGGCGCGCGGGGTTCAACCGCCGCCAGAGCAGGTTACCTTGGTGATGATGGACACCGAATCCATGAAGCAGCTGGGGCTGGAGCGCCTGCACCGTAAATGGCCGCGCCAACTCCATGCCCGGCTGATAGAGAAACTCTCTGCGGCCGGTGCCGCTGTGATTGTCTTTGATGTCTTCTTCCGTGAACCGCGTGAGCCTGCGGGCGACCAGGCGCTGGCTGATGCGATCCGACAGGCTGGAAATGTGATCCTGTTTCGTCATCTGCATAAGGATGCGGTGCAGTTGCAGACTGATGGGGAGGCAGTCACTGTTTTTGTAGAGAAGATAGTTGATCCGATACCGATACTTGCCGATGCCGCGGTTGCACTGGCACCTTTTGCGCTGCCGGGTGTGCCGGTAAAGGTTAGCCAGTTCTGGAAATTCAAACCCGAAACGGGTGGATTGGCAACGCTGCCTGCGGTGGCCTTCCAGTACTATGCCCTGGATGCCTATGCTGCCCTCAATAAAGCCGTACTGCCAGAGGGTGCCCTGCTGCCAGCAACTGCTGCAGAGATGCTGCGATCACCGGGGCTGGAATCCTATATGCAGCAGATGCGCACACTGCTTATGGCGGCAGGCAGGCTGCAAGGGGATGCTGAGGCGGATGACAATCAACTGCTGAGGTCGCTGCTCTCGATGTACAGTGGCGGCCATAGCCAGTTTTTAAACTATTATGGCCCCCCGCGAACGATCCATAGCGTTCCCTACCACCGGATATTCAGCATGAGTGATGCTGAGATGCAGACCCTGTTTGCAGGGAGAGCGGTTTTTGTAGGGGTATCGGAAGCCTTCCAATGGGATCAGCAGGATACTTTTTATACCGTATATTCAGACAGCCAAACAGGACACAACATCAGTGGTGTTGAGATTGCAGCAACCGCCTTTGGCAACCTGTTACAACAAACCTGGATAAAACCGCTGGGGGATGGCTATGCGTTTGTATTGATGCTCTTATGGGGCGGTTTGATTGGTTTTGTCTGTCGCCGGTTATCGGTGGGGCGGGCCGTAGCTGCACTCTTTTTGCTCAGCGTGGGGTATGTGGCTGTGGCGCTGGCTAGCTTCTCTGCCATGTCAATATGGCTCCCGGTTGTTGTGCCGCTTTTTGTGCAGCTGTTGCCGGTACTCTTTTTTACCATGCTGCTGGGCTACCAGGAGGCGCATGGCGAGCGAGTGAAAATCGCTCTGGCTCTGGGGCGCTACCTTCCTCCCCGGGCGGTAGAGGATCTTGCCAAATCTGTACGACGCGTCGGCGGGGCAGGGGAGATGGTATACGGCGTCTGTCTGGCAACCGATGCGGAACAATATACGCAGCTGTCAGAGCAGATGGAGCCCGCGCAGCTGAGGCTCTTTTTAAATGCCTATTATGAGATTGTGTTTCAGGCGATTCATGAGCAGGGCGGGATTGTGTCAGATGTGGTGGGCGATGCCGTGCTGGCGCTTTGGGTGACTCCAGAGCCGCAGGCCGAGAGAAAAACAAAGGCCTGCCAAGCGGCTCTGAATGTGATGTCGGCAGTAGAGCGGTTTAACCGACAGCGGCCAGAACAGAGGCTGCCGACCCGTATTGGGCTGCATTATGGTGAGATCTGTATTGGTGATGTGGGGGCGGGTGAGCATTATGAATATCGCGCGATTGGGGATGTGGTCAATACCGCAACCCGGATTGAGGGTGCAAACAAGCATTTTGGCACGCGTCTGCTAATATCCAGAGAGGGGCTGACGGATGTTCATAATATGGTGACCAGAGAGCTGGGGCTGTTTCATCTGGCAGGTAAATCCAGGGCGATACACCTTTTTGAACTCCTGGGGCATAAACAGGATTGTTCTGAAGCGACAACCCGCCTGCTGGCTGAGTATGAACAGGCGTTTTCTGCATTTAAGTGCCAGCAATGGGAAGAGGCCTCCGGTTATTTTGCTGAGATTGTGCAAAAATACCCTGAAGATGGCCCGTCACTTTTTTATTTGGATCTTTCTAACAGCTACAGAGACTCCCCTCCGGGCGCAGAATGGAGCGGGGTTATAGCGCTGAAGCGGAAATAGTACCTTATGGCGGCGGTAGAAAAAATCCCTCTTTTGAAGAGCATTCCCCTCTTTTCAGGTCTTGATGACGGGGAACTGCACGCGCTGTTCGATCATGCCTCTGTCCGATCCTTCCCAAAAAACAGCGTCATCATCAATGATGGTGATGAAAGCGACTCGCTCTATGTGATCGCCTCTGGAAAGGTCAAGATATTTCTTATGGATGATAAAGGGAAAGAGATCATTCTGAATTTCCAGTCAACGGGTGAATATTTTGGTGAGCTGTCCCTGCTGGATCAGGTCTGCCGCTCTGCTTCAGTGATTACGCTGGAGCCTTGCCAGTTCATTGTTATTTCAAGGGCGGCCTTTATGCAGTGTATATCCCAGCATCCGGAGATTGCACTGCGGGTTATTCGAGACCTGACAGCCCGTTTGCGTGGTTTGACCGACGAGGTAAAAGGGTTTGCACTGCTGGATGTTTATGGCCGGTTATCCCGCATTCTGCTTAAACTGGCAGAGCTAAAAAATGGCGAGATGGTGATTGAGCGGGCACCTCCACGAAAAGATCTTGCCAGCATGGTGGGCTCTTCGCGGGAGATGGTCAGCCGCATAATAAAAGCACTTGAAGAGGGTGGGCATATCACGGTCAACGGTAAAACCATCGTTATACATGGTCAGCTTCCGTATGCCTGGTGAGCGGTTTTCAGCAAAACCGTACAAGTACCCTTAAAAGCGGGCACAAGCACCCATAAAACTGGCACAAGCACCCAAAAAACGGGCACAAGTACCCAAAGAGCGGGCATGAATACCCAAAAAACGGGCACAAATATGATTTATGTCACACTTTTTGCGGAACTGGTTATCTTCTTTTCCTTCCTGTTGGTGGCTACTATTTAAGTACACATGGAGTCTCGGATCTTGAAACGGGATTTTCTCCTTGCCTTATGCCATGGATGAGGAGATATGGACTTCTCCAAAGGGAGCCCTGAAGAGCGCACGGATATGCTCTTCAGGGCTTTCTGGCTATATGGAGTGGGCATAATGGCTCATGATTACGCAGGATGGATGCAGTTACAGGAGTTCAGGACGCGGTGCACAGACGCAACCCAGGATGGAAGTAATACCCCGCCAATTGGTATCACGGAAGAGGAAGCAAGGATGCTTCCTTTCTTTACCCTCTATTATTATCCAGCAATATTATTACGGTTGGTAAGAAAAAGCATACGCCTCGCACATTCCAAGTTGAAAGCAGGTGCCATTTATGGTGGTTGTTCTGTTGGAAGGAGTGCGGTATAAAACAGCAGCTGGTCGTATAAAGCCAAAAGAATAGAATAGATCGGATTGGCAGTAGTGCTAAAAAACCATTTACCCTGCGTTGGTTCCCTTATGTGCAAGAGCCGTATAGATTTTTGCCTGTGCCCGCTTTATGGGCACAGTGATCAAACCAACCTGACTTGCTGGAGAGATCAACAATGATACGTGTTCTGCTGGTTGATGATCATGAGCTGGTTAGAACCGGATTTCGGCATATTCTGGGAGAGGCAAAGGATATTGAAGTGATTGCAGAGGTCTCTTCTGGCGAAGAGGCGGTCGATTTTGTGCGTACCACGCAGCCTGATCTGGTGTTGATGGATGTCAATATGCCGGGTATCGGGGGGATTGAAGCCACCCGCAGGCTGCTGCGAATCAACAAAGAGCTGAAAGTGATCGCCCTGACAGTACACACCGACAGCCCATTTCCAACGCAACTGCATGAAGCCGGTGCCTTAGGCTATCTGACCAAGGGTTGCCCTGCGCAGGAGATGCTCAAGGCAGTACGCCTGGTGGCAGCAGGCAAACCTTATATCTCAAGCGAGGTCTCACAAAAACTGGCATTGGCTCAGATGTCGGGGCATGCAGAAGATCAGCCCTTTGGCAAGATTTCTCAACGAGAGATGCAGGTATTGATGATGATCATCCAGGGCACCAAGACACAGGAGATTTCAGACTCACTCTGCCTAAGCCCCAAAACCGTCAGCACCTATCGCCACCGCCTGTATGAGAAACTGGAAGTGGATACGGATGTGGATCTTACCCATCTTGCAATACGCCACGGACTGGTTGAATCCCAAAAGTAGCCGATGTCAGATTCACAGCTGTTCGACCCTGATTGCAGGGCCTGCCCCAGGCTTGCCACCTTTCTTGATCAGGTTAAAGCGGACTATCCCGACTATTACGCAAGGCCGGTGCCGCCCTTTGGTGTGGCTGATCCCGCTCTGCTGATCGTGGGTCTGGCGCCCGGAATGCATGGAGCCAACGCCACGGGGCGTCCGTTTACCGGGGACCATGCGGGCATCCTGCTGTATGAAACACTGTATCAATATGGCTTCAGCACAGCAGCTGAGTCGTTATCCAGCGATGATGGTTTAAAGCTGATTGATTGTCGTATCACCAACGCAGTGAAGTGCCTGCCGCCGCAAAACAAGCCGGTAGGGGCAGAGATCAATACCTGCAATACCTACCTTACCCATGAGCTGTACAGCCTGTATGAAGGGTCTATCGTGCTTGCGTTGGGTTCAATCGCCCATAATTCCGTCATCAAAGCCCTGGGATTAAGGCAAAAAAGCCACCCCTTTGGGCATAATCGACTGCATGAATTTGATAATGGTCTGCGCCTGCTTGACTCCTATCACTGTAGTCGATACAACACCCAGACAAGACGTTTGACCACAGAGATGTTCCAGGCTGTCTTCGCCCGTGCCAGGGATCTCATTGACGCTGGCTGAGATTGCGGCGCGATTTGTGCCGTATAATTGCGGTCATGGCATCTGAAACCCAGAGCGCAAAATTTGACCCCAAACCCTTCCTTGAAACGCTGACCTGCCGCCCCGGTGTCTATCGCATGCTGGATGAGGGGGGCAAGCCACTCTACATTGGCAAGGCAAGGGATCTGAGGCGGCGTGTCGGCAGCTATTTTACGCGCTCACTCAATATGCGCCTCCAGAGCATGGTCTCCCAGATCAAGGGCATTGAGGTCACCGTGACCCACACCGAGGCGGAAGCGCTGATCCTGGAAAATACGCTGATCAAATCGCTGAAGCCCCGCTACAATATCCTGCTGCGTGATGACAAGAGCTACCCCTACATCTACCTCGCCAATGATCACCCCTTCCCCCGCCTGACATGGCATCGCGGAGCCAAAAGCGGCAGTGGCCGCTATTTTGGGCCCTACCCCAATATCGGCTCCATGCGGGAGAACCTGCGCCTGCTGCAGAAACTCTTCCCGGTTCGCCAGTGTGAAGAGAGCTTTTTCCGCAACCGCTCACGCCCCTGCCTGCAATATCAGATAAGGCGCTGTACGGCACCCTGTGTCGGCCTCATCACCCAAGAGGATTATAGCGAGGATGTGCAGGATGCAACGCTGTTTCTGGAGGGAAAAGCGGGACAGGTGACAGATCATCTGATTGAACGCATGGAGCAGGCATCCGCACAGCTGGAATTTGAGCAGGCCGCCCGCTACCGGGATCAAATAGCTGTTCTAAGACGCATTCAAGAGAAGCAGTATGTCAGTGGCGAGAGTGGTGATCTGGATATTCTCGCCGTAGCAGTCAAAGGCGGAGTAGCCTGTGTCCAGCTCTTTTTTATCCGGGCAGGACGAAATCTTGGCAACAAGGTTTTCTTTCCAAAAACGCCAGATGGCGCGCAAGAGAGAGCCGTACTCTCTGCCTTTATGGCGCAATACTATATCGGCAAAGAGGTTCCGCCACGGGTGATTGTAAACAGGATGCCAGACGATGCCGGGGTGCTGACAGAGGTGCTGGCTGAACAGGCCGGACGGCGGGTTGAGATTACGGATCGTGTGCGCGGCGAGCGGATGCGATGGCTACAGATGGCGCAGCAGAATGCCAGCCTGGCGCTGGATGCCAGACTGGCCAGCAAGGCCGGCCTGCGGGCGCGGCTGGATGCACTGCAACAGGCATTGGATCTGGATGAGCCACCCGCCCGAATGGAGTGTTTTGATATCAGCCACACTGGCGGTGAGCAGACCGTGGCCTCCTGCGTGGTATTTGATAACCAGGGTGCCCTAAAATCGGACTACCGCCGTTTTAATATAGAGGGGATCACCCCAGGTGATGACTATGCCGCCATGGAACAGGCCTTAAACCGGCGCTACCGTCGTATCCAGGCCGAAGAGAGCCGGCTGCCTGATATCCTGTTTATCGACGGGGGCAGAGGTCAGCTTTCAGCAGCAGCCTCTGTGCTGGATGAGTTGGGGGTGCAAGGCGTTACCCTGGTTGGCATCGCCAAAGGTGCAGATCGAAAACCGGGTCTAGAGCAGCTCTTCTTGTTTGGAGAGCAAGCGCCGATTATACTCCCGCCAAACTCACCCGCACTGCATCTGATTCAACAGATCCGTGATGAAGCCCATCGGTTTGCCATTACGGGACACCGCCAGCGTCGGGGGCGCAGCCGGAGAGCATCTGTACTGGAAGAGATCCCAGGCATAGGCCCCAAACGCCGTCAGCGCCTCTTGCGCCAGTTTGGGGGGCTGCAGGAGCTTGCGCGGGCAGGGGTTGATGACCTTTCCCAGGTGGAAGGCGTGAGTCGCAGGCTGGCGCAACAGATCTACGAAGCCTTTCACGGAGACGAATGAACTACAGCATTCCAAATCTTCTTACCCTGACGCGGATTGCGCTGATTCCGGTCTTTGTCGTGATCTTCTATCTGCCATGGGAAGATGCAAACATCGCCTGTGCCATAGTGTTTGGGCTGGCTGGCGCGACTGACTGGCTGGATGGCTATCTGGCGCGCCGTCTCAACCAGACCTCGCCGCTGGGTGCGTTTCTGGATCCCGTTGCGGACAAACTCATGGTTGCGGCAGCGCTGATCTTGTTGGTTGAGGCTGACCCCACACCTGCGCTGGCTATCCCCGTAGTGATCATCATTGGCCGTGAGATTGCCATCTCTGCCCTGCGTGAGTGGATGGCTGAGATAGGTGCGCGAGCCACGGTTGCGGTTTCAGCAATCGGAAAGATCAAAACGGTCACCCAGATAGTGGCCATAACCATGCTGATTTACCGGGATGATCTCCTGAGCATCCCCATCTACACAGTTGGTTACGTCTTGCTCTACATGGCTGCAATATTGACCTTTTGGTCAATGGTCGTCTACCTGCGCGCAGCCTGGCCCAGCCTGAACCAGAAACCAAAATAGATAAAGGTGAAAAGGCTGGCGTTTGCCCTTGACTCTGAAAATCAGGCCATTACAATATCGCCCTCTCAAGCGGGAATAGCTCAGTTGGTAGAGCACAACCTTGCCAAGGTTGGGGTCGCGAGTTCGAATCTCGTTTCCCGCTCCAATTTTTAAAAACCCCAAGCAGGCACCCAAAGCAGTCGCTTCAGGCGCAGCTTCCGCCCCTGCTAACGCCAAGCGCCTACATAACCCACACGGATGTAGGGAATACAGATAATGCAGAAGCAATCATCTGTCCATGCAGGCAATGCCGGGTTTTTTCGCCTTAAAGCGCATCTCTAACCAGATTGCTTTAATGGTGCCCCTCTTGGCTGAGTGGCAGAGTGGTTATGCAGCGGCCTGCAAAGCCGTGGACCTCGGTTCGATTCCGGGCTCAGCCTCCAATAATATCCCTCTAGGAGCCTGTCCGAGAATAGGAACCACAGTGAGGAAAAGCTGGATTTGGCCAGATTCCTCCATTATTTTCGTTAAATATGCCCAATATTCGCCTCAAATAATGAAAAAACCTGACTCAAACCAGCTTCCCCTCACCATGATTCCTATTCTCGGACAGTCTCCTAGCCTGATTATTCATGCCGGGTCATAACGGCTTATTTCGTGATCTGTGGACTCAGATAGCGTAACAAAAACCCCCGTAGCCCTTGGTGTTAATACATATGAAGGTGGAAGTGGCAGCTTTTTCAGGTAATATTCGGATACCAGACTTTCATCCTCAATTGACAACGCTCAAACCTCAATGCCCCGCAAACGGAAAAAAATACGAAAGCAGTCACAGCACCGTAAAAAAAACATTGCGCAGCTAACCCCCGAGACCCGGGAGCAGCAGGCTATTCAGTCTCTGGAGGCGGGGCAATTCAAGGAGGTTATTGCCCATTGCAAGGAGCTGCTTAAACTGGAGCGGCGGCCGGAATGGGTGGAGATGCTGGCTAAGGCCTATCAGGGGCGAGCCAGTAATCTGGCAGATAAAGGCATGCTCAAGGAGGCGGCTGCAATCTGGCGCAATCGGGCGGAGTTATGTGGCAGCTCTCTTTGTGAGCCGCTCTTTTTTCAGCTACTGATGGCTACCGGGCAGATCGATGAGGCCTTGGCGCTGTTTAGCAAAAACCAACCTGAACAGGAACAGGGGAAGGTCGCCCCAATAAGAGAACAGTTTGCCGCCATGGCCATCGCGGGCTTCGACCAGGTGCTGAAAACACTACCGGCCAATGACCCGGTGGTGCAGGATTACCCGGCAGCAATGGGGGCATTGAATGCCTATTGCCAGAAAAATGATGAGCAGATGCAGGAGCAGCTCAAGGGGATCCCGTTTCGCTCTCCCTATCGGGATCTGCGGCAGATCCTCAAGGCACTACAGCTGCCTGCGGATGAAAGCAAAACCACCGCCAGGCTGCTTGCTCGCATTTCTGATGAATCTCCCTTTGCCCCTCTGAGCCATGCGGTCGAGCTTGCTTTGCAGCCCAATGCCACGCTCTTCTCCAAACTGCCTGGAGAGAGCCACGAGATACACAGTTTTACAGCCGCTACAAAAGGGTGGTCCAAACAGCAGATGCAGTTCATCCATGAGCTGACCCAACTGGATCAACCTCCCTCAGCAGACGCCCTGATACGCATCTTGATCCGCAGCCAGAAACTGCTTGGAGATGACTTTACAAGGCAGGCCTGCCTGCGGCTTCTGATTCACAGCCCCAAAAGTTGCGCCAGGTTTAAACGCGCTTTCGGCAGGCTGACTCCTCTCGAACAGACCACCATCAAGGCTCAAGGGCTGGCGCTTGAAGGCTCACACCCCATGGAGGTTATTGATGCCTGGAAGGGTGGGTTTGAATACCTGGAGGATATGGATGATGGCAGTGCCCCGGATGTAAAGCTAACCATAGCGATACTGCTACGTCACTTGCTGGAGATACAGAAATCACTGGGGCTTCCCGATGCGGCAAGTCTGCCTTTATTAATACAGTCTCTGAATTACGATCCTGACGATAAAGAGAGTTATCTTCAACTGCTCCCTGCCCTGCGCAGAGAGAATGATTTAAAAACAGCTCGCGATTGGCTGGAGCAAGCCCTCAAACGCTTCCCGGAAGATATCGCCATCCTGATCGAAGCAGTGGAGATGGCTCTGGCCAGTAATGCCTACAAAAAAGCCGCCCGTATCGCGGCCAGGATTCTAGAGAAAGATCCCATTAATCAAAGGGTGCGTAGTGCTCTGATTAACGCCCATCTCTCTCATGCCCGCAAACAGATTACCCAAAGCAAATACTCCTTAGCAGAGAAAGAGCTTGAGGCGGCTGCTGAGTGGGCCAGAAGCACCTCTGACAAGGCTCTGGTAAAACTGGTTAAAGGAGTGCTGCTGTTCAAGCAGGGTGAGACCAGCGCAGCTGGAACCCAACTGCAAGCAGCAGAGCAGGAGCTGGGTGGCGGGGTAAACGGCCGTTTTTACCTGCTGTTGGAGCTGGCCCGGCAAAAGTGCAATATCACCACCCTGCTGAAAAAGTGCGGGCTAAGCAAGTCCATCGGCAAGATCGAACAGCCAGATCTGATGCGACTGTTTAAAAACCTGAATGGCCCCCTTCAGGCTGAAGATAAAGAGTTGATAAGCACGGTATTCAACAACCTGAAGGCACCACTGAAAAAATGCGTTCACAATAACTACAGCTTTTCAGATGGGGTGCAGATCTGTGAGACCCTTAACCACTTTAACATTCAGAGCCTGCGCCAAAGCTTTGCCAAAGCCGCCCTGAAACATTGGCGCCAGGCTCCGGTATATGTCTACCACGAACTGGACGCTCAATTTGAGCAGAGCAACCGGCTCAGTGACAGAGAGCTCTCCCGCCTGGAGAATGCAATGCGCAAATCCCATCACGATGGCGAGATGGGTGTCACACACCGTATTGAGAAGCTGTTGGAACGTGAAGAGGAATCCAACCCTTTTGGCGGCTTCAATCCCTTTGATGATGATCCGGTTGGCTTCCAGGGCCTGCCAGCGGCTCCTGATATGGATTTTCTGGTTGACATGCTGATAGATACGCTTCCCCCTGATGAAGTCGCCAAGATGAAAAAGATGATGGGGGAGGAGGAGCTGCGGAAGTCGCTAAAACAGTTCATCATAGAGCAGGGCGGCGGCGGGTTCTTTGATGATATTGACTCTTCCCCCCACCCCTTTGGTGCAAAACAGAGAAAAGCGCCCCCTAAAAAACGTGCGGCAAAGAAAAAGGCGGCAAAGAAAAAGCCGCCGCCAGATGATAGACAAATGGATCTATTCTGAATGAACGACCCCTACCTCATACTCAACGTATCCCGAACGCCAACGGATGAAGAGGTGCGAAGCGCCTATCTCAAGGCCGTGCGCCAAAACCCGCCGGACAAAGATCCAGAGCATTTCCAGGCGATACAGCAGGCCTATGAAGCGATAAAAACCCGTCGGTTACGACTGAAAAACAGACTGCTATGTATCGATGTTGTTACCCCGGAAGACCTGCTGGCCCAGGCTCTGCAAGGGACGGAAGCCACCGCCAACCGCCCGGGTCTGACCCAGTTCCAAGAGGTGTTACGCAGTGGTTTCAAATCCAGCCGATTCTAATGGAAGTGGTTTATAACGCTTCAAAGCAAGGTTCCCCGTGCATGTTAAGTACCGATAAAAAAGAGCAGTTACTGGCGCGCTTCAGTGCCTACCTGGATGCGGCTCCCGCTTCAGACGTTACCCCTGATCAAGCATCGCGGGATGTGGATCTCTATAGCCTCTTTACCGAGCTGGCGGCACTAAAGACCGAGGTGAAAATCGAATCACGCCAGGTCAAAAGCGCCATTGAAGAGTTCAAAACAGTGACAGAGCTCCTGCGTGACAACAACCAACAGCTCAGCAATGAGCTGACAAGCCGCCATCGGGAAGAGAAGGCACAGCAACAAAGCATCGAGCGCCCCCTGCTGCTGGAGCTGCTGGAGCTGCGTGACCGGATTGAAGCCGGAACCACAGCTGCTGCCGCCTACCCGCCTGGCCTGTGGGCCTGGTTGAGAGGCAGAGCCAGCCGCCATGTCGCCTCACTGCAGGAGGGGATGGATATCACCCTGCGCCGCCTGGACAGCCTGCTGAGCCGCTACCAAGTGACAAAAATAGAGACCCAAAACCGCCCCCTCGACCCCCACTGCATGCAGGTAATGGAGACCGGGAACCAGCCGGATCGGGTGGATGGCATCATATTATCCGAACAACGCAAAGGCTACCTGCATCAGGGAACACTGCTTAGACCAGCAGAAGTGGTCGTCAACAAAAGAGAGAAATCATGAGCGAAACAATAATCGGCATCGACCTGGGCACCACAAATTCCGAGGTCGCCCTGGTGCGCAATGGACAGGTAGAGATACTCGAGATTCAAAACGGCTCTAAACTGCTCCCCTCTGTCGTGGGGCTGGCGGATGACGGTGCCCTGCTGGTAGGCGAAGCGGCCCTCAACCAATATGCACTGCGCCCGGAAAATACCATCAAATCCATCAAGCGGCGCATGGGTGAGGAGGCCCAGGTCGAGCTGGGCAGTCGCAGCTACACCCCGCAAGAGATCTCCGCCATAATCCTCAAGCGGCTCAAGGAGGTTGCTGAAAAGCATCTTGGTGAGCCGGTAGAAAAAGCCGTTATCACTGTCCCGGCCTACTTCTCAGATGTTCAACGCCAAGCCACTCGTGATGCAGGTGAGATTGCCGGGTTGCAAGTCGCCCGCATCATCAACGAACCCACCGCTGCTGCGCTTGCCTATGAGAGCAACCATAAAGGAGAGAAGCAGATCATGGTCTTCGACCTTGGTGGTGGCACCTTCGATGTCTCCATCGTACGGCTCGAAGAGGGGGTGGTCGAAGTGCTGGCCAGCCATGGTGACAACCATCTGGGAGGGGACGACTTCGATCAAAAGATAATCGACCATGTCCAGGAACATCTGGCAGAAAAGCATGATCTGCAGGCCAGTGACCTCAGCAGCCAGGCCAAGGCCCGCATAAGACGCGCCGCCGAGCAGGCCAAAATCACCCTCTCCGACAACCCCTTTGCCACACTGGAAGAGGAGTACCTGCTGGAATGGAAAGGGCAGGTGATCCATCTCAGCCTGGAGCTTGAACGGCACAGCTACGAAGAGATGATCCAGGGGTTCATCGACAAAACCCTGGAGGCGGCACATATTGCGCTCGACGGCGCAGGCCTCAGCGTCTCTGCACTGGATGAAATCCTGCTGGTGGGTGGCGCAACCCGCACCCCACTAATCAGCACGCGACTGGAAAATGAACTGGGGCTGCAACCCCGTAGCGAAGTGGATCCCGATCTCTGTGTATCCACGGGCGCTGCCATTCAGGGTGCCATCATCTCAGGCCAGCAGGTCTCCAGTGTACTGGTCGATGTCACCCCCTACACCTTTGGCACCAGCGCGCTGACAGAGCTGGACGGAGAGTTATACCCCTTCACATTCATCCCCCTGATCCGTAAAAACAGCGCCATCCCCATCTCCAAAAGCGAGGCATTCTACACCGCCTTCGACAACCAGGAGTGCGTGGAAGTCATGGTCTATCAGGGAGAAGATAGAGATGCCCTCAACAACACCAAAATCGGCAGCTTCCATATGGAGGAACTCAGCAAGGTTCCCCAGGGAAACGAAATCATCGCCACCTTCTCACTCGATATCGATGGCATCCTCCAGGTCAGCGCCAAAGAGAAAAAAACAGGCAAGGAGGTCAGCATCACCATCGACAACGCCATAGCTCAATTTGAAGGGCAACAGATGGAAGAGGCCAAGGCACGTATCGGCCAACTGTTTGAAGGTGAAGTGGATGCTGAACAGGATACTGAAGAGGAGGGCAGCAAAATTCGACAGCGTGAAGAGACCCAGGCGCGTGCCCTTATTGAAAAAGCCCAACGGCTGATGGAGAGTGCCGGAGAGGAAGATAGAGAAGACCTGGTGGACATGGTGGAGCAGCTCAATGATACCCTGGCCAAAGAGGGAGACGGAGAGATACAGAGTGCCACAGAGCAGCTGGCCGACCTGATATTTTACCTGGAATCATAAACCTCGTGGAGCGCTGCCCTATCTGCCGAGGCCGCATCATGCCTGAGGCCCAGTGTGGTCGCTGTGGGGCCGACCTGACTCTGCCTCTGCAGGCTGAGATCGAGGCTGTCAGGTTAACCCAAAAAGCGCTTTGCCATATCGAAGAGGATGACGTTCACAATGCAGAGAAGCTGTTAAACCAGGCGCTGGCACTAAAAACAGATCCTCTGCCACAAGCCCTGTTAGCGTTTATCAAGAGGTATGCGTGAGGTTTTTTTGTGGTCTCTTCTCTTGCATGGGGCTAATCATTTTGGTTCTCGATATGTTGTCAATGGCCAATAAATTTGAATGAATACACCCCAAGATGGCTCTCCTGGAAGACACTTAAAAGCGGTGGCCTGCTACGGGCATCTGCCCTAACGGGAGTTGCTGATGCCTTGGGTTTAGAGATGTATCTGGCTTTGGCGGATGTTCAGGAGATATGGAGCTGTGAAATAGATGAGCTTGCCTGGGGTTATGGATCAAGGCGGTGACACTGGGATGATGATGAAATAGAGGAAGAAAATAATGATGAAGCCAATGCCGAGCTGATTGATGATTCCACTATCATTAAATATTGGCGTGATCTAGCAGGAAAGATTGTGACGTTACCTGAATATCATGTTCGTAATGAGGCGATCTGCTGAACCAAGGCCAATAATGAACTTAAGCCTTTTGAATCTGAGTATGAAGGGTGGATGGGCAGCTATGGCAATACCATGGGGCGCTGGTATCACCGTGCAGCGGTCATCCTCTGGCGACGGGAGGGGCACCATGCTGTCATGCTTGAGATAGCACTGGAAGTCATGATTCGAGAGCTGCTCCAGCTGGCACAGAAAAAGATGACACGCCCTCAGGTCCAGGAGGTTATCCGTACTCTTCTGCCAAATTTATCCGGGCTGAGCAAAATTGGCCTAAAGCCATCCGCACTCTCCCCTGTTTTCAAGCTGGCACTGAAACTTGATGATCCAGTGCTTGCGCGGGATCTGTTGTTGCCGTTGGGTCTTGATGCGCCAACATATATGGCAAAAGAGAATATCATCAGCAAGCTATCGCAGATCATTAAGCACTGGGCAGCGTACCTTCCAAGTGAGCATGATGAATTTACACATTGGCTACAGGCTCACCAACTGAGCCAGCTAAAGCAGAAGCACCTGCAACAGGCCAAGACAAACAGCCCACGATGTTATAGGGAAAATGCACCTGCCAGAATCGCAGAGTTAATTGATCTGTTTTCTGCCGCTTTAGTGAGTCTCGATAGCACTATTTATACTGAACTGGTTGACCACCTGATTGCCAATGAAAGCCGTTACCTGATGTTCGATTTAGTAGAGATTGCTCAGTATCTGAAGCAACAGCATCAACAGTCAGATGAGATAGAACAGCACTGTGCCCGGCTGTTGAAATGTGTAAAAGATAAACCCACCATAGCGCTTGACCAACCGCCACGCCAGGCAGGTGACTGGTCGATTGCGGCAACAGATCGTTGTGGTTGTGCCGACTGTCAGGTGCTTGTGGTATTTTTGCGAACCAGTCGTCAGGATCGCAAGGTCTGGGCTCTGGCCAAAGGGCGAAGGCAACATATCCATCAAACGATTGACGCCATGGGTATCCCTGTTACCCATAAGACAGAGCGGAGTGGTTCACCGCATAAGTTGCATCTAAAAAAGACAAAGCAGCTTTTTTTGCAAGACAAGGCGCAACGGCTTCGATTAAAAGAGGCATTGGATGGCATGAATTAATGAGTCTCCCAGCCCTCCATTCCCGCTTTAATCGCCTGAAGTCCGAGCATGCAGCATGGCGTTTGCTAAAAGCGGACAATGCACCATTGATTCTCTCCTTCGTTTCTGAACTCTTTCGTGAAGAGAGTGAGATCCCGTTCGGTCAAGCGCGGGTGGTGTTGCAGTCTGAACTGGATCGTCTGATGGATGAGGGGCGCAAGGTGGATAAGGCAGCAGGAGCCTATCTGCGTGAGTGGACAGCATCTGGATGGTTGCGAGAGCTGGATGATCGATTGACCTGCACGGATGCCTGCGATGTGGCTCTGCGCTTTTGCCAAGGCCTGGAGCAGCGTGATGTGAATGCCTCGGCCTCTCATCTGCGCATTGTGCAGGATGCCGTCACCCAACTGGCCGTGGAACTCAGCCCCAATCCCAAAGAGCGCATTGCCCTGCTTGAACACAAAAAGGCAGCACTGCAGCGGGAGATCGATAACCTCACCGCCGGTGTGGTGCATGAGTTGCCCGAGATGGAACAGCGCGAAAGAATGCGTGAGGTCTACCAGCTTGCTTCAGTTTTGACCGGGGACTTTCGACGGGTTGAGGATGAGATCCGCTCGCTGGACCAAAATCTTCGGGTGCAGATGATCGAGTCTGGCGGCAGCCGGGGTGATGTGATCCTGGCGCTGTTGGAGAAGGAGCAGATGCTGGCTGAGTCCGATGCCGGACGGGCGTTTGATGGCTTTTTCCAGCTGCTGTGTGATCAGAATCGTAGCGTTGAGTTTCGTGAGCAGTTACGCTCTATCCTGGCTCGCCCCGCTGCACAGCATCTCTCAGCAGAGGAGGCGCGTTTTCTGAGGTATCTGGTTCGTGAGCTTACACGGGAGAGTAAGCGTGTCTTCCAGGTGCGGCGGCGTACTGAAGAGAGTCTTAGAGCCTATATTGAAAGTGATGTTCACATGGAAAACCGGGCGGTAGGGCGTCTATTGCATCAACTGGAGCAGCTTGCCGTGCAGTTTAATGCGCGTGATATTCGCCTGGAAACGCCAATATTGCTGAATCTGCCGAGTGGCAGTGTCAAGGTTAGATCCATCGACAGCATGCGTCTGCGGACACCGGAAGAGCAGCTGGATATCAGCAGCATCCAGGCGCAGGTAAATCATGCTAATCCAAGTGAGTCCATGCTGGATTGCCTGGAGACGGTACAGATCATAGAGGTGGCCGGAAAAATGCGCGAGACTTTGTGCCAGGAGGGGCCAATGACCGTGGCCATGATGATGCAACAGCATATGATAGAGGCCGGATTGGAGGAGTTGGTTGCCTATCTGCGGGTGGCTAAAAGTGTGGGGGCGGCTCATCTGAAAGGGAAAGAGCAGGTTACAATTAAAGATCGGCAAGGCACACCTATCCAGGCATCAATTCCCTGCTATCAACTGAGTGCAGAGATGTTTCCAGATGATATTGCTGAGGTGGTGTTATGACAGACCCCATGGATGCTGCCTTTTTTGACCGGCAACTCTCAGACCGGAATGTACCGAAAGATACGCAAAACCTGCCTGCTTCTGATGCAGATGAAGAAACAACAGTAGAACAGACAGTTACTGAAAAAATGGGCGATAGCCTGGGGAAGGGTCGCTTGGCTCCAGATGCCCGCCGGGCGCTGGTAGAGTTGATGCGAACGGGTGTTGTACTGGCCAGCGCCAAGCCCCAGGTGTTTGAGCTGTTGTGCCGCTATCAGCCACTGATTGAAGATCACCTGGCCGATATGTATCTGCGCCTGCTCATTGACCAGGCGGCGGGTATTGCGCTTCTGCTCCAGCAGCAGGGGAAGGATGAGATTGAGGATGAAGAAGAGCATTCAGCGCTGATCAGCCGACGCACACTCTCACTCTATGACACACTGTTGCTGCTGGTTTTGAGAAAGCACTACCAGGAGCGCCAAACAGCGGGTGAACAGCAAGTGATCATCGACGTAGAACGAATAGAGGCTCAACTGACACCTTTTTTACCATTGACCAATAGTGGCCGGAAAGAGGGGCGAAAGCTCAGCGGTGCCATCACAAAAATGAAAGAGCGTAAAATATTGGCCGCAGTGAGGGGGGATGATGAACGTTATGAGATAACCCCGGTGATCCGTTATGTGGTCAATGCTGAGTTTCTGGAGCAACTGTTGGCGGAGTATCTGACTCTGGTCGGAGATGAGAAGGCAGAAGCCGAGGCACTATGAGTTTGGAGATATCAAATCTTTTTAAGTGCGGACAGATTCGCCTGGCAGAGTTGTCGGTATGCAATTGGGGTTCGTTTCATGGGCTGCATACGGCACGTATTGATGCCGAAGGCACCTTGATTACAGGGGATAATGGTGCGGGCAAGTCTACGCTGATTGATGGCCTGATGGCGCTGTTATTGAGTAGCAAGGCCTCATTCAACATGGCTGCGGCCCAGGGGGATCGCAGCGACCGCTCCCTGGTCTCCTATATCCGGGGGAGCCATGGCTCACTCCATGATGGCGCACAAACCCGAACCAATTACAAACGTGGTGGTTCCGTGGTATCCGGATTACGCGCCAGGTATCAGGCGGATGACGGCTCGGTCATAACACTGGCGGTGCTGTTCTGGAACAATCAGGCAACCAATGCATCGGCAGATTTCAAACGCATCTACCTGGTAGCAAAGCGTGATGTCACCCTTGAGGAGCTATTGAAGGAATTCGGTGAGGGGGATGCCCGGCAGCTGAAGAAATGGTTGCGTGAAGATCCACAGGTCGAGCCTTTTGAGTCGTTCATCGAATATCAGCAGTGCTATCGCCAATGCCTGTATATGGATAACCGCAATGCCCCAAATCTGCTCTCCCGCGCCTTGGGGCTGAAGAAGATTGATGACCTCACCGACCTTATCCGCGTGCTGGTGCTGGAGCCAAGTAAAATCCGTGAAGATGCTCAAAAGGTGGTGCGTGAATTTGATGATCTGGTAGCGACACATAACCAGCTGCTGGAGGCGCGCAGGCAGCAGCACGCACTGATTGGATTACCAGAGATAGCAAAGGCACTGCAACAGTGCCACCAGCAGATGAAGTCACTCAGTGCCGAACGTGAAGGGCTCCCGGTCTACTTTGGTGAGATCTGTGCCGCTTTGTGGCGGGAAACCATCCAACAGATTGAGCACGAATTAGCTGATATTCGCCAGCAGCTTGCAGCGCTGGCTCGGCATGAAAATGATGCACAACAGCAGTTGGAACAGCGCCATGCTGACTATATTCAAGCGGGTGGTGAGCGGATTGAGAGAGCCAAAGAGAAGCTGGAGCAGGCGAGACAGCGCTTGGCTGAAGTCAGCACGGCAGCGGGGCGCTATCAGCAGGATATCAGGCAGGCTGGATTGGATGATGCGTTGAGTGAAGCTGTTTTTCTAAAAAACCGGCAAGCTGTTCAAGATGCACAGGCCGACTTTAAGAGACAGGCAGATCAATGTATTGAGGCACTCACCGATGCCGGGCGCAAGTTGTATGATGTAAGGGAAAAACTGAAAAAGCTGCAACAGCAGATCTCCGCAATGGAGGCGCACCCCAGCTCAAATATCGACCCTAATTACCAGCAATTAAGAGATGAGATAGTTGATAATCTAAGCCTGGAGCGGGAGCAGCTGATGTTTATTGGCGAGTTGGTGGATGTGAAGCAGGAGCATCTTCCGTGGCAAGGGGCAATTGAACGGGCGTTGGGCGGGCTTCGCACCACACTGGCTGTGCCAAACGACTATTACCGCCTGGTCACACGCTGGTTGAATGAACGCCATACTGGATTGCATGTAAGGGTTCAGGTGGTGCGCAAGGTATCTGGGTCGGCGCAGTTCAAGCCGGATGGTTATCTGCGAAAACTGGCGTGGCGCGAGCACCCCTACCGGGAGTGGCTGAAACATCATCTTGCCCGCTTTGACCTCCACTGTGTCGACAACGCCGACACCCTGAATGAAACCCCCTTCTCCATGACCCGTGAGGGACTGGTTCAATATGAGAAGGGACGTTTTGAAAAGAAAGACCGAACCCCCGTTGATAACCGCCGTGGCTGGCAACTGGGTTTTTCCAATGAGAATAGATTGGCGATTCTTCGGCAGGATGTAGAGGCATTAAAAAAACATATAGGGCTGCTTGAAAAAGAGGCCAAAACGGCGCGGGAAAATCATGACAACTGCCAAACCCGTGTTCGGCTCTGGGAGAAGCTGGCCGAAGTCCATTGGAATGATATTGATGTTCCCCGCTGGCAGGCGCAGGCATCCCAGGCACAGTCTGCACTGGATAGCCTGATCCATGCCGCCAGTAATCTGGAAATGGCACTTGAAGCCTGGAATGAGGCCAAAGTCAGGCTCAAAGAGATACAGGTTCAAAAAGAGGAGGCTCAGAAAAGTGAGGGTGCAATTGGTATCAGGCTGGATCAGGCTCAATTGCAACTTCAACAAGCCTCTCAAGCTGCCTCTCCAGGATTACCGGATGAGGTTCGCGAGGCACTGAGCAATAAGGTAGGCGGAGTGGGTGGTGTCAACCTGGATCGGGCTGTGGCCATTGAAGAGCAGTTTCGCCGAGCCATAGAAGCTGAATTGGAAAAAATCCGTACCCGACATCAAACAGCCCAGAACAGAGCTACCGGCATTATCTCTTCTTTCCGTACTGAGTGGGAGGTGATCGCCGGAGAGTGGGGTGCCCAGGTTGAGAGTCTGCCCGACTACCTTGAGCATCTGGAAAAACTGGAAAGTGAAGGGCTGCCTGCGCTGGTAGAGAAATTCCGGGAGCGCCTGACCAAATGCGCCATGCAATCCCTGGCAAGCATACGCTCCAACATGGATTCCGAGCGGGAAGAGATCAATGACCGTATCGACACCATCAATCGGGTATTGATCCGCACGGAGTTTCGCCAGGGGAGCCATCTAAAGCTGCGCACCAAAAAAGAGTTCTACCCCCATGTGGATGAGTTCAACCGTCAGCTGACGCGTGTATTGGGCAACCTTGATGAAGATGATGAAGCCCGCTTTCAGCAGCTCAAAACCATCATCCAAGCAGTGGAAAAAGCGAGCAACCCGGCAACTGCCAATACTCTGGAGAGCCAACGCCTGCTTGATCCCCGTTATCAGCTCTCCTTCTATGCCGAGGAGCTGGACTCTAAGGATGGTGAAGTGCGTGATGTACTGCACTCATCCAGTGGCAAGTCCGGAGGAGAGAAAGAGTCCTTTGCTGGAACCATTGTGGCGGCGAGTCTGGCCTATGTCCTTACGCCCGATGGCTGTGACCGCCCCATCTACAGCACCGTATTTCTGGATGAGGCCTTCTCCAATACAGCTGAGGCGGTGAGTCGCCGGGTGCTGCGAGTGTTTCGTGAACTCAAGATCCACGTCAACCTGATCACCCCCTATAAAAACCTCAACCTTGCGCGAGAATCTGCCCGTTCACTGCTGATTGCTGAACGGGACAGCGCAACCCATGAAAGCTGTCTGTGTGAAGTAACCTGGGAGGAGATAGACCAACGGCTGGAAGCACGCCACCAAAAGAAACTCGATCAGGAAGTGCAGACCCTTGGTGTTGAGCTGGATGCCACAGCATGAAAGAGTGGGGGCTGCTGCCTGAAGATGTATGCCGACAGCTCCAGCAAAAGGAGTGGGATCATCCCCGGCATCTACGCCAACGTCTGCTGGGAGAGCGGGCATTTCCGATACGAATAAACCTTCACCCACCCAGCGGCAAACAGGCGTTGGATGATGTGGCAGGTTTTCATGCCTTTGTGGATGCCTGGCGCAGCTGGCCTCATCAGGCACAGCTGGAATGGAAGCTGAAGCGCTACTCACAACTGGGTGAACAGGATATTCCGTTAGCTGTCGTTATTGATTCAATCCAGGAACTGATCGGATGTCTTGGCGAGAGTGCGATAAAACGCAGCCGACAATGGCAGTTGCTTATGGCACCCATTTTGGAGGTGAATCAAAACCTCTACCCCACGCTTATCAAGCAGTTGAACAGAGTGGAAATACTGAGGGTTTATGAGGCAAATATGATTGCCCAGCTATTGCCTCAGCTTATCCAAGGTATGGGATGCGGCTGTTACCTGCGCGCATTACCCATTGAAGGCGTGGATACAAAATTTCTAGAAAAGAATCAGACACTGATTACCCAACTGCTGGATGAACTCCACAAAGGAGCAGTCAACCGAAGCGGGGGACTCTTCAGTTGGCTGAACTGTGCAACAAACCCGACAGACTGGCTATGGGTTCGGCCTCTTTGCACCATGACACAACAAGCCCTGGGCGGATTGCCTGTTTTACGGCTTCCCACAGAAGTGCTGAAGGCCACACCATTGCCCGGAGTGCGCACTATAGTGGTGGAGAATGAGCAGTCAGGTTATGCCCTGCCAGAGTTGGTGGGCGCAGTCGCTGTATTTGGTGGTGGGCGAAATCTCGCATGGATGGAAGCAGATTGGCTACAGCAAAAACAGATCAGCTATTGGGGTGATCTGGATAGCTGGGGGTTCCTGTTTCTCTCCGAGGCACGACAACGGCAACCGCATCTCACCAGCGTGCTGATGGATAGAGAAACCCTGTTGCTCCATCAACAGCGTATGGTGGAGGAGCCAGAGCCTTATTCAGGGTTGCCAGAAAATCTGACGGAAGCAGAATATCGGCTCTATCTGGAGCTTCGTGATGGTGTCCATGGTAATACCCGTTTGGAGCAAGAACGGATATCAGCTGATCATATCCTGGCATGCCTCGGTAACTGGGTCGCCTCTGAATAACACATTGACGGTGCTGTCAATATGGCCAGTAATTAATGCACGGTAATTTGCTGTACCAAACATCTCTAGGAGGCTGTCCGAGAATAGGAACCACAGTGAGAAAAAGCTGGATTTGGCCAGATTTCTCCATTATTTTCGTTAAATATGCCCAATATTCGCCTCAAATAATGAAAAAACCTGACTCAAACCAGCTTCCCCTCACCATGATTCCTATTCTCGGACAGCCTCCTAGGAGGCTGTCCGAGAATAGATCAATATATTGATATGTATAATATTTTATGCCTTTATCCAATTCACCTGCTGGATGAACTACGCTACGACCGCCATGGATGGTGGAAGTGCAGGTTTTGCAGGAGCAATAAACCTGTCGGGGCAGATTGCACGCTTGCGGCGGCGTATGGCCATATCGCTTAATGCGCCTGCTGTTGGTGCAACTCCTTGGAATAGAACAACTATTCTACGTCGTTGCGCCTCGCCTAAAGCGCCTGCTTTTGGTGCCATACACCCACTACTTAAATGCACCTTAAGAGATTGCCTGTGTGCACTAAATCTATAAGTTTGCCGATCAGAAAAAACAAAAGGCCTAGCGGTTACTCGCTAAGCCTTTGTTTTATATGGCTCCCCGGGACAGGCTCGAACTGCCGACCTAGTGATTAACAGTCACCCGCTCTACCGACTGAGCTACCGGGGAATGGTGTTGAGGCCGCGTATAATAATGCCCCCATCAGGTTGGGTCAAGGCAGATGCCTCTTTAATCTTGACTTAGCCGCTGATCCTGTAAAAAATAATTTTAACCGGCTGATTTTGAATCAATTTTAGCAGCCAACGACAACACGCACTGCTTCCAGGCGCAGGCGTGCCCCCTGTATGTGCTGATGCAGCAGACGCAGCTCCTGCTGAAGTGCCTCGATCTCGTCATCACGCACATTTGGGTTGACCCGCTTCAGTGCTGCCAGGCGGCGTATTTCACTGGAGTAGCCTGTCAGGGTCTGATCCAGTGCCTGCCGGATAATGGCCGGCGCCCGTTCAGCGGCCTCCTGTTCGGCCTTGCTGAGCATTTTGATGATCTGTGAGCGGCGCTTGCGAGCGATCTCTGCTGCGCCGTTACGGTCTATTGGCAGCCCCTCTTTGGAAAGATCCGCGTGGGTCAGATGGCTGCTGTGCTCTGTAAATGCTTCATCAAGCACCAGCCTGAGTGTGGTGGGTGGCAGAAATCGACCTGCACGCAGCGCCTTTGGGGCGACGCACTCCAGTAAGAACAGCGTCTCCAGCAGCAGGGTGCCAGGTTCGATGGAAGGGTGTTTTGCGGTGGTGACGGCACAGTTGCCGGTCTCACTGCTCATAACCATCTCCATCGCATCCTGCACCATGGGGTGTTCCCAGGTGAGAAAGTGGCGATCTTCGTTGCAGAGCGCAATTTCACGCCGGTAGGTAAAGGTCAGCCCTTCATCGGGCAGGCCGGGAAAGCTGTCGCATGGCATCTGGTCGGATGGGTGAATGATGTAACTGCCTGCGGAGTGCTCCTCCAGCTCAACGGCAAAACAGCCGAACAGCCGTTCCATATAATCTGCCAGGGCGTTGCTGTTATCCTCAGTCTCAATCATGGTGCGCAGCCTGCTGGCACTTTCTGTACGGCAGGAGTTCAGCTCTAACAGGTGATCACGCCCCCGTTTCAGCGCCGCATGCGCCTGGGTGTGCTGGTTGCGTGTGTTTTGGATCAGGGTGTCGATCCTGTCGGTATCTTCGGGTGATTCCAGCGCCTCCAACAAGGCCGGTTGAAGGTCACTGAAGATCTTGTGGCCTGCCGGGCAGATCGCTTCAAAGGCGTTGAGCCCTTGGTGGAACCAGCGCTGTAGCACCTCCTGGTCACTCCCTTTAATATAGGGAACATGGATCTGGATGGTCTCTTTCTGGCCGATGCGATCCAGGCGGCCAATGCGCTGCTCCAGCAGATCGGGATCCAGTGGCAGATCAAACAGCACCAGATGATGGGCAAACTGGAAGTTGCGCCCTTCACTGCCAATCTCGGAGCAGAGCAGCAGCTGCACCCCCTCCTCCATATCGGCAAACCAGGCAGCGGCACGGTCGCGCTCGATAATGCTCATCCCTTCATGAAAGAGGGCGCTGTTGATCCCCTCACGGGTGCGCAGCTGTTTTTCCAGCTGAAGCACGGTCTCGGCCTTGGCACAGATCAGCAGGATCTTTTCATCTTTGTATCTGCACAGGGTTTGAATCAGCCAATCCACACGGGGATCACTGCTCTGCCCTGCCGGGACAAGCGGGTGGGGCAGAAACTGCCGTTTCGGAAACCCTTTGACCTGGGCACGGGTATTGCGAAACAGTACACGGCCGGTACCATGCCGGTCGAGCAGCATCTCGATAAGCCGGTCACGCGATTTTTTCTGCTGTGAGCTGCTGATGCTCTGGTCACTCAACTGTTGCAGCAGTGGTGCGGCATCCTCTTCCCCCAGCGCCTGTAGCAGGCGTTGGGTGCTCTGCGTGGGGAGCGGCTCGTCGGCCATAAGTTTCTCTACCGCATCGGCGATGGGTTCATAGAGCGCCTCCTCTTCACGAAAGCGGTTGAGATCGTAGAAACGATCGGGATCCAGCAGCCGCAGACGGGCAAAGTGCCCGGCCCGACCCAACTGCTCTGGGGTGGCAGTGAGCAGCAGCACCCCCAATGTCTCTCTAGCCAGCTGTTCAATAATTCGATATTCAGGGCTGCTGTAATCCTCTGACCACTCCAGGTGGTGCGCCTCATCCACAATCAGCAGATCCCACTCACCTGCTATAACCTGCTGTTGACGCTGTGATGACTGGGTAAACAGCTCCAGACTACAGAGCACCAGCTGCTCGGCCTGAAAGGGGTTGGCGGCCTGGCCTGACGCCTCGATGGCCTGGCAGCGCTGCTCATCAAAGACGCTGAAGTGGAGATTGAAGCGACGCAGCAGCTCCACCAGCCACTGATGCACCAGCGGCTCTGGCACCACAATAATCGCGCGTTGGGCACGGCCGGTGAGCAGCTGGTGGTGCAGGATTAGACAGGCCTCGATGGTTTTGCCAAGCCCCACCTCATCCGCCAACAGTACGCGCGGGGCGTGCCGATGGGCAACCTCATGGGCAATGTAGAGCTGGTGCGGCAGCAGACTGGTGCGTCCCCCGCCCAGCCCCAGCACCGGAGATTGCTCCAGCCGGTTGATCTGTTGCAGGGTCTCATAACGCAACTCAAACCAGCGGTCTTCATCGATCTGCCCGGCAAAGAGCCGCTCTTGGGGCTTGTTGAACTGGATAAAGTTGCTCAGCTCGCCTTCGGCCAGCATGGCGCTGGTGCCATCATCCCGCTTGCCTTGGTAGATCAACAGGCCCTGCTCTTCAATAACCTGCTCAACCGTAAGAAACCAACCTTCATGGCTTTCAACCCGGTCACCCGGCTCAAAGCTGACCCGGCTCAGCGGCATGTTGCCAATGGCGTAGTTACGAATATCACCCGTGGCCAGAAAGATGATACGCACCGTGCGTCCCTCAATGGCCAGCAAAGTGCCCAGCCCCAGCTCAGGCTCGGTGTTACTGGTCCAGCGTTGACCGGGAATGAATTGCAAATTGTATCTCCAGAAATGGGGCGATTTTCAGGCGCATGAAAAATTATTCATGCCACTCCTGAAGAGCCTGAGGCAGCAGAAAAGGCCGCGCATTCTATAGCAAAAAGAGGCTCACTGGCAACGGGGATCTGGCGGGCTATTCGTTCCGATGCTGCTGCAGAAACGCCTCCAGTTTTTGGACGGTAACCAGCCCCACATGCCGGGCAACCACCTCCCCTTTCGGGGAGACCAGATAGGTCGTGGGTATCCCCAGAACCGGCCCCAAAGGTGATGTGCTATCGGCTGGAACCTGGAATATCGGGTAGCTGATCTGCTGCTTTGCCACAAATGCCTTTAGATCTGCAAGTGGGATATCCTCCCGGTTGATCCCCCATACCACGGCATTCCGCCCTTTATGCTCATTATGTAGCTGTATAAGCTCAGGGATCTCCTCCAAACAGGGAGGGCACCAGGTCGCCCAGTAGTTCACGATGACCCATTTGCCCCGGTAATCTGCCAGACTATGTTCAATGCCCTGCAGATCCGTCAGCACCATTGTGGCAACCCTGCTCTGCTTTTCTACCGTTTCAGGCGGCTGCTGTTCACAGCCTGTCAAAATAAGCCCCGTCACCATAAGGCAGGTCAAAAGAGAAATGCGGCGCTTTATCTTTGCCATGCTCGCTTACTGAAACAGATACTGGCCATGGACACTGCGCATCACAAAGACCAGCCCATAGGTGGTAAACATCAAAAGGCCAAAGGGCAGTATGCCGATCAGCAGGCTGCGGTGACCCTCGCGCCATTGGGGTCTCATGCGCAGATGCAGGACAAATGCGTAGGCAAATACCGTTCCCAGACTCCAGCATTCAATCGGATCCCAGCCCCAAAAACGCCCCCATGCAATACTGGCCCAGTAGGATCCTGCTGCGACCATGGCGCACCAAAAGAGGAAGGTCCACGACATAAGGCGGCCAACCAGCTGCTCGCAGTCCTGCTTCTGCTGCAACCCCGCCGCCATCGCCAATGTGGCAAAACCCAGCGCCAGACTGTTTAATGAGGCATGAATGATCAGCCAGTTGGTGCGCAGCGCAGGGCTCATGGGGAAGATGCCAAGGCTGTAGGTGAGCGCAACGACCACCACAAAGGCTGCAAAGGGCAACACCAGAATCCCGGCCGAGCGTAATGGGGGCCAGCGCCATTGGGCAAGCAGCCAGACCGATGCCATGAAGAGGGCATCTACCGTAAAATCCTCATAGCGCGTCACAATGGGGATCTGCCCTGACTCCAGCCCGCGCGCCAGCACTATGGCGATATGCAGCAGCAGCCCTGAACTGGCCAAGACGATAGCGATGCGCTCCAGCTGCCGCCCTCGATTGTGCGCAGCCAGCAGGCCTGCCGCCAGCAGATAGGCTACCGCAATCACCCATTGCAGGAAGATGACACTGCTCATGCCGCCTCCCGTTGCAGCTGGCGGCACCACTCATGCCACCTTTTTTCAAATAGATCATCACCCTGACGCACCCAGGCGCGCACGACCCAGCCATCATGGGTTACCGTCCACTCCACCCGGCGTGGCCAAAAGAGCAGATGCAAAAGAAACCCCAGCAAGGTGATGACAAAGCCGACAAAGATGGAGATGTCCCCCCTGTCCAGCGTCAGGTTGAAGGTCATCCAGGGCACCATGCCTTGAAACCGCAGTTTGTAGGCACCCAGGTCAGCCACATCACCCGGCTGTAATCTGCCGTCAAATATGGCGCGCCCATCCTGATGCACTTTTAGATCAAAGGTGGGGGGCTGCGTATTGTTCAGGGTCATGCTGTAATGGAGCGGGACATTATCAAACCGGAGCAGCTGCTCTTTTTTTCCTGACCAGGGCTTCTCCCAGGCTTTGCGCTCTGCATTGAAGTGGATGTAGAGCAGCGAGGAGGAGCCATCCAGCCTCAACCGTTCAAACCAGGCGCTGTATCCAAAGCTCTCTTTGAGGTAGAGCTCAAAATCCCCCAGGCGCAGGGGGTGGTTGACCATGACTGTTGCCTTTCCGACCGGGCCACCCGCAAGCTGGTAGCTGAAGTGGCCGTGAAACTCCCCCATGTATTTTCCGTCTCTGACCTCTATCTCCGCCTGATCCAGACGGATCACGGCATCAAACGGCTCAGGAGGCGGCTGGCGGCGCTGGAACTTGGCCGGCTGGCCGGAAAAGACCTCGCCCACGCTCAGCTCCAGATAGTCAGAAAAGTCCATGGCACCACGCCAGAAAGCCGCCAGCACAATCACTGCAATGCCGAGGTGAAAGAGGGGCAAACCAAACAGCCCCAGCGCACCCCGCAACTGGCTTACGGTGCCCACGCCTGCTGTTCCCTTCGTGAAAAACGGGGGGGGCGCAGCAGGGGTGGCTCCGCTACCTCGCAGCTCATACCCAGGCTTCAAATCCCCCCGGTAAAAAGCCCACTTACGGCCAAGGGAGACCAGTGTACCTGCGGTCATATTGATGAGCAGCACGACACAGAGCCCGGTAAACCAGCCTGAACCTACAATCTGTGACAGACCCAGGGTATCCAGCCAGGAGGCGGTAGCCTCCCACTCTGTATCCCAACCTACCTGCTCTTTAGGTGAGAGTCGTGCACTCTGTGGTAAGGTACCCGCCGCCAGAACGGCCAAAGTCATCAAACCCAGTATCCACACCGCAAGGGTATGGGAGGAGAGGATGCGCCACACTGTTTTAAGCACTGGTGATAATACCCTTCATTTTTCTCACAATCATGAATTCGGCCGTTCAGTCTAAAATCTGGGTCTATGCCATATTGAGTGGGTAGCCCAGCCATTTTTTAGACACAGAGAACACAGAGAACACAGAGGCCACAGAGTTATTTTTAAGAGTCAACAATACTCTTCACCCTGTAAACAGGCGGGGCTATCATCTGCAACTGATTCTCTTGCAAGCGGTGAATTATGTTACAAAACACCATGTTAAGCTGTATTTTTTTTGCTGTTAGACATAAAGCCTTCAGAGGCTAAATCTCTGCGCGCTCTGTGGTCTCTGTGTCAATTCATTACCCACTCGATATGGCATAGGCCCTGGTTTTTTGAGTATTCTACCTGCCGGGCTAAAATACGATCCCTGTTCCCCATTACGCTGGTTTTACCGCTTTTACGTTGACAATATGCAAAGCAAACACCAACAATAGCACACTCAGGTCATGGCAATAGCGGGGATAGGTGGGTGCTTAAATCAGCATGCAATCCAAATAAGAGCACCAACTGCTCTTTGATTTGCAAAGAAGAATCATCCTGCCCTCGCGTCAAAAGCCCTCAAAAAAAGTCCACCCCGTTCATTCCAGGGAGCAAACCCTTATGAAGAGATACGCAGGCATTCTCGGTGCAACATTGGTATTGGCAGCCCTCTCTACCACTGCCAGCGCTATATCCTGTATATTTTGCGGCGATGTCCGGGAGGAGATCTGTAGGAATTGTCATGAAGATCTCGAAGCACTTCCTATGCTCAAGGCAAGAAACCCTGATCGGCACCACCAGTTGATTGGGACGCCAATCCCCAGCCTGAGTCAGTCAAAAGCCCCTGATGCCCCCGGCGGCACACCCGGCGAACCCTATAACTGTT